>Ga0068863_100003812_pt1 | contig 14898 bp, 12 predicted proteins | sample KBSSwiS62_FD_66596 | JGI IMG/M metagenome (GOLD analysis project Ga0068863, IMG submission 66596) | Switchgrass rhizosphere microbial communities from Kellogg Biological Station, Michigan, USA - KBS Switchgrass S6-2 | ecosystem: Host-associated > Plants > Roots > Rhizosphere > Soil ...
CAGCGGTGCACCTCGATACCGCCCTTGCCCAGTGGGTTATCCCGGCTCTGCTCGGGTCCGGCGGCGAAACCGTCGAGCGAGATCGACATATGGCAGGTGGTGTCGGACATCAGCCTCTCCCGGAAAGACAGTGGCAACTTTCGGTAGTAGCTGCCACGGTAGCCGAGCCCGTCCGGACGCCGACGGTGTCTGGGCTGCCCCAGTGGGCCGCAGGCTGATAGCTACGGGGTTCCCCAGCCTTCGGGCTTGAAGTTAGCTGTCGGGGTTGTCGACGTTTCCTCGCCAGGCACCGTCCTCATGGCCTTGGTTCTCGATGTACTTCTTGAACCGATCCAGATCGGCGTTGACCTGGTGGTCATCGACCCCCACCAGCGCACCAGCCTTCTCGACAATGCCCTCGGCCTGCCAGTCGAGTTGCACGGTTACCTTGGTTTGGCCTTCGCCGAGCCGGTGAAAGGTCACAACTCCAGCGTGGTTGGTGCCATCGGTGCTCTTCCAGGCCACTCGCTCATCGGGATGTTGTTCGGTGATCTCGGTGTCGAACTCTCGTCGCACGCCTCCGACCTTGGTCACCCAGTGCAAATGTGTCGCGTCGGTCTGGGTAATGGATTCGACCCCACCCATAAAATTCGGGAAGGTCTCGAACTGGGTCCACTGGTTGTAGGCGGTGCTCACCGGCACCGACACATCGATTGACTTGGTCACGCTGGGCATAAGGCACCTCGGTTGGTTGTGGATGGATCGGTTCCCGGACTGGGGACCGACACTCTTTACCTCAAGCGGTCTGGCTGCGGTCTGGCTGCGGTCTGGCTGCGGTCTGGCTGCCGTCTGGCTGCGGGTGAGCCCGGTCAGCGAAGACCGCGATGGCTGAGGGCGTCCCGCATCCGGTCGAACATGCCGGTGATCGGTCCGAGCAGCTTGTCGCCGGGCGGCTCATCCGGAGCGGAGGGATGAGGCCGCGTCGGAGCAATCTTCTTTACCCGCTGCACTTTGGCGCCCATCTCGAGCAATTCCTCGTGGCTGAAGATGCCGCGCATGCGGGGGAACATCTCGTTCTCTTCCTCGGCCACGTGCTGTCGGATCTCGCGCATCAGCACGGCCAGCTCCGCGTCGAATGCCGCATCGCCGGGCCGCAGAGACTCCAGCCGTTTCATCGTGAGTTCAGCCTCGGCGTGCTCCTGCTTGGCCCGCTCAGCCTCGGCTTCGCTGACCCTTTCCTTCACCCGCGGGTACACCTCGGCCTCTTCCGCGACCGAATGCCGTACCAATTCAATGGTTGCCTGATCGATGAGATCCTTGCGGCGTTGCCGACCGGCCTCGTCGCTGGGTTTCACCAAGCTCTCCAACTCGGTGAACATCTGCTCGACCTCACGGTGATCGTGGATCAGGATTTCGATGACGTCTTTCTGTTCGTCGGATTGTTGTTCGTCGGACATCTCAATCTCCATCTCACCCGACCGGATAATTCCTCGGATCCGGAACGGACGCACCGCGCTTGTGCGCCTGCGAAGATGTGCCGTGCTCAAGCGCCATACCGCTCCGCAGCGCGAGCTATTGTTCAGCTGCGTTCCACGTTAACCGCCTTTGACGAATGGGTCCAGCCCGTCGGCGTTTGGCCGCCGGCAATCACCGATGCGGTCGATAGCCGTTCCAGCAAATGTGGACTAGATTCGGCAGAGCTGAACAGCAGCACACGTGTCGCACTGGTTCGTTGAGGCGGCGATGAAGGCTGATCTGTGGGGTGAGCGCACCCCTTTCGCGCCGGGTGAGCGCTGGCCGGTCCGGGTCGACCAGCAGTTGGCGGCCGGTGTGAGCGAGGCGGACGTGCAGCGGTGGGTGCCGACGGCTTCATTGCTGCACTCCAACGGTGATGGCATGGATATCGCCGTGATCGATGGGCGAATCGTGGGCGTTCGTGGCTCGGCCCACGATCGGGTGAACCGTGGCCGGCTGGATGTGAAAGACCGCTATGCCTGGCAGGCCAACAACTCCGGCGATCGTTTGAGGACGCCGATGATTCGGCGCAACGGGCGGCTCGAGCGGGTCGACTGGAACTCCGCCATGGCCAAGATCGTCCAGCGTTCGCAGAGCTTGCTCGCCGAAGAGGGGCCCGGATCCATCGGCTTCTACACAACCGGCCAGCTGTTCTGCGAGGAGTACTACACGCTGGCGAGCATCGCTCGCGCCGGGATCGGTACGAACCATCTCGACGGCAATACCCGGCTCTGCACGGCCACCGCGGGTGAAGCGCTCAAACAATCCTTCGGAAGCGACGGCCAACCTGCCTCCTACACCGACATCGACCAGGCCGATGTCATCGCCCTGTTCGGCCACAACGTCGCCGAGACCCAGCCGGTGCTGTGGATGCGCATCCTCGACCGGCTCGCCGGAACGCAGCCACCGCGGCTGCTCGTGGTCGATCCGCGCCGCACTCCCGTGGCCGCAAAGGCGAAAATCCACCTCGCTCCGCGGCCCGGCACGAACCTCGCGTTGCTGAACGCGCTGCTGCATGAGCTGATCGCCCACGACTGGCTTGATCACGCTTTCCTTGATCAGCACACGGTGGGCTACTCCGAACTCGCCGCCCAGGTGAAGGACTGCACCGCGCAGTGGGCCGCCGGAATATGTGATGTGCCGGTGACTCTGATCGAAGCAGCGGCCGAACTGCTCGGCACCACCGACCGCCTCCTGGCTACCGTCCTGCAGGGTGTCTACCAATCACATCAGGCGAGCGCCAGCGCGGTACAGGTCAACAACTTGGTTGTATTGCGGGGCATGCTCGGCCGCCCCGGCTGCGGGGTGTTGCAGATGAACGGCCAGCCGACGGCGCAGAACACTCGCGAGTGCGGCGCGAACGGCGACCTGCCCGGATTTCGGAATTGGGACAACCCCGAGCACATCGCGCAGCTGGCCAAGCTGTGGAATGTCGAGGAGCTGAAGATTCCGCACTATGGGCCTCCCACGCACGCAATGCAGATTTTCCGCTACGCCGAACAAGGCTCGATCAAGCTCCTGTGGATCTCGGGTACCAATCCAGCCGTATCGCTGCCCGAACTGGCCAGGATCCGCGCCATCCTGGCCAAGGATTCACTTTTCGTCGTCGTACAGGATCTTTTTCTGACCGAGACCGCGGCCCTGGCCGATGTGGTGTTGCCCGCCGCGACCTGGGGTGAGAAGACCGGGGTGTTCACCAATGCCGACCGCACGGTGCACCTGTCCGAGAAGGCGGTCGACCCGCCGGGGGACGCCCGCGCGGACCTGGACATCTTCCTGCACTACGCCGACGCTATGGGCTTCACCGACAAGGACGGCAATCCGCTGATCGGTTGGAGGGATTCGGAGTCGGCGTTCGAGGCGTGGAAGCGGTGCTCGGCCGGACGGCCGTGTGATTACACCGGCTTCAGCTATGGGCTATTGCGCGAGCGCGGTGGCGTCCAGTGGCCTTGCACAAAAGATGCACCGGATGGCACCGAACGCCTCTACGCCGACTACCGGTTCTGGGCTGCCCCCGAGGTGTGCGAGACCTACGGCCGCGACCTGATCACCGGCGCGTCGGTCGAGCAGACCGAGTACCGCGCTCTGAACCCCCACGGCCGGGTCGTCATCAAAGCCGCCGAATACCTGCCACCGCACGAGGACGCCAACGCCGAGTACCCGATGCAGCTGATTACCGGCCGGACCATCTTCCACTTCCACACTCGGACGAAAACCGCGCGCGCCCCGGAACTGAACGCCGCGGCCCCGGACGTGTGGGCTGAGTTGCACGCCGATGACGCGAGACAGCTAGGGATCGGTGAGGGCGAGGCGGTGGACGTGCTCTCACCCCGCGGCCGCGTCCGAGCCACCGTGCGTTATCGCGACGTCCGTCCCGGCGTCGTGTTCCTGCCTTTTCACTACGGCTACTGGGATACCGCCGATCCCTCCGGGCCGGCTCCGGACGACCCGGGTCGAGCTGCGAATGAACTGACCATCACCGATTGGGATCCGGTCTCCAAGCAACCACTGTTCAAAACCTCCGCCTGCCGGGTCGAACCGGTTGGACCGACGGCGGCGGCTCGCCCGTGAGTGACCTCACTGAGTCCGAGGAGTTCCGGTGAGCCTCGATTCGATGAAGCATGACCCGGGCCTCGGCTACGCCTTGCGCAGCGTGCACAACGACGAAACCGCGCTTGTGGCTCAGCTGATCCGGTTAAGGGATCAGCACCACGACGAGCACGAGATCCATCACGTCACCCGCGATCTGCTGGCTTGGTCCCACGACAACCTCGCCCAGATCGTCCAGGTCGCAACCCGACATCAGGTGCAGCTCAGCCTGAGTGCGGGACCGGCCGCTGGCACGCTAACGCCCCAGCCCGCTACGGTGGCCGCCGAATCATCGGCAGTCAGCCTGCGTTTGTTGGAGGATCTGCGCACGACCTACCTGCTGGCGTCAGCCGCCTCGCTGAGTTGGGAGCTAGTAGCCCAGCATGCGAAAGCTCGTCGCCAGAGCGACGTCCTCGAGCTGACCGGACGCTGCCACCCGCGGACTTTGCGGCAGCTGCGTTGGGCGAACACGATGTTGAAAACCCAGTCACCGCAGGCACTGACCAGCCTGTAGGGCCGCCGCCCAGGATGCGCTCTCGACTCAAGCGCAGCCGCGCACCGGGATCGAAAATTTCCATCAGCGGCATCGGGTCGATTTGTCCGCCATAGACGCCGCTGATCGAGACTGTCCCGCCGCGGCGTACGCGGTCAACGGCCGGCATTTCCCGATGCACCGGTAACCACGATGCGCATCAGCGATTCCCCTTTCTGTGCTTGGTGAATGGCCTCCGGCGGTTACAGCACCGGACGGCCACCGGTTACGGCGAGCCGGGCGCCGGAGATGTAGCTGCCATCCTCGGACGCCAGCAGCACGTAGGCCGGCGCCAGTTCCGCCGGTTGCCCCGGCCGGCCGAGCGGGGTGTTCGACCCGAACTCGGCGACATGATCAGGCGGCATTGTCGAAGGAATCAGCGGTGTCCACACGGGCCCCGGTGCCACGCTGTTGACTCGAATACCCTGCGGGCCCAGCATTTGGGCCAGGCTGGCGCAGAAGTTCGCGATCGCCGCCTTGGTCGCCGCGTATGGAGCCAGCGACGGCGACGGCATATCGGAGTTCACTGATGAGCTGCCGATGATGGCCGCCCCGGGTCCCATGTGGGGCACGGCCGCTTTGCACAGGTGAAACATGGCGGACAGGTTGGTCGCCAGCGTGTAATCCCACTCCTCGTCCGGGATTTCCGACAGAGTGTCGCGCGACATCTGAAAGGCCGCGTTGTTGATCAGGATGTCGATGCCACCCAGCTCATCAAGGCAGGTGGCAATGATCTGGCGACAGTGCTGCGGGTCCGACACATCGCCCTTGACCAGCACGGCTCGTTGGCCGGCCTGCTCGACGAGGGCGGCGGTGGAGCGCGCATCCTCGTCCTCATTCAGATAGGCGATCAGCACATCCGCACCCTCGCGGGCAAAGGCGATGCTGACGGCGCGCCCGATGCCGCTGTCGCCGCCGGTGATTACGGCCCGTTTGCCAACCAGCTTCCGGGATCCGACGTAGCTCTGCTCTCCGCAGTCCGGCACCGGCGACATCTCCGACTGCACGCCGGGGGGCTGTTGGCTTTGTGGTGGCTGGTTCACGATCGGCATCCGATGCGGACCGCGTGCGCTAATCGAGTCATGTGATGCTCCTGGCCGCCATCGCTGTGTCCTTGAGCGACGCCGGCTGACTGTGCGCTTTCGAAGATACAACAACTCGGCCGGGCGGTGCGTTGCTAGCACCGCGTCAAGTTTGGGCTCATGTGCTCGGATAAGGCGGGAACCGTGTTAGCTTGAGATGCGGCTCGTCGGCAGCGCTCGTGTGGAGCGCTCGGCGTCAGTCCGCCCGGCTTAGAAGTAGCCACACTCGCCCGGGTGCAAGCCGCGTCACCCAGCGTCTTTCAGACAGAGCACTCTCTGCCCTGCCGTCGGCGTCTCCGTCGGTCATCCGGCCGCGGAGTTCCAGCCGTCCCAGGGCCAGCTGCCTGTCGGATGGAGCCCACGCATGCGTGTTTTAGGGATCAACGCGTTGTATCACGATCCGGCGGCCGCTTTAGTGGTCGACGGCCAGACGGTGGCGGCGACGGAAGAAGAGCGATTCAGTCGACGCAAGCACGGCAAACGACCGGTCCCGTTCGCCGCTTGGGAGCTTCCGGAGCTGGCCGCGCGCTGGTGCCTGCAGCGTGGCGGCCTGCGGGTGGAGGACCTCGACGCAGTCACTTATTCCTTCGATCCGGCGCTACGGCTGCCGCCGGAACAGCTTGGCGTCATGGACCCCTGGGACGATCTGCGGCAGCAGTATGCGCTGCGGGCACCTGACTTTTTGGCGGATGCGCTGCCGGGGTTGGACCCGGCCCAGGTCCGGTTCGTCGCTCACCACGTCGCTCACGCGGCGTCGTGTGGCCTGGCCGCCCCGTTCGGAGGGAACACGGCGGTCTTGGTGCTGGACGGTCGCGGCGAGCGGCATAGTCACCTGGCCGGGGAGTTTCAGGGCGGCCGGCTGGAGACTTTGTACTCGCAGACCTTGCCGCATTCATTGGGACTTCTCTACGAGGACGCCACCCAGCATCTCGGATTCCTGCGCAGTTCGGATGAATTCAAGGTCATGGCGCTGGCCTCATACGGCAAGCCGCGCCACCTGAGCTACCTGCGGGAGTTGGTTCATGCCGACGGCCAGGGTGGATTCGTCACCGCTGGCGTGGACTGGAACACCATGGCCAAACAGCGCCAGGCCGACGAGGCCTGGGGTCCCGAGCACGCTGACCTGGCCTGCAGTCTGCAGGCCGTGCTGGAGGAGGTCCTGCTCGAGCTTTCGCAATGGCTACACCAGCAAACCGGCAATCCGAACTTGACGCTGGCCGGTGGAGTCGCGCTGAACTGCGTAGCGAACTCACGCATCGTCCGGGACGGACCGTTCGACAATGTCTGGGTTCAGCCCGCGGCCGGCGACGCCGGTACTGCCTTGGGCGGAGCCATGTACGCGGGCCAATCCGGTGGTGACTCGATCGCCCAATTCCCCGGAGCGGATCTGGGCCGCGAGTGGTCAGACCAGGAGATCGAGAACGTGCTGCAAACGGCCAGGATCACCTACCACCGCCCGGACGACATCGCGGCCGCCGTGGCCGAAACGCTGGCCGCGGACGGAATCGTGGCGTGGTTTCAGGGACGCAGCGAGTACGGTCCGCGTGCGCTCGGACACCGTTCGTTGCTGGCCCATCCGGGACGAGAGACCAACCTGCAGCGCCTCAACGACGTCAAGGGTCGAGAGCAGTTTCGTCCGGTTGCGCCGATGGTTTTGGCCGAGCGAGCAGCGCAGCTGTTCAGCGGTGGGCCGATTCCGTCGCCGTACATGCTGTTCGTGCACGACGTGGCTCCGCAGTGGAAGGACCGGATTCCGGCCGTCGTGCACGTCGACGGCACGGCTCGGATCCAGACGGTCGATCGTAGCGATGAGCCGCTGGTGGCCCGCATGCTGACGCTTTTCGAGCAGCGCACCGGGTTGCCGGTGGTCGTCAACACCAGCCTCAACACAGCCGGTCGACCCATGGTCGATACACCGGCCGAGGCGCTGGAGTGCTTCGGGTCGACGCCGATTGACCTTTTGGCGATCGGGCCGTTCGCGGTCCGCCGGGCGATGCCGTGAGGACCGATGCCGTGAGGACCGATGCCGTGACGAGCGATGCCGAAACCCCGTCCGTGACCGTGGTCATCCCGACCATTGGCCGGCCGTGTCTCGGCGCCTTGTTGATCAGCCTGCGCGAAGCGGCCGAAGCAGCTCGGCTTGCGCTGCCGCCGATTCGAGTCGTCGACGACCGTCCGCGCATGAGCCTGAGCGCAACCGCGTCGCCCGCAGGGGAACCCATTGCCGAGTTCAGTCCCGACTCCGTTGCCGACCTCGCGGCCGATCTAGCCCGTTGCCTGCCGCCAGAGGCTGATCTGCTCGTCTTGCGCAGCGGCGGTCGCGGACCAGCGGCGGCTCGCAATGTCGGATGGCGAGCCTGCGAAACCGAATGGGTCGCCTTCTTGGACGACGATGTCGTGGTCACAACGGCGTGGCTGATCGAGCTCATGCGTGACCTGAGCGCAGCGCCGGCCATCGTCGGTGGCAGCCAGGGCGTGATCGAGGTGCCATTGCCGCAAGGCCGTCGACCGACCGACTGGGAACGAAGTACGGCCGGTCTGGAGAACTCTGACTGGATCACCGCCGACATGGCCTACCGCGGTTCAGCCCTTCGGGCCGCCGGTGGATTCGACGAGCGATTCCGCCGGGCGTTCCGGGAGGATGCCGACCTGGCGCTAGCGGTCCTCGACGCCGGCTTCCAGCTGCGACGGGGCGAGCGACGGACCATTCATCCGGTGCGACCCGGCGACTGGTGGGCGAGCCTGAGCCAGCAGCGCGGCAACGCCGATGACGCCCTCATGCAACGCCTGCACGGCCGAGGCTGGCGGGCCCGAGCGCACGCTCCGCTCGGCCGTCGCCCGGCGCATCTCCTGATCGTCGCGGCCGGGCTCGGCGCGGTCATCACCCGAGTGACCAGACGCCGTCGGGTGGCCGCGATCCTGGCTTCCGGCTGGCTGGCCGGCACCGCCGAATTCAGCGTCCGTCGCATTGCGGCTGGCCCCAAGCACGGCCCGGAGTTGGCTCGCATGATCAGCACGAGCCTGCTGATCCCGCCGGCTGCCAGCTGGCATTGGCTGGCCGGCTTGATCCGGCATCGCCACGCGCGGCCACGGGCCCGCAAAGCCGCTCCGGTGCCCTCGGCTCCGCTTCCGGCCGCGGTGCTCCTGGACCGCGACGACACCTTGATCCGCGATGTCCCTTACAACGGTGACCCCCTTCTGGTCGAGGCCATGCCGGGTGCCCGGGCGGCCCTGGACCGGCTGCGCGCGGCGGGCGTTCCGCTGGCCGTGATCACCAATCAATCCGCGATCGGACGCGGGCTGCTCGCCCGCGAACAGGTCGAGGCGGTCAACGACACGGTCGAGAGGTTGCTCGGACCGTTCGACGCCTGGGCGGTCTGTCCACACATCGACGCCGACGCCTGTGAGTGCCGCAAGCCGCGGCCCGGTTTGATCTATCAGGTCGCCCGCCAGCTGAAGGTGGCCGCGCAGGACTGCGTGGTCATCGGCGACATCGGTTCCGATATCGAGGCGGCCGCCGCGGCCTCGGCGCGGGGAATTTTGATACCGACGGCGCGCACCCGCGAGTGCGAGGTGGATGCGGCTGACGAGCGAGCGGTCGACCTGTCTTCCGCGGTGGCGTTATTGCTCGATGGGGGCTGGTCGCCGTGAGCCGGACGGTGCTCGTCGCTCGACTGGACAGCATGGGCGACGTGCTGATCTGTGGGCCGGCCGTGCGGGCGGTTGCGGCTAAGGCGGATCGCGTCATCATGCTCGCCGGTCCGCTGGGCGCCGACGCGGCTCGGCTACTTCCCGGCGTGGCCGAGGTAATCACCTTCGACGCGCCTTGGGTGGGGGACCCGGCGGCAGCGGTCGATGCCCACCAGCTTGATCGAACCGTCGAGGAGATCGCACGCTTCGATGTGGACGAGGCGCTCGTTCTCACCTCGTTCCACCAGAGCGCCCTTCCTACCGCGCTGCTGCTGCGATTGGCGGGAGTGCCATTGGTGAGTGCGGTCAGCGTCGACTATCCCGGCTCGTTGTTGGACATCCGCCTCGAGCCTCCAGCCGACGGTCCGGAGCCTGAGCGGATGCTGGCTATCGCTGCCGGCGCCGGCTTCTCGCTTCCCCCGGACGACGACGGCTCCCTGGCCGTTGCCCTTCCTCGGGATGAACGCCGAGTCGGCCGACCGACCGGATCGCCTTACGTGGTCGCTCATCCGGGCGCCGCTGTTCCGGCTCGCCGGTATCCCGCGGATCGATGGGTTGAGGTCGTCGGCGAGCTGGCCCGGCAAGGGTGGACGGTGGTCATGACCGGCTCGCCCACAGAGCGGGCGATGATTGCCGAGATCGTTGCCGCCGCCGATGTCGGTGACGCGATCGTGGATCTGAGTGGTCAACTGTCACTGGCCGCGCTCGCCGATGTGCTGGCCGGGGCGGCGGTGGTGATCGTCGCCAATACCGGGCCGGCGCATCTGGCGGCGGCGGTCGGCACGGCGGTGGTGTCGCTCTTCTCGCCAGTGGTGAGCGCGATTCATTGGGCCCCGTACGGTGTTCCGGTCCAGCTCCTCGGTGAACAGCAGGCGCTCTGCCGGGGTACCCGCAGCCGGACGTGTCCGGTCCAGGGCCATCCCTGCCTGTCGTCGGTCACTGCCGAGGAGATCGTCGCCGCGGTGACCCGCCTGACTTCGCGGAGTCGCCCGTCGGCTCGTTCGGTGCCGGTGTTGGGCGGCCAGCTATGAGGATTCTCCTCTGGCATGTGCACGGCAGTTGGACGACCGCCTTCGTTCAGGGCCGCCACGAGTACCTGCTTCCGGTACTGGCCGAACGTGGAGCCGATGGTCTGGGTCGCGCCCGGACCTGGGACTGGCCCGCCTCGGCGGTGGAACGCACGCCCGCTCAGTTGCGCGAGGAGTCGATCGACCTCGTGATCCTGCAGCGTCCGGGCGAGCTGGAGCTGGTGCGCAGCTGGCTCGGTCAGCGCCCGGGCTCAGACCTGCCCGCGCTCTACCTGGAGCACAACACACCCGGGCAACACCCTTGCGCGCAAAGGCATCCACTGGCGGAGCGGAGGGACATACCGATCGTGCACGTCACCCATTTCAACGAGATGTTCTGGGACAACGGCGTGGCCCCGACGCACGTAATCGAACATGGAATCGTTGATCCCGGCCTTCGTTACACCGGTGAGTACGCATCCGGCGCGGTTGTCGTCAACGAACCCCTTCGACGTGGCCGTACGGTCGGGGCCGACCTGATTTCCGCCTTCGCGCAGGACGGGCCGATCGATGTTTTCGGAATGCAGGCCAAGCAATTCGTCCACAGCCTGGCCAATGCCGGTGTGAACGCTCACGAGGATCTGTTCTCCCAAGACCGAATGCACTCGGAGTTGTCCCGGCGACGGGTCTACCTGCATCCGATGCGCTGGACATCGCTGGGGTTGTCGCTGATCGAAGCTATGCATCTGGGTCTGCCGGTGGTTGTCCTGGCCGCAACCGAGGCTCTGTCGGCAGTGCCAGCGGGGACCGGCGTACTCAGTACCGACCTCGATGTTCTGCGCGCCGGCTTCCGGTTGTTTGTCAATGAACCCGATGCCGCCCGGGCGGCCGGCTTACAAGCCCGGGCCGCCGCGCTCGGCCGCTTTGGCTTGAACCGCTTCCTTCGAGACTGGGATCAGTTGCTCGATGGCCTTACAGGAAAGGAGTAATGCCGTGAAGATCGCGATGGTTTCCGAGCACGCCAGCCCACTCGCATGCGTCGGCGGTGTGGATGCCGGTGGACAGAACGTGCACGTAGGGGAACTGGCCCGGGCCCTGGCGGCGCGCGGACATTCGGTCGTGGTCTACACGCGGGCGAATCGACCCGGCTTGCCGCGCCGAGCCACGTTCTGTCCCGGCGTCCAGGTCGAGCACATCATCGCCGGGCCGGAAGCGGAGATCGAGAAAGACCAGCTATTGCCGCACATGCCGGCGTTCGCCGCTCAGCTCACCCGGCGCTGGGAGAGGTCCCGGCCGGACCTGGTCCACGCGCATTTCTGGATGAGCGGCTTGGCGGCGACCCAGGCCGCGGGTGTGCTGGATCTGCCGGTCGTACAGACATTTCACGCCCTGGGGGTGGTCAAGAAGAGATGGCAGGGCGAGGCCGACACCAGCCCGGCGTCGCGTATCGGAACCGAACGGCGGGTGGCACACATCGTCGACCGGGTCATCGCGACCTGCACGGATGAGGTTCACGAGCTGACCAGGCTCGGGGTGCCACGAGTCCGTATCGACGTCGTGCCTTGTGGAGTGGACGTAGAGCACTTTCATCCGGTGGCTGCGGGCAGTCCCGGTTCGGCGGCTATCGGTCGTCGCCGGCTGATCGCGTTGGGCCGTCTGGTCCCGCGTAAGGGCATCGACGACGCCATTCGAGCAGTGGCCAGAATTGCCGAGGCCGAGCTGATGATCGTCGGCGGTCCGGCACCTGAGTATGTCGACCTCGATCCGGAGGTGCGCCGGCTGCGTGGGGTCGCGGTGGAGCTGGGGATCGCCGACCGGGTGATCTTCACCGGTCGTGTCGCTCGGGATCGGTTGCCGGCGGTGCTCTCCGCGGGTGATGCGTTGCTGGCGGTGCCGTGGTACGAGCCGTTCGGCATCGCCCCGTTGGAAGCTATGGCTTGTGGGTTGCCGGTGGTGGCAACCGCGGTCGGCGGCATGCTCGACACCGTCGTGCCCGGCACGACCGGGCTGCTCGTTCAACCGGGCGACGTCGAGGGATTGGCCCAGGCGGTCCGAGACCTGTTCGCGGACGAGGGCCGGCGTCAGGAGATGGCTCAGGCCGGCGTGCAACGCGTACGCGAGCTGTACACCTGGCCGGCGGTCGCCGCTTGGACGCAACGCTCCTACGAGTCGGTGCTGGCCGGCCGGCGCGGGTTCGAGCAGGTCGTGGAGGCGAGTCGATGACTGAATTGTTGACCACCACCGGTGCGCCGCACGTCGAGTGGTTGAGCGAGGCATTGGACGAGTTCGGCCCCGGCGCGCAGCGCAGCGTGGTCTGGGGTCGAGCGCTGGCCGATCTGCTGCTCGGCGGCGGGCGGCTGCTGGTTGCCGGCAACGGTGGAAGCGCCGCCCAAGCCCAGCATCTGAGTGCCGAGGTCGTCGGTCGGTACTGCCAGGACCGTCCGCCCTTCTCTGCTGTGTCCTTGGCCGCGGAGCCCGCCGCGCTGACCGCGATCGTCAACGATTACGGCAGCGATGAGATGTTTGCCCGGCAGGTACAGGCGCATGGGCGTCCCGGAGATCTGTTGGTGCTGATGTCGACTTCGGGACGCAGCCCGAACCTGGCGGCCGCCGCTGTTCGTGCTCGCGAGTGTGGGCTGCTGACGTGGGCGATGACCGGGCCGTTGCCCAATCCGCTCGGCACGCTGGCCCACGAATGCCTGAGCGTCAATGCGGCCCGGACGGCAACGGTGCAGGAGTTGCATCTGGTGGCTCTGCACATGGTGTGCGAGGCCATGGACGATCGCCTGCTCGAGGTGGCCGGTTCCTCCTCGAGCAATTCGAGTGCGTCGAGCGGGGGTCAGCAATGACCGCCCCGCTCGTGGTAGTCGGTGATGTCCTGCTCGATGTAGATCTGGTGGGCCGGGCCGAGCGGATGTCGCCCGAGGCCCCGGTTCCGGTGGTGTCCGACATCATCCAACGGCGTCGGCCGGGCGGCGCGGGCCTGGCCGCTTGGCTGGCGGCCCAGGCCGAAAACCGCCCGGTGATCTTGGTCGCGCCCTTGGCCGGCGACCCCGACGCCGACGCCGTCTCGCAGCTACTACGGCGGGCGCCGGGCTTGGAAGTGCTTGGCGTGCCCTGGCGCGGAAGTACTCCGGTCAAGACCAGGATCCACGTAGGCGATCACCCGGTCGCGCGGCTCGATTCGGGCGGCGTCGCGGGTCCGGTCGGACCGGTGTCCAGCCGAGTCCTCGAGGTGCTGGCCGACGCCGCCGCCATTCTGGTCTGCGACTACGGCCGGGGCGCGATGGCTGCCGGTCCGCTCCGGGACGCCGTGGCCGCGGCGGCGGCCAGCGTGGCGGTGATCTGGGATCCGCACCCGCGAGGCAGCGCGCCCGTTTTCGGCTGTGCATTGGTGACCCCGAATGAGGCCGAGTTGATCGCTCTCGCCACGTCAGCCGGACAGTCGCCACGATCACGTTCGGGCTGGGCAGGACACACCAACGCCGACCTGGCCCGCCGGATGGGCACCTGCTGGCAGGCTCGCGCCGTCTGCGTGACGATGGGGGAGCGGGGCGCCATGCTGTGCCTCGGCGACAACGTTCCGCTCGTTGTCAGCGGCAACAGGGCCAAGGTTCGTGACACGTGCGGGGCCGGTGACAGCTTCGCGGCGGCGGCGGCGCTCGCCATTGCCGGTGGGTCGCTGCCGAGTGAGGCGGTGATCCGGGCGGTGGAGGCGGCCAACCGCTTCGTCTTGGCTGGTGCTGCTTCGAGCGTGAATTGCGATAGCGAGCTGTCGGTATCGATTCGGACCCCGACGGCTCGGTCCTGGGACTCGAGCCCGGGACCTCGGCCCGGCGAGCCTCCCATCGTGGTCGCCACCGGTGGTTGTTTCGACCTGCTGCATGCTGGTCATATCGCGACTTTGCAAGCTGCGCGGGCGCTGGGCGACAAGCTGGTCGTCCTGCTCAATTCCGATGCCTCGGTTCGCCGCTTGAAAGGCCCCGAACGGCCGCTGCAATCCGAGCGCGACCGGGCACAGGTCTTGCTGGCGCTCGAATGCGTCGACGATGTCGTAATTTTTGAAGAAGACACGCCCATAGCGGCCCTTCGCCGTCTGCAGCCCGATATCTGGGCCAAGGGCGGCGACTATGCCGGAACGGATCTGCCGGAGCAGGCGGTGCTGGCCGAGTGGGGCGCTGAAACGGTGATCGTGCCGTATCTGGTTGGCCGTTCGACTTCCGCGCTGGTTGAACTCGCGGCCCGAGACCCGAGCCGATGACCGCCCCGATCGCGCTGGTCTTGCGAGCGTTGGGGCTCGGCGACTTCATGACCGGATTACCAGCCGTCAAGCTGATTCGTTCCGCTCTGCCCGAGCATCGGGTAGTGCTCGCGGCCGGGTCACAGTTCGGGCCGTTGATCGAGCTGACCGACTACATCGACGAGTTACTACCCAGCCGGGAGCTGGCGCCGCTTGGTCCTGTCGGTGGACCGATCGACGTGGCGCTCGACCTACACGGCAAGG
>Ga0068863_100003820_pt1 | contig 14893 bp, 11 predicted proteins | sample KBSSwiS62_FD_66596 | JGI IMG/M metagenome (GOLD analysis project Ga0068863, IMG submission 66596) | Switchgrass rhizosphere microbial communities from Kellogg Biological Station, Michigan, USA - KBS Switchgrass S6-2 | ecosystem: Host-associated > Plants > Roots > Rhizosphere > Soil ...
GCCTCGATGAAGTCGCTCCGTGCCACGAAGTACCCCTCACTGTCCACCGTGATGGGCAGTTGGGGAAGCGCCCGGGTCGCAGGCCCGAAGACCGGACGCGCGTACTCGGTCGCGAGGAACTGCGACTGGTGGCACGGGCAGAGGATGCGGTTGTCCTGTGCCTGGTACAGCGACGTCGGGCAGCCCAGGTGGGTGCACACCTTCGAGAAGGCGTAGAAGTCGCCGAAGTTGAAGTTCTCCTGCCCCTGCCGCTTCACGGTGGGGGTGTCCGGCCGGAGCCGGATGAGCATGACCGGGGCGTCCGAGCGGCGCTGCGCCTCGACGAGCGCCTCGTCGTTCCCCCGCTCCGACTCGCGGTAGGGGAAGACGGTCTCCATCGAGCCGGGCTCCATGTCCTCCGGGCGGACCCGGGAGATCTCCCCGACGATGCCGGTGTCCCGGCGCAGGTAGACGGTCTCGCCCTTCTCGGAACGCCAGCCGGTCGTCCAGAGCGCGGCGTCGTCCCCGCCCTTCCACGGGTTGCGGATGAGCGGGCCCAGCGCCGCGATGCCGAGGCCGATGCCGAAGACGCCCGCGGCCGCACCGGCCGAGCGGAAGATCAGCTTGCGGCGGGCGATGTCGGTGGACCGACCCGCGCTCGTGAGCTGGGCCAGGATCGTCTGCCGGTCGACCTCCTCCGAACGGCCGTCGTGGCGCTGCTGGACCGAGACCTCCTCCGGGAAGAACTTCCGCACGTACGCGATGACGCCGATGCCCAGCGTGAGCACCGCGAGCCCGAACAGGAGTCCCACGGCCGGCGTGTACAGGCTGTACATCGTGTAGCCGGGCCGGCCCGGTGCGACGTACTCGTGCGGCCAGGCGATGAAGGCGACGATGAAGCCCAGCGCGGCCAGCGCCGAGAGGATGAACCAGAACGCGACGAAGCGCTCGGCGCGGCGCTCCGCCCGCGTGCCCTTGACAGGCCACCTGGGCGCGTTGTGCACCACCTCGACGCCGTCGAGGGTGCCCGCGAGACGCTCGACCTCCTGCGGGGTCATGCGCTCGAGCTCCTCCGGCGTGGGCGTGCCGGGTGCGTCGGTGGCGCTCAATTCTTCGCTCCCAACCACATCGCGAAACCGATGATCGACGCGAGGCCGACGATGAAGACCACGACGCCCTCGGTCGTCGGGCCGACGCCGCCGAGGGCGAGCCCGCCGACGGAGTTGTTGTCGTTCGTGACCGACTTGACGTAGGCGATGATGTCCCGCTTCTCGTCCGGCGTGAGCTGCCGGTCGCCGAACTTCGGCATGTTCTGCGGGCCGGTGAGCATCGCCGTGTAGATCTGCTCCTCGGTCGCCTCGTTCAGCGTCGGCGCGTACTTGCCGGACGACAGCGCCCCGCCGACGCCCGTGAAGTTGTGGCAGCTGGCGCAGTTGAGCCGGAAGAGCTGGCCGCCGCGGGCCGGGTCGTCCCCGCGCAGGGCCGCGCCGGTCAGCGCGGGGGCCTCGGGGCCGCCGCCGTTGGCCTGGACGAAGGCGCCGAGCGCGTCGAGGTTGGCGCGGCCCTCCTCGGTGTCCGGGTCGAACTGGGGGACCGGGTCCTTGCGCATGATCTGCGCCTCCTGCCGCGCCGCGGGCATGCGGCCGGAGGAGACCTGGAAGTACACCGCCGCGTCCCCGACGCCGATCAGGCTCGGGCCGCGCTCGGCGACACCCTGCAGGTTCGAGCCGTGGCAGGTGATGCAGGCCTGGTTGTAGAGCTGCTGGCCCTTCGCGACCAGGGCCTGGTCCGGCTGCGCCTGGGCCTGGTTCACGGTCTGGGTCGACTCGCTGACGGCGTAGGACGCCCCGCCGGTGAGCACGAGGGCGATGCCGAGGGCGCCGACGGCGGCGAGTCGCCGCTTCAGCTTCCCGTGGCCCCACCGCCTGCGTGGGGATTTCGTGGTGGTCTCGGTGGTCATCGTCGTCGGTCTCACCCTCATGGTGGTCGTGCTCTCGGCTCGGGGCTGTCTCGCGGGTGGAGCGGGAGCCCCGCTACCGGATGAAGTAGATGACGGCGAACAGGCCGATCCACACGACGTCGACGAAGTGCCAGTAGTAGGACACGACGATCGCGGCGGTGGCCTGCGCGGGGGTGAACTTGCTGAGCTTCGTGCGGATGAGCAGGTAGATGAAGGCGATCAGACCGCCCGTCACGTGCAGGCCGTGGAAGCCGGTGGCCATGTAGAAGACGGTGCCGTAGGCGCTGGAGGAGATCGTCGTCTCGTGCTCGGTGACCAGCGTGTGGTACTCGTTGACCTGCCCGAGCACGAAGAACGTGCCCATGAGCAGCGTCAGCAGGTACCAGCGCCGCAGGCCGAACACGTCGCCGCGCTCCGCCGCGAACACACCGAACTGGCACGTGAAGGACGACGCCACCAGGACGATCGTCACCACCAGCGCGTAGGGCACGTCGAGGTGGGCCGGCGGCGGGGGCCACTCGCCGACGTTCTGGGCGCGCGCGGTGAAGTAGATCGCGAACAGGCCGGCGAAGAACATCAGCTCGCTGGAGAGCCAGACGATCGTGCCGATGCTGACCAGGTTCGGTCGGTTCAGCGAGTGGATCCGCGCGCTGATGTTGGGAGCCGCTGTCGTCACGCGGGCATTATGACCCACAACTTCTACAGCGCGTCGGTCAACCCGGGTGTTCTTTCCCGGGCGTCGCCGAAGCAACGCCCGACCAGGGCGATCGAGTTCCCGCTGGGGCCGGTGTGACCGGGCCTACTAGTATCCGGCGGGTGAGCAGCCCCGCGCCCTCTGTCCCCGCCCGGACCGTGCTGGTGTTCTCCCACCGCCCCGAGGTCAGGGAGGCCGTGGTCAACGCCGTCGGCCGCCGCCCGGCCCCGGACGTGGGCACGGTGCGCTTCCGGGAGGCCGGGGGGATCGCCGAGGTCCTCGCGGCGTGCGACGCGGGCGAGGTGGACCTCGCGATCCTGGACGGCGAGGCGCAGCCCACCGGTGGGATGGGGCTGGCGCGCCAGCTCAAGGACGAGATCGCGGACTGTCCCCCGATCGTGGTCGTCGTGAGGCGGCCGGACGACCGGTGGCTCGCCACCTGGTCGCAGGCGGAGGCCGTGCTCGTGCACCCGCTGGACCCGCTGACGGCCGCGGAGACCGTCGCGGACGTCCTGCGCGGGTCCGTGCCCGCGACTCGATGAGCCCGACCTGGCCCTCGCTGCTGGGCAGGCTGGTCGCGGGGGAGGACCTCGCGGCCGAGGACACCGCCTGGGTCATGGACCAGGTGCTGTCGGGGGACTCCACGCCCGCGCAGCTCGCCGGGTTCCTCGTGGCGCTGCGCGCGAAGGGGGAGACGCCCTCGGAGATCACCGGGCTGGCGTCGGCGATGCTCTCGCACGCGAACCGGATCGAGGTCGCCGAGCGGTCGGTGGACATCGTCGGGACGGGCGGGGACCAGGCGAACACCGTCAACATCTCGACCATGGCGGCCGTGGTGGTCGCCGCGGCCGGGGTGCCGGTGGTGAAGCACGGGAACCGGGCGGCGTCGTCGTCGTCGGGGGCGGCGGACGTGCTCGAGGCGCTCGGCGTGGCGATCGACCTGCCGCCCGCCGCGGTCGTGTCCTGCGTGGCCGAGGCGGGGATCGCGTTCTGCTTCGCGCCGGTGTTCCATCCGTCGATGCGCTTCGCGGGCCCGGTTCGCCGCGAGATCGGCATCCCCACGGCCATGAACATCCTGGGGCCGCTGACCAACCCGGCCCAGCCGTCGGCGGGGTTGGTGGGCTGCGCGGACGCGCGGCTCGCCCCCGTGATCGCCTCGGTGCTGGCCGAGCGCGGGGCCTCCGCCCTGGTCGTCCGGGGTGACGACGGGCTGGACGAGCTCACCACCACGACCACCAGCCGGGTGTGGGTCGCCGGTGGGGGAGCGGTGACCTCCGCGGCGTTCGACCCGGTGTCCGTGGGGCTCGCCCGCGCGACGCGTGCGGACCTGCGGGGTGGGGACGCGGCGGAGAACGCGCAGGTGGCGCGGGACGTCGTCGCGGGCAAGTCCGGGCCGGTGCGGGACGCGGTGCTGCTCAACGCCGCCGGCGCCCTCGCCGCCTTCGACGGTCCGGTCACGGACGTGGTCGCCGCGCTGCGGGCGGGGCTGGCGCGGGCCGCCGAGGCGATCGACTCGGGCGCCGCGGAGCGTCTGCTGGAGAAGTGGGCGGCGGTGTCCACCCGCCTCCGCGGCTGAGCCTCCTCGGTTACCCGAGCCCGTCGCGCCGTCTGGTGCGGCGGGCTTCTTCGTCGTGGGACCCGGGCCTTCGGCACGTTTCGTGCGCTCAGCGTTGCTTGATCACGGTTTGCGTGCGCTCAGCGTCCTCGGCGGCACGCTGAGAGCACGCAAACGCGGATCATGGAACGGGCGCTCGCGGGCTCGACGGAGTGTCGTGGCTCCCTGTGATCGCCGCCGTGACAGCTCGTGAGACCGCCTGCTCGGACGGGTGGTGACACGTGTCCTCGGCGTCGCCGCATGTCGCTGCACAGGGTGACGCCCGGTCGGTGACAGCGTCACGCGATCGGGCGGCTTCGGGCCGCAGCCGGTGACGGAAAGCGGACATCAGCACCATCATTCACCTCAGCACCACCTACCTCACTGACACCACGCGGTCTCACGGCTGGCAGCGATCCGTTCGCGGAGCGTCGCGGTTCGACGGGCCGGGGTCGCCCGCCCGGGCGACGGGTGGCGCGCACGAAAGGCGACTGAGGGATGACGCATCGACTCCGAAAGCACCTGGCCGTCCTCGCGACGGTCGGCGCCCTCGCCCTGGTCGGGCCGGGCGTGGCCCTAGCGGCGAGCGGGACCGAGACGCCCCCCGTCGAGGCTCCGGCGACGGGGCTGCCTGCGCCCGCCGCCGGTTCGGCGCCGGAGCTCGGCGACCTGACCGGCGCCGCCGCCGGCCTCGCTCCTGCTGCAGGTCCGGCCGCTGCCGCGGGTGGTGCGGCTCCTTCCGCTGGTGCGGCTCCTGGCGGTGGTGCGGCTCCCGGCGGTGTGGTAGCTCCCGCCCCTGGTGCGGCTCCCGCCGCCAGTGCTCCGAGCATCGGAGCAGCGGCCCCCGGGAGTGCACCTGCGGCCGCTGCACCTTCCGCGGCGTCGCCCACCGCCGGTGCGACCACCCCCGGGGCCGACCCCGCCGCGCCCGCTCCGGCCGACGCTTCGGCTGCCCAGGTGAGTGGACCGACGCCGCCGAACCCGCCCGTCGTGAAACCGCCGAACCCGCCGGTGGTCAATCCGCCGGCACCCGTCGAACCGCCGACCGCGGCGGAGCGGTACGGGTGGGGCACCCCGCTCCCACAGTCCGACGAGTTCGGCTACACCGGTTCGCCCGACCCCGCCAAGTGGGACACGATCGACGGCTGCTGGTCCGGTCATGACGGCAACGGCAAGAGGTGCGGCGCGAACAGCACCGTCGACGGCGAGAAGCTGATCCAGAAGGGCGACGAGAACGGCGACACCGGCTGGTTGGCCTCGAAGCTCGACCAGCGGTACGGGCGGTGGGAGGCGCGGGTCCGCTCGTTCAACACCGGTGGCTCGGGCAACGAGTTCCACCCGCTGCTGATCGTCTGGCCGAAGTCGGACAGCTGGCCGCAGGACGGCGAGTACGACTTCCTCGAGAACCAGGCCCCCGGCGAGGAGTGCGCCAACGGGTTCATCCACTACCCGCACCCGAGCATGCCCGTCCAGCAGGAGTTCCTGAAGGAGGACGACTGTGGCGCGCCCCTGTCCGAGTGGCACACGATCGCGTTCGAGTGGAGCCCCGAGCACGTCCGCGGCTACGTCGACGGCAAGGAGTGGTACACCCTGTCCGACGGCGCCGGGCCAGGCGGTCGGAAGAACATCCAGGACATGCCGTCGGGCCACCTGACGATCCAGTTCGACAACTTCTACGGCGGCGGGATGCGCCCGGCCAACTACGAGGTCGATTGGGTCCGGATCTACCCCCTCGACCCGATCGACCCGAAGCCTGCGGCCGCCGCCCCGACCGCCGCCGCCCCGACCGCCGCCGCCCCGACCGCCGCCGCCCCGACCGCCGCCGCCCCGACCGCCTCGGCCCCGACCGGCCCCACCTCGGCTCCGGCGGCCGGCCCCGCGGCCGTCGCGGCCCCGAGCGGCCCCGCGGCCGCCCCGGCTTCGACCGCCCCCGCGGCCGGCCCGGCTTCGACCGGCCCCACCTCGGGTCGGGCCGCCGGCCCCGCGACCGCCCCAGCCCCAACTGCCCCCGCGGTCGCCGCGGCTCCCACCGGTTCGACGGCCACGCCTCCGACCGGCGGCACGCCTCCTGCCGGCGGCACGGGTCAGGCCGGCGCCGCGACTGCTCCGACCGCGCCCGGTGGTGGTGTACCCGCGCACTCGGTTGCTCCGGCTCCGGCCCCGGCCCCGGGCCCCGGAACGCCTACCTCCGACGGGCCGAGGAAGGACCCGTCGAAGACCTGACCCTGGCGCCGAGCTGCGGGAATCAGCACCACCGTTGTCGAAGCATGATCGAACGACGTGATGCCGATCTCCCGTTCCGCGACCTGCCGGGTACGGATCGCGGCGGATCTGTCCGACTCGCGGCCGCTGCTGTGGGACTCGCGGACGGTGGTGTGGGACTCGCGGCCGCTGCTGTGGGACTCGCGGACGGTGGTGTGGGACTCGCGGACGGTGGGGTGGGACTCGCGGACGGGGGCGCCGATCAGCCGCCCACGGCGAAGGCGGCTTCGGTGTCGGCGCTGGAGTAGGAGCGGAAGGCGATGTGGGTGTCCGTGTGCTGGACGCCCTCGACCTTGGAGAGCTTCCCGGCGATCACGTCCGCGAGCTGCTCGTGCTCCTTCACCTTCACGATCGCGATCAGGTCCACGTCCCCGGCGCAGGAGTAGACCTCGGAGACCCCCTCGAGGTCCGCGATCGCCTGGGCGGTCTCGGGGATGCGGTCGGCGTCGGTGTGCACCAGGACGATCGCGGTGATCACGGGCTCTCCTTCTGCGGACGGCTGGTGCGGACCCTAGCCGACCAGGGCCTCGACGGCGGCCCGGCCCGCGGCGGTGCCCTCGCGGGCCCGGGTCGCCCAGGCGCCCCACCGGGCGGCGCCCCGGATCGGCTCGGTCCAGGGCTCGCAGTACACGAGGCGGGTGCCGCCCGTGGTGAGCCAGCGGTAGAGCAGGCGGACCTCGTCGGGCGGCGCGCCCCGCAACGGCCCGTCCGCGGGGAGCACGGTCTGTGCGCTCTCCCGCATCGCCTCGACGACCGGCATCGGCCGGACACCGCGACGCGCCACGTCCGCCGCGGCGAGCCTGCCGTACCGGATCACCGCCAGCTCCCAGCCGCCGCGCCCGTCCGGCCGGGCCCCGACGAGCTCCGGCTGGGTGGCCAGCGCGGTGAGCGTCTGGCGCCGCTCCAGGGTGCCGATCAGGGCGGCGAGCCGGTCCCGCTCCGCCGCGGCCTGTTCGAAGCGGCCCTTGTCCGCCAGCGTCTCCACCGCGCCGACCAGCGTGGACAGCTCCGCGTCCGACTCACCCGCCACCAGCGCGCGCCAGCGGTCGACGGCCGGGGCGTACTCCTCGCGGCTCTGCAGCCCCGCGCAGGGCGCCCCGCAGCGCCCGAGCTCGTGGAGCATGCACGGCGCGCCCGACGGCGAGCGGGCCGGGATCCGTTGGGTGCACGGGCGGAGGGGCACGGTGTCGAGCAGGGTGTCCAGCGCGGTGCCTGCCGCGCGGTGCGAGGGGAAGGGGCCCAGCGCCCCGGCACGCGGGCCGGTGACGACGGAGAGCCGGGGGAAGGGCTCCTCGGTCGCCGTGACCCACCAGGTCCGGCCCGGGTTGCGCGAGCGCCGGTTGTACCTGGGCTTGTGCGCGGCGAGCAGCCGCAGCTCGCGCACCCCGGCCTCCAGCGCGTGCGCACACACGACGGTGTCCACCCGCTCGGCGAGCGCGACCATGTCCCGGATCCGCCGCCGTCTCTCGCCCGCCGTGAAGTAGCTGCGGACCCGCCTGCGCAGATCTCCGCTGGTCCCGACGTACAGCACCTCCTCACGGGGCCCGCGGAACAGGTAGACGCCCGGGGCGGACGGGACCTGCCGGGCGAGGTGCCGTTGCTGTCGCTGCCGCTGGGTGGGGCGGTGCGCGGACGCCTCCCGGGCCATCGCGAGCAGCTCCTCGAGGCTCTGCACCCCGAGGTTGCCGATCCGTTCGAGCAGGTGGTGGAGCACCTCGACGGTCGCCCGGGCGTCCGACAGCGCGCGGTGGTTCGGCAGCGTGCGCGTGCCGAAGTACCGGGACAGCGCGCTGAGCTTCACGCTGGGGCACTCGTCCCGGGTCAGCGCGGCGCGGGCCAGCCGGGCCGTGCACAACACCGGGGGCTTCGGCCAGACCATGCCGTAGCGCTCGCAGGCCGAGCGGAGGAACCCGGCGTCGAACGGCGCGTTGTGCGCCACCAGCACCGCGCCGGACAGGAACTCCAGCACCGACGGCAGCACCTCCGGCATCCGCGGCGCGGCCCGCACCATCGCGGTGGTGATCCCCGTCAGCGCGACGATGTTCGGGGGGATCCCCGTCCCCGGGTCCACCAGCGTGCCGAGCTCACCGAGCCGCTCGCCGCCGCGCACCTTGACGGCGCCGACCTCGGTGATGCCGTCCCGTTCGGGGGAGCCGCCGGTGGTCTCGAGGTCCAGCACCACGAAGGTGACCTCGCGCAACGGCGTGCCGAGCTCGTCGAACGACAGCTGAGGGGCGGACACGGGGCGAACACTAGTTCGACCCACCGACAATCTCGCACATCCGTTCGACGCGTGTCGCGGACGGGCGGAACCCGTGGCTGCCCGGGGCGATCGGGGATAACCTTGACCGATGTACCCCGAGGACGCCGCGCCCGAGCCCACAGCGGGCTCGTCGCCGTCCCCGGACCTCGACTGGAGCCTGCTGCCGGATCCCGTGCGGCACCGGCTCGCGGAGGTCGCGGCGACGGCCGTCGGGGAGATGCCGAAGGCCGAGGTGCCCGGGTCGCTGCGTCCGTTCGCCCGGTTCGCCCCCGCCAAGCGGGCCCGGCTGGGGGCGACCGCGCTGGTCCGGGAGCTGCGCGAGGACGCGGTGTTCCGCACGTCCGTCGTCGCGTGGTGGGAGGAGCACCGGCCCGGTGAGCTGGCCGCGGGGCCGGACGAGCCGATCACGACCGCGGCCGCCGCTGTGCTCACCGGTGCGCCGGACGCGCGGGCGGCCGTCGCCTCGGTGGCCCGGCGCGGGGACGCGGCGGAGGCGCGCGCGGAGCGGGACGAGGCGCTGTCCCGGGCGGACAAGCTGGCCGTCGAGGTCGAACGGCTGCGTGCCGAGCTCACCGAGGCCCGCGACCAGGCGCGGGAGGCCGCGGCGGAGCGGGAGCAGGAGTTCGCCCGGTTGCGGCGCAAGGTGTCCGAGCAGGGCGCCGAGCTGCGGTTCGCGCGGGACGGGCTGGCCGAGCTGCAGGTCGAGGTGGACCGGCTGCGCGCGGGCGCGGACACCCGGCTCGCCGCGGCGTCGGCCGAGCGGGACCGCGAGCGGGCGCGCGCGGACGAGGAGCGGGCCCGTGCGCAGCGGGCCGCGGCGGAGGTCGCGGCGGCCCGGCAGGCGGCGAAGGAGGCCCGGCAGGGGGACGAGGTCCGCCTCGGCCTGCTGCTGGAGACCCTCGGCGGCGCGGTGGCCGGGTTGCGTCGCGAGCTCTCGCTGGGCGGTGGCGGGCCGCGGCCCGCGGACCTGGTCGCCGGGCCGGGGCAGGCGTGCGGCAAGCCCGTCGTGAACCTGGCGATGCTGGACGCGCTGCTCGGGCTGCCCGCGGCGCACCTGATCGTGGACGGGTACAACGTCAGCAAGACCGGCTATCCGGAGCTGCCGCTCGCGGACCAGCGGACCCGGTTGGTCGGGCAGCTGGGGGCGCTGGCGGCGCGGACCGGCGTCGAGGTCACCGTGGTGTTCGACGGGGCGGCGGTCACCGCCGCCCAGACGCGCGGCGCCCGCGGGGTCCGGGTGCTGTTCAGCGACGCGGGCGTGATCGCGGACGACGTGATCCGCGACCTGGTCGCCGCGGAGCCGCAGGGCAGACCGCTGCTCGTGGCCTCGTCGGACAGGGCGGTCGCGGAGTCCATCCGCCGCCGGGGGGCGAACGCGGTGCCCTCCTCGGTGTTGCTGGGCCGGCTACGCGGGTAGCTTCTCGCAGGTCGGGGCCACGTTCGCGAAACTGTCGGTGGGTGCCCCTACCGTGCGCCGCAGATCAGATCGGGCGGAGCACGGAGGAGGCACGATGATCGTCGACTGCGACAGCTGCGAGGTCCGCGGGGCGGCCTGTGGGGAGTGTGTGATCGGGGTGCTGCTGGGGGTGCCCGAGGTACCGAAGGCGGGTCAGGAGGGGCCGTCCGGCGCGCCGCAGGTGCAGCTCGACGCAGCCGAGCGACAGGCCCTCGCCGTGTTGGCCGACCAGGGGCTGATCCCGCGGTTGCGCGTGGTGCCGAGCGAGGGGCGGCCCGTCACCGACATCGGGGGTGAGGGGGTCGATCGGCGCAACGCTGGGTAGCGAAGAGTAGGCCGATCGGGGGCGACTCGTCACGCAACGCGACGAACCGGCCGGACGACCGCTCGCCCGCGGGCCTGTCGGCGGCGTGCTGGACGGGTGAATCACAGCTTCGTAACCTCCCCTCGACACCGTGATCCAGGCCGTCGTCCCCAGGGCGGTCGCGCGGGTCCCGCCACGGGCGCCGCTCCCCACGTGCTCCCGGCCCGGCTTCCCTCCGGGCGTGGCGGAGCCGAGGAGGGAGAGGCGACGCGTGGTGCCCCGAGACCCGTCCCCGGACCGCGCAGCCCCGGTCCGCGCCACCCGACAGACGGAGAGCCGGAGCGACCCCCGGCCCGTGAGCAGGCGGGAAGGGCCGCCGGCCCGGCGGGTGGGTGCGCTGGCCGAGTGGACCTCGGCACGGTCCACCGGACGGCTGGGCGAGCGGGTCCTGCGAGGTCGCGAGGAGCGGGTGTCCGCGGAGTGCAACCGGTCGTCCGCGTGCGGTCCCCGGGAGACCGCCGCGCGAACCGGCGAGCCGCGGGCGAGACGTGTGCCGAGGACCGGGTCGGGCGCGTCGATGGGCGCCGGGGACCGAGGCCGGCGCGCAGGTGTGGTCCTGGCGGCGATCGCGCTGACGCTGCTCCTGCTTCCGGTGGGGGCGGGGGTCGCGGCGGCCCAGCCGCAGCTCCCGGGCATCCCGCTGCCGGCGATCCCGACCCCGAGCGCCACGCCCGCGCCGGGTGCCGACCCGTCCGTACCGCCCGTACCCGCAGTGCCGACCGCGCCGCTCGCCGTCCAGCCCACGCCGGCGCCGGAGCCGCCGCACACCCCGGAGGAGGCGCGGCAGCGGCTGGGAGACGCGCAGCACGAGGCCGAGGCGCTGACCGAACAATGGCACGCGGCCACGGACGACCTCGCCGCCAAGCAGGAGGATGCGGACCGGCTGCGCGCGGCCGTCGGCCCGCTGCGGGCCGCGGCGGACCACGCGCGGGCGGACGAGGAGGGCTACCGGCGGTCGCTGGAGGGGCTCACCCTCGCCTTCGCGGACGACGGTCGGCTCGACCAGTTCTCCGCCCTGCTGACCAGCACGGACCCGCAGGCCTTCCTCGACCGGATGTCGGCGCTGGAGACGCTGTCGGCGGACCGGCTCGTCGCGCTGCAGGAGCTGCAGGGCAAGGTCGATCGCGCCGCGCGCACCCAGTCGGACGCGGACGACGCGACCGCGAAGGCCCAGACCGCCGCGGACGCCGCCAAGCAGGCGGCGGACGAGATCGGCGCCCGCAAGGCGGACGCGGAGCGACGGATCGGCGAGGCCGAGGACCTCCTCAAGCGGCTCAGCCCCCGGGAACGCGCGGAGTTCAACGGGCCGTCCGAGGACGCGCCGGACGTCGCACTCGGCACGGGCGTCGGCGTCGAGGCGCTGCGGGCGGCCGCGACCAAGCTCGGGCGGCCCTACGTGTGGGGCGCGAGCGGGCCCGGCTCCTTCGACTGCTCGGGGCTCACGTCCTGGGCGTTCAAGAAGGTCGGGATCACGCTGCCGCGCTCCTCCAGCGCCCAGGCGAAGGTGGGCACCCCCGTGTCCTTCGCCGACCTGCAGCCCGGTGACCTGGTCTTCTACTACTCGCCGGTCAGCCATGTGGGCATCTACGCAGGCGGTGGGAAGATGATCAACGCGCCGCAGAGCGGGGACGTCGTGAAGTACCAGAGGGTCGACCGCGCCGTCTTCTCCGGAGCGCGCAGGATCTAGGAGGCTAGGGTCCGCCGGTGGCCCGCACGCTCCTGCTCACGAACGACTTCCCGCCCCGCCGCGGTGGCATCCAGAACTACCTGCAGGCCCTCGCGGACCGGCTGCCCGCGGGGGAGCTGGTCGTCTACGCGCCCGCGTGGGAGGGGGCCGCGGAGTTCGACGCCGGGCTGGGCTACCCCGTCCACCGCCATCCGACGTCGTTGATGTTGCCGGTCCGGAGCGTCGCGCGGACCGCCGCCGCGCTCGTCCGGGAGCACGGGGCGACGACCGTCTGGTTCGGCGCCGCCGCCCCGCTCGCACTGCTCGGTCCGTACCTGCGCGGGCACGGGATCGAGCGGGTGGTCGCCAGCACGCACGGCCACGAGGTCGGCTGGTCGATGGTGCCCGGTGCGCGGCAGGCCCTGCGCCGGATCGGGGAGGACGCGGACGTGGTCACCGTCGTGTCGCGGTACACGAGGCGGCGCTTCGCGGCGGCGTTCGGGCCGAACGCGGCGCTCGAGCACGTGCCCCCGGCGATCGATCCCGCGGTCTTCCGCCCCGATCCCGCGGCGCGCGCCGAGCTGCGGAGACGGTACGGGCTGGGGGAGGCGCCCGTCGTGACGTGCCTGTCCCGCCTGGTCGCGCGCAAGGGGCAGGACGTGCTGATCGCCGCGCTCGGGCCGCTGCGGGAGCGGGTGCCGGGGGTGCGGCTGCTGATCGTGGGGGACGGGCCGGACCGGGACCGGCTGCGGCGGCTGGCGCACCCGCTCGGGGACGCAGTCGTGTTCGCCGGGGCCGTGCCCGCGGCGGAGCTCGCCGCGCACCAGGCCGTCGGGGACGCGTTCGCGCTGCCGTGCCGCACGCGCGGGGGCGGGCTGGACGTCGAGGGCCTCGGGATCGTGCTGCTCGAGGCCCAGGCGTGTGGGGTGCCGGTGGTCGCGGGGGACAGCGGCGGGGCTCCGGAGACCGTCCGGCCCGGGGAGACGGGGCACGTCGTCGACGGGCGGGACCTGCGGGCTCTGGTCGACGCCCTCGCCGACCTGCTCACCGACCGGTCCCGCGCCCGTGGGATGGGGGAGGCGGGGCGGAGATGGATGGAGCAGGCGTGGACCTGGCCGACCCAGGTCGCGCACCTCGAGGCCCTCCTCGCCGACGCCCCGCTTTGCTGACGCGGGCCGGGGGATCAGGCGGCGGGCTGCTTGTCCTCGGACTTCGCGTAGAGGGCCGCGATCTCCCTGGCGTAGTGCTCGGCCACCACGTTCCGCTTCACCTTCAGCGTCGGCGTGATCTCGCCGTTCGCCTCGGTGAAGTCCACCGGGAGGATCCGGAACTTGCGGATCTGCTCGGCCCGCGACACCGCCTGGTTGGCCTCCTCGACCGCCGCCGCGATCTCGCCCCGCAGCTCCGGGTCGTCCACCAGGTCCGCGGCCGAGGACGGGTCCCCCGCGGCGGGCTTGCCGGTGCGCTCCCGCCACGCGGGCAGCGCGTCGGGGTCGATCGTGACCAGCGCCGCGATGAACGGCCGCCCGTCCCCGACGACCATGCACTGCCCGACCAGCGCGTGCGCCCGCAGCCGGTCCTCGAGCACCGCGGGGGCGACGTTCTTGCCCCCGGCGGTCACGAGGATCTCCTTCTTGCGGCCGGTGATGGAGAGGAACCCGGCGTCGTCCAGGGCGCCGAGGTCTCCGCTGTGGAACCAGCCGTCCTCGATCGCCGCGGCCGTGGCCTCGGGGTTGTTCCAGTACCCGCGGAAGACGATCCCGCCGGAGAGCATGATCTCGCCGTCCTCCGCGATCCGGACGGCGTGCCCCGGCATCGGCCGCCCGACGCTGCCGATCCGCTGGGCCCCCAGCGCGTTGACGGTGATGCCCGCGGTGGTCTCGGTGAGCCCGTAGCCCTCCAGGATCGGGATGCCGACGCCGCGGAAGAAGTGCCCCAGCCGCTCGCCCAGCGGGGCGGAGCCGGAGACCGCGGCGACGACGTGCCCGCCGGTGGCCTCCCGGAGCCTGCCGTAGACGAGCTTGTCGAACAGCGCGTGCTTGAGCCGGAGTCCGAGTGACACGCCGCCGGTGTCCTGTGCACGCGACCACGCGATGGCGGTCTCGGTGGCGGCGTCGAAGATCGCGCCCTTGCCGCCGTCGTGCGCCTTCTGCCGGGCGCCGTTGTAGACCTTCTCGAACACGCGCGGGGCGGCGAGCAGGAACGTCGGCTGGAAGGTGCCCAGGTCCGCGAGCAGGTTCTTGGTGTCCGGGGTGTGCCCGACGACCGTGCGCGAGGCGATCGCGCCGCACTGGATGACCTTGCCGAACACGTGCGCGAGCGGCAGGAACAACAGCACCGAACCGTCGTGGGACAGCAGTTCGGAGAGCACCTGGCGGGCCGCGGCGATCTCGGTGAGCATGTTCCGATGGGTGATCTCGCACCCCTTGGGGCGCCCGGTGGTGCCGGAGGTGTAGATCAACGTGGCCAGGTCGTCCGCCCGCACGGCGGCCCGGCGCGCGTGGACCTCCGAGGCGGGGACGTCCGCGCCGGCCGCGACCAGCTCGTCCACCGCCCCGTCGTCGATCACCTTCGTGAACCCGGGCGTGGCCCCGGACTGCGCGACCAGACCGGCGTGCGTCCCGGTCTCGACGACGATCCCGACGGCCGCGGAGT
>Ga0068863_100003821_pt1 | contig 14888 bp, 12 predicted proteins | sample KBSSwiS62_FD_66596 | JGI IMG/M metagenome (GOLD analysis project Ga0068863, IMG submission 66596) | Switchgrass rhizosphere microbial communities from Kellogg Biological Station, Michigan, USA - KBS Switchgrass S6-2 | ecosystem: Host-associated > Plants > Roots > Rhizosphere > Soil ...
CTAACACGTCTTTCCCTATTGGTTAAGTATGGAATCCTCAGACACGGCGGTGCCCCCGGACACGTGGTTCCGGGGGCATGGTGGTTCTCGAGGCGCCGCGCTTCTCGAGACTCCATGGTTCTCGAGGTTCTTTGGATCCGACGGCACCGGCGACGGCGAAGCCTGGCCTATCCGGCAGCCCGCCGGGGCAGCGCCTGCACCAGGACGGCCACCAGCACCTCGACCGCGATCAGGAACGCGAGGCTGGCCTGGAACGCCGGCCCGAAGCCACCGTCGACGGCGCGATAGAAGACAACTCCGATGAGAGCCACACCGACCGCGCCGCCGACCTGCATCGCCGTGGACAGCACGCCGGATCCGGCACCGGCCAGGCGCATCGGCACGTGGGACAGCACGGTCGAGGCCAGCGGTGAGAGCGCCATGCCCATGCCGATGCCGTCGATCGCCAGCCCCGGCACGAGCCACGCGACGTTGCCGGTGGTGCCGATGTCGCGTACCGCCAACAGCATCGCGACCAGGCCGACGGCCATGATCATCGTGCCCACCGCGACGGTCTGGCGGCCCAGTTGGGCAGCGATCCGGCCGGCGGTGGTGGAGGTGGCCAGATAGCCCGCGCCGATCGCGGTGAATACGACGCCGGAGCGCAGCGCTGAGAGGCCATGGCCCTGCTGCAGATAGAGCGCGAGGGTGAGGAAGAACGAGGCCTGCCCGATCCAGAAGGCGAACTGGGTGATGCTGCCGATCGCGAATCCGCGGGAGGCGAACATCGACAGGTCGATCAGTGGCGCGCCGCCGGAGCGGGTGAGCCGCCGCTGGTACGCGATGAACGCGCCGAACAGCACCGCAGCCACCGCGAAGCTGGCCCAGGTCCAGGCTGGCCACCCGGCCGACTGTCCCTGGATCAGCGGCAGCACGGTCGCTACCAGGGCGACGGTCACGATGCCCATGCCGGTGAGGTCGAGGCGGGCCTCGGTCGCCGGGGTACGCGGGATCACCCGCGGCACCAGCGCCAGCGCGACGGCACCGATCGGCAGATTGATCAGAAAGCAGGCACGCCAGCCCGAGCCGAACACATCGGCCGCGATCAGCGAGCCGCCGATCAGCTGACCGAAGACGGCCGCGATGCCGAGCGTCAGGCCGTACGCGGTGAATGCCCGCACCTGTGCCCGGCCGGTGAACGCGGTGGCGATGATGGCCAGGACCTGAGGCGTCAGGATGGCCGCGGCGATGCCTTGCAGCACCCGGCCGGCCACTAGTTCCCCGGCGTTTGCGGCGATGCCGCAAGCGAGCGAGGCCAGGGTGAACAGGGCCAGGCCGATCGCGTACATGAGCCGGCGGCCGTAGAGATCACCGAGTCGGCCCGCGGTGATGACGCCACAAGCGATCGCCAGGGCGTATCCAGCCACGATCCACTGCACCTCACCACTGCTCGCGTGCAGATCGCGCTGCATCGTCGGGATGGCCACGTTCACGATGAAGAAGTCCAGCGTGATCATGAAGGCTCCGGCGAGCACCACCAGGAGGGTGGCGAGGTCGCCACCGCGAGGCTGGGAGGGTGCCGGGCGCGAGCCGGCTGATTTCGAGCCCGACGGGTAGGAGTCGGCCGGGCGGGATTCAAAGGCCGTTGTCATGCCTCAACGGTCGCCAGCGGGCTCGCCGAAGTCGATTACCAGGGAGGTAAAACCGCAGGTAACAAGTGGAAAGAAAGTCAGCGGCCGGTGAAGAAAGCGGCGGTCGCCTCATCCGCTGGAAAGAACGTTTCGATGGACAACTCGGCCACCGTCAAGTCAGTCGCGGTGCCGAACGTCGCGATCGCGCTGAACAGGCTCAGCACCACCGGTCCGCGACGCAGCCGGAACGGCATCACAATGTCCGGCTCGGTGGGAGCTGCTACCGCTGCGCCGGAGTGCGGAAACGCTGCGCACTCCTCGGCCAGCGCGGCGAGTTTGGCGTTGCCAGAGGCCGCTGCCTGGCGCCGCATCCGCGCCAGCATGCGGGACCGCACCTGGTCATGGTCGACCAGGTCGGGCGCGAGGCCGTCCGGGCTGAGAGTGATCCGCATGGTGTTGCCGCTGGCGACGGAGTTGCCGAGGGCCGGCCGGAACAGGTCCAGTGGCAGGCCGTCGGTGAACACACCGACGGCGTCGTTGACCCGGACGATGTCCCAGGCCGAGTCGAAGGCGAGCGCCGGAAACGGGAGGTGGCCGCGCAGCACCGTGTCGATCGCCGCGGTCACCATCGCCATCCGCGGTGCGTCCAGCGGCGTCTCATCGTAGGCCGGCGCGTAGCCCGCCGCCTGCAGCAACGCGTTGCGCTCACGCAGCGGGAGTTCGAGCTCCTGGGCCAGTCGCAGCACCATCTCGCGGCTCGGTTTGGCCCGGCCGGTCTCGATGAAGCTGAGGTGCCGGGACGAGACACCGCTGACCGACGAGAGCTCGAGCTGGCTGATCCGCCGCGCCTGCCGCCACTCGCGCAGCAGGCCGCCGAAACCGGGCCGGTCTCGATGAAGGCCAGGTGCAGTCGCGGTAGTCACAGACCCACCATATGCGTCCGGTGTGACAAGATCCGTCGCCACCTGAGCTAGAAGGTTTGTTTCCGGCCGGTCCGGGTATTCCTCCGGCACTAGGGAGGAGATCCTGATGCTGGCTTTGATTCTGGTGCTGCTGCTGGCGCTGATCCTGTTCGGCGCGGGCTTCGCGGCACATGTGCTGTGGTGGATCGCGATTATCGTCGCGATCGTGTGGGTGGTCGGCTTCCTTGCCCGCGGCACGTCGGCCGCCGGTGGCCGCAACCGGTGGTATCGCTGGTAAACGGCGATACCACGAGTGACCCGCTGCGTCCGTTCCGGAACTCATGCCGGTGCGGACGCGGCGTCGTGTCGGCTCAACTTCCGCGCTGTGGGGATGATTGCGTATGCCCTGGGGTACGCAATCGTCCCCACGCCGGGGAAGGAAGCTAAGGCGCCAGCGTCGCGATCCAGTCGGCGACCGTGGTGACCTCGGCCTGACGCGGGAACACCTTCTCGGTGAGCACCCGGTGCACCTCCGGGTCGTTGTCCACGCAGCCGTCGGCGAGCACCACCAGACCGAAGTCCTGGTCGGCGGCCTCCCGTAGCGTCGACAGCACTACGCCCGAGGTGGCGATGCCGGTCAGCACCAGCGTGTCGATGCCCTGGCCGCGCAGCACCAGATCGAGGCCGCTGCCGGTGAACGCGCTCACGCGCTTCTTGATCACGGTCACCTCACCCGGCCGCGGTGCCACTCTGGCGTGCACCTGCGTGGCCTCGTCGGTTTCGGTCATACCGCCGCGGGCCGCCGCCGCCGCGAACGTCTTGTTGTGCGGGGACACCTCGGGATAGCCGTCCCGGAACGCGACGCGTACGTAGATCACCGGCAGTCCGGCCGACCGTGCCGCGTCCACCGCGCCGGCCAGCCGATCGAGGTAGGTGGTGTCGTCGCCGAATCGGGCCACGATGCCGTTCTGGACATCCATCACAAGCAGAGCAGTCGTCACGATCCGCCAACATAGCCGATCTACCTAAGGCGTCTTCGAGGCCGACACAGCACCATCGGCCGAGCACACCTGGTGACGTTCGGCTCACCCGGCGCCTTGGGGCTGCCGATTCGAGCCGGCCGGTGATCTACTCGGAGCCTGGAGGCGACGTGAGCGAGCAGGACGACCGGCATGCCTGGACCCGATCGGGTGCGTTCGAGGTGGCGCCCGGAGTGTGGCGGATCCCGGCGGTGCTGCCGATGGACGGCCTCCGGGCGGTCAACATCTACGCCCTGGCCGACGGCGGCGGCCTGACTCTCATCGACGGCGGCTGGGCGCTGGACGAGGCCCGGAATGCCCTGGTCGACGGTCTCTCCGCGATCGGCGCCGAACTTGGTGACGTGCGCCGCTTCCTGGTCACCCACCACCATCGGGACCACTACACCAACGCCATCGCGGTGCGCCGCGAATACGGCACGCCGGTGCTGCTCGGGGAGGGCGAGCGGGACGCCCTCGAAGTGATTACCGGGCCGGCTCCGCCGGGGCTGCGCAGGCACCTCGCGCTGCTCGCCAAGCACGGCGCGCAGCCGGTGGTGGACACGCTGATCGGCTTGGGCCTCGGCGGCGACCTGCGGGATCCGGACTACGAGATGCCCGATGAATGGATCAAGGACGGCGGTACGTTCCAGGTCGGCGACCGAGTGCTCGAGGCGATCCACACGCCCGGGCACACCCGCGGCCACGTCGTCTTCGCCGATCGCGAGGCCGGGCTGCTGTTCGCCGGTGACCACGTGCTGCCGCACATCACTCCGTCGATCGCCTTCGAGATGGACCCGTCGCCGATGGCGCTGCGCGACTATCTCGGTGCACTGCGGACCGTGCGAGCGCTGCCGGACATGGAGTTGCTCCCGGCGCACGGCCCGGTCGGTGGGCGGGTTCACGCGCGGGTCGACGAGCTGCTGGCCCATCACGAACACCGGCTGACCGAGATCGCCGATCAGCTCAGCGCCGATGGCCTAGACGCCTACACCGCCTCGACCCGGATCCCGTGGACGTCACGCCGCCGCAACTTCGCCGACCTGGACCCGTTCAATCAGATGCTCGCCGTCTGTGAGACAGCGGTGCACCTGGAGCTGCTCGTCCACCAGGGTCGGGCGACCGCCCATGAAGCCGAGGGCATCCGCCGCTATCGCGCGGTAGGTTTGCCCGCATGATCAGTCAGCCCGCGATCGAAGTGGCACGCCTCGGCGGCGACCAGCCGGCGGCACTGGTGATCATTGCGCACGGCGGCCGGGCTGACAGCGTCGTGCCGGCCGGCGGGTTCACCATGACCTACGCCTGGCAGCGCTGGGTGACCCCGTGGGTGATCAGCGCCGCTCGCCGGTCGGGCGTCGACCAGCCTCGCTCTACGCGCTCGTCCTTCGCGCTACGAACTCCGCGGTCAGAAGAGCGCTATCGCGCTGGGGGGACCCGGGTGTGGCGCCTGCGTTATCGGGTGCGCGGCTGGAACGGTGCGGCGGCCGACGCCGCGCAAGATCTTCGCTGGGCGGTACGCATGGCCGCGGCTGAGTTGCCCGGTGTTCCGGTGATCCTGGTCGGCCACTCGATGGGCGGCCGGGCCGCGATCTATGCCGCGGGCGAGCCGAACGTCGCCGCCGTGTGCCTGCTGGCGCCGTGGATCGAGGATGGCGATCCGGTCGGTGACCTGATCGGCAAGCCGGTCCTGATCGTGCACGGCAGCGCCGACCGGACCACCGATCCGCGTCGGTCGCGCGCGCTCGCCACCGAGGTCGGTGCCCAGTTCGCCGCGATCGACGGCGCGGGCCACACCATGGTCGGCGGCCGGGCGCGGTGGCGCGCCCTGATCACCGAGTTCCTCGCGAAGCAGGTCGCTACTCTCGGTGCGTGACTGAGATCCAGAACACCGGCGGTCCGCCGCTGGAGACCGCGGTCCGGGTCAGCACCGTCGAGCTCTTCTTCGACCTGGTAGTCGTGTTCACCGTGACGCAGTTGACCAGCCTGCTCGCGGCGCGGACCACGGTTGAGGTCTTCGGCCAGGTGATGCTGATGTTCGGCGTGACCTGGTGGATGTATGGCGGCTACGCGTGGCTGACCAACGCGGTCGCGCCGGTCAACACGGTGCGCCGCGGCCTGCTGGTCACCGGCATGGCCGGCTTCCTCACCATGGCGCTGGCGATCCCGCATGCGTTCGAGTCCACCGGATGGGCATTCGGCCTCGGGTATTTCGTCGTCAACCTGGTCCACAGTGGGCTGTTCTGGCTCTCCGGCGGGCCGGATGTGGCTCGGGCGCTGCGATCGCTCGGTTCGATCAACCTGCTGTCGGCGACCATGGTCCTAGTCGGCGGCTACTCGCCGACACCCTGGCGATGGGGGTTGTGGACCGCGGCGTTCGCGCTGCAGATCGCCACGCCATATCTGATCCCGGTGGGCCGCTTCACCATCAGCGCGGCGCACTTTGTCGAGCGTCACGGCCTGGTCATCATCATCGCCCTGGGCGAGTCGGTGGTGGCGATCGGCGTCGGCGCGGCCGAGCTGCACCTGGACATCGGCGTGCTCGCGGTGGCGGTGGCCGGTCTCGTCGTGGCGTACTTCCTCTACTGGGCCTACTTCGGTGGCGACGAGGAGCGCGCCGAGCATGCCCTGGATTCGATCGCCGACTCCAAGCGCCGGGCCCGGGTGGCTCTTCAGGCCTACGGCTACGCGCACTATCCGATGCTGATCGGCATCATCGCCACCGCGGCCGGCATCAAGAAGGAGGTCGCGCACGCGTTCGGTCACGTCAGCACGGGTCAGGCGATCGCCTTGGGCGGCGGCGTGGCGTTGTTCTTGGCCGGCGATATGGTGTTCCGTCGGATCCTGCGGATCGGCACGTCCGGCTACCGGATGGTGTCGCTGGTCGGCGCGCTGGTCAGCATCCCGGTCGGCCTGATCTATCCGGCCGCTCAGCTCGTCGTACTCTTGCTGGTTCTGGTGTTTCCGTTGTCCATTGAGGGTTATCGCCGGTTGCGTGCCTCGGGAGTGACCACGTCGATCTTCTCCCGGTGACGGCCGAGGCCCGGAGCTATTGCTCCGGGCCTCGGGTTCCGCGCTTGCTAGGTGACTAGTTCGCGGCAGGTGACTAGTTCACCGTGATGGTGAACGTCGTCGTGGTGTTCTGGATGTTGACGAAGTTGTTGCTCTCGGTCAGACCGTTGAAGGTCGCCGAGCCGACCGCCGGGCCCTGACCGGCCTCCGGCAGCTGGTTGGCCCAGATGCCGTAGCCCGACTTGGCGTCGTAGGCGTCGCCACTCTTCTGAGCACCGGTGATCGTGGTGTTCGTGAAGATGATGTCGTTGATCGACGACAGGGCCGGACCGTTCGGGGTGTAGTCGGTCTGGAACATGATGCCGGAGTAGGTGGGATCGGTGATCGAGCCGTTGTTCACCCGGATGCCCTGGAACGTCTTGTCACCGGAGAACACCCACATCGCACCGAACACCTGGTTGCCCCAGAAGTGACCACCATCGCGCTCGAGTGAGTAGTTGGAGAACGTCGTCACCGGCAAGCTGAAGCCGGGGAAGGCGAATCCGAAGCTCAGCGAGCTGATGGTCAGACCCGAGTAGCACAGCGTGTCGGCAACCCGGAAGTTGCTGACCGTGTTGTTGTCACCGCCGTAGACCGCGATGCCCGCGGCCCGCCATGGCATGAGCGCCGTGACGTTCGTGATGGTGTTGTTCTCGTTGTTGCCGCCTTCCTGGTCGTTGGCGGCGAACAGCGCGAAGCTGTCATCACCGGTGGTGCGGGCCTCGTCGTTGCTGATGACGTTGCCGGTGCTGTGGTTGGTGAGGTTGATGCCGTCGGCGTAGGTGTCCCGGATCCGCATGTTGGTGAAGTGCGAGTTGGACACGCCCGCCGAACCCCAGACACCGACCACCGTGTGCTCGATCCACACGTTGTCGATGGTGATGTTCGACTGGTCACGCAGGTCCCAGGTGTGGCCGGGGCCGTCGATGCGGGTGTCGAAGTTGCCGAACCAGGCGAAGCCACGGAACGTGGACCCGCTGGCGCCGCTCTGCAGCGACCATCCGGCGTCGGTGTTCTCCATCGTGGTCGGAACCACGAACTGGGTGAACCACGGGCCGGCACCGACGACGGTGACACCCTTCTGGTAGATGGTGAACTTCTGCGTCACCGAGTACTGGCCAGCCGGCAGGTACACGCCGGTCCAGGTGCCGGTGGTGTCCATCCGGACCTTGTCCAGCGCGGCCTGGACCGCGTCCTGGGTGAAGCCGGTCGGCACGGTGTAGTGCGCCGGATCCGGGTTCGCCACCGCCGTGGCCTGCTCCAGCTGCATGAAGTCGATGGCGTATTGCGAGCCGTTCGACGAGTCCTTCTGCAGCTTGAACACGCTGCCCTGCGGGTACGACTGGGGCAGCACGAAGCTGGCTTCGTCGTAGATGTGCCGCGGTCCGGCGCCCGGCGAGTTGCCCGGGCCGGTCTCGGCGCCGTAGAGCCAGGCGAAGTGCGACGTCAGGCTCAGCGGCTGCACCAGGGTGCCGTTGACGTAGAGGTCCAGCGACGAGGTGATGCCGCCGCCACCCGCCGAGTCCGGAATCGAGAACCGGACCACGAAGGTGTTGCTGGCCTCGCGCGAGGTCCACTGCACGTAGGACCCGGTCGAGTTGAGCGACACCGACTTGCGGCCGGATGCCTCACCGGCAAGGTCGCCGATGATGCGGTTCGGGCCGTTGAGCACCGCGCCGCCACCGTAGGTGCCGTCCTCGGCCTCGTAGTTGTCGTACGGCATGTTGGCGCCGAGGCCGACGAACAACGTGGTGGTGCTGGTGTTGTTCGCCTGCTTGACGGCGAGTTCGGCGGAGTCCGGGTCAACTACGGTCTTGACCGTGTAGTTGCCGTTCACCGCGGTCCAGGTGCCCATGTTGACGTTGGTGCTGGCACCGGCGGCGAGCGAGCCGGTGTAGGAGCCGGTCAGGGTCTTCACCGTGGTGCCGCCAGAGTTGATCACGGTAACCGTGACGCCGTGCGAGCCGCTGCTCGTCGGCTGGTTGCCTTGGTTCTTGAGCGTGGTGGTGAAGGTGACCGTGTTGCCACCGGCCGGGTTGGACGGGTTCCAGCCGGTGGTGCCGATCAGGTCGGCGCTCTGCACCGGAGACACCGTGAGGTTGGTGGAGCTGGTCAGGTTGTTGTTGCTGTCGTTGAGCTCGACCAGCGTGTTCGCCTCATCCACCTTGGCGGTGAGGGCGTAGCTGCCCGCCGACAGGGTGCCGATGTTGGTGGTGACCACCGTCTGGGCACCGGCTGCGAGGGCCGGGACCGTCGACGTGCCGACCTTGGTGGCGCCGGCGTAGATGTTGACGTTGCTCGCGGTCGACGACGCGGTGCCGATGTTCTTCACCGTGGTGGACACGGTGATCGCATCGGACTCCACCGGCGAGGTCGGGGACCAGCTGATCGCGGTGGGGTTGAGGTCCGGGTTCGGCGCCGGGGTGCCGAAGATCTGGAACTCCGCCACCTGGCCGCCCGGTGCGCCGGTGTTGCTGTTGATGGACAGCTGAATGTTCTGGTAGTTGCCGCTGACCGGGATGGTCACCGCGTTGCCGGTGGCCGGGTCGAAGGTGTAGTTCGCCGCCGCCTTCAGCGTGACGAACGAGCCGCCGGCCTGGTCCTGGCCGAGCACCGCGATGTTCTGCGTACGCACACCCCAGGCCGGGTCCGGGTTCAGCTTGACGACCACCGAGGACAGCTGCGCGTTGCCGAGGAGCTGCACGGTGACCTGGCTCGGGTAGGACGAACCTTCGAAGTACGTGGTCAGGTCGTTGTCGTTGACGTTGGCCGGCGCGTAGATGTACGTGTAACCGGTGCCGGTGACCGGGCGTCCCACCGCGAGGTTGGTGGTCGGGCCGCCGGTGCCGGTACGCGTCACGGTGTTGCTGGCCGCCGACTGGTTGCCGGCCGCGTCGTGCGCCTTGACGTAGTACATCACCGTCACCGTGTCCGGCTGCGACTCCGAGTAGGTCAGCGTGGAGCCGTTGACCGAGGTGTCCAGGGACCCGTTGCGGTAGATGTCATAGCCGGTGACGCCGACGTTGTCGGTGGAGGCCGTCCAGGTCAGCTTGACGGTGCCGGAGACCGGCGTGGTGACGGCCAGGTTGCCCGGAGCTGTCGGAGCCGTCTGGTCGCCGGTCTGGCCGGTCCTGGTCACGCTGTTGGAGTTGGCCGACTGGTTTCCGGCCGCGTCGTGCGCGCGGACGAAATAGGTCGCGGTCAGCGTGTCCGGCTCCGCGTCGGTATAGGTCAGAGCCGACGACGGAACGCTGGTGAGCAGCGCGTTGTTCAGATAGATGTCGTAGCCGGTGACGCCGACGTTGTCGGTGGAGGAATTCCACGTCAGCGTGATGTGCCCGGTGGTCTGGGTGTAGGCCAGGTTGGTCGGGGCGGTCGGCGCCTGGGTGTCACCCGTGGTCGGGCCGTAGACCTCGAACTCGGAGACCTGCCCGGCCGGCCAGGCGGTGTTGGCGGTGAACGTCAGCCGCACGTAGCGCGTGGTGGTCGACCCGAAGTTGATGGTGACTACGTTGCTGGTGCCGTCGAAGTTGTAGCCGGCCGACGCCACGATGGTGGAGAAGTTGGAGTTGTCGGTGCTGCCCGAGACCGAGAGCGTCTCGGTGCGTGCACCCCAGCTGCCGGTCGGCAGCTTCAGCACGATCTTGTTGATCGCCTGCGACGTCCCCAGGTCCACCTGCAGCCACTGAGGGAACGCGTTGTTCGCCGACTCCCAGTAGGTGCCCTGGTTGCCGTCGTTGGCGTTGCTCGCCGCGTAGGTCTGGTTGTGGCTGCTCTCCGACATCGTCTTGCCCAGCGCGAGGTTGGACGAGGTGGTGGTCGGGCCGTAGATCTCCAGCTCGGAGAGCTGACCGGCGGGCCAGCCGGTGTTCGCGGTGACGTTGATCCGCACCACGCGGGTGTTGGTCTGGGTGAAGTTGATGGTGACCGTGTTGGCACTGCCATCGAAGTTGTAGACCGCCGACGCCACGATGGTGCTGAACGTCGAGCCGTCCGTGCTGCCCTGCACCGACAGCGTCTCCTGGCGGCTGCCCCAGCCGGACGGCAGCTTCAGCACCACCTGGTTGACCGCGGTGCTGGTGCCGAGGTCCACCTGCGCCCACTGCGGGAACGCATTGTTGGCGGATTCCCAGTAGGTGCTCTGGTTGCCGTCGTTGATGTTGCCGGCGACATAAGTCTGGTTGTAGCTGCTGGCCGATGCGGCGTGGCCAGGCGCCAGGTTGGATCCGGCGCCGCTGGCGGCTTCGATCTGCACGAACGGCAGCACGCTGGCTACCAGTCCGGCCAACCCTGCGGCCGTGAGCCGCAGCGCTAAGCGCTTACTTCTCATCGCGTTCCTTTGTTCTCGGGCGGTGGGGGTCGTGGTGCCCGGGAGCTTGCTCTCCACGGTGTGCGAACCCTTGTGGGCGGTGCAGCGGTGGAACTGTCGACCGCGCGTAGGAGGCACGCGGCAACGATCGGAAGGGTTACCGGATGCGCCGGCGGCGAATGCTCGGCGTGGCATCGGGACGAGGGGTCGCGGCGGGTGGCGACCGGACATGCGCAGCAACCATCGACATCAGGACGTGCCTCTTCTCCGTTGGGGGGCGGAGCGATGCGCATGGACACCGGGGAGGCTGCGTCCCTGCCGGAACTTGCGGGTGTTGCCACAGATCCAAACGGCTTAATGCAAGTTTTTTGCACTGCGTTGGTCAGACTTTACAAGTGGGTAACACGGTCGTCAATGAGTTGGAACCCGGATGGTTTTCCTCCACATTGGCCAGTGCCCATCGATGCAGCCGCTGCCATGCCCCGCGAATTGGCGTACGGGTTCGGTGATGCGCGGCTTGACCAGCGCATTCTCGGCGCGCTCGCGTCCGATGCCGCGGCAGTGGCAGTGGAGTTCGACGATGCTCGATCGTGCTGGACATCGGCGTTGTTCACTCTGATGGAGCAGCTAGCGGGCTCAGTGGGCGTCGATCGACGACGGCTGGCGGACGGCTGCCCGGATGACCCGGCCCGGGTCCGGCAGTGCCGCGCGGAGGTCCGGGTCGGGTCGGTCGGAGGGTCTGACCCGCCGGCGCCAGCGGACTGACGCGGCGGCTCAGTCAGCGGGTGCTGACTCGTTGCCGGGGGATGGCCTTGATCGGTTTGAGCGCGGGCAGTCCCAGCGCCTTGCGTTCGGCAGCGGTGAGCATCCGGCTGCCCCGGTCGTCGGTGGTCACTGGAAGTGCGCGCGCCGCCGAGGCGGACTTGGCAGCGGCCTTCTTCGGCGCCTGCTTGCGGGCCCGTGGCAGCGTCCGGCCGGCCGCCTTGACCAGCGTGCGGACCTGCTGGGGAGTGGTCAGCTTGGCACCCTGGACGATCCGGTCCAACGGGACGCCGAGCTCGGCCATGTCGGCGAGCGCGCCGCCACGCTCGCGCAGCAGTGCGGCCGCGACACCCTCGAACACCTGCTGCTGGTGGGTCAGGTCGAGATAGCGCCGCAACGGGTCCGGTTCACTCAATGCGTACGCGCACAGGTTGCGCATCATGCGCTCGACTTCGTCAGGGCTGGCACCGCTGGCCGGCGTCCGCGCTTTGTCGTCAAGCACCACGTGGTTGCCTCCTCCAATGCGTGCTGAACGGTGTGTGCTGAACTCATAGACCCCCGTGCGAGCCTGCAACGGTACCTGCGTCCTACGACATCCGCCGCTGGGTAATGTCACGAGGGCACCGGAGAAACATGATGAAGCGAGGTCGCGATGCCCGAACTGTCTACGTTCCTGCGGGAGTGGCTGGGTGACTGGCCGCCGACCGGAGCGGTGACCGTGGTTGGCTCCGCGGTGCGTACGCAGCCCGCCTGGGACGGTGCGATCCGGGACGTGATCGGCGTCGGCACGCCGGACGGCGGCCTGCTCTCGGTGCCGCCCGATCACGTTGACGCGGTCCGGGCATCGGTGACCGGGTGGGACGACATCACCGCCACCCTGCCGGCCGCAATGGGCCGAGCCGGAGCCACCGCCTACCTCGGCAAGTTTCGCTGGACCCGGACGCCGGCGCCGCTCGAAGACGCCGGCGTCTGGATCGACGTGACCGATCCGCGGGTGCCGGAGTGGCTGTGGCCGTTCGGCGGCGAGGCGCTGATCGCGCTCGTCGACGATGCGTACGCGGCCGGCGTCGGGATCAAGCGGCACAACAAGTACGGCCTCGAGCTGTCGGTCGGCACCGACGAGGCGTTCCGCGGGCAGGGGCTCGCGGCACGACTGGTCGCCCAGGCGTCCCGATGGGTGCTGGCGCAGAACGCCGTACCCATCTACCTGCACGATCCTGCGAACATCGCATCGGATCGGACCGCCACCAAAGCCGGCTATCCGGATCCGGGATGGACCATCCTGGGCCTGTCGGCCCGCGGCTGAGCCACCCACGCCCCAGTAGGCGGATCACCGTCGAACGTGGCCGATGACCGACAGCCGCGCCGGTGTCAGGACGTCGGTGCGCCGCCACAGCTCGGCCGGCACCGCGTCGCCCTGATGCAGGTGCCGGGACCACCCGAATCCGGCATCGGCGAGGATCAGCGACAGGTCCTCCGGCCGGAAGAAGCTGAGCCACGGCTCGCCGCGCTCGGCGGTGGTCGGGCCGACAAGATCGACATAGCTCTGGCCGGCCTCATCCCGCTCGGATTCGGTGAGCATGTAGTCGAAGACCAGTTCACTCCCGGCCGGTAGCGCGGCTAGTTGACGCAGTGTCGTGTCGATGGCGTCGCGGGTCAGGTACATGCTGACGCCCAACCAGCTGACCACGGCGGGCAGCCGCCGGTCGAAGCCCGCGGCGTGCAGAGCCGGGATCAGCGCGTCGGTTTCGAAGTCCACCGGAAGGTAGGCGACTTCGGACCGGGCGGAGAGCCGGGCGGCCCCGACTCGCGCACGCTTGTCCTGCTGGGACAGCGGGTGGTCGACCTCGAAGACGGTGCAGCCCGGGGCCGCGACCCGGTACGCGTACGAATCCAGCCCGGCACCGAGCACCACGTATTGCGTGACGCCACGGCGCTGCGCGGCGGCGAGCACTGCCTCGGTGACGTGACTGCGGACCACGACCTGCGCTCGGGCACCGGCCAGGACCGGATGGTCGCCGTGCAGGTCGTGATAGGCGAGCAAGGCCGCGGCGTCGTCACGGAGAAGTGCCTCGGCCAGCGGGTCGGAGAAGATGTGCGGTTCGGCGTCCACGCGCAGATGTGCGGCGCGTGCGGCGGCGGCCGCGAGAGCGGACTGGCTCGCCGGGCGGTGAACCGGCGGCGTGGTGGCGGATTCTGTGGTGGACGAGTCGGTCATGCCGGCAACGCTAGCCACCAATTAGGACACTATATCACAAAGCGTAAATATATTCAAGTACGCCTCGGGTGGATCGAGCCCGCCGGAACGGTTGGTTCCCGGCAGGTTTTGACCTAGTCCGCCGGTTCCGATCGGCCGCTTTCCGGGCCTGTCGCGGTGCCAGGCCCGTTGTGGTCAGTTCAGCCTACGGCTCGAAGATCTGGTTGAGCGACACGATCACGTCGTTCTCGAAGGTCACCGCGAACAGCGGGCCGATGTAGGACGGCGCGCCGAAGTAATCGTCCTTCGGGCCGGTGATCTTCTCGACGCCGTACTTCTCCAGCCACTTCTGGAAGTCCGGCAGGCTCAGGTTCTTCGGCGCGGTGCCATCCGGATTGACCGCGATGGTGACGTCGGGTGCCACGCTCTGTGTCTTGTGCACATGCGTGTCGACATCGATGTAGCTGTTCGGGATGCCCTCCGGACCCGGTGACTTGCCGTGTTGCTGCAGGTATCGGGTGGCGGCCGGATCGGACGGCGTGTCCACCAGGTGATGAGCCAGATCGAGAACGAATGCCGGCCCGGCCTTCGTCTCGATGATCCAGGCCTGGTAGGTCTTGCCATCCTTGAAGTACTGCTTCGGGCTCGGATCGCTGCTCAGCGTCGGCATCGGTGCCGTGCTCGGCGCGGACAGCGTGCCGGTGCCGTTGGTGTGCCCGCATCCAGCCATGACGGCCAATGCCGCAAGACTGGCGAGCGCGGCGGCGATTCGAATACGAGCTGCGACGGACGGTGACGGCATGATCTCCTCAAGGGACGTCGGGTCGTCACGGATTACCCATGATGACCTGATCCGAATCGTGGCGCCAGACCGAGGACCGATAGGCCTAATCACTTTGCGTTACATAGCCAGGCCCGGTCGACGCACGTACGCTGGCTCGGTGCGTGGCGCGATGTGGGACAGCCTGGACGGGCTTTCGGTTGGCGACGCGCTCGGGGCGGCCTACTTCGTACCGGGAAATCGGGTCGAGGATCTGCTCGCCG
>Ga0068863_100003822_pt1 | contig 14888 bp, 15 predicted proteins | sample KBSSwiS62_FD_66596 | JGI IMG/M metagenome (GOLD analysis project Ga0068863, IMG submission 66596) | Switchgrass rhizosphere microbial communities from Kellogg Biological Station, Michigan, USA - KBS Switchgrass S6-2 | ecosystem: Host-associated > Plants > Roots > Rhizosphere > Soil ...
GCTTAAGGCGTTGCTCAGGGCCCGTCACCCTACACGACGCTGTTATAGGCTCAGCTTCGCAACGCCGGGCAGAAAGTGGGAGTTCGCTATCCAGCAGTTCATGATGCGCTTGAGCAGCAACCTGCGCAGATATCGCTGGGCGGTCTTCGCGGTTTGGCTGCTGTTATTGGTTCCCGCCATTTATCTGGCGATGAACCAATCCGGCAACCTCACCGGCGGCGGTTTCGAAGTCGAAGGCTCCCAGTCGCTGCATGTGCAGCGCGAGCTCGAGCAGCACTTTCCCGACCAGGGCGCCTCCCCGTTGGCCCTGGTCGCAGCCCCGCGCGCGGACGCCTCGTTCCAAGACATGACTGCGGCGGTCGCCCAACTCGAGCGCATCGCCGCCGAGGTGCCCAGCGTCAAGGTGGCGCCCAACCCGCTGGGGGCACCTCCCGGGCGGAGCCCAGGGGGACAGCCGCCACCTCAGCCCGACCGGCCCTACGTCGTCACCCTGCAATTGGACTTCAACAACACCGGCGCCGTCGACGTCGCCAAACAGCTGCGGCAGAAGGTCGGCATCACCGGCGATCAGCCGGGCGAGACCGAGAACGGCAAGGTCAAGCTCTACGTCATCGGGCAGGGCGCACTGGGTGCGGCCGCGACGCTGGCCACCAAGCACGACATCGCGCAGGCCGAGCAGTGGAACCTTCCGATCGTCCTGATTGTTTTGCTCGCGGTCTTCGGCTCGCTGGCGGCCGCGGCGATGCCACTGGTCCTTGGCATCTGCACGGTCGTGGTGACCATGGGGCTGGTCTATCTGCTGTCGATGTACACCACGATGTCGGTGTTCGTCACGTCGACGGTGTCGATGTTCGGCATCGCACTGGCCATCGACTATTCACTGTTCATTCTCATGCGGTTCAGGGAGGAACTGCGTGCGGGCCGCGATTCCCAACAAGCGGCCGACGCGGCGATGGCGACTTCCGGTCTGGCGGTGGTGCTTTCCGGCCTTACCGTGATCGCGTCCGTCACGGGCATCTATCTGATCAACACCCCGGTGCTGAGGTCGATGGCCACCGGCGCGATCCTCGCCGTCGCCGTTGCGGTGTTGACGTCGACCACGCTGACGCCCGCGGTGCTGGCGACGTTCGGCCGGGCGGCGGCCAAACGGTCGTCGTATCTGCATTGGTCGCGCCGCGTCGAAACCACGCAGTCGCGGTTTTGGAGCCGCTGGACCGGATGGGTGATGCGACGGCCGTGGGCGTCGGCCCTGCTGGCCGCGGCGTTCCTGTTGACCCTTGCCGCGCCGGCGTTCTCGATGGTCCTCGGCAACAGCATGCAGCGCCAGTTCGAACCGACCCATGAGATCCGTGGCGGCGTCAACGCAGCGGCGCAGGCACTGGGGCCCGGCGCGCTGGGGCCGGTCCGCGTGCTCGTGACGTTCCCTGACGGCAATGCGGCCTCCGCGGCGGCCAAACAGCCCGCACTCGACGCGGTGCGCCAGAAGATGGCGCAGGGACCCAACGTGGTGACCGTGTCGCCGCCGGTCTTCGGCGACGACTACCGGCGCGCGATGATGTCGGCGGTGCTGTCGGTGGACCCCGAAGACATGGGCGCGCGCGAGACGGTCGACTGGATGCGCGCACAGTTGCCGCAGACCGACACAGGAGCACGCATCGACGTGGGCGGGCCGACGGCGCTGATCAAGGACTTCGACGATCGGGTGTCGTCAACGCAGCCGTTGGTGTTCGGGTTCGTCGCGCTGATCGCGTTCGTGATGCTGCTGATCTCGATTCGGTCGGTGTTCCTGGCGTTCAAGGGCGTGCTGATGACGGTGCTGTCGGTGGCCGCCGCCTACGGCAGCCTCGTCGTCGTCTTCCAGTGGGGCTGGCTCGAAGACCTGGGCTTCAAACCGATCTCGTCGCTGGACAGCACGATCCCGCCGCTGGTGCTGGCGATGACGTTCGGCCTGTCGATGGACTACGAGATCTTCCTGCTGACCCGCATCCGCGAGCGGTTCCTGCAGACCAAGAACACCCGCGACGCCGTCGCGTACGGGGTGAGCACCAGCGCCCGCACCATCACCAGCGCCGCCCTGATCATGATCGCGGTGTTCATCGGGTTCGCGTTCGCCGGCATGCCGTTGGTCGCTCAGCTCGGCGTTGCGTGCGCGGTGGCGATCGCCGTCGACGCCACCGTGGTGCGGCTGGTGCTGGTGCCCGCGCTGATGGCCATGTTCGACGAATGGAACTGGTGGCTGCCGCGCTGGCTGGCCCGCATCCTGCCGTCGGTGGACTTCGAGAAGCCGATCCCCAAGGTCGACCTGCCCGACCTGGTCATCATCCCTGACAACATTTCGTCGCTCGGGCCGACGGGCTCCGACCTTCGGATGGTGGTCAAGTCCGCGGCCAGACTGAAAAGCCTTGCCCCCGATACGATTACCGTTGCCGACCCGCTCGCGCTCGGCGTCGCTCCCGCCACCCAGCCGATACCGGCGATCGTGAACGGAGCCGGACATCGCAACGGTGGGACAACCGGAAACGGCGTGAAGAACGGCAAGTCCAAGCCGCCGAGCCTGCCCGAGGTGCATCCGGTGACGATCTGGCGGGGCAGGCTGTCGGTGGCGCTGGATGCGCTGGAGACCGAGGCCGACACCGAACGCGCACCGGTCGCGCGCAGCAGCCCGGTGGAGACCACCAACGTGCAGCTGCCGACCGGCGACCGGCTGCAGGTTCCGACCGGGGCTGAGACGCTGCGGCTGAAGAGCTACCTGGTCATGTGCCGAAACACGACAAGGGATTTTGCTGAGTTTGCCGAACTGGTCGACTCCATGGAGACTCACACTGCCGCTGTGGTGCTGGCGTCAATGGACCGGTACTACTGTGGAGACCGCTCAAGAAAACAATGGGTCGCCACCCAGTTGGTACGCCGCCTGGCCGATCCACAACCGTCAGACGAGCACGACACCAGGATGTCGGGCCCTGAGGCGGAGGCTGATTGGGCCAAGGTCAGGGAGCGCTGCCTATCGGTGGCGGTAGCGATGCTTGAGGAGGCGAGGTGACGTTGGCACCCGACATTCGGGACGCGCGCCGCGATGCAGTCGCCGGCCCGACGAGAGCGCCGGCGCCGAGAAGTGCCCGCAAGCCGGCGATCGATGATCGGCCCGTCGAGTTCTGGCCGACGTCTGCGATTCGCGCGGCGCTGGAGACTGACGACCTCACCGTCTGGCAGCGCATCGTTGTCGCGATCAAGCGTGATCCGTACGGCAGGACCGCACGCCAGGTCGAGGAAGTCCTGGAAACCGCACGGCCCTACGGCGTTTCGAAGGCCCTGTCGGAGGTGCTGATCCGCACCCGCGAGCATCTCGAGGCCAACGAGCGCGCCGAGGTCAGCCGCCATGTGCAGACGCTGCTGGAGCGCTCGGGTCTCGGCCCCGACGAATTCGCCTCGCGCATCGGTGTGCCCAGCAAGGAGTTTGCGGCGTATGTCGCCGGGACGACGAGTCCGCCTGCCTCGCTGATGATCCGGATGCGCCGGCTGTCCGACCGGTTCGCAAAGATGCGCGATCAACGCCACTAGGTATGGCCCACGCGCCGAACATCGAACACATCCTGCGGGAGACGCGCACTGTCGCGATCGTCGGCGCGTCGGCCAACCCCATGCGAGCCAGCCATGACGTGTGGAGCTATCTGAAGTCGGCGAGCGACTACGAGCTGTACCTGGTCAACCCGACGATCGACGAGATCGAAGGCACGCCGGTGTACCCATCGCTGGCGGACCTTCCGGTGGTGCCCGATCTCGTCGACGTGTTCCGGCGCCGCGAGTATCTGCCTGGCGTGCTGACCGACACCATCAACGTCGGCGCAAAGGTGTTGTGGTTACAACTCGGGCTGTGGCATGACCAGGTCGCGCGGGATGGCGAAGCAGCGGGACTGCAAGTCGTGATGGACCGCTGCCTGAAGGTCGACCACGCGCGTCTGCTGCGCTAGCGCGAGTGGATCGGCGACACGTCGTCGACCACCCAGCGTCCGTCGGACTTCGACAGCTGAACGCGAAGTGCCAGCACCGCGGTGTCCGTCGGCTTGCCCGGCGAGCTCTGCGTCGCACGCATGATCACCGCGACGCTGGCGGCGTCCGGCCCGATCGCCTCGACGCCCGCCGACACCGTGCTGGCCTGAGCCGAGATGTTTCTGCTCGTCAAATCCTTTGCCACATCGGCGAATTCGCGCTTGAACGCCTCGGCGCTCTTCGCTGACATCATGGCCGTAACCCGGTCCATCGATGCGTTCGGGGTTTGCGGCGTGAACGTAGCCGAAGCCTCCGAGACACTGCTGGCGATGCCGACCACCTCGGTGGTGTCACTGTTCAGCGTGCGGTCGGGCACCGTCCAGTTGACATAACCGATGATCACGCCGGCCGCCAACGCGGCGGTCGCGACCGCGACAACGGCCAGTCGCAGTCCGGGGCCGTCGTCGTCGGTGCCCATCGTGACCGAATCACGGCGCGCGAGAACGACGTTGACGACGACGCCCTCGACGATGAGTAGGCACAACACCGAGCAGACCGACACCCACCACAGCGGCCAGGCCAACACGATGCCGATGTACACCAGGGCCAGCACGGCGACAAGCGGCGCGAGTACGTCGAAAACCAAGACCCGCAACAGGTTTCTCATCGGATGGGCTCCAGCCGCGAGATCAGCAGCTTGCCGTCCACGTCGGAGACGTCGATGCGCAGATTCCAGCGCACGGTCTGCGGCTTGTCGGCGCCGGCGTTCTGGCTGATCGACGTCGCCACCACCATCACGGTGTCGGTCCGCGACGCGGCCCCCAACAATTCGGGCTGCTGCGGGGGCGGCGGTGCGCCGTTCGGGCCTGGCGGGGCGTGGTGGATCGACTCCACGGCCACCGAGTCGACCTGACCGGTGGTCTTGGCTTGCAGCTTCTGCACCAGCGCGCGATAGGGCTGGACGGTCGAATCGAAGTCGGCGTTGAGCTGACCAACGGTGCCCTCGTGCAGCTTGTTGAGGTCGTCGGTGACGCTGTCCTTGTTCATGTTTATCAGCACGCTGGTCCAGTCGGCGGCGGCCTGCATGACACGGGCGCGGTAGTGGAGTTCGTCGACGTCGCTGCGGTGCTGGGTCCAGATCAGGCCGGCCAGAACGATAGCTGCCACCGCGAGGACGCCCAGGACCGCCGAGCCGATGCCGAAACCGGTAAAGACTGGGCCGTCGTCGGTGCGGTCCTGGCTCTGCTCGTCGGGCACAGGCGAGAGGCTACCCGGCGAACAGATGCGCACCTCAGTCGGCGGATGGCATCACGAGCACGTAGGCCCTGACGAAGGCGGCCTGCTCAAGGCGCGGCCAAGCAAGGTCCGCCAACACCCGCGACGACGCCTCGTCAAGCACGTGGTCGACCCGAACCTCGGCGACCTCGTTGCCTGCCGTCCCGCCGAACGGCAACTTGGCCCCGTGCAGATGGCCGGTGAGGTGCGAGATCAGAGTCTCGCGCAGGAACGGCAGCACGATGCTGTCGGCGGCCCAATCGCGCAATCAGGTGTCGAACGCCGTCGACCAGTGCGTCGCGGAGATGCCCGTGGTCGATCGTGACGGCGCTCACGCGGGCGACCGTAGCGGCTCTGGCAGTCTGGTGGGGTGACGGTAGAAGCCATTCGCTCCGGTATCGACCTCAGCCACGTCGACTCCGATGCCCGCCCCCAAGACGATCTGTTCGGCCATGTCAACGGTCGCTGGTTGGCCGAGTACAAGATCCCGGCCGACCGCGCGACCGACGGTGCATTCCGTTCGCTCTACGACCGCGCCGAGGAGCAAGTCCGCGACCTCATCACCGAGGCTGCGGCGTCGGGCGCGCAAAAGGGCACCGACCAGCAGCGCATCGGCGATCTGTACGCCAGCTTCATGGACGAGCAGACGGTGTCCGAGCGTGGAGTGCAACCTCTGCTCGACGAACTGGCCGCCATCGACGCCGCCGAAACGCCTGAGGCCCTGGCGGCCGTCGTGGGCGCGCTGCAGCGCAGCGGCGTCGGCGGCGGCACCGGCGTCTACGTCGACACCGACTCCAAGGACTCGACCCGATATCTGGTTCACCTCAACCAGTCGGGGCTCGGCCTGCCCGACGAGTCGTACTACCGCGACGAGCAGCACGCCGAGATCCTTGCTGCTTATCCGGAGCACATCGCCGCGATGTTCGCGTTGGTGTACGGCGGCGACCACACCGAGACGGCCGCGCGCATCGTCGCGCTGGAGACCAAGCTGGCCGCCGGCCATTGGGACGTGGTCAAGCGCCGCGACGCGGACCTGACCTACAACCTGCGCACGTTCTCCGATCTAACGGCCGAGGCCCCCGGCTTCGACTGGGCAGGCTGGGTTCAGGCATTGGGCACGACGCCGGATACCGTTGCGGAAGTCGTTGTGCGTCAACCTGATTACCTCACCACGTTCGCTGCGGCGTGGTCAGGCGAGGACCTGGAGGACTGGAAGAATTGGGCCCGCTGGCGGTTGATCCATGCCCGCGCCTCGCTGCTCACCGACGATCTGATCGCCGAGGACTTCTCGTTCTACGGCCGCCGGTTGAGCGGCACCGAGGAGATCCGCGACCGCTGGAAGCGAGCCGTGTCGGTGGTCGAGGGCCTGATGGGCGACGCCGTCGGCAAGCTGTACGTCGAGCGCCACTTCCCGCCGGATGCCAAGGCGCGCATGGACGAACTCGTGGCCAACCTGCGCGAGGCCTACCGCGTCAGCATCAACGACCTCGAGTGGATGACTCCGGAAACCCGGCAGAAAGCCCTGGCCAAGCTCGACAAGTTCACCCCGAAGATCGGCTACCCCGCCAAGTGGCGGGACTATTCGACGCTGGTCATCGAGCGCGACGACCTCTACGGCAACTACCGGCGCGGCCACGAGATCGAGACCGACCGCGAACTGGCCAAGCTCGGCGGACCGGTTGACCGCGACGAGTGGTTCATGACGCCGCAGACCGTCAACGCCTACTACAACCCGGGCATGAACGAGATCGTCTTTCCCGCAGCCATTCTGCAGCCGCCGTTCTTCGATGCCGACGCTGACGACGCAGCCAACTATGGCGGTATCGGCGCGGTGATCGGCCACGAGATCGGACACGGTTTCGACGACCAGGGCGCCAAGTACGACGGTGACGGCAACCTGGTCGATTGGTGGACCGACCAGGACCGGACCGAATTCGGCGCGCGGACAAAGGCGTTGATCGAGCAGTACGAGGAGTACACGCCTCGTCAACTGAGCAACGGCCATCACGTCAATGGAGCATTCACGGTCGGTGAGAACATCGGCGACCTCGGCGGTCTGTCGATCGCGCTGTTGGCCTACCGGCTGTCGCTGAAGGGCAAGGAGGCACCGGTGATCGACGGGCTGACCGGCGAGCAGCGGGTCTTCTATGGCTGGGCTCAGGTGTGGCGCACCAAATCCCGTGACGCAGAGGCTATTCGGCGGCTCGCGATCGACCCGCATTCGCCGCCGGAGTTCCGGTGCAACGGCGTCATCCGCAACATCGATGCGTTCTATGACGCGTTCGAGGTCAGCGAATCCGACGAGCTGTACCTGGAACCGCAACGGCGCGTTCGCATCTGGAGCTAACTCAGAACACGCGAAAGCCCCTGACACGCAACGTGTTCAGGGGCTTTGGCGGTTTTGTCAGAACATCTGCCAGTCGGACGCGCCGTCGGGCTGGTTGTACAGGCCCTTCGAATTCTTGATCACGATCGGATCGCCGCTGCCGAAGTTGTCGTAGAACCACTTCGCATTTTCCGGGCTGATGTTGATGCAGCCGTGACTGACGTTGCGCTTGCCCTGATCGGCCACCGACCACGGTGCGCTGTGCACAAAGTTGCCGCTGTTGTCGATCCGAACGGCGAGATCCACGTCGACCTTGTAGCCGTTGGCTGAATTCACGGGCACGCCATACGTCGAGGAATCCATCACGATGTGGGGGAACTTCTCGAGCACGTAATACGTGCCGTTCGGGGTCGTGTGCCCGCCGGCCGACATGCCCATCGACACCGGGATCGTCTTCTCCAGCTTCCCGTTGCGCATGACGGTCATCTGATGCGTCGCGTCATCCACGGTGGCCACCAGTTGCTCAGGGACGGTGAAACTCGACTTGGTGCCGCTGGCGTCGATGTTCACGACGGTCCCCGCGGGCCAGAAGTCTTGGGGCCGCCAGCGCACCTGGGTGTCGCTGGTCCAGTAGAAGCGGCCGGGTACGGGCGGCACCGACGAGATGTGGATGGCCTGTTCGGCCAGCGCCCGGTCGGCGATCGGGCGGGCGAAGTTGATGTAGATCGGCTTGGCGGCACCAGCCTTGGATCCGTTTGTCGGGTTGAACGTCGGCGGCGCGAACACCGGCGGGCCGGTGTACGGCGTCGGGTTCTGACCCGCAGGCGTGCCCTCGGGGATCACGGCGGGCGCAGCGGCCAGCGGATCGGCTGGCGCGAACGGGTTCGGCAACGCGAACGGCGGCGGAGCAGGCGGCGCGGCCGGATCGGCGGGCGGCGGGACTGCGAGTGGATCAGCAGGCGGCGGCGCGAACGGATCAGGCGGCGGCACGGGTGCGGCAGCCGGATCGATCGGCGCCGGCGGCGGCGCAACGTCGGGGTCGGCGAGCGCAGATGGGTTACCCAACGCCAGTCCACCGACCAGTCCAGCCGCGAATATCGCGGTGGCCAGTCTGCCCCTCATCCGCGAACGCATACGTCACCTCCAGTCACACACAAACTTCGTCCAGTCTCGCACAGCGAAAGCACCGGCTACTTCGTCGAGGAAGCTGCCCGGGCCTGTGCGACCGCCCAGCTTAGGTCGCTGACCTGCAGTGTCAATCGCAGCCCGGCCGGGAATGTTACTTCCTACTGATTGCCTGAGGAACTAAGAACAGGGCCTACGTACGTTGTGAGCTGGTAGTTGACGCACCGCCGAGAGGTTCGAGAAAGGAAAGTGATGGTCGATATCCCAAAGGGGTACGAAACGCTGCTGGAGCGCCCGCTGTACGGACATCTGGCGACGACGAGGCCCGACGGCAACGCCCAGGTCAACCCGATGTGGTTCGACTGGGACGGCGAGTTGCTGCGCTTCACCCACACGACCCAACGGCAGAAGTATCGCAACATCACCGCGAATCCGAATGTGGCGATGTCGATCAGCGATCCCGACAATCCGTATCGGTACCTGGAGGTGCGGGGCGTCGTCGAGGAGATCGTGCCCGACCCCACCGGCGCCTTCTACCTTCAGCTCAACGACCGCTACAGCGGCCCACTGACAGAGCCGCCTCCGGACAAGGCCGACCGCGTCATCCTCGTCGTGCGCCCGACCGGATACAGCAAGCAGTGATCGTTGCGTTCAGCGTCAGTCCGTCGGGGGGTGACGCGAGCGTGGGCGCGGCTGTCGCCGAGGCGATCCGCGTGGTGCGCGCATCGGGCCTGCCGAACGAGACCAACGCCATGTTCACCAATATCGAGGGAGAGTGGGATGAGGTAATGGCGGTGGTCAAGCAGGCGGTGGAGGCCGTGGCCGCTGTCTCACCGCGGGTGAGTTTGGTCCTCAAGGCCGACATCCGGCCCGGATACACCGGCCAACTCACCGCGAAGGTGGAACGCATCGAGGGCGAGTTGGGCGCCTAGTCGACGGCTCGCCTCCGCGAGATTGCAGTTATTGCGCGGCCCACTCGCACTTCTGCGCAACAAGTGCGATCTCGCGAACCGACGCTGCGTCAGGATCTGACTAAGCGGGCGATGGCTGCCGACGCCTCGGCCAATTTGGCGTCGGCCTCATCGCCGCCTTCCGCAACGGCCGCAGTGACGCAATGGCCGAGGTGCTCGTCGAGCAGCCCGAGCGCCACCGACTGCAGCGCGCTGTTGACCGCGCTGATCTGTGTCAGGACGTCGATGCAGTACTTGTCCTCGTCGATCATCTTCGCGATGCCGCGGACCTGGCCCTCGATTCGGCGCAGCCGTTTTGCGTAGTTCTCTTTCTGCTGCGAATAACCGTGTGCGGCAGTCATTTCAGCCTCCCAGCATCTGCTTCATCTGGCCGATCTCGGCTTCCTGCGCGGTGACGATGCTCTTGGCCAGGGCCTTGGCATCCACATTGTCGCCGTTGGCGATCTCGGCTTTGGCCATTTCGATCGCGCCCTGATGGTGGCTGATCATCGACTCCAGCCACAGTTTGTCGAATTCGGCGCCATTCAGCGACTTCAGTTTCGTCATCGTCGCCTCGTCGACCATGCCCTGCATGGTGTTGCCGTGCCCCGCATGCCCCGAGTTGTTCTCCGGGTTCTCGTTCCACTGCACCAAGAAGACCTTCATCACTTCGATCTCCGGTTGCTGTGCCGCCGAGATCTGCTTGGCCAACGCGATCAGATCGGCATTGCTCGAGCGGTCCGGAACCAGGGCCGAGAGATCGATGGCCTGCTGGTGATGCGGAATCATGTTGGTGGCAAAGGCCACATCGTCTGGGTTGTAGCCGGCCGGCTGGCCGGTGATGACGGGTTCGTCCGACTTCGGGTGATCGTTGTGCGCATCCGTCTTGGCGCTACTGCAGGACGCCAAGAAGAGGGCGGCGGCGACGGCGGCCAGCACCGCGAGCAGACGAGTCAACGAGGTCACGTGTCCAGGGTACCCCGTAGGGGTATTCATAACGGTTTGGCCTCTCGAAACGCCGACGGCATACTGAGACGCATGCCCTCCCCAGACATGAAGCCCCGCAGCCGCGACGTCACCGACGGCCTGGAAAAGGCCGCCGCCCGCGGAATGCTGCGGGCCATTGGGATGGGTGACGAGGACTTCGCCAAGCCGCAGATCGGGGTCGGGTCGTCGTGGAACGAGATCACGCCGTGCAATCTATCGCTGGACCGCCTGGCCAAGGCCGTCAAGGACGGTGTGTTCGCCGCGGGCGGCTATCCGATGGAGTTCGGCACGATCTCGGTGTCCGACGGCATCTCGATGGGCCACGAAGGCATGCACTTCTCGCTCGTCTCCCGTGAGGTGATCGCCGACAGCGTCGAGACGGTCATGCAGGCCGAACGTCTCGACGGGTCGGTGCTGCTGGCAGGCTGCGACAAGTCGCTGCCCGGCATGCTGATGGCCGCCGCCCGGTTGGACCTGGCTTCGGTGTTCTTGTACGCGGGCTCGATCCTTCCCGGCATCGCCAAGTTGTCGGACGGCACCGAGAAGGAAGTGACGATCATCGACGCGTTCGAGGCCGTCGGCGCATGCTCTCGCGGGCTGATGTCGCGCGAGGACGTCGACGCGATCGAGCGTGCGATCTGTCCCGGCGAGGGCGCCTGCGGCGGCATGTACACCGCCAACACGATGGCCTCGGCGGCCGAAGCACTCGGCATGTCGCTGCCCGGTTCGGCCGCACCGCCGGCCACCGACCGGCGTCGGGACGGGTTCGCGCGGCGCAGCGGGCAGGCCGTCGTGGAACTGCTGCGCCGCGGCATCACCGCGCGCGACATCCTGACCAAGGAAGCTTTCGAGAACGCGATCGCCGTGGTGATGGCGTTCGGCGGGTCGACCAACGCGGTGCTGCATCTGCTGGCCATCGCGCACGAGGCGAACGTGAAGCTGACGCTGGAGGACTTCACCCGCGTCGGCAACAAGGTGCCGCATCTGGCGAACGTCAAGCCGTTCGGCCAGCACGTCATGACCGACGTCGACCGCATCGGCGGGGTGCCCGTCGTGATGAAGGCACTGCTGGATGCTGGTCTGCTGCATGGCGATTGCCTGACCGTGACCGGCGAGACCATGGCGGCCAACCTTGCCCACATCGCGCCGCCGGATCCGGACGGCAAGGTGTTGCGGGCGCTGTCCAATCCCATCCATCCGACGGGCGGCATCACGATCCTGCACGGCTCGTTGGCACCCGAAGGCGCCGTGGTCAAATCGGCCGGCTTCGACTCTGATGTGTTCGAGGGCACCGCAAGGGTTTTCGAGCGCGAGCGAGCCGCGCTGGATGCCCTGGAGGATGGCACGATCATGGCGGGTGACGTGGTCGTGATCCGATACGAGGGCCCCAAGGGTGGACCGGGCATGCGCGAAATGCTTGCCATCACAGGCGCGATCAAGGGTGCGGGCCTCGGCAAGGACGTGCTGCTGATGACCGACGGTCGCTTCTCCGGCGGCACCACGGGATTGTGTGTGGGGCACATCGCGCCGGAGGCTGTTGACGGCGGACCGATCGCGTTCTTGCAGGACGGCGACCGCATTCGCCTCGACGTGGCCAAGGGCACGCTGGATGTGCTCGTGGATCCGGCCGAATTCGAAGCGCGCAAGGCAGGTTTCGAGCCGCTGCCCCCGCGTTACACCACCGGTGTGCTGGCCAAGTACACCAAGCTGGTGGGCTCGGCGGCGGGCGGAGCGGTCTGCGGCTAGTGCAGCGCTTTCGCTAACAGCGGCGGTAGCTGCTCGGCGACGTACGGCAGCGACAGCGGTGAGCAGAACGCGATCGCACCTGCCTGCGCCTTGGTGGTGAACACATTGCGGTTCTCGCGGGTGGCACGCAGATTCGCAATACCCGGAATGGCAAGCAGCGCATCGATATCGGCCTGGCTCTCGGTCTTCCAGATCAACAGGTCGGCCTCGTCCAGCGGTGCCGGGTCGTTGGGATCCAGATATGCCCGGTCGTCGCCTCTGCCGTAGGCGGCGATGCCCTCGGGTATGACGAAACCCATCTGGGTCAGGAACTCGGTTTTCCAACTCGGGATCGACGCGATCACGCTGTTCTGCCAGTACGTGTCGCCGGAGAGCAGGAAGACCTTCTTGCCGGCGAATTGCGGATACTTGGCGGCGACGGCCGCGAACCGCGCGTCGACTCCGGCGATCACCGATCGCATTCTGCCTGCCTGGAACACCGCCTGCCCGATCGTGTCGGCTTGCAGCTTCCATGGTTCGAAGAACGGTTCGGGGCCGGATTGCGGGATGGTCGGGGCGATGGCCGAGAGTTGTTGGTACGTATCGTCGTTCACGCCCGCGTTGGTCGCGACGATCAAGTCCGGCTTCAGTGCGGCGATCTGGTCGACCTGGATGCCGTCATAAATGCTGAGCACCGTCGGCCGGGCGCCGCCGAGTTTGGCTTGCGCCCACGGCCATACCGCGAACGGTTCGTTGCCGAACCACTCGGTCGTGGCAATCGGCACCACACCGACGGCCAACAGGTCGTCCTGTTCGGTGAAGCCGGCGCTGACGACGCGTTTGGGCGGCGCGGGGACGACTGTCTGACCGAACGCGTGGGTGATGGTCACCGGCCCGGGGTTGGGCGCCGCCGTCGCTACGCCCGCGGCACGGCCCGCTGCGATCGCCAATCCCGCCGCCCCGGTCATCCCGAGGAAACTTCTCCTACTCCAGTGTGGGTGCATCGCGCCAGCGTAGGTTGCGCGCAGCCGGATTTCAGGCAAATTAACTAATCTGTCAAAGGAGTTAGCGGGGTTCTTCCGGCGGCTCACCTGGAGTCAGGGTTATCGGCACCATGTGGGTGCCCGGCCCTTCACCCGGGCAGCCAGCGCCGTCGATGACGAGCGTCCGCTCGCCGAAGAAACTGCCGTCAGGGTTCGGGATCCAGTAGTCCGATCGTTGGGCCGTGACGACGCTGCCGGGGTCGTTGCGGTCGCAGAAGTAGGGATACTCACCACTGGTTTCCCACCGGTCGTTGTTCCATCGGTATTCGTACTCCACGGGAGCGCCGGGGTTGCGGGCATGGTCGTCCCTGTTGTCCATGCGCGCGACGCAACCGCTGACGTCACATTGCGTGGCGAACGGGACCGGCACAGTTATCGGATTCATCGGTGTCGGCATGCCGTTGAACGTCTGCTGCGAGAAGTCGATGAACAAGTCGTAGTGCCCGTACAGCGGCGGTGGCTCAGCTCGATCCGCATGAGCCAGCGGCGACCCGACCAACGCGACACATGCAGCAAGGACGCCTATCGGCAGAGGGTTTGACATGTCACTGGATTAACACACCCACGTGCTCACCCGTTGGCGAATCGGCCGTATAACGCGGGCCGCCGTTACTGCGGCTCCTTGACGATCGCCACCGCGAAGCCGTCCCAGCCCTTCGTGCCGACCGTCTGAATCGCCGCGGCGTCCAGCCGAGGGTTGGCTCCCATCATCTCGAGCATGTCGCGCACGGCAAGGGCCTGCAGGTCGTCGGGCGCGGGGTCAAGGACGCGGCCGAAGCGAGCGATGTTGTCCACCACGATGATTGAGCCCGGCGCCCCGAGTTTGATCGCCCACTCGACATAGGCGACGTTGTTCTCCTTGTCGGCGTCGATGAAGATCAGGTCGAACGTTTCGCCTCGACCCTCCAGCGTCGGCAGGGTGTCCAGCGCCGCGCCCACGACGACCTCCACCCGGTCGTCGACACCTGCCCGCGCAAGGTTCTGCCGCGCCACCTCGGCGTGCTTGGGTTCGAATTCCAGTGTGACGACGCGGCCGCCGGGCCCGACTGCGCGAGCCAACTGGATGGTGCTGTAGCCGGCGAGAGTCCCGATCTCGAGCACCCGCGTGGCGCGCGTCGCCGTAGCCAAAAGGAACAGCAGCTTGCCGTGTTGGGCGGACACCTCGATCGCAGGCATGCCTGCGGCGTTGCCCGCTTCGCGCGCCGCCGTCAGCGCGTCGTCTTCGGTGTCCAGCACGCGGTTGAACAGCTCGTCGAGCGCCTTGGGGTCCGGCTCAGTCACTCGACAAACGCTACCGCACACCTTCTTTGGCGTATACGACACGCAGCACGTGAGCGACCTCCGGACCCATCACCGCCTCGGCGAGTTCACAGAACGTCGCGACGAACTCCGGACCGTGCGGCGGCTCGGCGTCGCTGAGGTGGTGGGCGATCTCGTGCAACACCACCAACTCGCGCAGCGCCCACGTCG
>Ga0068863_100003823_pt1 | contig 14883 bp, 10 predicted proteins | sample KBSSwiS62_FD_66596 | JGI IMG/M metagenome (GOLD analysis project Ga0068863, IMG submission 66596) | Switchgrass rhizosphere microbial communities from Kellogg Biological Station, Michigan, USA - KBS Switchgrass S6-2 | ecosystem: Host-associated > Plants > Roots > Rhizosphere > Soil ...
TGTTCCTTCTCGATCAGCTTGAGCAGCGCGCGCGCCGCGGTCAGCGGCTGGATCGCCTCGCCGGTGACGACGTGGATCGCGCGGTTCGCACCCATCGCGAGGCCGTTGCGGATGTGCGCCTGCGCATCGGCCGGACCGATCGTGGCGACGATGACTTCGCTCGCGACGCCCTTCTCCCGCAGGCGCAACGCCTCCTCGAGCGCGATGTCGTCGAACGGGTTGGCGGACAGCTTGACGCTGTCGGTGACCACGCCGGAACCGTCCGGCTTGACCTGGATGCGCACGTTGTAGTCGACGACGCGCTTGTAACCGACCAGGATCTTCATCGGGTGTCGAACCTCGCTGGGAAAGTCGCGCGGCGCGGACGCCGGCGCAAAGAGGCGCGATTTTAGCGGAAAGCGGGTCGATGCGTGCGACGGCGGTGTGCCACGGAGGTGCCGGGAATGCTGCCGGACCGCCGCTGCCGCCCGCGATGCCACCTGCATGCCGCGCCGGCCCATCCCGCAGTTCGGCGCCAGGTGGTCGGTCGGCAAGTTTTCCACAGCGTGCGTGGATGACCCTGTGGACAAGTTCTGTATCGAAGTGCGCAAACGCCGCTGCCATGCGGCTGTCAAGCGGGGTTGCGCAAACCTTGCGCAAACGGCGGCATCGCGCGCGCGTCGACACCTGCGACGTGCAGGCGCGGCGCGACTCACGCGCTCGTCGACGGCATGCCGGCCGACTGCCCGCACGCGTCGCGATCGGGCTTCGTCATTCGAAACCGTCGGCGAAGATCTCGTCGGGCGCGACCTCGACCGCGCCGATGTCGCAACCCGCGCCTTGCGGACGAGCGACGCCGCGCTGGTCGGTCGTTTGCACGCAGTCCTCGGGCGCGATCGCATCGATCGCCGCGCTGGCGGGCCCGGGCAGCATCGTCGGCGTGGCGCCGCCGTTGTCCTGCAGCGGGCCGAGATCGAGACTGCTGGCGAACACCAGGTTGTTGCTGCCGGTCCATGGCTCCGCGATATCGATGTCGCCGCCGGACGACTGCGTGTTGCCGGCAACGATCGAACGGTCGATGGTCGCGGAGCCGTTGCCCTCGAGGCCACCGCCGACTCCGCTTGCCGAGTTCGCCGAAATGGTCGTATGCACCAGGTGCACGATCCCGCCGGAGTAGATGCCGGCGCCGTCGCGCAAAGTGTGGTTGCCGCTGATCGTGCTGTTGGTGACCGTCAGCGTGGCGCCGGAATGGATGCCGCCACCGTTGTAGCGCGCGAAGTTGCTGCTGACCGTGCTGCCGGTCAGCGTGATCGTGCCGCCGGGTGCGTGGATGCCGCCGCCGTCGTAGTACGCCTCGTTGCCGGCGATGAGGCTGCGCGTAAGGCTCAGCGTGCCGCCGACCGCGATCCCCGCGCCCAGCTTGCCGAGGTTGCCGCTGATCGTGCTGTCGACGACGACGAGGTTCCCCGCGGCGTTCATGCCGCCGCCATTGGACGTGCCCCATTCGCCGTTGGCGTCGATCGTGCTCGACGTGATCGTCACGGTGCCGGACCCGGTGCCCACGCCGCCGCCCAGGTAGGAGGTGTTGTGATCGATCGTGCAACGCTCGAGCGTGACCGCGCCGCTTGGCGACGCGATGCCGCCGCCGCCGAACGCAGCGGTGTTGCCGCTGACGCGGCAGTCGCTCATCGACAGGTCCGCCGCCTCCATGCACACGCCGCCGCCTTCGCGACCACCGTTGCACAGCGGCTCGAACGCGTCGCCATTGCGTATCGCCACGCCGACGAGTGCCAGCCGGCTGCCGGCGGGCGCCGAGTCGCGCAGCACGCCGAATCTGTTGGTCGCGCCGACTGGCCGTGCGATCGTCACGCCGTCGACGTACAGGCCGACACCGCTGCCGCGCCACGCGCTGCCGTCGATGGTCAGTTGCGCGGCCGTGACGAGCAGCGTGCCGCCGATGCCACCGCCTGCGTCCGCCGAATCGGCAAGCGTGACCGTGCCGGGCGTCATCGCGCCCGCGAGCGCCGATGCGGCGAATGTGATCGTGTCGTCGACACCGAATGCGCCAGTCTTGTGGCAGGCCGCCACCAGTCCGCCGACATCCATCGACATGATGGCCTGCCGGAGCGTGCACGTGCCGATCGCGCCCGAGTCGGAATCGTCCGGCGAGGTGACGGCGATCGTGGCCGCATTCGCCGACAACGGCGCGAGCGCGAGCAGCAAAGCCGCGGCGAGGCTGCGCCGGGACGGAGCAGGGCGCGTCGGCAGCGATGGTGCGCGATACGGGACTGTCGTCGGCGACACGATGGCGTTCTCCCTCGAGGATGGCGCGGCGTGCGCGCCGCATCCTCACTGCTACGCAGGATCGCGCCGAATACCTCAACCCGCGGGGATTCGTCCTCGCCGGGTGCTCCGTGGCGGCGTTGACTAGGCCGGCGCAGCGATGCGTGCGAGCAGCGTTTGGGCAAAGCGCCGCGCGCTGCCGTCGGCGTGCGCGAAGAACAGCGAGGGCTCGGCCAGTTCGAGTTCGAGCAGGCGCGGCGCGCCATCGTCGCCGTGGATGAGGTCCACGCGCGCGTACGCGAGCGGCCGCGCGAACGGTATTGCCGCGAGTGCGCGCAGGGCGAGTGCGCGTTCGGCTTCGCTGGCGATGCGCGGCGCGATGTCCTCGGCCGCGAACAGCGCGTCGGTCGGGCCATCGCCACGGCGCAACAACGGGCCCTTGCGGATCGCATGGCTGAACACGCCGTCGAAATGGATCAGCGCGGTTTCGCCGTGCGCGTCGACGCGATCGAGGTACGGCTGCAGCAGTACGCTGCGGCCGGCATCGAGCAGGCGTGCTACGTGCGCGCGCGCAGCGTCCACCGCGTCGCGACCATGGCGCTGCGCGTCACGCGAGCCCGCGCCGACACTCGGCTTCACGACGAATTCCGCCGCAGCGGTGGCGGCGAGGAACACGTCGAGCACAGCGTGCGCGTCCGCGCCCGGTTCGACGAACGTGCTCGGCACGATCGCGACGCCATCGCGCTCGAGGTCGGCGAGGTAGTGCTTGTCGGTGTTCCAGCGCAGCACGTCGGGTGGATTGAGCAGCCGCGTCTGCGTCGCGACGCGCGTCGCCCAGGCGAGGAACTCGGGCAGGCGTTCGGCGTAGTCCCAGGTCGAGCGCAGCACCACCAGCTGGTAGCGCGACCAGTCGACACGCGAGTCGTCCCAGTCCACGACCTCGGCAGGCGCATCGAGTGCGTGCAGCGCTTCGAGCAGCGGCGCGAGGTCATCGTCGAGCGCGCGTGCCGCGGCGACGCTGGCGAGGGCAATGCATGGTCGGGTCATGCCGGCGGCTCGTGTGATGGCGGTCGCGAAGCTTCGCACATCCGTTGCGGCCGCGGACGCCGTCCGCAATGACACCGGTCGCGGGCATGTCGAAGCCATCGCGCGTGGCCCGGTTCACGCGATCCACCGTACCATTCACATGCCACCGCGCACTCCGCCGATCTGGATATCCCATCAATGAAATGCCTGGTCCTGCTTCCGCTGGTGCTGTCGGTCGTCCTGTCGGCGTCGCCCGTGCTCGCACAGAGCCCCGATCCGCTCGATATCCGAGCGTGCACCGCGATCGACAACGACGCGCAGCGACTCGCCTGCTACGACAACGCCACGCATCGCGACGATCGCAAAGCACAGCGCGCCGCCGACGAGCACATGCGCGCGACCGGCGTGTTCGCGCAGCCGGACGGAGCGCAGAGCGCATCGGTGCCGTCGGCGGCGCCGTCGCTGCTCGATCGCCGTTGGGAACTCGACCCGTCGAGCAAGCTCGGCACGTTCAACCTGCGCAGCTACCGACCGGTCTACGTGTTGCCGGTATTCGCGACGAGCCGGCTCAACACCGCGCCGCACAGCCCGAACCCGAACAACACGGTGACGGACCCGGCGCACCTCGACAACATCGAAGCGAAGTTCCAGTTCAGCCTGAAGACCAAGGTCGTGCAGGACCTGCTCGGCGACGGCGATCTCTGGGTCGGCTACACGCAGTCTTCGCGCTGGCAGGTCTACAACAGCGAAGAGTCGCGACCGTTCCGCGAGACCGACTACGAGCCGGAAGCACTGCTCGTCTACGGCACGCACCGCGAGTTGTTCGGCTGGAACCTGCGCATGTTCGACATCGGCATCAACCACCAGTCGAACGGCCGCAGCGATCCGTATTCGCGCAGCTGGAACCGCATCGTCGCCGATGTCGGCTTCGAGCGCGGCGACTGGACGCTGATGCTGCGTCCGTGGTGGCGCATTCCCGAGTCGCGCGACGACGACAACAATCCCGACATCGCCGACCATGTCGGTCGCGGCGAAGTCGCGCTGCTGCGCAACTGGAACAACCAGACATTCGGGCTCACGCTGCGCCACTCGTTCCGCGGCGGCGATGCGAGCCGCGGCTCCGCGCGCTTCAACTGGAGCGTGCCGCTCGACGGCAAGCTGCGCGGTTACGTCGAGCTGTTCCACGGCTACGGCGAAAGCCTGATCGATTACAACCACGAGGCGACCTACCTCGGCGTGGGGCTTTCGCTGCTCGACTGGTATTGACCGCGCTGCAGTCCGTTCGGTTGCTACTTCCAAAGATGTAAAGGCTGCGCGTCATCGTTGTCGATCCGCGTCGATCCGTCGTATGCTCGCCTACGCGTAGTCTGCACGACATTCTGTGTCGGCGTTCGCAGTTCTCGAAACAGGGGATCACCATGCATTCACAGCAAGTTGCCTCGCGGCGACTGCGTGTCGCCGCGTGCATCGCGGTTGCCGCACTCGGCGCCGGTTTCACTCCGGCCGTGCCCGCCGGGGATGTCTTCGTCATGCGCCAGAGCCTCGTTTCCAACGGTGGCGGCTTCATTTCCGACAACTGCTACCGATTGCTGTCTGCGATCGGACAGCCGGTGCTCGGCCTCGTCGGCAATGCCGAATTCGTCCTGCAGTCCGGCTTCCTCACCGAGGTGCCATCGACCGACGACAAACTGTTCCGATCCGGATTCGAAACCAGCTCAGAGGCCTGCAAAAAATGAAGTCACTTTCTCGCGCCAAGAAAAATATCCTTGCAGTGGCTCTCGGCCTGTCGATCGCGCAGGCCGTGCTCGCGGTTCCGCAGACGCCCGAATTCAACTACCAGGGCAAGCTCGAGCAGAACGGCTATCCCGCGAACGGCAACTATGCGATGACGTTTTCGCTGTGGGATGCGCCGACCGGCGGCAACCAGATCGGAACGACGATTTCCGAACCCGCATGGCCCGTGGTGAATGGCCTTTTCAGCATCAACCTCGCGTTCGCCGGTGCATTCGACAACGAGCAGAGCTGGATCGAAGTCAGCATCAACGGCGCAGTGCTTGCGCGCCAGCCGATCGCGACCGCACCGATCGCGCAGTTCGCATTGAACGGCAATGTTGGTCCGGCGGGTCCTGCCGGCGCGACTGGCCCCGCTGGTGCGACCGGCGCGCAAGGTGCAACCGGTGCGCAGGGTGCAACGGGCGCGGCTGGACCGGCCGGCGCCACGGGTGCTCAGGGCGCCACGGGCGCTGCAGGCGCGACAGGTACTCAGGGTGCGACGGGCGCGCAAGGCGCAACGGGCGCACAGGGTGCAACGGGTGAGGCGGGTCCTGTAGGACCTGCTGGTCCCGCGGGACCGATCGGCGAGACGGGTCCGGCGGGCGCTGTCGGTCCGCAAGGCGCAACGGGCGCACAAGGCCCCGCGGGTGCGATCGGTGCAACCGGTGCGCAAGGTCCTGCCGGTGCAATCGGTCCGACCGGAGCGCAAGGTGGCATCGGCCCGCAAGGCCCTGCCGGTGCGACGGGCGCGCAAGGTCCGGCAGGCGCACAGGGCATCGCGGGTCCGACGGGTGCAGCCGGCGCGCAAGGACCGACGGGCACGCAGGGTGCGACCGGTGCGCAGGGCGCGGCCGGCGCGCAAGGCCCGACAGGTCCGGCCGGCAGCGGCAAGTACACGGTGAAGATCAACGGCACGTTGAGCACTGCGCTGGCGAGACCGCTGTATCCGATCAATGTCAGCGGCTACGCGGGCGCGGTGGCGCTGATTTCGCCGCAGGGCTACATCATGCAGATCGACGCGGGCGGTACGGTCGGTGGATCGGGCACGGCGACGTACGCGAGCACCGATTGCAGCGGCCCGGCTCTCGTCGTCACCACCACGGTCAATCCCGGCGGCGTGCTCGCACTTGGGCAGTTGAACAAGCTCTACTATGTCCCGCGAACCGGTGCGACGGTGCTGAACAACCCCACACCCGGAAGCCGCTCCAACAATGCCTCCGCGTGCGCGGCCTACACCACGCAGATCACGGGTACGGCGTATTCAGCGCCGGCCAACGCACCTGCCACGACCGGCATCGATCCGCTGGCAGAGCCGATCACGGTGACGATCGATTATCTCCCCTGAGGCCACCGTTCCGCGGCGCTCATCTGCGCCGCGGATTCGAAAGCAGGCATGCGCGGCGACGGATAGGACGTCGCCGCGCCGTCGAAGCCGTTCGCGAAGATCGCATCGGCATCGCCCATTTCCACCGCGCCGATATCACAGTGCGCGACGCCGTCGCCATCACCGTCCTGCGGGCGCGCGACGCCGCGCTGGTCCTCGCTGACGCATCCCGTGTCAATCCCGTGGTCGATCGCATTGGCGCCTGGCAGGTGCGTGCGCGTGAAGCCGCCGTTGTCGGCGAGTGGCGCGAGTGCGGCGGAGACGCCGAGCTGATCGCTCGGGAGCGAATCGATCTGGCAACCGTGCAGGCTGCCGATCAGGTTTCCGCCGAGCGACTGGCCGTTGCGGCAGTCGTCGGCATTCGAGCCGGGCCCGTTGCCGGCGAGGATCGTATTGCGCAGGAAGGTCAGGCCGAAGCCGCCGTGCACGTCGAGGATGCCGCCGACCGTCGTTCCCAGCACCGAGCCGTGATTGCCGGTCACGGTGGAATCGACCAGGGTCAGACGCGTGCCGCCGTCGTTGAGGATCGCGCCGGGATGGCCCGCGTTGCCGCTGATCGTCACGTTCTCGAGCAGCACCTCGCCGCCGATGTTGAGTTCGAGGCCGCCGGCGAAACGCGCGACGTTGTCCGCGACGAGCGTGCGGCGCAAGGTCAGCGAAGCGCCGCCGTCGACGTGGATCGCGCCGGACAAGTCGCCGCGGTTGCCGCTGATCTCGCTGTCGTCGAGCACGAGGCAGCTGCCCTCGCCGTTAGTTTCGATGCCGCCGGATACCGCGCTGCCGCTGCCGACGTCTTCGAGATCGGTGTTGCCGACGATGCGTACATGATCGCCCTCGATGCAGCCCGCGTTGTCGATCGCGACCGCGCCGAACATGTTCGCGGAATGGTTGTCGCGGATGTCGACATGGCTCATCGCGAGCGTCGTGCCCGCGCCGACACGGATGCCGACGCCGCCTAGCCCCGAGAAGCCGCCGGTCCACGTGTTGGTGCCGAGAAAGCCGTCGCGCACGGTGAGATCCTCCAATCGCACCGTGTGCGGGATGCTGCCGCGCAGGTCGAGCACGCGGTCGAGCGCACTGCCGTCGATGAGCGTCGTATCGGCGCCGGCACCGTGCAGTTCGAGTTCGTCGACGATGTCGAGATCACCGGTCAGAGCGGCATCGTCCCCGATGCCGGCGAGCGACAGCACATAGGTGCCCGCGTCGAGCACGATGACATCGCCACCCGCGAGTGCGTTGCCCTCCTGCACAGCCGCGCGCAGGCTGCAATGACCACCGGCGTCGGCACAGGAGCCATCGCCCGGCAATGCATCGATGCTGTCACCGACGATGTCGACATGGAACGTGGCCGGGCCGATCGGAGCGGACGCGAGTAGGGCGATCGGGAGCAGGCGACGGGTGAACATGGGACCTCGGCGCACGGGTAAGCGGAATATCCGAGGCACCGGAAGCCCCGATCCAGGCGTGGGGATCACCCATGAAGCGAATCGTGCCTGGATCGCAATGAGTACCGCGGAAATCGGCAGTGGTTGCGTCGCCGGGGGCGTGCGGATCGCGGAGCGGGCAGCGGGCGTCGTTCCGCGATCGCGCCGATTGCAGGTTATTTCGCGGCCATTGCCGACAGCTCGGTCGCGGTCATCGGGCCGGCGGCGTAGGTGTCGGTGTGATAGCTCACAAACTGGCGGAACTCGAGGCTGGCCTTGAAGCCGATCGTGAGTCCCTTCGCGTGCGAGGCGTCGTCGACCTTCTTCTGTTGCGCTTCGGTCAGCACCGGCGCGATGCCGACGTAGTCCCACGCATCACCGTTGGTGTGCGCATACCACTGGGTCTGCGTGACCCCGGCGTCCTTGTCCACCGCATCGCGCGCGGCCTGCCATTTGAGGAAGTCGGCATGCTTGCCCGGCGCGATGCGATACAGGCTGACGATCGCGGTGCCGGGCTCGGCCGCGGCGGCGCTGTGGGGAACCAGCAGCAATGCGATCGCGACGAGGAACGCAGCCATCAGCAGGTGGCGGATGTGACCGTGATGCATGACGCTCTCTCCCTCGGGCACAGCCGTGCCCGCATGCCGGCACGAGGGGCGACCGGGGAGCGCCGGCGTTCTCTCCGGCCGCAATGCGAACGGCGGAGATGGTTGAGCGTGGATCCGCCACGCTACGCCGCGTCAGGAGGGGCGTCAACGAGAGCATCGCGCCTTTCGCCGCTGCCACGACAGCATGCTTCACGGGAGCGATGCAGCCGGGAGTCGCGCGCGGTGGGCTCGTGCGCCCGTCTCACTGCAAGCGATCGCGCAGCGCGAGCAATGCGCCCGTGAACCGATTGAACGGCGTGTCGGGCGGCGCGCCATCGACAGGATCGCGCCGTCTGAAGAAGTGATAGCGTTCGTTGCGGCATGTCTCGACCATCTGGTCCGCGACGTCCGTGTAGGCATCGTTGATCGCAGCGGGCATGTCCGACAGCAGCAGGCGGGCGGCGGCCGTGCGAATGGCGTCGATTTCCGCTGTACCGACCATGCGTCGTGCGGCGACTTGCCACGGATGTCCATTCGGAGTCGGTTTCACCGTGAACCTCCAAGTCCTGACGGTTGCGGTACTGCCGGAGATCTCGAGGTCTACCGCGACGAACTCGCCGCCACCGAGCCCCGGCAGATGGACCGCTCGATAGATCTCCCGCCCGCCCGCGCAGGCGCTGTCGATCCGGGCGAGTCCGTTTCCGAGGACGAACATCGCGTACTCGTCGAGTGCTTGGCGAAGGTCGTATGACGCGAAGTCGAGCGGGCGCGCATGCGGGTCCGGCGGCGGCTCGGGCAAACGGGGCGGATGCAGGTATGTGAAAAGCAATACGCCGCCAGACAGCGCAATGAACGACACAGCCAGCAGCAGCACCGCGGACCAGCGGATCCGGCGTGCGCGTCGCCTCACAGGTTCTGGTAATTCGGCCCGCTGCCGCCTTCCGGCGTGACCCAGGTGATGATCTGGTACGGGTCCTTGATGTCGCAGGTCTTGCAGTGCACGCAGTTCGCGGCGTTGATCTGCAGGCGCTTGCCGGCGCCGTCGGCGACGATCTCGTAGACGCCGGCGGGACAGAAGCGCTGGCACGGGTTGCCGTATTCCTCGACGCATTTGGTGATGCAGACATTGGTGTCTGCGACCTTCAGGTGGACTGGCTGGTCCTCGTCGTGTTCGGTCGCTGCGAAGTAGACGCCGGCAAGGCGATCGCGCGGTGCGAGCGTGCGTTCGACGTAGGTGGGCTGCTCGTCCGACGCTGCGGTCGGTCCGGGTTGCGTCGCCGCCGTCGCCGCATCGAGCATGTGCAGCGAATTCCAGTCCGCGTGATTCTTCAGCGTCCACGGCGACAGGCCCTGCGTGACGGTTTCCCAGCCCGCATTGGCGAGGCCGAACCACAGGCCCTTGTTGAAGCCGGGGCGGATGTTGCGCACCTTCTTCAGTTCCGCGACGACGCGCGAGCCGCGCAGCTTCGCGTCCCAGCCCGCGCTCGCATTCGTTTCGGCGATGTGTTCCGCCGCAAGCATGCCCGAGCGCAGTGCCTGGTGCGTGCCCTTGATCTTCGGCACGTTCATGAGGCCGGCCGAATCGCCGACCAGCAGCGCGCCGGGCATTTCGACTTTCGGTAGTGACTGGTATCCGCCTTCGATCAGCGCGCGCGCGCCGGCCGAGACGATCGTGCCGCCGTCGAGCAGCGGTTTGATCAGCGCGTGGTTCTTCAGTTGCTGGAACGCTTCCCATGGACGGAACAGCGGGTCGGCGTAGTCGAGTCCGACGACGAAGCCGATCGAGACACGATCCTTGTCGAGGTGGTACAGGAAGCTGCCGCCGTAGGTCGAGGTATTGAGCGGCCAGCCGAGCGTGTGCATGACCTTGCCCGGTTCGGCGCGACCGGCCGGCAACTGCCACAGTTCCTTGATGCCGATGCCGTAGGTCTGCGGATCGCTGTCTTTGTCGAGCGCATACTTCGCGATCAATTGCTTGCTCAGCGAACCGCGGCAGCCTTCGGCGAGCACGGTCAGCGGCGCCTTGATGTCGATGCCCTGCGTGTACCCGGCCTTGTGCGTGCCGTCCTTCGCGACGCCCATGTCGCCGATGCGCACGCCGCAGACCGCGCCGGCATCGTCGAACAGCGGCTCGGATGCGGCGAAGCCCGGATAGATCTCGACGCCGAGTGCTTCGGCCTGCGGCGCGAGCCACGCGCACAATGCGCCGAGAGAGACGATGTAGTTGCCGTGGTTGTGCATCTGCGGCGGTGTCATCGGCGACTTCGTCGCGTGTTGCGCATCGCGCAGGTACCAGAACTCGTCCTTCGCCACCGGCACGCAGATCGGCGGCGGGTTCTTGCCCCACTCGGGCAGCAGTTCGTTGAGCGGCTCGGGTTCGATCACTGCGCCAGACAGGATCTGCGCACCGACTGTCGACGCCTTCTCGATCACGCACACGCGGATATCGGGCTTGAGCTGCTTCAGGCGGATCGCGAATGCGAGCCCGGCCGGACCGGCACCGACGGTGACGACGTCGTACTCCATGATGTCGCGTTCGCTCATAGCTGGCTCCGGGCGCTGGCGTCGGTGCGCCATTGTCCGGGTTCGGTGCGAGGGCGGCAAACGCCAGGCCTCGTGCTCGGCCGCGCGCCGGTGACGCGGTGGCCGCATTGCGCCGCGCAATGCGGAGTTTCCGCTCGTACGGGCATAATCGGCTTCCGACAATGCACGCGAACACCATGACGGACCAGCTTGGCGACACCGAACTGCGCGGCGCCGCCGCGTTCCAGCAACTGCACTGGCTGGCCAGCGGACGCACCAACAGCGCGCACCTGACGCATGCCTACGCCGGCGCGATCGCGCGCGACAACCCGCGCCTGAACGCCTGGCTCGCGCTCGACCCGCGCATGGAAGAGCACGCTGCGGCCAGCGATGCACGCCGGCGCGAGGGACGCACGATCGGACGCCTCGACGGCCTCGCCGTCGCGATCAAGGACAATCTCGACGTGGCCGGCCTGCCGACCACGGCCGGCCTGCCGGGTCGGCGCACGCACACGGCACCGCACGACGCGAGCGCGGTCGCGCGCCTGCGCGCCGCCGGTGCGGTCATCCTCGGCAAGACCAATCTCGACGAAGGCGCGCTCGGCACGTTCTCGGCGAACCCGCACTACGGCGCCGTGCACAACCCGTTGCGCGGCGACTACACCGCGGGCGGTTCGTCCGGTGGTTCCGCCGCCGCGGTCGCGGCCGGGCTGTGCAGCTTCGCACTCGGCACCGACACGCTCGGTTCGGTGCGCATTCCGGCCAGCCATTGCGGCGTGTATGCGCTGAAGCCAACCCATGGGGAGATCTCCACGCGCGGCATGGTGCGCGCCGCGCGCAGACTCGACTGCGTCGGCATCCTCGCGCGTTCGGTCGAGGACCTCGCGATCGTGCTGCAGGTCCTCGACGCGCACGATCCGGCCGACCCGCGCTCGCGCCGCCGGCGCGTGCCGCTGGCGACGCCGGACTGGGAGCCGGGTCGCCTGCGCAGCGCATTCGCGCGTGACCTTGGCGCGCTCGGCGTCACGCCGGAAGTGCGCGCCGTGTTCGACGCTGCGGTCGCGCGCATCGATCGCGCGTTCGGTCAACGCGTCGAAGTCGACTTCTCCGACCACGACCTCGGCCGCACGCGCCGCGCCGCGCTGCTGGTGATGGAGAGCGAACTCGGTGTCGAACTTGCGAATGATCTCGCGGATGTCGCGCATCCGATGTCGCCACGCCTGCGTTCGATGCTCGACTATGCAAAGGGCAAGTCCGCGGTCGACTACGCTGCAGCGGACCGAGCGCTCGATGCGACCGTGTTGAAGGCGCGTCGGGTGTTCGAGGACATCGACGTGCTCGTTCTGCCGACCGTCTCGCACGGCGCGTACCCGCTCGCGGACGGCGAACGCGCGAACGACGCCGATCTCACCGCCTTCGCAAGCCTGGCCGGCTGCCCCGCCGTGAGCCTGCCGATGGGCCTCCTGCCCGATGGCCTGCCGGTTGGCCTGCAACTCGTCGGCCGGCCCGGTGCCGACCTGCGCCTGCTCGAACTCGCCGCGATCTGCGCGGCCCAGCTCGACGCCTCGCCGCGCTATCCGGTCGGCATATGAACGGGGCGGGCATGCCCCAGACGCGCGGTGCGCGTCTTGCGCTTCGCGTGGCATGAACCTTGCCTTCACCCATCAAAACGGTGAATCGAGTCGTATTCGGATGCACTTGCGGTGACGGGACTTTCCCTCACCGCGCATCCAGTCGCGCCGGATGCACGTACCATTGCAGTTGAAGTGAAGCTGTACCTCGTGCCAGGGCGCGAGGTGCAAATCGGACAGAAAACGTGAACTGATCGACATTTTCGTCCAGCGAAGGTGATCGGTCAGCCAGAGACTTGCGGCGAACTTTTCGTTTTTTTGGGGTGGCCATGAACTCGATTCATCTTCCCGGCGCCGTTAGGCGCCCGGTTTGGGCATCGTTTGTGCGCAAGTGCAGCGTCGCGGCAATTACAGCGGTATTAAGCTTCGTCTTCGCCCACCCCGCATCCGCGGCCTACGTGCAGCGCTACGTGACCACCACGCGTGGCGCGCTCACGTTCACCGGCAATACGCTCGGCCTCGGCCGCGGCAGCGCGACAGCGCCCGGTACCCAGGACTCGATCGGCGCGTTCACGACGGTCAACACGGCCCTGCAGGTCGGAACCTATCCCGCGGGCACCACCGCCGACTGGCATCTCAACAGCTCGTCGGCGATCCTCGTCTTGCCGGCCGGCGCCACCGTCCTGCATGCGGAATTGATCTGGGGATCCACCTATAACACGGGTGGTCAGAACGTCACGGCGTCGATCGCAACGCCGGTCACCCTCACGGCGCCAGCGCAGGCGCCCATCAGCGTCACGCCGGCACCAGCGGCGGCACAGTTGGGCGGCGGCCGATACGTCAATGCCGCCGATGTCACCGCGACCGTGCAGGCGGCTGGCGCGGGCACCTATACCGTTGGCGGTGTTCCCGGTGTCGTCGGCAACGACACCACCGGCAATGCCACGGGCTGGACGCTCGCCGTCGCCTATGCCGACCCGACCAAGCCCGTGCGCAATCTCACGATCTACGCGAGTGCGGAGGTCGGCGGCGCCGCGGCGGTGCAGGTCACGGGGTTCTGCACGCCATCGACCGGCGCGGTGAATGGCCGCGCCCTCGTCACGGCGGTCGAGGGGGATACCGTCAACAACGGCGACACCTTCCTGTTCGGGCCGACGGCCACGCTCGGCAATGCGAATCGTCTGTCCGGTCCGAACAACCCGATCACGAACTTCTTCGTGTCGCAGATGAACAAGGACGACGGCACGCTGGATACCAGCGGAACCTTCGGCACCCTGAACCAGAATGCGGCCGGAGCGAGCAACGTCGTCGGCGGACGCCAGGGTTGGGACATCACGAATGTCGACGCTTCCACCCAGCTGACCAACAACCAGACCAGCGCGTTCGCGCAGGGAACGACATCCGGTGACCAGTACACGATCGCCGGCCTCGGCCTGCAGATCGACGTGTTCGCTCCGTCCTTCCCGGTCACGGTGAAACAGGTCGACCATACCTCGACCTTCGTCGGCGACACGCTCACCTACACGATCACGCTCAACAACACGGGTGGTTCGACGGCGACGAGCGTGGTCTTCAACGACCCCGTTCCCGCCAACACGAGCTTCGTGGCGGGCAGTTTCAAGATCGACAACGTGGCGCAGCCAGCCGTGCTTTCGCCGGTCGGCGTGTCGCTCGGCTCGATCGCGAACGGCTCGCAGAAGGTCGTCACGTTCCAGGTGCACGTGGACTCGCTGCCGGCGAGTCGCCAGATCACCAATTCGGCCAACTGGACCTACGACTACACCGCGTGCACCACGACGCTGCCGGGCTCGGTGACGACCAATGAGGTCAACACGCCGATGCCGGTCGCCGATCTTTCGATCACGAAGACCGACGGCAGCGCCACTGCGACGCCGGGCGGCGCGATCAGCTACACGATCGTCGCGGCCAACGCAGGCACGTCTACCGCAACAGGGGCGTTGGTGACCGACACGATTCCGGCCGGCATCCTCGGCGCGACGTGGACGGCGACGTACGCGGGCGGCGCCACCGGCCCGGCCTCGGGCAGCGGCAACATCAGCGCGAGCGTGAACCTGCCGTCGGGGGCGAGCGCGACATTCACCGTCAACGGCACGGTCGACCCCAGCGCGACCGGCACGCTGGCGAATACCGCGGCGATCGCAGCGCCGGGCAACATTACCGATCCGAACACGGGCAACAACAGCGCAACCGACACCGACACGCTGGCGACAACTGCGGACATCCGCGCAGTGAAGACAGGCACGGCGAGCGTCGGCTTCGGTGGCGCACTGAGCTACCAGGTGGTGGTGAGCAACCTGGGTCCGAGCAACGCG
>Ga0068863_100003827_pt1 | contig 14875 bp, 12 predicted proteins | sample KBSSwiS62_FD_66596 | JGI IMG/M metagenome (GOLD analysis project Ga0068863, IMG submission 66596) | Switchgrass rhizosphere microbial communities from Kellogg Biological Station, Michigan, USA - KBS Switchgrass S6-2 | ecosystem: Host-associated > Plants > Roots > Rhizosphere > Soil ...
CGCGGCTCTCCGATCCTGCAGGGCGAACTTCTCTACGTCCCTTCGCTTGCGGGATTTTTGACTGCCGTAAACATTCGTAGCGGACGGCTGCAATGGAAGTTCAAAGCACCTGCGGCTATTCATTCAACGCCTTCTCTCGGTTTTGGTCGCCTACTGTTCGGCTGCGACGACGGTAAGGTAATTGCTATTGATGCGGCCTCCGGCACAAAGTCCTGGGAGGCTGTGTCGGACGACGAAGTATGGACATCGCCGGTGATTCACGACGAGTCCGTTTTTTTCGGAAGCGCTGACGGGAATATGTATGCCGTGCGAGCCGAAACCGGATCGCTGCAGTGGAAGCAGATGTTGGGGGGCAGAATCTATTCCACGGGGCATGCTGCTAAGGGACGAATCTACGTTGGATGCGGCGACGGGAACATCTATGGCCTGGACGCGGCGACGGGCAAAGTCTTGTGGAAGACGGCGACTGGTAACGGAATCGATTGCTCGCCGGCCCTCGCCAATGACACTGTTTTTATTGGCTCGCAGGATTTTGTTTTTTATGCTCTGGATGCCCACAGCGGAACGGTTCGCTGGATATACCAGGCAGAATTGGGCATCACTTCTGCGCCCGCGATATCCGGGGACCTGATTATTTTCGGATGCAAGGCCGGAACCTTGCATGCGCTGCACATTCGAACCGGAAAGATGATTTGGAAAAGCCGCATCGGTCAGACGGTTACGGCACCCCCCGTCATAAGTGGATCGGTGGCTTGGATTCAAGCGGGGTTTACTTTCGCTGTGGATCTGTCCGATGGAAGAGTTCTTTGGAAGGCTAATTTGGGGAATTCCGTGCAATCGGCGCCGGTGGTGACAAAGGACGCGGTGTATCTTGCCGGCATGGAAGGAGAGATCTATGCGCTGGAGTAGGTTTCTGCTTGCCGCGCTGCTGACTCCTTTGCTCCTTTCCGCCGTGTCAGAAGTATCCGGCCAGAGCATGCCTTTCGTTCACAAGAAGCGCTACGCCATGGGTACCGTATTCGAAATTGTCGCCTACAGCGATTCATTGACGCGCGCGTCGGCCGCCATAGACAAGGCACTCGACGAGGTCGTTCGACTCGACAACGTCATGAGTAACTTCAAACCCGAGAGCGATTTGAGCCGAATGAATCGTGAAGCGCACTTTCATGTGGTGAGGATTCCGCCGGACTTATACAAGGTGATTGAAAATTCACTAGTTTATTCGCGCCTCTCCAATGGAGCATTCGACGTCAGCGTAGGTCCTTTGGTGGACTTGTGGAAGGCGGCGCTTGCGGGCGGTGTGACTCCCACAGCCGCGGAGCAGGCTCGCGCGCGCGCTTGTGTCGGCTACCAAAAAATCGTGTTGACGGCGCCGGATCAGATCGAATTCCGTTCGGACTGCATGCGACTCGACTTGGGCGCGGTTGGAAAAGGATACGCGGTGGATCGCGCGATGGAGATTTTGCATTCCAATGGCGTCGAACGAGCGTACATCGATGCTGGCGGTAGCACGATCTATGGATTGGGCGCTCCGCCTGCTCACGATGGCTGGATGGTGCATCTGCGCGACCCCTCGAATCGGCTGGATCCACAAGTGAAGCTGATGGGCAATAGTGTTTCGACGTCCGAGCAAACACCCGCGAGTACGCTGGAGGGCGACGCCCCCGGACATATCGTCAATCCTGCCAGCGGCGCGCCTTTGCGCACGCAGTACGCCGTCAGTGTGACCGCAAAATCAGCGACGGACTCCGATGCGCTTTCAACCACACTGCTTCTGCTTGGCCCCGAAAAGGGCGTGGACCTGGTCGCGCGTCTTAAAGATGTCAGTGCGATATGGGCTGCCGCCGATGGTCGTAAGACAATTGCGGGCTCGCAAATGGCCATCTTCGTACACCCGGTCTCTGACTCGTCAGCAACTGCGGCAACTGTAAATAGCACTGGCCAACCACAGGAGAACAAGAAGTAGCTATGCTTCTTCGTGCCTACGCTTATTTATTGTTGGCGGCCGTTTGGCTCAGTGTTGAGCCTGCAGCCGGAAATGTGCTTTTGCGCGTTACGCCTGGCCCCCTGCCTTCGGCCAAAACCATGGGAGTCAGCGACATCGTCTTGCGTTGGCCGGTTGAAACTGCCGACCTTACGAAATTGCGCGCACTCGGCTTTCGGGTATTTCTCGAGACAGGTTCGAGCGACCTAGCGGCAGCAGCCGCCGCCGCGGAACGTGCCGATGCTGTGGGCGTTATCTTGGACCATACCGGTTCCGACCGCGCCAACGGCGAACTTTTTCAATCCTCCAAGGCGGTTCACCCCAAGCTGCTTTTCCGTTTCTTGATCCCCGGAGGCAAGCAACCGCAGATGAAGGGGCGCCTGGTGGTGGATCGAGACGGAATTCTGCAGGTTTCCAGCCCCTCTTCTCAACCTTGGCTGGACAGCAACCTGGCCCTTGCGAGGTTGGCGGAAACCTTTCATCCCGACATGCTACCGGTTCTCTACGATTTTCATTGGGATCTCTCCGATTCCCTTCACAATCAGCTGGGACCAAGCATTGACGAGTACGCCCTGGCGATTACCGAAGCTGAAGCAAATCGCGCTGACGTGATTTTGGATTTTCCCGAACCGCTGCAGATAGCGATGGCTGCCGATCAATCGGACGCATGGGATCTTTGGAACCAGGTAAAGCGATACATTGCCTTTTCTTCTCGTGCGCCCTCAGAGGGAATAAAATCCATCGCAAACATGGGAATTGTCACTTGCGACGAGCAGATGAATTATGAAGCGGTGAATCTGCTGGCTCGCCACAATCTTGCGTTCGAGACCATTCGCTCGCAGGATCTGAGCGCGGAACGATGGTATACATGGAACGCCGCGGTCGTGTTTTGCCCGCTGCAGAGCGGAGAAATCGATTTATTGAGCGCTTTTGTCAGACGCGGCGCAATCGTCGTTCTGGTCAATCCGCACGGCGAATATCCCTGGCATTCGAACGTCCCGGTCCGCCAGGACGCCCACTCGGCAACATTCAACGTCGGAACCGGACAAGTCGTCGAGCTTGGGGAACCGGTGACCGATCCCGAACTGTTTGCGCGCGACGTGCGGCGCCTGATCGGGGCGGAACGCGCCGCGCTTGGATTGTGGAATTCCCTGACCACGCTGGTGACCGGGTATCGCCAGGAACCAGGGGGCGAAACGGTTCTAAATGTGATTAACTACGCCGACGTGCCTGAAAATGTACAGGTTCAAATCAAGGGCCGATTCGCTTCGATTCAACTGGAATCGCCAGAAGAAGGTTGCTGCCGCCCGCTGCAAGCTTTTACGCGCGGCAGTTTCACTGAATTTACAATTCCTCGTCTGGTGATAGCAGCCAGGGTGCACTTGAAAGCTACTGACATCGGGGGCGCAAATCCCTAAAGGCTGCGTGGGATTCTGAGCAATCGCTGGACTCGGAGTTGGTAGACGAAATTACTCGACTAGGGGGAAAGAGAACTACATGACTTCGTTCTGGCGAATCTATTTGCAATTTGCACTGATCGCGGCTGCGTTCCTGGCGTTCGCCTTGCAGTCAGCTGCCCAGTCTCCGTCCTACGACCTGTTGCTAAAAGGGGGGTACGTTATTGATCCCGGAAACAACCTGGAAGCGCTGCTGGACGTTGCCGTCACCGGCGGCAAGATTGCCGCGGTAGGCAAGAACATTTCCGCAGCCCAGGCAAAGAAGGTGGTCGATGTGGCCGGGCTCTATGTCACACCGGGCCTGATCGACATTCACTACCACATCGGTCATGGCGGAGCGCCGCTAGATTGGTTCACGCCGCAAGCGCGCGTGCATCTTCAGCCTCTCGGTATTCCGGCCGATTGGGCTTTGACTTCCGGTGTCACCACGATTGTCGATGCTGGTACGGCAGGCGCGGACACGTTTCTGCTCGAAAAGGAGGAAGTCATCGATCGCGCGCAGGTTCGCGTTCTGGCTTTTCTCAATATCGTCGCAAACGGGATGGATGGAGGACTTGAGCAATCTGTTGACCAGATGGATCCCCAGCTCTGCGCGGAAACGCTTAAGAAATTTTCGGAGGTGATCGTCGGTGTCAAAACCGCGCACTATTGGACCGCAGGTCCATGGGATGGCGAACACACTCCGTGGGCGGCTGTTGATCGAGCCATCGCATGCGCCGAATCAGCCAAGGTTCCCGTGATGTATGACTTTTGGCCTCGACCCGATCGTTCTTATTCCGACCTTATCCTGAAAAAAGCGCGTTCCGGCGACATCCACACCCATGTTTTTGCGCAGCAATTTCCGATCTTGCTCAAAGATGGCAAACTCAACCCCATCTTGATCGAAGCACGGCGGCGTGGCATGTACTTTGATGTGGGCCACGGCGCGGGAAGCTTCTGGTTCCGCAACGCCGTTCCCGCTGCAAAACAAGGCTTTTTGCCCGACTCGCTTTCCACGGATCTCCACACCGGCGATTACCGGACAGTCAGCATGGCCAACGTAATTTCCAAGTTTCGCGCCATGGGTGTTCCGCTCACGGATCTCATTCGTCGCTCCACCGTCAATCCTGCCCATGAAATTCACCGTGAGGATCTCGGCACGCTGTCTGTAGGCAAGGAAGCCGACATCGCCGTGCTCGAAGAGTTGCGCGGAAAGTTTGGCTACATTGACTGCGGTCTGGCCAAGATGAACGGGGACGTTCAGGTTATTGCGCGTATGACCGTTCGTGCCGGCCGCGTCGCCTATGATCCCTCAGGCATAAGCATGGTCGAATGGGAAAAGGCCCGCTCACAATATTTCAACAATCCTTCGGAAGGCAATCCTGCTCCAGCTACCGCCGAAGATTCGCCCAAACGCTGATTACGCTAAGCCAAGGAGGAGAAGCTAATGTCCGTAAAAATGAGTCGCCGCAAGTTGCTCCGCAAGGGGAGTGAAGCGATCGTTGCAGGAAGCGTTGGTGCTTGTGCGGCCGCCGTCACCGGCGCGATTCCAGCAGCGACGGCGGGCGCGGCTCCAGCTCCGACGAAGGGCTTGGACTACTACGAAAAGCTGGGGCTGGTCCCGTTTATCAACGCGGCGGGAACTTACACTATTCTGAGCGCGTCCACTATGCCCGATGAGGTTCAGGCTGCCGTTGCGCTGGCTGCCAAAAAACCAGTTCACCTTCTGGAACTTCACGAAGCCGCCGGAACCTATCTGGCCCAAAAACTTCGCTGCGGCGGAGCGCTGGTGACTTCCGGGGCATCAGCTGGACTCACCCTCGGAACCGCTGCCTGCATGACCCTGGGCAACAAAGAGGCCATCGTCAGTATTCCCACCGATGTGAGCGGATTGAAAAACGAAGTCATCGTCCAGAAAGCACATCGCTATGAATACGACCACGCGATGCGCAATTGCGGGGTGAAAGTCGTCGAAGTCGAAACTCTCGAGCAGTATCAAAATGCCTTTACGGACAAAACGGTAATGACCAACTTCTTCAACGCCGTGGACGCGCCGATCGGCCGCGAAGACTGGGTCCGGGTCGCTCATCAGCACAGCGTTCCCTGTTTCAACGACGCGGCGGCCGACGTTCCACCCATCTCCAATCTCTGGAATTACACGCAAATGGGCTTCGACCTGGTCACATTCTCGGGCGGGAAGGGCATGCGCGGGCCCCAGTGCACCGGCTTGTTGCTGGGACGAAAGGATCTTATTGACGCCGCGCGCCTCAATAATTCTCCCAATTCCAACGCTGTTGGCCGCGGCTTGAAGGTCGCCAAAGAAGACATCATCGGTATGGTTGCCGCCGTGGATTGGTTTCTGAACCAGGACGACGCCGCCATGGAGGCGGAGTTCCGCAAGCGCGCCGATCGTATCGCCGAACAGGTGAAAAAGGTGCCGACTGTAGAAACCACGGTCTTTATCCCGGCTGTCGCGAATCATGTTCCGCACTTGCTCGTGACCTACGATCCAGTTCGCGTTCGAACCACTGGACTCGAAGTCATGCAAAAAATGCGCGAGGGGAAACCCCGCATTGAACTCAACCCCGGCACCGGCGGAGCTCCCGCAAGTGCCGGACTACCTGGAGGAGTGAACACAATTATCGTCGGGGTCTGGATGCTCCAGCCGGGCGAAGACTTGATCGTTGGCCGTCGGCTGCGCGAAGCCCTGCAAAACGCGACGCATTCCTGATTTCGTGGCGACCTCTGGTTTCGCGGGCGATGACTGCTCCACTCATCGCGGTTATCGAAGCCTTCCTGGGGTCTAGGCGCCCTTTTTCACCACGGCGGCGATGCAATTGATTTCCACGAGGGATTCGCCGGGAAGGGCGGCGACGGCTACAGTGGTACGCGCTGGACCGCCGTTTGGGAAGTACGTTTTAAAAACGGAATTCATTCCGTCGTAATACTCCAATTTCGCAAGGAACACCGTGAGCTGAAGGATGCTGTCCATGGTGCCGCCTCCTGCTTCGACTACTGCCTTCACTCCGTCCATTACCATCTTGGTGTGCATTTCAATGGTCGGCGTCTTGCCGGCATCAGACTTGTCACCACGGGAATGTGCGCCCTGCCCGGCGATATAAATCAGGCCGTTGTGAATAATCAGAGGAGTGATGAAGCCCTTTCCGTCGGAAGGTTTACCGTTGCCATCGAGCTTTTGCACGTCTCCTTGTCCCTGCTCTCCCGGAGCGGGAGATCCCGAGGCAACAGTAGCGAGCCCAAGGCTGGGTAGGAGCGCAGCGAGTTTTGCGGCAAAACCACGCCGCGTGGTGAGATTGGAAAACATTTCGATCCTCCTTTGTCGTGCGTAGATTCACACCAATTGGTTAAGGCAAAGCAAAACTGAAAACGTTACTCCCCGCGGCGACGGCGACGAACTGCTTGCCGTTCACCGCATAACTCATCGGCGAAGCATGAAGGGATTGTCCAGTGTTGAAATGCCAAAGCGGCTTGCCAGTTTTTACGTCGACCGCTTCAAAGGACTCGGCATTGTCACCGAAAAAAACAAGGCCCGTGGAGGTTGTCATAGTCCCGGCGGCGGACCAGCGGCCATTGGCTTGCGGGTAGCGCCAGCGAAATGTGGACGTATCCAAGTCGAAGGCGACAAGAATTTTCTGACCGTGCTCCCCGGGGGGACGGCGGGAGCCGGTGCCGTAGAAGGTTTCTCCTTCCTTGAACTCCTGAGGGCCGGACAAAAAGATGGTGCAGTCCTCTTGGGCGATAAAGACCAATGTGCGTGTTTCCGGGTAAAAGGAGGGGGAAAACCAGTTGGTTGCGCCGGAGAATCCTGGGCAGACTTTGGAGCCCTGCGGAGTCGGTCTGGCGTTCTTCTTGTCGATGATGGGGCGGCCTTTTTCGTCAATCCCACTGGCCCAATTTAACTTTTCCGCGAAGCGAGTCGCGGAAAGGAATTCGCCTGTAACGCGATCCAGCACATAAATAAAACCGTTTCGATTGGCTTGCACGAGCAGCTTGCGAGATTTTCCCTTGTAATCGGCGTTTACCAGGACGGGGGTTTCCGTTGCATCGTAGTCATACAGGTCATGTGGTGTGAATTGGAAATACCATTTCAGTCTGCCCGTATCGGGGTCGAGTGCCACCACGCTGCAGGTGTAGAGGTCGTCGCCGGGCCGTGGATCGCCGTTGAAATCAGGCGAGGGATTGCTGGTGCCCCAGTAGACGGTATTCAAATCGGGATCGTATGTTCCCGGCATCCAGGTCGTGCCGCCGCCATGCAGGTACATGTCACCGGGCCAGCTTTCCGAGCCAGGTTCGCCCGGGCCGGGGATCGTCCAAAAGCGCCACAACAGTTTTCCGGTGAGGGCATCGTAGGCCGCGACGAATCCGCGCACGCCATCGTCGCCCCCCGAAGTTCCGACGAGAACCTTACCGTTAATGACTAGCGGGGCGCTGGTTGCGCCATAATTTTTGTTCCAGTCGGCGTAGGCGACGTCCCAAATCAGATGCCCAGAACGCGCGTCGAGGCAAAGCAAGTGTGCGTTGTCGGTATTCATGAAAACGCGTGCGCCCCAGACACCGACTCCACGATTGTGGTGGGCCGAAGCGTCATCAACAAGCCCTTGAGTAATCGGGCGGGAATAATGCCAAATGGTGCGACCGGTGCGCGCATCCAGAGCGTACGCATCGTTTGCGGCCGTGACAAACATGACCCCGTTTACTACAACTGGTGTGACCTGCAACGAATCCGATTGGGGCGCGTGAAAAGCCCATTGCGCACGCAGCTGCTCGACGTTTGAAGGAGTGATTTGACTCAGGGCACTATGGCGGCGGCCAGTATAGTCGCCATTGTACGAGGGCCAGTTTGCCGACACGGGAGCGGAGACGAGGTCAGCATGAGTCACATCGATGACGGCCGAAACCGGAAGGTCGGCGAGAGACTGTGCGCTGCACTGAATGGTCGCGAGCGGAACACTTAGAAGTGTAAAGAGAAACAGCGAAAACCAGCATCGATGCAACATTCTGTGCGGGTCCGGCAAGAATTCTCCTTCCTGCTCGCTCGAAGTCACTGTTTAGCAGGTTTCTCGGAAGTTTGCAGCGATCGTCGGTCTGGGCATTGGCTCCGGCACTCGCGCGGACGAGCGGTCCGGAATCGTTCGAGGCGACGCAATTTCCGGACCCTGATACCCAAGGTCGCGAGAGATTCGCAGGCCCGCCTCCTGAATGAGCGGAGCGAGCTGCCGCAAGCGCGGCACCGCCATTCGAACGGCGGGGGCCGTTAGGCTTAAGCTCGCATTGACAGCACCGGCGTGATCCCAAATCGGAGCGGCGACGCAGCGGATATGCGGTTCGTGTTCTTCCAGATCATAGGCATGGCCGGCCTTACGAACGCGCTGAAGATGCTGCTCGAGCTCCTGCAAACTGGCTATGGTGTTTGCTGTCAAACGCCGCGGTTCGATTTGCGGGAGGACTTCGTCGAGCTCCGCTTGGGGCATGAAGGCGAGGAGGACCTTTCCTACCGCAGTGCAGTACAGAGGCACGGAAGCACCGATACGAGAGAAAATGCGCAGCTGCTCGGGTGAATCCAATTTTTCGACGTAGACCGCCGTCAGTCCCTGCCGCACAGTAAGATGAATCGTCTCCCTGGTGTGTTGGTTGAGCGTCCGCAGATAAGGCAGGCTCAGGCGGCGAATGTCGAGTTGCGACAGCGCGGCATGGCCGATCGAAAAGCAGGCGATGCCGAGATAATACTTGCCGCTGCCACTACAGCCCAAAAAGCCGGCGTTCTCCAGATTGACCAGAAATCTGTGAACGGTGCTGACCGGCAGGCCCGAGTGCCTGGCGACTTCGCTGGCAGAAAGCCCGCCGGGGGCGTGGGAGAACAGACTAAGCAGGCGCAAGCACCTCTGCACCGAAGTGATGTTGTAATTTCGCTTGGGGATAGCGGGCATATGGCCGACTCCTGTCAGATCCTTACGAACTTTTTTCACAACATTCCTGCAGGGTACGGAACTTCCCGATTAAGGAATAGATCGACGTGTCCATGAAATCGTTCTGTTGAGCGAAATGTGGATTTTTCCAAGGTTCTTTTCGGCGGCAGAAACGGAAACGACTTCCACATGGTGAAAAGTGTCCAACCGCGCTTCCGGGCGTGGCCGGTTGAGCGGAAGAGGGCGCCTGGGCAAAGAGGGAGTGCGCCTTTCGGAAGGTCCACGCCGGTGACTACAAATTACCGCAACCAAGGCCGTTCTCGCCGTCAAACTCGCTCGAGCCACACGTGGAGATGGATTCACGGACTCCCTCCGGTCCAATTTGCTCGGCGCACTTTAACACTACTTTTAAATCGATTAAAGCGAGATTCAACAACGTCGGTTGCCTCGCCGCTCGGTGACTGCAAGTTTCTCAGACCACCGCATGAGGCCGCAAGGGTCGTAGCGCGATAGGAAAAAATGATTTGACACGACCGAGCGGACTTGGTGTATAGACGTAATGAGATTTGGTTGATTGCGCCAAATCGTTTTGCGGCAAGTTTCATCAGTCGAAAATCGCGTTCATTTACGGAAAGCGGCTTGTCATTCGAAGCGGGACACAAATCCATCCTTCGTTGTTTGTGGCTGTGTTCTTCTTATTGATTCAAGGCATTGCCAGTCAAGCCCAGGAGAAATCTGCTGCAATGGCCAGGGCTCGAATAAAGGCTGGCGATTCCACAGCCGCGGAGCAGGCGTTTTCCGCAAATTGTGCCGGGTGTCATGGCTTGGATGGCAAGGGCGGCGAGCGCGCGCCGGATATTGTGACGCGTCTGCAAGTGCGTCAGCTCTCGGATGCGGAGCTGCTACAGATCTTGCAGCGGGGCGTGCCGAACACCTCCATGCCGGCGTTTCAATTCTTGGATGAGAAGACACAGCGATCGCTCGTTTCGTATCTTCGAACCCTACAGGGAACGAACGCGAGTGCAAAACTGGCCGGGAATGCGGAGCGTGGAAAAGAGATTTTTTCCGGCAAGGGGGCGTGTAGCGGCTGTCATGCGGTTCGCGGACGGGGCGGATTTTTCGCGACGGACCTGACCAATTATGCGAGCGGGCGGTCTCCGGAAACAGTGCGTGAAGCGATTGTCTGGCCGAATCGTTTTCTGGACCCTCGCAAGCGCACCGTGGTTGTTACACTTCCGGACGGAAGAACGCTGGAAGGGATTGCGCGAAATGAGGACAACTTTTCGCTCCAGCTGATTACGCCGGATGGTACGTTACATCTTCTCTCCAAGCCGTCGCTGGCGAAACTGACTTACAAGGATGAATCTCCGATGCCGTCGAACTACGGTACAAAGCTGTCTGCTTCTGAGTTAGACGATCTTGTGAACTACCTAACTTCCGTTGGTGAAAAGCAAGCCAAGCCGATTTCAAAAGATGAGCCAGCAGAGGAGTGAGACCGCTGCCGTCCCTTGGTGGGTTTCGCCATTCGGTTTCGTTCCGGCCACTTTCGACCGCACGTTCTGATTCCCATTTCCCGCAGCAGATGCGGGTCGATTCTTTGCAGCTCATTGGTAATTTATTCGGCCTAGTCAAGCGGCGGCAAGCACGCTAAGACTTCGTCGCTCCAGTGATTTCTGGTTTTGACGGCAAACTTTACGGAGTTGAACGGTCACGGTTTGAGGTGCGAACGAACTGCGATAAGCGACATCTGCTCCAGGTCCGGGTATTGACCATCCGAATTTGGCTTTCGATCACCTGATTTAATCTGCTGAACCGTGGTTTGCGCGGGCAGCGCACCTTTGAAGTACTTGGAATAAACGGCGGAGTACTGCGGGCTTTCCGTAATATCGTCGAGATAAGTCGTCGCGGAAACGACCTGATCAAAATTCATGTTGGCTTCTTCGAGGTTATCGAGCTGATTGCGCATCGTCTGGCGAGTCTGATCGGCCGTCGACGCGAAGTACACACCTCCATTCGGACCCGGGATGAATCCGCTTTTAGCCGAACAATACAACGTGTCGCCTGCGAAGACGCACGGGCTGGCGGTCGGACTTGGGGACATGTTGCTGGGGCGAATTGCTTTGCGTTGGCTCAGGTCGCGAACTGCTACGCCGGTGTACGCGATGTGCGCGCCCTCGGGCAAACTCGAAACTTGGATAGTCGCCCGCCCCGGCGTGTTGCCAAACTCAAAGCGCCGTGCGTAATGTTCATTCATGATGCGCATCGGAATATCGGAAGTCAGGTACGGATTGACGAAGACCATGTTTGCGTTGCTAAGTCCGGCAGCTTTCAGTACTGCGCTCAATCGATCGAGAGCCAGGTCCACCTGGGCCGCGGCATTTTCCGGCACCGAGGCGGTGACTGGATCGCGCCCTGGCATGGTCGAAACGAACAAACGGTCGTGAGTCAGCATTCCGGCCGAATACGCTTTGCTGGCGGGCCAGTCGGGCACCGCTACGGGCTGCTTTCCTTTTAGATCACGGACCGCAACTGCATTCATCTGTAAAGTCGGCTCCGGAACCCGCGCCACGCCGAGCACACTGCGAGCCGGCGGCTCTGTCGGGAAATACGCTGCGAAAACTTCGTTCAACTCGTCGTAGCGGCTTGCATCCTGAAGGTAAACCTGCATGTAGACGACATGATCCATCGTAAGATGGGCGGCTTCGACGAGCTGTTTGACGTTGTCCAGGCACTGCCGCACCTGATCCGGAAATTTGCTCGGGCTTGTTCCGTCAGCGCGGTGCGGTCCCTGACCTGAGATGTAGAGATAACCTCCGCCCTCAACGCTGGGCGACCCTGGGACCGCCGGCGGCGAAACTGCTTGCGGTGCAGCGATACGCGGCTGAGAAAGAGCGCATGCCGCGACAAGCAGGGCAAGAAAGCGGAGCTGGCGTGTCATGCCGGTTTGCCCTTACGCGCGGCGCCGAGAATCTCCCGCAAACGCTGACCGACAATCATCTCTTCACCGGGCTGAATCGTCATGGAGACGATTTCGAGATGATTCTGCTCTTGCACTTCTTTCGGATTGGGTTTCGGCTTGTCCGGGCCTTCTTGTACTGCCGAAACCATACTGGGATTGTCGATGCTCAGGACTTCGATCACCGGATCGCCGTCATGCAGCTTTTTTACGCATTCGCTAACGCTGAAGCCCCAAGCCTGCTCGTCCCACGAGACGCGCAATGTCGGGTAGCGATTACCGTCGTCGGGAATGTAAATCTGCGTCTTCACGCCAGGGACAGTTTCGGCGAGCTTCGCGATGCGATCGATGCGAGCGTTCCATTCATCGTAGAGTTTTTTGGAATCGATCTTCAGCCAGGTCTCAATCGCGGCGAGGCAGCCGATGATTTCCTCCTTACCGACTTTCATCGGTCGGCACACTGCTCCTTCATACGGACTGCAATTTCGCAGAGCCGCTTCGATAAGATCCTTGCGGCCTAGCAATACGCCGCTGCATTGCGGACCGCGAAGACCCTTGCCTCCAGAAAAGGTGTAGAGATCGAGCTTCATTTTTGCGTAGAGCTTGATGTTGTCGATGGGCGGGATTCCGGCGGCATCATCCAGCAGCAACGGAATACCGTGTTCCCTGGCGATAGACGCTTCGCGCTCCAGTTTTTCGCCGAGATCGGTGGTGTAAATCATTGCGGTTTTGCCGTTGACCGCGTCGGCGATTTCCTCGGGCTTGGCAACAAGAACCAGTTTCGCCCCGGTAAGCCGAATGGCGCTGTCGAATGCGCTGCGGCCACCGACCATGATGACTTCATGCTTCAGTCCGGTGACGTCGGGAAGCTGCCAGATCTTTTTTGCGTCGTTGCCCGCGATGCAAGCCGCCGTCGCAGCGGCCATGGCACCGGCAGCACCGGAGGTGATCAATCCCGATTCCGCGCCAGTCAGTTCCGCCAGCCTGCGTCCCACGGCGGTCTGCAGCTCGACCATATTGACGAAATGTTTGCTGGCTTCGATCTGCGCTTCGTGCACCTCGGGAAACTGCAGCGAACCGCTGAGATAAGTCCAGGTGCCGCGGCCATTGATGACGGTCTTGACGCCGAGACGGCTATATACGTTTTGGCGCGGATCGGCGCCGATCGCGGCTGCCGACCTTTCGTACAGATTTTTCGCGGTGAGCTGGGCCAGCAGAGGCGAGGCCGCCAGCATTTTCATAAAACCACGGCGATTCGAGGGCTGTGTCGAGGTCATACGTTTTCTCCTGAAGACTTGTGCTACTTCGCAAAAACCAAAGTTCCGAAATGTTCCGGCACGTGGTTGGGATCGCGATTAAACACGCAGGTCGGCTGCCAGCACATGAAATGGCGTTTCGAATCGTCGCCCAGCCCGTCAATGCGGTAGAGATTGATCCGCCATTTTGTCCCCGCAGCTACCGGCTTTTCGCTTACCGAACGCAGGGGCACCCGCGCCGCGGCGTACCACGTGTGCTCCTTTTCATTGATTCGGCCTTGGCGTTGCCAACCCGAGTCCCACTTGCCGTCATAAGTGTCTTTATTAAGATCGATAGCCAGGTCCACCCAGTCTCCCGTAGGCGCGATTTCGAATTCGCGATAGTGCTTAATGTCCTTCCAGTCGTCGCCCAGAAAAAATTCGACCACGTCGCGATCCCAGAGCTTCAGGCGGTCTTTGCTGTTGTCGGCGGGCAGCCACAGGTTCAGTTCGCTATAGGGAGAAACGAACAGCAGATATAAATCCGAATCGGTCCAGAAGCCGCGAACTTCGGTTTTGAGTTTCGAGTACTCGATCTGGTGCGTACAGTCTCGCGTCACCCATGTGGACGAAGCATTTGCCCATGTTTCCGAAGCGGGGTCGGTATTTAACTCCGCCGCGTGAGCAGCGTAAGGAATCGAAAAAGACGCGCCCGGTGCTAGGAATTCGCACATCGCACCGGCTTTGTCTTCTTGCGCCGTGCGTGGTGTCGGCGGTGTGGACCGGCCAAAGCGAGGAAAAGCGGCCGCGGCAAGAACGAGGATCGCCCCTATAACGACTAGCGGACCGTTTCGTTTTGTCAGCATCTGAGGAATCGACATTCAAGGACGAGGCGCGTTTCTGAGTTCCGGTGACAGCTCAAATGCTTTGTCGAACTGTGCGCGCGACTCTGCCTCCTTTCCCAGTTGGTGCAGGGCCAGCGCCAAGTTGTAGTGCGCTTCCGCGTAACCGGGCTTCAGGCGTAGCGCTTCGTGAAATGCAGACACCGCTGCCCGCGAATCGCCGGCTTGCAAAAGTGCTAAACCCAGGTTGTTATGGCCTTCAGCGAACCCGGGGTTGCGGCGCACGAGTTCGTTGAAAACGCTGGTCGCCGCCGCCAGATCGTTTTTCTGGAGCAGAACAAGGCCGAGTTGAACGCGGGCGTCAGTGTATTTTGGATCGAGGCTAACGGCTTCGTTGAGTTCGCGAACGGCTCCGTCCAGATCACCGGAGCGAGCCATGGCCAATCCAAGATTGTAATGTGCTTCAGAAAGATCAGGATCGGAAAGCGCCGCCTG
>Ga0068863_100003830_pt1 | contig 14873 bp, 6 predicted proteins | sample KBSSwiS62_FD_66596 | JGI IMG/M metagenome (GOLD analysis project Ga0068863, IMG submission 66596) | Switchgrass rhizosphere microbial communities from Kellogg Biological Station, Michigan, USA - KBS Switchgrass S6-2 | ecosystem: Host-associated > Plants > Roots > Rhizosphere > Soil ...
ACGCGCGGCTAATCGCCCACGTTGGATCCCCTGTTTCTGGTCGCATCTTGAGGCTTCTGGTCTTTGAAGGACAAGACGTAAAAGCAGGCGCAGTATTAGCGATGATGCACAGTACCGATCTCTCGGATACGCAGTTCGCTCTGATTAAGGCGACCTCGCAGCAGAACCTTGCCGCCACGAGCGTAAAACGTGCCGAGCAATTGGTGGAAGCGGATGTGATTGGTCAAGCCGAATTGGAGCGGCGTCGAGCGGAGTTGCTGCAGGCTTCCACAGAGGCAGCTTCGTACCGCACTCAATTACTAGGCCTGGGAATGACGGAGGAACAGATCCACCGCGTAGAGACCAACCGCAAACTGAGTGCAGACTATCCCATCGTTACGCCGAAAGGCGGTACCGTCCTCAAGCGGGATATTACTATCGGCCAGGTGGTGCAACCTGCGGATCCAGCTTTCACAATCGCTGATCTTTCGACTGTATGGATTGTGGCCAATGTACCCGAAGACGATGCGGGAGAATTGCAGAAGGGCATGGCGGTATCAGTTCGTATTCCTGCGATTCCCGAGGCGAGCATCACCGGGTATCTTTCATTTGTTTCGCCAATCGTTGATCCCGCGACCCGCACCGTTGAGGTGCGCATGGACATTGAGAACAAACGGGGACTGCTAAAACCAGATCAACTGGCGAACATGACGTTTATTGGACATGCAATTCGCAAGCTTACAGTGCCGAATACAGCTGTGGTACGTGAAGGCAATGCGGACTATGTATTTGTTCGCGTGTCTCCTACACGATATCTACTTCGGGAAGTCTCACTTGGCGAGGAAGCGGAAGATCATCGTGTAGTGCTCGGGGGCTTACAAGAGAACGAACATATCGTTACTGAGGGCGCCTTTCATCTGAACAACCAGCGCAAGCAGAACGCAATCAAAGGGGTGGAATAGATGTTGCATTCCATCATCGCCGGTGCCCTGCGACATCGACTGATACTGGTTGTCGTAGCACTTGCGCTTCTGGCATTCGGATTCGACGCTGCCCAGCGCTTGTCAGTCGATGCCTTCCCCGACGTAACGAACATTCAGGTACAGATTGCGACTGAAGCGCCAGGTAAATCTCCTGAAGAGGTTGAGCGCTTCGTAACAATCCCGATTGAGATTGCCATGACCGGTCTGCCTGGCATGACAGACATGCGCTCTCTGAACAAGCCGGGACTCTCGCTCATCACACTGGTATTCAGCGATGACAGCGATGTCTATCGCGAACGTCAAATGGTTTCTGAGCGGTTGGCGGAAGTACGGGACAGGATGCCGGAAGGCGTAACGCCCGTTCTGGGCCCGATGGCAAACGCTCTGGGCGAGGTGTATCAGTACACTCTTGAGGTTTCCGGCGAAAGCGAATCGAAGCAGGTGCTAACACATGAAGAATTGATCCAGCGGCGAACACTACAGGATTGGGTCGTCCGTCCACTGCTTCGTTCTATTTCAGGAGTGGCGGAGATCAACTCAACGGGTGGTTTTGTGAAACAGTACGAGACGCTTGTCGATCCGCAAAAGCTGTACTACTACGACCTGACGATTAATGATGTGCGCGATGCACTGGCTCGTAATAATGCGAATGCAGGTGGCGGAGTTTTACCGCAACATGCAGAACAGTACCTAATTCGCAGTGTGGGCCTAATTCGCGACCTTGATGATATCCGCAATATTGTCCTGAAAGAGAGCAAGGGAACGCCCGTGCGCTTAAGGGATCTTGCAGATGTGCGCGTAGGAACCGAGGTTCGTTACGGTGCCATGATGAAAAATGGCTGCACCGAGGCTGTGGGTGGCGTCGTTCTGATGAGGAGCGGAGGAAATGCCAAGGAGATCGTGAGTCGCGTGAAGGAACGGGTAGCGGAAATCAACCGCAAGCACATGATCCCCGGCGGCCTGCAGATTGTCCCCTATTACGATCGCTCGCAGCTTGTCGATGCGGCTATTCATACAGTTACGGAAGTGCTGGCCGAGGGCATCGTTCTTGTTGTAATCATCCTGTTTCTTTTTCTCGGCGATCTGCGCTCAAGTCTGATTGTGAGTGCGAATCTTTTATTGACTCCCTTGCTGACCTTTATGGTGATGAACCACATCGGCCTGTCTGCGAACCTAATGTCACTGGGAGGGCTTGCGATCGCAATAGGACTCATGGTCGATGGCTCAGTGGTCGTCGTGGAGAACGTGTTCGCACAGTTGAGCCATGCAAGACATGCCTCTCACGAATCGCTTGATGGAAAGCGCAAGACGCAGATCGTGCTCGCGGCCGTTCAGGAGGTTGCGACTCCGACCCTGTTCGGAGTGGCGATTATCATATTGGTCTTTCTGCCGTTGATGACCCTGGAGGGCATGGAAGGGAAGCTGTTCGCACCCCTCGCATATACGATTGCAATTGCGCTTGCCATCTCGCTGGTTCTGTCGCTTACGCTCTCTCCCGTACTCTCCTCCTATTTGCTGCTCGGAGGATCTGAGAAGGATACGTGGCTGGTGCGAACACTTCGGAAGCCTTACAACTTGTTGCTTCACTGGACCTTGGATCATCGAAAGATAAGCGTCATAGCCATCGTGATTCTGTTTTTCGGCGCGCTCGCGTTGTTTCCTTTTCTTGGAACATCTTTCATTCCTGAGATGCAGGAGGGCACTCTCTCCCCGAACGCCGATCGTGTCCCCAACATCTCTTTGGATGAGTCGCTCAAGATGGAGAAAGAGATGCAGCGGCTGATGCTGCAAGTACAGGGTGTCCAGAATGTCGTGTCGCGTGTCGGTCGCGGTGAGTCGCCGGCCGATCCGGCGGGGCCGAACGAAGCAGACGTATTAGCGTCATTGATGCCGTATGATCAAAGGCCACGTGGGATGAAGCAAGAGAACATCGCCGGACAAATTCGCCAACACCTCGTCACGTTACCGGGTATTAACCTCGTGATGTCGCAGCCCATCAGTGATCGAGTAGACGAGATGGTCTCCGGCGTTCGCGCAGATGTCGCCGTGATGCTTTATGGAGATGATTTGGAAACGCTAGTCGAGAAGGCCAATGCGATTGCAAAAGTTGCGACTAGCATACAAGGAACGCAAGACACCCGCGTGGATCGCGTCGGGGGGCAGCAGTATTTGCTGATCGACATCGATCGCGATGCGATCGCTCGCTACGGACTAAACGCCGCCGACGTGAATGATGTGATCGAGACTGCGATTGCCGGCAAATCCGCCACAGAGATTTATGAGGGTGAGCGGAAATTCTCTGGAGTGGTCCGGTTACCACCGTATCTACGAGATAGCGTCGATGACATTCGTGAATTGCAAATCAGTTCGCAAGATGGGCCTCGTGTCCCCCTTAAAAATCTCGCGGCTGTAAAGGTGACAGAGGGGCCCGCCCTCATCAATCGAAACATGGGTAAGCGGCGAATCGTGGTAGGCGTGAATGTACTCAATCGCGATCTCGGCGGCTATGTGAAGGAGCTGCAGGAAAAAGTGGACCGCAACGTCCGATTGCCAGCAGGCTATTACATCGAATGGGGCGGACAATTCCATAACATGGAACGTGCGCTGCACCACTTGACGATTATTATTCCGATCACAATCGCGGCAATTTTCTTCTTGCTGTTCGTTCTGTTTCAATCAGTTCGATTTGCTGCGCTGATCATCACTGTGCTTCCGCTTGCGTCTATCGGAGGAATCATCGGTTTATTTATCTCCGGCGAGTATCTTTCGGTGCCAGCATCTGTAGGGTTCATTGCATTGTGGGGAATTGCCGTGCTGAACGGAGTGGTGCTTGTATCGTACATTCAAAAACTGCGACAAGAGGGACGATCGCAGTTTGATGCGGTTCGCGAGGGGACGGCATTGCGATTTCGCCCCGTGATGATGACAGCTGCTGTCGCTGCGCTCGGGTTGGTACCATTTCTGTTCGCGACTGGGCCAGGCTCAGAGATTCAGCGGCCTCTTGCGATTGTCGTTATTGGCGGTCTTGTAAGTTCAACAGCTCTGACATTGTTGTTACTCCCCGCCGTTTATGGCCTCTTCGAAGTCAAGAAAAAAAACGGATGCAATTGAGATAGTTGCAGCCTCTTGTCTGACAGATCTTTGTACCAGATGAAACCATGGAACTGGCACAAATTTGACCGGGCATAACTAGCAATCATCACTGTTGTGTGTTCTCAAAGACTCTTTAGCAATTAAAGATTGCAAATTATCTTCCTGCTCTTTCGGGTACGGACATCAATTTGGCTTATTCACTTAATTTTGTTAAACCGATGATAACAACGGCTTGGGTCGGTATGGTCTTACGGTCGATTTCGTTCATTTTATTCGTAGACTCACAGTATTCTTAGAAACTCGGTACCCACGATCTTGCGATTGCGGGCTTCGAGCCCCCTCCCGGCACCGACTTCATTGCGCAGGATCGATTAAGCGGCATCGATTAGTGCAATCCCGTCCAATCGAGAATGGGAGACTGTCGGTAAACAGAATCCGATTCACAGGCACCGGTCCTCTTCAATGCCACACTGTGGACGGTGAGCGACCTCGCCGCACATTGAGCGATCACATGTATTGAAAGGCATACCCAAGAGACGTAACTATTGAGGCACACTTCGCACCGACGATCGTCTATTTCAAGCCAGGAAAAATCCTCTCATTCGAAGAATCCGCCCAAAATGCGATGCCTGAACCGCCTGAACGTAGGACAAACCCTACAACTTATCGGTGATTTCGATTCGCCCGAAGTGCTCCTAACTTAGAGCGTGTAGGAGTTGCGGCTTTCAGAAGCCTCATCGAGCAACTGCACTCAGGGACGTTGAATTGCTGGCGTCTCGAAATCATTTTCCATCTGATCGTCCCCGTTGAGTATGCGAGGAAATAAATGTCCGATTTTCGGAAGTATCGCCGGTTGCTAATCCTGCCCGGACTAAAGGGATTCTCTCTAACTCATAATCGGAGGGGCCTTGCCCGTCTGACCACCTTTGCTATTGCCCTCCTCCTCGTGTTGCGTTCTTACGCGGGGGCGCAGTCTTCAACGGTAACGACACTCAGCGCTAACGCTGCCGGTGCCGTCAGCGGTTCCATCGTCACGATGACTGCCAATGTTTCGTCGGGAGGTGCGCCGGTTACGGGCGGGACAGTCACCTTTCACGATACCTTTGCCGGCGCCGACCAGGCGCTTGGCACAGTTCAGGTTCAGTCGGCGAACGGCGCAGCGGGCACAGCGATCTTGAAGACTGAAGTGGGCGGAGTTGGAGCTCACTCGATCGTGGCAGTCTACAGCGCCCCGCGAGGTTACAACACCAGCACCTCGACTGCAGTAGCGCTTACCTTTCAGTCGCCATACTCGTCAGCGACAGCACTGGCGATAACTGGGAACGCCGGGACTTACACGCTCACCGGTACTCTTTCTGCGTTTGGTCCCATACAGCCGTCCGGATCGCTCACCTTCTTCAATACAACTACCAACGCAACAATTGGAACGGTCCCGCTGGATTCCACAACTGCGACGCAAGGCTTCACGCCACCCAAGTTGTATCAGGTCGCCACCTCGGTGCCTTGGGACACAAGTTCTGAGGGAACTCCGGTGGGTGGGGACTTCAATGGAGACGGTCATCCGGATTTTGCCATACCGACCTCTCTCGGCCCAGTCATTATTATGCTGGGACACGGTGACGGAACCTTCCAACAAGGCCCTAGTATTTCAGCTGCACAGCCTTTTGGGGCGGTCGCGGGAGACTTCAACGGTGATGGCATTCTGGACCTAGCAATAGGCAATCGAGGAGCGAATGGCTCGATCGCAATCTACCTTGGCAATGGCGACGGTACGTTCCAGGCAGGGGCGGTTTATCCTGCCGCTCCAAATGCCAATTATCAGATAGTTGTGTCGGGGGATTTCAATCGAGATGGTATCGCTGACCTCGTTGTATCCGATCACGACCATGACCAGGTAGCTGTTTTGTTGGGAAAGGGTGATGGAACGTTTCAATCTGCCAATCTCTTTGCAGCCGGTCCGCAGCCGTGGAATCTCGCTGTTGGAGACATCGATGGCGACGGTAATCCAGATCTAGTTGTCGCAAACGATATTAACGGCGATCAGGGTAAGAACATTGCCGTTCTACTTGGCAACGGCGATGGTACGTTCAAACAGGGAAGATACCTGGTGGGAGGCGTTACGTCGAGCGGTTCCGTGGCCCTGGCCGATTTCAATGGAGACGGCATTCTGGATATCGCTGCTACGGAAGAGCCAGCAAATAGTGTCTTTATCTTCCTCGGTAACGGCGATGGAACATTTCAACCCAAGACAACCTACCCGATGAACATCGGTCCGTACCACATAACGGTCGGGGACTTCAACCAGGATGGAAAGAAGGACATTATCACCTCCAATGCTGAAGGCGAAAGCGTTGGCGTTCTGATTGGTAACGGCAATGGAACGCTTCAGGCGGCCGCCATCTACCCTGCTGGCGGTCCCGCGATCTATGCCGACGTTCTGGATTTCAATGGCGATAACCAGGTGGACGTGGTTGCTGTGACCTCGAACGGTTTGCAAGTCTATTTGGCCGGAAATGCGGAGACCGCGAAGTTTTCACCCTTTACTGTCACCGGCTGCGATACGCAGTCGATTCTTGCCATCTACAACGGCGATACCAACTATGCCACTAGCACTTCTCCAATAGCCAGCGTCTCGCAGAACGGTCTTGCGACATCCCTCACTGTTACCCAGACGCCGCAGAACGCAGTCTATGGACAGACGGTTACCCTTACAGCAACCCTGAGCCCGTATGTGAACGGCGGGAGCACATCCGATGGGAAGTCGGTCATCTTCTATGACGGGACGACTACGGTGGGTAGCGGTATTCTGAGCAGCGGTGTAGCCTCTGTCACGGTTACATCACTGGCGACGGGATCGCATAGCTTTTCGGCGGTCTACGCTGGTGATTGCACTCTGACAGGAAGCACCAGTCTTCCCATCGTCGCGACGATTGGAAAGGCGACGCCTACGGTTACCTGGGCAAATCCTGCAACAATCGCTTATGGTACCGCTTTGTCGGTGACGCAGTTGAATGCAACGGCTTCCGTCCCGGGTACTCTGACATACACCCCAGCAGCCGGAGCTGTGCCGCCTGCTGGAACTGACACACTCAGTGTATCTTTCGATCCGACGGACACCGTCAATTACTCCTCCACCACCAGCACAGTGCCAATCACCGTAACGCAAGGCACACTGGCCATCACAGCTCAGAATGCGACCAGAGCTTATGGGGATGCGAACCCGACATTCACCGGCTCCATCACGGGCGCTGTCAATGGGGACACGTTTACCGAATCCTTCACAACCGCAGCAACAACGACATCGTCGGTAGGCACATATGCGATCGTTCCAAGTGTTACCGGACCGAACGCGAGTTCTTATACCCAGTCCGTGACTAATGGATTGCTAACGATTACGCAAGCAGGGACTACGTTGTCGCTTGTGCCGAGTGCTACAACAGTTTCTCCCGGACAGAACGTAACTGTGACAGCGACGGTCGCTTCAACCACGAGCGGCGGCGCACCGACCGGTACGGTCAGCTTCTTCAACAACGGCAACCCTCTGGGAACAGCAAGTATTGCCGGGGGTATCGCAACCTACTCGACCACGACGTTGCCGGTTGGCAACAATGTAATCACTGCCAGCTACAGCGGTGATCCAAACTTCACTGTATCGACGGCAAGCGGAGTTTCTGTCGCCGTGGCGCAAAATGTTCTTAACGTCAAGGCAGCAGATGTAGCCAGAGTTTACGGAGCGGCTAATCCCACATTCACGGGAAGCATCACTGGTGCACAAAACGGGGATGCGTTCACCGAGAGCTTTACAACTACAGCTACGTCTACATCTGCTCCTGGGACTTATGCCATTGTCCCAAGTGCGGCTGGAACGAACCTGGCTCAGTACCAGGTCTCGGTGACCAACGGGACATTGACCATCACCAAGGCATCGGTCACATCAACGATTTCTTTGAGCGGAGCGAGCATTACACAGGGACAAAACGTAACTGTCACGGTGGGAGTCGCCTCGACGACCAGCGGCACCCCTACCGGGACTGTCAGTTTTTTCAATAATGGCACTCTTCTCGGAACGGGAACACTAGCCGGGGGGGCGGCGACTTACTCGACGACCACGCTACCTGTTGGAAACAACGTGATTACAGCCAGTTATGGCGGTGATACGAACTTCGCTGCAAACACGGCGGGAGGATCAACGGGCGCCAACACTGTCACAGTTACGGCACCGACGCCGCTGGATTTTGCCTTCACAATGACAAGCCCATCTGGCCTTACCGGTAAATATGGACAGTCTATGCAGGTTACGTTCCATGTTGCCCCGACAGCGGGTCAATATCCAGGGGCAGTGCAGTTCGCTATCTCCGGTACGCCTGCCGTACCGGCCACGTTCACGTTCTCTCCGTCTACCCTTACCGCCAATGCGGGAGCCTCCGATGTGACCATGACAGTTCAAATTCAGGCACTCGCGAGCTCGAATCATAAACCAATAACCTCCGGACGCCTCACATCTATCGCGCTTGGTCTCCTGCTTCTTCCATGGGTCTCTGTGCGAAGGATGCGGAGATCGGGCCAGCAGATCGGCAGGTCTCTGAGAATGTCGGGACTCCTCCTAATTGTTCTGGGAGCTGTTGCGAGCGCCACGGGATGCGGTTCAGGCTCTAGTACCCCGGCGACCGTCAACCCCGTCAGCAACTCAGTCGTAGTAAATGCAACCAGTGGTAGCGTTCAACATACCGTTACCGTCAACTACCAGGTTCAGAAGTGACACTTGATCTTCTGAAAGACTTTTTATCGCACTTTCCGCGGCACGTGTGGGCGCTCCCCACACGTGCCAATCGCCATCTTCGAGTCGAATCGCCCAGCATTCGATGAGTTAACCAACATTGCCCCTACTCATTCATCGTGGGCCCGCGGTGAACAACGATCGAGCTATAAAGAAGACCACACCAAGCGTCCAGTCAACGGTGTAAGTGCCGATAAGTTTACGGTCGCCAGGAAACAGGTCTTTCGGAACAGATGCACCTAAGGAATTCAGATGTCGCTAGTTCAGGAGAGGATGACGCAGGCCAAGACGTTCGAGGCTTCGCTCGCCCAATCGACAGAAGAACTCAAGCTTAGTGATATTTGGCGGTTTCTTGTTCGGCGCCGCTGGTGGATAGTCGTGTTTTCGACTATCGGATTGCTATGCGGCTTCTTGACCACGATTCGTGCGCCCCGGATGTATACCGCTACCACGACTGTAGAACTCAATAAAGACGCTTCCTCTGGTCTAGGAATTCAAGATCTTTCCGGGCTGGCTTCCCAGGTAGGTGTCGGGCAGGAGTTTATGACCGACATGCTGACGCATCAGGCCGTATTGCTCAACGATAATACTGCTCTTTCGGTCATCAATCACCTCGGCTTGATGCGGACGCATCCTTACGTCGACATTCGAACCGGCCAAATGCTGGGCACCCCTTCCCTGGATCAGGACTCGCTGACGCGAGACAGAGCCCTCGGCATCTTCCGCAGCGGCCTGCGCGTTTCCGTGGTAAAGAATACCCGCTTGTTGACCGTGTCCTACACCGATACCGACCCGCAGAGGGCCAGTCGAATCGCTAATGCAGTTGTCGAAGCGTATCTGACGAATCACACGGAAGCGCGGTACACGGCGACGTCAAAAGCTTCAACATGGCTAACAAATCAACTCGAAGATCTGAAGCGACGGGTCGAAGAGAGCCATAAAAAAGTCAACGCGTTTGAGCAAAGCACAGGTCTGGTGGGCATAGCCCCGCCGTCGGCCAAGGGCGGAGCAATTGCCCAAGACTCAACGAGCACTGCTTATCAGCGATTGACAGCATTGAATACAGAGTTGAGCCGTGCTGAGGTGGCTCGAATCGCGAAGGAAGCCGTATATCACTTGACGGAAACCGGCGATCCCGATGTTGTGCTGGGCATAGGGGAGACGAGTTTGGCGACGGAAATGGGAGACAGCCCGATTGCGGGCAGCAACAAGAATATCCAGTTGTTGCAAAAGCTAAGGGAGCAGGAAGCATCTCTCAAAGTACAGTTGGCGGCTGAACAGGTTCGGTATGGAGCTAAGAATCCCGCCCTGCAGGAGATTCGCAATCAGATCGATTCGCTGGAGACTCAGAGCCACGAGGAATTGCAGCGAATCAATAAAGAAGCAAAAACGGACCTTGAGCTGGCCAAGACGAACGAAAATGCCATTCGCAAGAGTTTTAACGACCAGCAGCGCGATGTCGCTGCGCTGGGAAATAGCCTCGCGGCCCTCACGTTCCTTCAGCAGGAGGAAAACACAAGCCGCGGTCTTTACCAGGATCTTTATACGCGCTTGGAAGAGGCTAATATCGCCGCCGGCGTTAAATCCTCCGATATTGTCATCGTGGATCCAGCTCGCGCTCCCGGCCGCCATTCTTCGCCCGTCATGAAAATGAACCTAGCAGGCGGTCTTTTCATGGGATCGCTGGTTGGACTGCTTGTCGCTGGCGTCGTGCATCTGAGGGATACATCTCTCAATGCGCTTGAAGATTTCGAGGCAATATGGGAGTTTCCGCTTCTCGGGATCGTGAGGCGTTTCGATGCAGGCGCACGTTCGAGGCTCCGTTATGGCTTGCCGAGCGTTGAAATTCAAAGACCGTCAGTTCAGGGGAAGGAGACGGCGTGGTTGCTGACCTCACCAAAGTCAGAAATCGCAGAGTCCTATCGCAATATCCGAACTTCAATCCTCTTATCCAGCATTGATAGGACTCCGCAAGTTATTCTCGTCACTAGTCCTCTCAGCGGAGACGGCAAATCCACGACGGCCTATAATCTTGCGATTGCTTTCGGCGTTCAGAACAAGCGTGTTCTTCTACTGGATGCTGATATGCGGCGGCCAACAATCGGCAAAAAGACGAATTGCAATGGCAGGAAGGGCCTGAGCGATCTGCTCGCGAACGATTTGCCTCTCGATGAGGTGATACAACCGCATCCAGGTCTTCCAAGCCTATCGGTACTTACCTCTGGAACGATTCCCCCTATGCCGGCCGAATTGCTTGCTTCTGAACGTTTTGCCCGGCTGATGGATCAACTGCGCGAACAATTCGACTACGTCCTGATAGACGCGCCACCGGTCCTGCTTGTTACAGATCCTCTTCTCCTGGCGTCATCAGTGGACGGCATCGTCCTGGTGGTTCGTTCCGGTGTGACGACAAAGAATGTGATGAAGCGGCTGCGAACAGTATTGCAAAAACCGAATGTGAAAGCTCTCGGCTACGTTCTCAATGGCCTACGGAATGACTCAGAGAGATATGGATACGGATACGGGTATGGAGAAAAGGTGAAGAGCGGATATTTCGAAGACGGTTCTAAGACGGGAGGGAACAATGGCCATTATACCGCATAAATACAGCCGTTGTTTTTTAATTACGTCGATTGTCGGATTGCTGGCCAGTGATGGACTGTGTGGAGCGCAGCAGGTCTCGCCCTCCATTAGCTCCAATCTCGAACAGACCGCTGGGACCACCTCAACGCGCCGTTCTTTGAGTTCGAATGCTGGCCCGACTGCTCTACCGGATGATTTTACTAAGCTGCGCCTCGATACCGGCTATCAGTTGGAGTTGGAAGTCTACGGCGCTTCGGAGATGAATTGTTCGCTGCGTGTCGATGACGATGGCAATGTAATCGTTCCCTTGATTGGTGCCGTTCATGTAGCAGGCGATACCCTGCGCGAGGCTGAGAAGGCGATCGCACACGAGCTCGTGGCCAAAGAGATGCTCAATTCTCCGAATGTCCATCTCCGGATCAGCGCATTTGCTGCAGGCACAGTCACAGTCTCTGGAGAGGTCCAGAGCCCTGGAAAGCTTCAAGTGTTGGCACCTCGTAGCTTGTTGGCCGTACTTGCAGATGCGGGTGGCGAGACGGCAGCCGCGGGAGGTCATGTCGAGATTCACCATACCCAGCCGGGAGGGCCCGAGCAAATTGTTCAGGTCGCCTATGCGCCTGGAAAGAATTCCGCGGAAGCCGAGAAAGCGCTCGTCTCGCCTGGCGATACTGTATACGTCCCGCGTGCGGGTGTTATCTACGTCCTGGGCGCTGTTAACAGGCCCGGTGGTTATCTGATGGTGAACGGCGGCACGCTTGATCTTCCGCAGGCGGTCGCCCTGGCAATGGGTGTCTCCCCTATTGGATCGTCGAAGTCGGTCGTTATTGTAAGGAAACGCGATGGCCAGATCGGGGAATATCATCTGCGGCTGGATGAGATGCAGCGCGGAAAGGCAGAGACGTTCGCACTGACAGATGGAGATATGGTTTACGTTCCCACCAGCAAAGTTAAGTCGGCGCTCGTTAACTCCTCGTCGGTTTTGAGTGCAGCGGCTTCAGCCACAATCGTTTCCACCCTGAAATAAACGTGAGGTCAATGTGAGACGAGTTTTGCACGTTATGGGAAGCCTGGAACGATCTGGCATGGAGATAATGCTGACAAACAGTGCCGAACAATGGCGTGCTGCCGGGTACTCCTGCGATGTGTTAGCGACGAAACGAGAGATAGGTCCGATTGCTGAACAGGTTAGAACTGCAGGCTACGGAGTTTTCCACATTCCTTTTCGATCAACGAGACGTTATCTTCCGAGCCGTAGACTGATTCCCGATTTTTTTAGGCTTTGCAGGACGAACAGATACGACATCATTCACATCCACACTGAGGCTGCCACTCCAATATTCGCTCTATTGGCGAAGCTGGCTGGAGTACGAAGTGTTGTTCTGTCGGTGCATAACACTTTTCTCTTCGATGGAACTCTCCGAGTTCGAAAGAAGCTCGAGCGGATACTTATCAGGGCAATTGGTGGACGCTATGGAATGGTGAGTGACGCTGTAATGGAATGCGAACAGGAGCGGTTCCAGAATCCAGGTGTCAGATTGTGGAACTGGCTGAACACGGATTATTTCAGACCGCCGAGCGCCGCAGAACGACAGTCAGCACGGCAAAGTCTGGAATGCACTGAGGACCGATTTGTTCTCGTCTCTGTTGCCAACTGCAACCACGCCAAGAACCATTCGGCGTTACTTCGGGCTCTTCCGCTGACTAAACAAGCCATTTCTCCGCTCTATCTTCATGTTGGGAAAGAAGAGTCGGGGAGGCCAGAGTTGGTATTGGCGGAGCAGCTCGGACTTGAGAACGAAGTTCGATTTGTTGGATCTCAACTCGACCCCCGTCTTTTCTTTTGGGCTGCAGATGTGTTTGTCATGCCATCACTCTATGAAGGTTTGGGAAATTCCGCTTTAGAAGCAATTGCCTCCGGCTGTCCAGCTGTCCTTGCCGAAGTGAGCGGCTTGAAGGAGATTGCGACCGAAACGAAGTGGGCCCTCTCAGTCACTCCGGACGAGCAGTCGATCGCTGCAGGATTATTGCGCATGGCTGATATTCCCGGAGAGGTCCGGCGCTCTCGGGCTCTGGAAGACAGCGCAAGAATCCGAGAGCGTTTTTCCATGCAACGCGGGGTTCAGGTGATGATCGACAGCCTGTACACGGCGCCTACCGTCGCGGAACGGCAGTCAATTCATGATGTCAGTCAGGAACTTTCATGAAGATAGCGATGTGTGCGCCAGCAGACCTCCACGCCCTTGCTCGTTCCTGCGGGCAAGAGACTGAAGGGATACCTCCCGGTCTTGGCAGTACCGCCACGACGCCTCTGATCGAAGAATTGCTGCGTCGAGGTCATGAGGTTACGCTGTTTACTCTAAGCAATAGGCTTGCGAAAGCTACCGTGCATGAGTGGGGTAGGCTGAAGATCTTTACGGGGCCGAACAGGCAATATGGAGCTGCGCGCAATCTCTATTGGCCTGAGGTTACTTATCTTCGTCGAGTTATTGCACTGGAGCGGCCGGCATTCATACACGCGCACTGGACATACGAGTTTGCACTCGGAGCACTGGCGCCGGGCATTCCCATGTTGACGACTATCCATGATCTTCCGTGGAATGTCTTGAGGTACTTCCGTGATCGGAGCCGTGCTGTTCGGTTGCTAATTGCTTATTGGGTTGCGATGCGCTGTCAGCGCTTTACGGCGGTCTCCGAGGATGCTGCAAATCATTTTCGGCGTTATCTCAAGCCCGGGGCACATATCGAGGTTATTCCAAACTTCCTCACTGACAACATCTTTGAAATTAGTCAAAGCGCAACAGCCTCCGATCGCCCCTTTACTTTTGGGACCATTCTCCAAGGGTGGTCGAGAAGAAAGAATGCAACTGCCGCGCTCGAGGCATTCCAGGCCGTCTCCCGAATTGCACCGGAATCGCGGCTGATCATGATGGGAATCGACTATGAGACAGGTGGGCCTGCGCATCGCTGGGCTCGCCAGCGCAACATGGACGCCGGTGTAACGTTCGCCGGCATGCTTCCTTATGAACGGATGCTTCGGCACGTGCGTGATGAAGTGGATGTGATAGTGCACCCATCTCTCGACGAGGCATTCTCGATGACCGTGCTGGAGGGCATGGCCCTTGCAAAGCCTGTAATCGCCGGTCGCAACACGCCAGGGATTCGACAGGCTCTTCGAAATGGCGATGCGGGCGTTCTGGCGGACGTGCATGATAGCGGGTCCATCGCCCGGGCGATGATCACGCTCATGACGGATCCCCCATATCGTCAGAAGGTGGCTCAGTGCGGGCATCAACACGTTTCATCCGCCTACCGGAAGGATTCTATTGTTCCGCAATATGAAGCGGTTTACAGGAGCTTAGCTCGCCAATGAAGGTAGACGTGCCCAATCGCGTTTGTCGTAGGCTCGCGAAAATGCATCGATGGAGCCTGCTTTGGAGTCCGCTATGGTGACGTTGGTC
>Ga0068863_100003831_pt1 | contig 14872 bp, 10 predicted proteins | sample KBSSwiS62_FD_66596 | JGI IMG/M metagenome (GOLD analysis project Ga0068863, IMG submission 66596) | Switchgrass rhizosphere microbial communities from Kellogg Biological Station, Michigan, USA - KBS Switchgrass S6-2 | ecosystem: Host-associated > Plants > Roots > Rhizosphere > Soil ...
GGCTGCGTCGGCCAGGGCTGTTCTCCCTGAAGCACCGTCTCCGTCGGCACAGGCATCTCCTTGATCGGATGCACGGGCTCGCCGGTTTCGCGGTTCAGGATGTAGAGATAGCCGTTCTTGCTCGCCTCCGCGACGGCCTTGACGCGCCTCCCTCGCACCTCCATGTCGAAGAGGATCGGCGGCCCGCCAGAGTCGTAGTCCCACACGTCGTGATGCGTCTGCTGGAAGTACCACGCCAGCTTGCCCGTGTCGAGCGCGAGGGCAATGATCGAATCGGTAAACAGGTTCTGTCCAGCGCGCTTCCGGCTGTCGCCGAACGGATTGCCGACCGCCACGTAGAGCAGTCCCAACTCGGGGTCGATGGCCGGTGTCTCCCAGATACCGCCGCCATTGCGTTCGCCGCCGACCCATGTCGGACCCGCAATCTCCCACCCCTGATCTTTTTCGTCTTGCGGAACCGTATTGAAGTGCCAGAGAACCTTGCCCGTCTTCGCATCGACGGCGAAGACGTGTCCACCCGGGATGTGGCTCTCGCTGCGAGTGCTGCCGATATAGAGCACACCCTTGTGCACCTGCGGCGCTGTCGTGAACCAATAGCCCATGCTGATCGCCGTTTTGGCGTCCGGATATCTCGTCTTGAGCACATCGAGGATGACGCTGGCCTGACCGTTCTTGCCGAAGCCGGGCACCGGTTTGCCGGTCCTGGCGTCGAGCGCAAACAGGAACGAGCCGCCGGCGACGTAGACGACGCCGTCGGCATAGCAGACGCCGCGGTTGCGGAAGACGTAGCCTTCAGCCCTCCCGCCTCCGATGAGACTCGTGACGTCATATGTCCACAGCACGTGACCATCCACGGCATTCACCGCGTAGACGCTGCCGCGGGAGTCGGTCACATACACCACGTCGTCCACGACGATGGGCGTCGTCTGATTGCTGACGCCGTCGATGACGCCATGCTGGAAGAGCCATCGAGGCGTGAGCGTCTTCACGTTGGACGTATTGATCTGATCCAGCGTCGAGTATCGACTGCCGGCGAGATCGAGATTGTGGAGCGGCCAGCTCACTGACTGTCGTTGCTGGGCCGAGGAGGGCAGCAGAACCGAGATCGTGAGGGCGCCAAGGACGGCTGCGAACGTGAAGCGCTTCGTCGTCATAAGTGCTCCAGATTTAATGGTGGCATGATAGCCTGCGATAGACTTCGCACTACCGGTGTCTCTGTCAACCGGCGATCGCCTCGGTCCATACGAGATCCTCGCGCGTATCGGCGCAGGAGGTATGGGCGACGTCTACCGCGCCCGCGATAGCCGGTTGGACCGCATCGTCGCCGTCAAAGTCTCCAAGGAGAATTTTTCCGAACGTGTCGAGCGAGAAGCTCGAGCTGCGGCGGCACTGAATCATCATCACATCTGCACGCTGTACGACGTCGGTCCTAATTTCCTGGTGATGGAGTATGTCGAGGGTACTCCACTCGCCGGACCCTTACCGCTCGAAACCGCGTTGAAATACGCGGCGCAGATCTGCGAGGCGCTCGAGGCTGCCCACAAGAAAGGCGTGACGCACCGCGATCTGAAACCGGCCAACATCATGGTGACCAAATCCGGTGGCGTAAAGCTTCTCGATTTTGGTCTGGCCAAGCTCAAGCCCGCGATCGTGGGCAGCGATGCCGCAACGATGGCGCTGACCGGTGTCGGTCAGATTGTGGGCACGCTGAACTACATGTCTCCGGAGCAGGTTCAGGGGCAGGAGGCTGGTCCGGCGAGCGACATCTTCTCGTTCGGTCTCGTGCTGTACGAGATGGTGACGGGCAAGCGTGCGTTCGATGGGATGAATCCGGCGAGCGTGATCGCGGCAATCCTCGAGCGGCCGGCGCCTTCGGTCGCCGATGTCGCTCCCGCGGCGCTGGATCGCGCGCTCAAGCGTTGCGTGGAAAAGGATCCTGACGACCGTTGGCAGTCGGCGCGTGATCTCCGTGCGGAACTGGAGTGGATCGCGTCTCAGCCCGAACACGCAAGGGTTGATGGCACCTCTTCCTCCGGCGGGCGAACTCGATCTGTCCGCGCGGCGTTTGCCTTGGCCGCCGTTATGACTGTCGCCGCGGTCGGTTTCGCGTACAAGGCGTTATCCCCGGGGAGCGAAGCGCCGCGAAAGCTCTCGGTGTCGATTCTTCCAGACAGACCCCTGATCGCGGAGGCGCGGTTCGCGTTGTCACCGGACGGTCAGCATCTGGCGTTCATTGCAGATGATGAAACCGCCGCCAAAGGACAGATCTGGATACGCGATCTGGCCTCGCCGATCGTGCGAGGGCTGCCCTTGACAGCGGGAATGCCAGCATCGCCCTTCTGGTCACCGGACAACCAGTGGATCGGTTATGAGGACAACGGAAGGTTGAAAAGGGTTCCGGCCGCCGGTGGGCCCCCCATCGACATCGTCAACCTCACCGGCGTGGGATTCCTTCTGGGCGCGTCCTGGGGCGCAAACGACACGATCGTGTTTGGTACGTCGGCCGGAGTGATGCGAGTGCCGGCCTCAGGAGGCACGCCATCGCTAATCGCCCAAGCCCGCGGGTCTATATTTCCCTCGTTCTTCCCGGATGGCCGCCACTTCATGTTCGGTGCAAGCGATACGAACGGGACGTTCGGGGTCCACATCGGGGATATAGAAGCCACGGACCCGGCAACAAACGCGCGGCCGGTCCTGGTGCCTGGACCGGTCCAAACTGCCTACTCACTCGATCATCTCGTGTTTGTACGTAACGGTACGCTCATGGCGCAGCCGTTCGACATCAAGCAATGGAATACGAGCGGAGCCCCGCTTGTCATTGCAGAGCGAGTGGATAATCCTTCGCCATGGGCGTTGTTCACCGTGTCCGGCAACGGCGTGCTGGCGTATACCTCAGGGGCGACGGGTCATACTCAGCTCACCTGGTTCGATCGTTCGGGGAAACCGATGGGGACGGTCGGGAATGCGGGAGTGGGGTACTCGGCCACGATATCTCCGGATGACTCGAGCATCGCCTTCGATCAGGCTGCTCCGCCGAGTGACAGTGACGTGTGGGTTTACGATGTCGCCAGGAGAACGGAATCGCGGCTCACGTCTGGCCCCATATTCAACGCTTTCCCGATCTGGTCGCCCGATAGCACTGCGCTCCTGTACTACGCGTTCCGTGACGGTATCGGGCAGATCGTCAAGAGGGCTCGTGGCGGAACCGGGGCAGAGAGCGTGTTGTCACTGGCAGAGTTGCCGAAAATTCGCGAGCGTTATCCCACCGATTGGTCGCGCGATGGTCGTCATCTCATTCTGACCGTCTCTTCGGAAAAAACGAAACAGGACATCTGGGTGTTGCCGCTGTCCGAGGACCAGAAGGCGTTCAAGTACCTGGGAAGTGAGTTCAACGAAGGCCAAGGCAAGTTATCTCCGAACGGCCATTGGATAGCGTACAACTCGGACGAGACCAACCAATACGAGGTGTACGTTCAGACATTCCCGCAGCCAGGTGAAAAGACTCGCATCTCAACGAATGGCGGTGGGTTCCCGATCTGGAGCCGCGACGGCAAGGAATTGTATTTCGTAAGTGTCGTTAACGGGAATCAAACACTCATGGCCATACCCGTTGAGATGTCGGGAGAAGCATTCCGCACAGGACAGGCGAAGGCGCTCTTTCCCGTTCGCCTCGCGGCCGGCGGCTTTCAGGGCTACCCGTACGATGTCAGTCGCGACGGCCGCTTTCTGATCCCGCAGGCGCAGAACGAACGCGTCCCGTTCACGGTGGTGATCAACTGGCAGGCCGGTCTGAAGAAATGATCCTCCACTCGCGCGTTCAATACCGTCTTTTCAGCTGGCGCATCAAATCAAACTTGGCGGTATCAGCGACGGCCATGACGGCCATGACCCCCGCCTGCACGGGATCGCTGACGACGAGATCGGCGGCGTCGGGGACGCTGCCCGCCATGTTCAACGAGATGACGCGCAGGCCATGCGCACGCACTTCTTCGACTGCCCGCGTGATCTCGCCGCCCATGAGCGAGCCTGCCAGCACCAGCAGCTTGACGCGTGGCAGCCGCATGACCGCACGGACCGCCGCGGCCAGCTCCTGTTCGCCGACGAGCGGGATCGTATCGATCGAGATGCGCTCACCACGGATGTTGTGGCGGTCGGCCTCGCTGATGGCGCCCATCGCCACTTGTCCGACCTGTGCGCCTCCGCCCATGACGATGATCCGCTTGCCGTAGATCTTGGCCGACGATGGCGTTTCCTCGACTCGCTCGACACCGGCCACGGCCTTCAGGCCATTGATGGCCGACTGCGCCCGTTCGTCGGGAATCGTGACCTCGAAGTAAATTCCGGTTGTCGGGCTGCCGGGATGAATGTCGACGTGCGTGATGTTGGCGCCGTGGTCCGCGAGGACTGTCGTCAGGGCGGACATCATGCCGGGACGATCGAAGGCGGTGACGAGGATGGCGTGCGCGCTCATGTACTCCCCAAACTATAATTCCACCGCTATGAAACAGATCGTCTTCGTTGTGTGTGTATTACTCGTCGCGGTCCTTCGTTCCGGCGAAGCGGCTGCTCAGGGACAACCGAACATGTATGGACCGACCATCACGGCCGACCAGGCCAAGAGCGTCGCTGCTGCGGCGGTTGCCGAGGCGCGGAAGAACCAGTGGACAATGGCCGTGGCGATCGTCGATCCGGCCGGCGATCTCGTGTACTTCGAGAAGATGGACAACACGCAGGTGGGAAGCATCGACGTGGCGATCGCGAAGGCGCGCGCCTCCGCGCGCTTCAAGCGGCCGACCAAGGCGTTTCAGGACGCGCTTGCTGCAGGCGGCGAGGGCTGGCGGATCCTCTCGCTCGAGGGCGCCGTCGCGGTCGAGGGCGGCGTGCCGCTGATCGTCGGCGGCAAGATCATCGGTGCGATCGGCGCATCCGGTGGTGCCTCGCAACAGGACGGGATGACGGCAGCGGCTGGTGCTGGCACGATGAAATAAGACGACAGAGTAGTCGAAATAGAACTACAGCGTAGGCCGGGTCTTGCTCTTTAGACCCGGCGTTCAACGGCCCGTCCCAGGAACAGGGACCCGCCCTAGGCGCGAAGTGGTGCAGCACACGATAGTGCTGCTGGAACGCGGGATCCGGTGGTGTCAGCGCTGGGATGTGTCGGCAGTGCAACGGGCAGGCGTGTACTCGTATCGAACGGCGGCGACGCTTGCGCTGGACGATGATGGCGCGCGGAATTGAGCCCGCCTTCGCGCGTCGCGCTTCGGCGGGGCAGGTAACCATGCCAAAATTGTCGTATTTGGCATCTGATCACACATAAACGTTGTCCGTGACCCTCTTGTCCGAAGCCGGTTGCGTGTGTATCTTCAAGAGAACGTGCACCTCACAACGTCCCAAGTCCCCGAGAGCGAGTCCTACGTGAGCGGAAGGTCAGACATCGATCTGCTTCACGAAATCGGCAGCCGCATCGCTGCCGCCGATCCCCTGCACGGCGTGCTGTCCCGCGTGGTCGACTTCGTGTCCACCATCGTCCAGTGCGACTCGTGCTTCGTCTACGTCCTGGAGGACGATGACCTCGTACTGCGAGCGTCGAAGACGCCGCATCCTGACGTTGTCGATCGTCTGACGTTGAGAGTCGGACAGGGTATCACCGGGTGGGTTGCCGAATACCGGACGCCGGTCGCCGTCGGCAGTCACGCGTTCGATGACCCGCGCTTCAAGACATTCAACGAATTGCCTGAGGATCGCTACGAAGCCTTCCTGTCCGTGCCGGTGCTGTCGCGCGGGAAGTTGGTCGGCGTCATCAACCTTCAGCATCGTCAGCCGCACAGCCACACACAGCGTGAGATCCGGCTCATCTCGACGATCGGATTCCTGGTTGGTGCCGAAATCGAAACGGCGCGGCTCGAGATGGAGAACTCGCAGTTGTCGGAGCGGCTCGAGACGCGGAAGGTCCTCGACCGCGCAAAAGGCATCCTGCAGCGCGACCTTGGATTCACCGAAGAAGAGGCTTATCTCACGATTCAACGGCAGAGCCGCCAGCGGCGGAAGACCAAGAAAGAGATCGCTGAAGCGATCATCCTGACCGACGAATTACGACGGGGCAAGGGCACGTCTTGAATTGCCGGGTCCGAAGAACAGGACCCGGCCTACACCGCCAACCTACGCTGCCGCAGGGCGGGTCTTGTTTTGTAGACCCGCCGCGACGAACTCGTCTACACTCGTTTTTGCAGGAGGCTCGCCTATGCCCAGGTCTGGCATTGCTGTCGGCGTTGTCGTCGTGGCCATCGCTGTTACCACGTCGGCCGTTGTGAGTTCGCAGGAAGCGAGTAGCCGGACCGGGGCCGCGCGCGCGGCAACGGGCAAGCCCTTCTCGGCTTCCAAGACACCATGGGGTGATCCGGATCTGCAGGGCGGCTGGACCAACGTCAACGAGAACGGCATCCCGTTCGAGCGTCCCGATGCGCTGGCAGGAAAGCAGCTCGAGGCGGTTGACGATTCGGAGCTGGCTGAACTGGTGAGAGAGCGCGACCAGGCGAGACTCGCCGGAGCGGCGGCGATCGGCGGACGCGATACGGGTGCAGGGCCGGTTCACTGGTACGAGCACTACGGCGCGAAGAACAGCCGCGCCTGGATGATGATCGATCCCCCCGACGGCCGTATTCCGCCTCAGACGCCGGCGGCGCTGGCACGCCTCGGCGGCCGCGCCGGCGGACGGGGTGGTCGCGCCGGAGGTGAAGGCGGTCGCGCTGACTCTTGGCTCGATCGCAGTCTCTATGATCGCTGCATCACTCGCGGGTTACCCGGGTCGATGATGCCGGCGATCTACGGCAATGCGTACGACATCACGCAGGCACCCGGCCTGGTGGCCATCCGCTACGAGATGATCCATGAGACGCGCATCATCCGGCTCGATTCGACACCGCGGACGGGCCTGCGATCGCACATGGGCGAGGCGCGCGGCCACTTCGAGGGCGATACGCTCGTCGTGGAAACCACCGGCTTCGATCCGCGCTCGGCTTACAGGAACGGATCGCCGAAGATGAAGCTGACCGAGCGCTTCAAGCCGATATCCGCCGACAAGATCGACTGGTCGATGACCGTTGACGATCCCGAGACGTGGACCAGACCGTGGACGTTTGGCATGACGCTCACCGCGGATCCGCATCAGCCGCTCTTCGAGTACGCGTGCCATGAGGGCAACTATGCGATGCGTAACATCCTGAGCGCGGCACGCGCCGAGGAAGCCGCCTCCGCCGGAGGATCGCAAAAGTAAGTCGATGTGCCGATTCGGCACACTTCAGCGTGGATATGCGCCGTCTGCCTGAGCGCCGAGTCACCTTCAAAGCCTTCTGAGCCAGTCACTTGAGCGGCGAAGATCCACGTGGTCTTCGTCTTGCTCAGGTTCACGCCGTGACATCGCGGTCGGACTCTGCCTCGCGATGGGCTGGTGCGCGGACACCCGCGCCCTACCCCGGTGTGTATGTCACGACGGCAGCAGCCGCCTGCGCCCCCCTGCTTCTGGGGCTCGCCGGGTGGCCACCGTCGCTCCGTGCGCTCGAAGTCGCCGGCCTCATGATGGCGACGATCTTGAGCGCAGCCCTCGAGCGCCGTCACCCGTCAGCGAAGGGCGGCGCCACATCCTTCGTTATCGACTTCACGGCACTCCTGCTTGGCGGACGCATGGCGGCGACGCTCGTCGCGACCTTCGGTGCCGTCCTGCGTGGTCTCGCCGAATCACAGCGTCGTCAAATGGCGGTCAATGTCCTCACGGCCATGGCCGCGACGCAGGCAGCCGGGTTCGTGCATTGGTGGCTGGGCGGCACGACCGGGCACTTCGAGTGGCCGTGGCAGGGCGTGCCAATCGCAGCGGCCGCCCTCGCTTACTGTCTGGTCAGGTACACGTCGCTCGAGTGTGTCGTTCCCTTCGTGACGCGACAGTCGGTCAATTGGCAGTGGCTGCAACGCGTGGTCGGCGATGCGCCTGACTTTATTCTCGCAGCCGTCATCTCCGTCCTCGTCGTCACCGCAATCGATCACCGGATGTGGGGACTGCTGCTCGTCGCCATCGTGCCGATGGTCTTCGCGTATCGCGTGTACTTCCGTCACCTCGATCGCCTCGCGCGCGAACGGCGGCATCGCGACGTGATCGAATCGCTCGACGAGGGCATGTGCGTCGTCAACCACGACGGGCGCGTGGTGATCTGGAACGACGCGTTGCAGCGCATGGTCGAGTGTCCGCGCGATCGCGCGCTTGGCCGGACGCTCGAGGCGGCGCTGCCCGTCCTGGGGAAGACCGACTTCCATCGAGCATTCGACGTGGCCGTCCTGACCGGCGTCACGCGAACGTTGAACCGATTCATGTTGCAGACGTCGCAAGGCGTTCGCGTGTTCGAGGTCAAGATTCTTCCGGAGGCCGACAGTGTCACGGTGCTCTGGCAGGACCATACCGAACGTTCCCGCGCGGAGCAGGCATTGAAGCGCAGCGAGGAACGCTTCGCGCTCATGGAGGCGGGCGCCAACGACGGCCTCTGGGAGTGGGAGATTCGGAGCGAGCAGGTCCACTTCTCGGCGCGGTGGCGGGCACTCATCGGCTTGCCTGATCGTGGTGGGACCGGTCGCCTCGAGGACTGGCTCGAGCGCGTGCACCCCGACGACATCAACGCGCTGTGGGAGGCGATCAAGGGACATCTGTCCGGCAAGTCGAGTCAGCTGCAGCACGAGCATCGCATCCGCCACGAGAACGGCACCTACCGGCGATTCCTGTGCCGCGGCGTCGCCGCGCGCGGGCCGCGTGGCCGTTGCGCGCGTATTGCGGGATCGCTGACCGACGTCACCGAGCGCGTGAGCGCGCAGGAACGGCTGCGCAGCCTGGGGTTCCGCGATCCGCTGACTGGGTTGTTCAACCGGTCGGTCTTCGTCGAGGGACTGGGCCGGCGGCTCGACGAGTTCAAGCACAATCGCGCCAGCCGCTTCGCCGCCCTGTATCTCGACCTCGATCGATTCAAGGTCGTGAACGACAGCCTTGGCCACCTGATTGGAGATGAACTGCTCACGGCCGTCTCACGCAGACTCGAGTCGTGCCTGCGTGAGGGGGATTCACTGGCCCGGCTCGGTGGAGATGAGTTCGCGATTCTCCTGAACCGGCTCGAAGACGAGGGCCAGGCCAACGCGATCGCGTTGCGCATCCAGGACACGCTCAGCGCGCCGTTCTCGATCGGTGGCCGCGAAGTATTCACCTCGGCCAGCATTGGCATCGCGTTCAGCGCCGTCGAGTACAACAACCCCGAAGAGATCATGCGTGACGCCGATACCGCGATGTACCACGCGAAGGCGCTCGGCAAGGCGCGCCATGAGTTGTTCGACGCCGAGATGCACGCCAAGGCGCTCGACCGGCTTGGACTGGAGAACGACCTGCGCCACGCGGTGAAGAGCAGCGAGTTCGACCTGCACTACCAGCCGATCGTGTCGCTGTCTTCGGGGATGTGCGTCGGGTTCGAGGCACTGATCCGCTGGTCGCGCAATGGCCAGGCGACCTCGCCTGAGAAGTTCATTCCGGTTGCCGAGGAGTTGGGACTCATCGAGGAGCTCGGGACCTGGGTGCTCGAAGAGGCGTGCCGGATGTTTGCCAGCTGGCAGGAGCGCTTTCCGGGATACGGCCTCGAGTGCATCACGGTGAATGTCTCCACCAGGCAGTTGATGCAATCGAACTTCCTGCAGATCGTTCAGGAGACCGTGCGCCTGGCTGGACTAGAACCCTCGCATCTGCGTCTCGAGATCACCGAGACGACGTTGATGGGCAGTCCCTACGTGGCCGCGGAGCACCTTCGCGAGCTTCGGGACTTCGGCGTAAAGGTCTATCTTGATGATTTCGGAACGGGCTACTCGTCGCTGAGCCACTTGCACAAGCTTCCGGTCGATGCCTTGAAGATCGATCGTTCGTTCGTCAGAAGTCTTCTGCTTCCCGAGCGCCCGGCGATCGTTGAAAGCATTCTGGCGCTCGCGCGGACGCTCAAAACCGGCGTCGTGGCCGAAGGCGTCGAAAGCGCGATGCAGGCGCAGGAGCTCAAGCGCCTCGGCTGCCGCCATGCGCAGGGATACTTCTTCTCACCGCCGATCTCGAGCCCGCGCGTCGAGCAAATGCTGGCGGATCGGAAGCCGCTCGGTCAGTCCGATGGTGCCGCCGAGCAATTGGTTCGAGTTGGCGCCGACCTCGAACAGACGCGTGGCCCGAAGCCGCTCGAATGGCCCGATGAGCAACCGACGTCACGTTCGTCGCAGAAGTCGCAGGGGCGCGTGCCCTCGACATCAGCGTGGGCGCACTAGCGCGCTTCTTCAATCGATGTAGCGCGAGTCCTTGGACCTTCGTTCTTGGTGCCTGGTCTCTGGTCCAAGGTCCTGTGGTCTTCGGCCGCGCACGCGGCGGACCAAGGACGCGGGAGCAAGGACGGCTTAATCGCCAAACAGCCTGGTTCTTATCGCGGCGATCTCCGTGGGTCTGAACGTCCAGTCGGTGTTGTGACGACGACGGATCTCGGACTGCAACCAGATCGGACGCATCAAGCCGTTGGCGGCATGCGCGCTGGTGGCCATGAGCAGGTGTCCGAGCTCATGAGCAATGGCCCGGCCCAGCAGCGCGCGCGGGTCGATGCCGGTTTGCTGTGCCATCCACTCGACGCGGTCCAGATAGATCGTCGCGAGCACCCCGCCTCCCGTTCGCGTGTTGATGAGCGCATCCCCAAGCGGCAGTTCGCGGCTCTGTTCGTTGACGGCTCCAGTTCGGACGAGGCGAAGCGCCAGCTCTCCGGGAGCCAGTGGCAGATCGCAGTGAGTCTTGTTGGCTTGGTCAGCGGGCGCCAATCGCCCTGTGGCAGCCGGCTGGTTGCAATGCCGCCAGATCAGCTCGACCGATGCGGCAGACACGATCCGCGACGCAATGTCGAGCGATGCGCGCCGCGTGCCCGGCCCGGCGCCGGTGGCGTCATACACGCGAACCGCGACTTCGGTCCAGAGCGTTTCGGCCGCCGAGGCAGGCAGCGGCAGCATCAGCACAACGGCGACTGACAGGCTGTGAAGAGCAGTCATGATCGGCTCCTGTGGGGTGAGCCCGGCGCTCACGTGCCCCACTGTGAAGTCCGACCGCGCGTGCCTCAATGCATCAGACGGTGACCCGAGGTGACATGTTGGTAACTTGTCACTGCGACATACCCAACTGCTCTTCTCAATCCGGTCCCGGTACGGCAACCTACGGGGTACGGCTACGGGCCGCCGGGCCGGGCGACGGTGTCACCTATGAACAGCGAGGTTCTTCGGTTCGCATCATTCGAGCTGGACTGTCGATCGCGTGAGCTGCGTCAGGGGACGCGACGTGTGCGTCTGCAGGATCAACCGTTCGAGATTCTTCGACTCATGCTCGAACATCCGGGCGAAGTCGTCACCCGCGACGAACTGCGGCATCGCCTCTGGCCGGATGGCACGTTCGTGGACTTCGAGCACAGCCTGAATGCCGCCATCAAACGGCTGCGTTCGTCGCTCGGAGACAACGCCGATCATCCACGCTTCGTCGAGACCGTGCCACGCCGCGGGTATCGCTTCATTGCCGCCGTCGATCGCGCGCAGGACGCCTCGCGGCCCGTCCCCGCGCCCGTCACGCGCCTCGTGGTGTTGCCGTTCAGCAATCTGAGTGAGGACAGCGCACAGGAGTACTTCGCCGATGGACTCACCGAGGAACTGATCGCGCAACTCGGACCATTGTGCCGCGGCAAGGTCGGTGTGATCGCGCGCTGGTCCTCGATGGTGTTCAAGGGCAGCTTGCAGCGGGCCCGCGAAATCGGAGAGGCGCTGCGCGCCGATCATCTGCTCGAGGGAAGCGTGCGGCGCGACGGACGGCGAGTCCGGATCACGGTGCGCCTCGTCGAAACCGCCAGCGAAGCGGAGTTGTGGTCGAAGACCTACGAGCGCACGGCCGAGGACTGGTTGGCGGTGCAGGCGGACGTAGCGAGCCTCGTCGCCCGTTCCTTGATCCAGGAACTCGTGCCCGGCGTGCACACCGGCCGCAGGGCGGATGAACATCCGGCGGCCTATCAGGCCTACCTGCGTGGACGTTATCACTGGGCGATACCCGGTGACACGGGGCTGGTCGAGTCGTTGCTCGGCTTCGAAGAAGCGACGCGGCTGGCACCTGATTTCGCGGCGGCTCATGGCGGGCTGGCGCGCGTCAGGCTGGGCAGCGCCGAGTACTACCACACGCCGCCGCGGCAGGCGCTGCTGGCCGCACGCGAATCGGCGAACCGTGCCCTCGAACTCGATCCATCGGTGTCGGAGGCGGTCGCTGTACTCGCGGAAACCAGGCGCATGCTGGACATGGATTGGGCGGCCGCCGATGCTGGCTACGTCGAGGCGCTCGTGTTGAACCCCAGTAACGAGTTCGCGCTGCGCGCCTTCGGCGTGACGCTCGCGCTGCGCTCGAAGTTCGACGAAGCGGCGCGTCATGTCGACCAGGCATGCGAGATCGATCCGTTGTGCCTGATGGCCAACACCGTGGCGGCCTGGACCCGTTACTTGTCCGGTGATGTCGATCGAGCGATCGAACGGTGCCGGCACGCGCTTCATCTGTTTCCTGATTTCGCCCCGGCGCAGCGGCTGCTCGGAGCCGCCTACTTCAAGGCCGGAGATCACTCCCGTGCGCGTGCGACGCTGGAGGCGTCCGTGAAAGCCGACCCCACCGATCCGATTCGCCTGGCGTGGCTTGCGCATCTGCGCGCGGTCAGCGGGGCGCGTGCGGAGGCAAAGGAATTGATCGCGCTCGCTCTTGCTCAACACGTCCGCCGGTACGTCTCGTCGTTCCACCTCGCGATCGCATATGCCGGCCTGGACGAGCACGATTGCGCGTTCGCGGCCCTCGATCAGGCGTGGCTCGATCGCGACCCAGCGCTCGCGACAATCACGGTGGAGCCGCGATTCGATGCGCTGCGGGGCGATCGCCGCTATGTCGATCTGCTCGGCCGCTTGCGTCTTTCACAGTCGCTGTTGGTAACACGAACCGAGCCGAATGAGGAGAGCCGCGAACCACAAGCGTAGTACGGGCGGCCCAGGCGAAGAACCAAGGCCTAAGGACCAAGGACCGTTTTACGCCGTCGTCAGCGTCGCCCGCCGGATTTGGTGGTATTCAGCCAACCTCGCGTTGGCCAACACGATCGTTTCGAGTTCGGCGGCGATGACATCGAGATCGGATCCGGAAACGACGGTGTAGAACTGATCGTCGGTAACGCCGGTGTAGACGCGATTGCCAATGCAGCCGAGGCTCGACGCGACGCCGCCCGAGAGAGCCGCGGGTATCGCCATGCATGTTGGCCGACCCAACAATGGCAGGACGCTCTTCGCCGCTCGTATCGCGGATTCGTGCAGCAGCATCAATTTCGCGGGCTTGCCCGCGACGACGACAGCATCCGGCGCAACTGGTGTCTGCGAGAGCGGAGCATAAATCGTCACCGCCGGCGTCTTCGGTAGCCGTGGAACGCCGGGGACTTCGTCCAGCTTGATGTAGCCGATGTCCACCATCAGTCCGAGCGTGCCGGTCAGGTCGGCCTCACGCTCGGGAGGCAACGCAATGTTGTGCGTGTAGCAGCCGACGGAACAGTTGAAGTGATCCGAGGGTACTGTGTAAAAGACCTGGCCATCTGCCGCAAGACGCCAGAAACTGCACCCCGATGGCTGCGTACCCGAAAGCGGGAGTACTCCTTCCGGAGGAGTGTCGCGGAAAGCGATGGCAACTGGCCGGCGGGACAGACCGAGGACATCGGTCAACCGCCGCTCCATCTGCGCGTAGTTAGTCATAAGGGGACGATATCAAACTCCCGAACACGAAGGACGCGAAGGACACCAAGTCACGATCACGAAGGCCACGAAGGCTCGTTTGCTTGGTGCGCACTGCCAACGAACTGCACATCAACCCAGCCCCTGACGCTGTTGATCAACCAGAGTCGCGGCGCCGACGCGACGTCGGGCTTGGTCAGCACGTGTTCGTAGATCGTGCCCGCCTCCAGCAACTCGGCGCGGAACGTGCCCGCGAGCAATCCACATCGAAGGGGAGGCGTGTAGCGCAAGCCGTCGATCTCCGCGACGACATTCGCAATTGTCGATTCGGTGACTTCGCCTCGCCCATTCCACAACAGCACATCATCGACCTCGCGCCTGGATCGACGGGCCGTTTCGTATACGACACGGTGCGTGGTCTTATGCAGGATGAACGGATTCAGCGGGTCAACAGGCTCGAGCGCGAAGTCGACTCGCCAAATGCGCTCCTCGTGGACGTGGGGCGTGCACTCGATCGTCGGTGACCCGTCGGCAGCCAGCAGGAGGCGCATCCGCCAGCAGCCGTCGGGGTGTTCACCGGCGAGCGAGTCCACGGCGAGCCGGACAGCGGGTTCGTTCCATTCGTAGTTGAAATCGCGGGCCGCCGCGGCCATCCGCGCGAGGTGTCGTTCCAGCCGCTCGACTCGGCCGTCTTCGAGACGCATGGTTTCGAGGAGGGAAAACGAGGCCCCCTCAGCCGGGGCTGCGCTATCCATAGGCTTCTATTCTGACGGACAATCTACGAGAGACACGAGTCAACTCGCAACGCCCAACGTCTGTCGCGTGTCCAACTCCCAAGCGGTCGAATCACCATGGGGAGTTGGGAGTTAGAAATTGGGAGTTGAAGCCCGGAGTTGCCAGACCGAATGAGAATCCTCGTCGTCGAGGACGAACAGAAAGTAGCCGATGCGCTGCGCGAAGGGCTCGAAGACGAACGCTACGACGTCGTCGTCGAGCGTACGGGTGAGGGCGCATTTTTTCGCGTGAACACCGAAACCTTCGACGTGGTGCTGCTGGACCT
>Ga0068863_100003837_pt1 | contig 14865 bp, 13 predicted proteins | sample KBSSwiS62_FD_66596 | JGI IMG/M metagenome (GOLD analysis project Ga0068863, IMG submission 66596) | Switchgrass rhizosphere microbial communities from Kellogg Biological Station, Michigan, USA - KBS Switchgrass S6-2 | ecosystem: Host-associated > Plants > Roots > Rhizosphere > Soil ...
CCCGTCGTTGTAGGCCCCCTGCACCCCTCAGACCGTTGCGACACCGAAAGCGTCGGCCAGCCCTTCACCTGTGGATGGCCGCGGCGCGTCGCCCTGGCCGATGACGGCAAGATCGAACGCCCCGCGCGTGTCGAGCCGAGCGATTAGGAACTTGCGCGAACGGGCCTCTACGAAAGGCATGAGGAAGCCGAGCGAAATGGTCAGGAGAACAATGTTGCTTACCGCCAATAGGGCGAACTCCAGCCAGCCCAACTGAAGCTTGAAGCGAACGTCCGCGAAGCCGATGCCGGCTACGACCGAGCGCAGCATGGCCGCATGGAAAGGCGCCAAAGCGAAGACGTAGAACAGCGTCAGGCCGCCAGTCGCGATGTAGATCGTGGCCATGTGGGCGAGCGTAAATCCGGGAGGCGCGCCGGTTTTCTGCGCCGCTGCGATCTGCGGAGCCAGAGTGGCCACGATCACCGCCACGAAGATCACATAGCCGACGATACCCAGAACCCATCCAACCGCGTAGGAACCGTAGACCCCGACTCGTCGCGCCTCCTCGGGGTGGAACTGGAAGTTGTGGTTGCCAAACGAAAGGCCGCCCCAGAGGCGCCCGGAGAGTCTCCGTTGGGCCGCGGGCCAGAACCAGCCCAGCGTCACCGCGCTCAGCAGAACGTAACCCAGCCAGGCTAGGCCAAAGCCCGTCGGCGATCCGCGCAGGTGAAACCGCACCCCGCGCCAGGATGTGCGGGTGGCGAGATAACGGAAGGCGGTGAAGCGCCCGAAACCGAAAACAAATAACAGGAAAATATAGAGCGGCAGTATCACCAGCCCGGCCAACGCCGGTCCTAGGAACTGCGCACCGAACAGCACGATCAGAAACGGCAGCACGACCACGCCGATGGCGAAAAGAAAGCCAAGGAAGAGCTCGATTCCTTTGCCCGTATACTCGAACGGATCGTCATTTAGATAGGTCGTGGCCCACAGCCGGCGGCGAACCTCAGTCCTTCCCCAGAACCGATAGAGAGTTAGCGTGATGACGTTCAGCAGGCCGTTACGCAGGCTCAGAAACAAGAAGGACTTCAGCGGTCCTTTCTGGGTCAGAACCAGACGGTCTCCCCCTACCTCGTCGTGTTGCACTTGAATCATGCCGCCCTCCTGAGTTGTGGAAAGATGGCACGCCGGCTTTCGGAGCGCTACCCAAGCGAGATGACAGCTACGCTTTCTCCCTCAACGGGAAAAAAGGTGCGCCTCAGACCCTGAGCACCGTGGTCTCCACCACGGGCCGCCGGCCCCAGATCCGCTGGCTGGCCTTCTTCACGGCGCGGGAAAGCGCGGTCTCGATCGCCTCGTCCATCTCGCGATCGTCCCCCGAAAGGCGCTTCAGCGCCCGCTCGGCTTCCTCGGACAGATCGTCCAGCGCCTCTGCCAGAGGATAGTCGTCGTCCGTGGGCAGACCGAGCGCCCGGACCTGCGGGCCGGAAACGATGCGGCCGCGTCCGTCCAGCGCCACCGCCACGGTCACAACGCCGTTGTGCGCGGCATGGCGGCGCTCGCGCAGCGCATCGCCGTTCTCCGCCGTCAGCACGCCGCCGTCGAGGAACAGGCGGCCGGCCGGAACCTCGTCGATGATCTCCGCACGACCGGGCGCCAGGCGCACCATGTCGCCGTTGCGCGGCGCGATCTGCTGCGGCGTCTGCATATCGCGGGCGAAGGCGAGATGCTCCAACAGATGCCGCCGCTCGCCGTGGGTCGGCACGGCGATCTGCGGTCGCGCCCAGCGGTACATCTCCGCCAGTTCGTCTCGGCAGGGGTGGCCCGAGACGTGGATGCCGGGGTGGTCGCGCTCGGTGTAGAGCCGCACCCCCCGGTCGGCGAGCTTGTTCTGCAAGTTGCGGATCGGAATCTCGTTCCCCGGGATCACCCGCGAGGAGAAGATGCAGGCGTCGCCGGCGCCAAGCGCCACGTGCGGGTGCGAACCGTCGGCGATGCGGGCCAGCGCGGCCCTGGGCTCCCCTTGGCTGCCCGTGCAGAGATAGAGCACGCCCCTCGCCGGGAAGTCGCGCGCCTCCTGCTCGGTCAGGAAGGGCGGGAGATCCTGCATCAGCCCCACGGACTTCGCCGCCGCGGACATCCTGTGCATCGAGCGTCCCACCAGGCAGACGCGGCGGCCGTTCGCCTCGGCCGCACGGCACACCGAGTCCATCCGCGCCACGTTGGAGGCGAAGCAGGCGACCGCCACCTTGCCCTTCATCTGGCCGATCAGCGGCGTCAGCGCCGCACGCACCTCCGCCTCGGAGCCCGCCACGCCCTCGACGAAGACGTTGGTGGAATCGCAGACCATCGCCAGCACGCCCTCGTCGCCGAGCCGGCGGATCGCGTCCTGGTCGGTCACCTCGCCCAACAGAGGCTCCGGGTCGATCTTCCAATCCCCGGTGTGCAGGACGAGGCCGAGCGGGGTGCGGATCGCCAGGCCGTTGGGCTCGGGGATCGAGTGGGTGAGCGTCACGAGGTCGATCTGGAACGGACCCAGCTGGATGCGGCCGGACAGCGGCGTCTCATGGATCTCAACCTCGTCCAGCAGGTCCGCCTCGCGCAGCTTCTCGCGCAGGATAAAGGCGGTGAAGGGCGTGGCGTAGACAGGAGCCTTCAACCGAGGCCACAGCCATGCCACGGCGCCCAGGTGATCCTCGTGGGCGTGAGTGATGACGATGCCCAGGATGCGGTCGGCGTATTCCTCGATGAAGCTCGGGTCGGGCAGGATGACCTCGACGCCCGGCGTGGTCTGGTCGCCGAACGTCACGCCCAGGTCGACGACGATCCAGCGGCGATCGTGCGGCGGGCCATAGCCGTAGAGGTTGAAGTTCATGCCGATCTCGTTCGACCCGCCCAGCGGCAGGAAGACGAGCTCGTCGTCGCGAGATGCTGTCGCCATCTAAGCCTTGGCCTTGTTTCGCCGGTAGATCTCGAGCATCCCCCGAATGGTCAGGTCGGAATCGAACTGGTCGATCGCCGAGGTCGCCCCGTGGAAAAGCGAGGCCACGCCGCCGGTTCCGATGACCGTCAAAGGCTTTCCCCACTCGGCCTTGATGCGCGCCACGAGCCCCTCGATGAGGGCGATGTAGCCCCAGAAGACACCCGCCTGCATCGCCGCCACGGTGTCCTTGCCGATAGTGGTGTTGCCGCGCGGCCGCTGGATCGCCACGCGCGGCAGCTTGGCGGCCGCCTGGTGCAGGGCCTCCATGGAGAGGTTGATGCCCGGCGCGATCACCCCGCCCTCGAAGCCGCCGTCCGCAGCGACCATGTCGAAGGTGGTGGCCGTGCCGCTGTCGATGACGATCAGGTCGCCCGGATAGGCCACGTGCGCGCCGATGGCGTTCACCAGGCGGTCCGCGCCGGCTTCCGACGGCTTGTCGATCCGCACCTCGATGCCGAGCTCCGCATTCTCACCGATCACCAGCGGCTCCACGTGCAGATAGCGCCGGGCGAGGTTGCGCAGGTTGAAGATCGATTGCGGCACCACGCTTGAGATGATGCAGCCGTCGAAAACGCCGAGCTGCAGCCCGGCCATGGCCAGGAGTTGGGAAAGCCAGACCGCGTACTCGTCCGCGGTGCGGGTGCTCTCCGTGGCCGAACGCCACTGGGCGATCCAACGCTCGCCATCGTGAACGGCGAACAGGGTGTTGGTGTTGCCTTGCTCGATGGCCAGCAGCATCGTTCAGGCTCCCACGAAGAAGACGTCGCCTGCCGTTATCCGCTCGATGCGGCCGTCGTCCAGCTTCAGACGCAGCGCGCCGTCCGGCTCCAGGCCCTTCGCGACCCCCGCCAGCGTCCGGTTCGGCAGGCGCGCCTCGCAACGACGGCCCAGCCCATGCGCGCGCTCGGTCCATGCCTTGGCGATGGGCGGAAAGCCTTGCGAAGCCCAGATCGCACGCCAGGCTTCGAACCGGCTCGCGAGCACCGCCAGCGCCTCGCGAGGCATGGGCGGCGGACCGGCCATGTGTTCGGCGAAGCTGGAGGCCGGCGGATCGACGTCGGAGGGGTGGCTCGCCAGGTTGACGCCGACGCCGACCGCCAGCCAGAGGCCCCCGTCCGCTCGCGCGCCGGCCTCGAGCAGAACGCCGACCGCCTTGCGGCCGAAGACGAGCACGTCGTTCGGCCACTTCAGGCGCGCGGCGCCTGAGCCCAGGCAGGTGTCGGCGAGGTCGGCGGCCGCGAGGGCCGCGATGAAGGAGGCCTGGGCCGCTTCGGCGGGGGAAGCGTCGGTGGTCATCAGCAAGGTGGCGGCGAGGTTCCCCTCCCCGCTGCTCCAGGCCCGGCCGCGCCGGCCACGGCCCGCGGTCTGCCGCTCGGCCATGATCCAGACGGGACCCGCCTCTCCCGCTTCGGCGCGTCGTCGCGCCTCGGCGTTGGTCGACTCAAGCTCGTCGTAGATCTCGATCGGCGGCGTTTCGGCCAAGTCAGGCGAGACCAAAGGCGGCCGCGGCGGCGCGCGCCCAGGGATCGATCCAGCTCAGCGCCAGCATCACCAGCGGGAAGCAGAACAGCGCCAGGCCGACGCCGATGGCGCGCGCCTCGAGCGGCGGCCGATCGGTGGCGCCCGGACTGGCGTCGAACCAGATCACCTTCACCAGGCGCAGATAGTAGAAGGCCGCCACAACGGAACCCACCAGGCCCGCGACCGCGGCTGGGCCGAGCCCCGCGCCGATCGCCGCCTTGAAGACATAGTACTTCGCCCAGAAGCCCGAGAACGGCGGCAGGCCGAGCGCGGACAGCGAAAAGGCCGTCATGGCCAGCGCGACGCCCGGTTGCTCCTTGATGAGGCCGGCCATGTCGTCGATCGTCTCCATCGACCGACCCTGACGGGACAGCGCCGCCAGGCAGGCGAAGAAGCCCGTCACGTCCACCATGTAGAGGATCATGAACACCAGCATGGCCTGCACGCCCTGGGCGTCGCCGGCCGCCAGCCCCAGCACCGCGTAGCCGATATTGGCGATCGAGGAATAGGCCCAGAGACGCTTGAGGTTCTTCTGCACGAGGCCCGCGAAGGCGCCCACCGCCACGGACAGCAGGGCGATGACCACCAGCACCTGCCGCCACTGGTCCACGGCCCCGCCGAAGCCCTCGGCCAAGGCGCGGGCGAACAGCACCATGGCGGCGAGCTTGGGCGCCGCGGCGAAGAAGGCCACCACGGGCGTCGGCGCGCCTTCGTAGACGTCAGGCGTCCACATGTGGAACGGCGCCGCCGAGACCTTGAAGGCCAGGCCGCAGATCAGGAAGACCAGGCCGAACAGCACGCCCGTGCTCGCCCCGCCGCTGACCGCCGTCGCGATCTGCGAGAACAGGGTGGAGCCGGCGAAGCCGTAGATCAGGCTCGCGCCATAGAGCAGCAGTCCGGAGGATAGCGCGCCCAAGACGAAATACTTCAGCCCGGCCTCGGAGGCCTTGGCGTCGTCGCGGTGCATGGCGGCCAGGACGTAGAGCGCCAGGGAGTGCAACTCGACACCGACATAGAGCGAGATCAGGTCGCCCGACGCCGCCATCATGCCCATGCCGAGCGCGGCGATGAGGATCAGCACCGGAAACTCGAAGTTGCGCACGCCCCGCCGCTCGAACCAGGGCTGTCCCAGCGGAATGGCGATGGCGCTGGCGACATAGATGGCGACCTGGGCGAAGACCGAGGCCTGGTCGAGGATCAGTCCCTCGCCGAAAGCCCGGCCAAGCGGCCCGGTGGCGGCGGCGGCCGCCGCGCCCAGCAGCGCCACCACGCCTGCGGCGGAGATGGCCGCGGTGGCCTTCGGCGCGAACGCGCCCCAGACCAGCAGCGCAAGCGCCGCGATCGCCAGGATCAGTTGCGGGCAGGCGAGGCCGAATTCGGCGGGGAGGCTCATGCTTGCGGTCTCTTCCCTCAGCCGCCGACCGCGGCCTGATAGGCCGCCACGAGGTGGTCCACAGAGGTTTGGGTCAGGTTGAACACGGAAGACGGATGGACGCCCAAGGCGAGCGTCCCCAGGACCAGCGGCGCGAAGATCGCCACCTCGCGCCACTCCAGGTCGGCGATGCCGCCGAGCTTCGGATTGACCAGCTCGCCGAACACCACGCGCCGATAGAGCGTGAGCGCATAGACGGCCGAGAGGATGACGCCCGTCGCCGCGATCAGCGCAGTCCAGGTGGAGGCGCCATAGGCCCCGGTCATGGTGAGGATCTCGCCGACGAAGCCGGAGGTTCCCGGCAGGCCGACGTTGCCCATGGTGAAGAGCAGGAAGACCGCGGCGTACCAGGGCATGCGGTTCACCAACCCGCCGTAGAAGGCGATCTCGCGGGTGTGCATGCGGTCGTAGACCACGCCGACGCAAAGGAAGAGCGCGCCCGAGATGAGGCCGTGGCTCAGCATCTGGAACAGGGCGCCCTGCTCGCCCTGAGCGTTGCCGGAGAAGATGCCCATGGTCACGAAGCCCATGTGGGCCACCGACGAATAGGCGATCAGCTTCTTGATATCGACCTGCCGGAAGGCGACCAGCGAGGTGTAGACGATGGCGATGACCGACAGGGCGAACACCAGCGGCGTGAACAGCTCGGACGCCTGGGGGAACATCGGCAGGCTGAAGCGCATGAAGCCGTAGCCGCCCATCTTCAGCAGGATGCCCGCCAGGATCACCGAGCCGGCGGTCGGGGCCTCGACGTGGGCGTCGGGAAGCCAGGTGTGCACCGGCCACATCGGCATCTTCACCGCGAATGAGGCGAAGAAGGCCAGCCACAGCCAGGTCTGCAGACCCGGGCTGAACTTGTAGGTCATCAGCTCAGGGATGGAGCTGGTGCCTGCGACGTTGATCATCGCCAGGATGGCGGCCAGCATCAGCACCGAGCCCAGCAGGGTGTAGAGGAAGAACTTGAAGGCCGCGTAGACCCGCCGCTGACCGCCCCAGATGCCGATGATCAGGAACATCGGCACGAGGCCGAACTCGAAGAAGACGTAGAAGAGCACCAGGTCCAGGGCGCAGAAGACGCCGATCACCAGGGTCTCAAGCACCAGAAATGCGATCAGGTACTCGAGCACGCGCGTCTCGATGCTCCGCCACGAGGCCGCGATGCAGAGCGGCATCAGGAAGGCGGTGAGCAGGACGAACAGCACCGATATGCCGTCCACGCCCATGCGGTAGTGCAGGCCCGCGAACCAGGGGCTGTCCTCGACGAACTGGAAGGCCGTGGTGTTCGCATCGAATTGGACGACCAGCAGCACCGACAGCGCCAGGGTGGCGAGCGTCGTGATCAGCGCGATCCACTTGGCGGCGGCGACGGTCTTGGGGTCTTCGGCCCGGCCGAAGAAGCGCAGCGCCAGGATGGCCGCGACCCCAATCAGCGGGGCGTAGGTGACCAGAGAGAGGATGGGCATCTTCTTGGTCCCCTCTTACCGGTTCCAGGCCCAGAGGGCGTAGGACAGCAGGCCCGCCACCCCCAGCAGCATCACGAAGGCGTAGTGGTAGACGTAGCCGGTCTGCAGGCGGCCGGTCCCGCGGCCCACGGCGTAGGAGACCGCCGAGACGCCGTCCGGTCCCAGGCCGTCGATGACCTTCTGGTCCCCGCCCTTCCAGAACAGGTCGCCCAGGAACTTCGCGCCCCGGACGAAGGTCGCCTGGTAGAGCTCGTCGAAATACCACTTGTTGTAGAAGAAGGTGTAGAGCGGCCCGCCTTGGGCGGCCATGCGCGCGCCCAGACCCTCGCGCCGGATGTAGACATACCAGGCGGTCAGCAGCCCCAGCACCGAGACCACCAGCGGCGCCCACACCACCCAGGTCGGGAAATGGTGCTCGCCCAGGACGTGGTTGCCGGCGGCGGTGAAGATCGCGCCGCGCCAGAACTCGTGCTGCTCGCGGCCGATGAACTGCTCGTGGAAGGCGAAGCCGGCGGCGATGGCGCCGATGGAAAGCAGGATCAGCGGCAGGCGCATGGTCCAGGGGCTTTCGTGCGGCAGGGCCGGGCCGTGGTGGGCCTCGCCACGGCCATGAGGGTCGGCCAGCGGCTCGTCATGGGTTTCGATCTGGGCCGCGGAGGCATGGTCGTCGTGGCCGTGGGTTTCATGGTCGCGGTTGTGCCAGTGGTGCTCCAGGTCCTCCGAAGTCCACCGGGCGTGGCCGTTGAAGGTGAAGAAGGCCAGCCGCCAGGAGTAGAAGGCGGTCATGCCGGCCACCAGGACGCCGATGATGAAGGCGAAATAGCCCACGCCGTCGCCAGCCTGGCCGGCGGCGTAGGCGGCGTGGATGATCGAGTCCTTCGAATAAAAGCCCGCGAAGCCCAGCTCCAGGCCGGGGATGCCCAGGCCGGTGATGGCGATGGTGCCGATGGTCATCACCGCGAAGGTGACCGGGAGGTATTTCGCCAGGCCGCCGTAGCGGCGCATGTCCTGCTCGTGCGCCATGCCGTGGATCACCGAGCCCGCCCCCAGGAACAGCAGCGCCTTGAAGAAGGCGTGGGTGAACAGGTGGAACATGCCGGATTGGTAGGCGCCCACGCCGGCCGCCATGAACATGTAGCCGAGCTGCGAGCAGGTGGAGTAGGCGATGACCCGCTTGATGTCGTTCTGGGTCATGCCGACCGTGGCGGCGAACAGCGCGGTGACCGCGCCGATGACCGTGACGATGGCCTTGGCGGTCGGCGCATATTCGAACATCGGCGACAGCAGGCACACCATGTAGACGCCGGCGGTGACCATGGTCGCGGCGTGGATCAGCGCCGAGACGGGCGTGGGGCCCTCCATGGCGTCGGGCAGCCAGGTGTGCAGGAAGAACTGCGCCGACTTGCCCATGGCCCCTACGAACAGCAGGGCGCAGGCGAGGTCGACCAGCCGCCAGTTCTGACCAGCGAAGGCCCAGGCGTCGCCGGCGTGGGCGGCGATCTGCGGGAACACCTGGGCGAAGCGGATGGACCCGAACGCCCAGAACACCGTCATTATGCCCAGCGCGAAACCGAAGTCGCCCACCCGGTTGACCACGAAGGCCTTGATTGCGGCGGCGTTGGCCGTGGGCTTCTTGAACCAGAAGCCGATCAGCAGGTAGCTCGCCAGGCCGACGCCTTCCCAGCCGAAGAAGAGCTGCATGAAGTCGGCCGCGCTGATCAGCGACAGCATGGCGAAGGTGAACAGCGACAGGTAGGCGAAGAACCTGGGCTTGCTGTCGTCCTCGGCCATGTACCCCCACGAGTAGAGGTGCACTAGGCTGGAGACGCTGGTCACCACCACCAGCATGACCGCCGAAAGCCCGTCCAGGCGGAACGACCAGTCCGACGCGAACCCGCCCACGTGGATAAAGGGGGCGTAGGTGATGGTGAAGGCTTCCAGCCCGCCCCAGGTCCATTGGGCGAACACGGTCCAGGAGAAGATCGCCGCCAGGAACAGCAGGCCGGTGGTGACCGCCTGGCTGGCCCGATCTCCGATCCGGCGGCCGAACAGGCCCGCCGTGAACGCGCCGACCAGCGGGGCGAACAGAATGACCGTGACGAGGGACTTGGGATCCATGCGTGAGACCTCAGCCCTTCATCATCGAGGCGTCGTCGACGGAGATGTCGCCGCGGTTGCGGAAGAAGGTGACGAGGATGGCCAGGCCGACGGCCGCCTCGGCGGCGGCCACCGTCAGCACGAACATGGCGAACACCTGCCCCACCACGTTGTGCAGATAGACCGAGAAGGCCACCAGGTTGATGTTCACGGCCAGCAGGATCAGCTCGACCGACATCAGGATGATGATGATGTTCTTGCGGTTCACGAAGATGCCGAAGACGCCGATCGTGAACAGGATGGCGGCGACGGCCAGATAGTGCGCCAGGCCGATGGTCATTGGTCGATCCCCTGCCCGGGCTTGAGGCTGACCACGCGCATTCCGGTCTTGGGCGAGCGCAGCACCTGGTCGGCGATCACTTGGCGGCGAACGCCCGGCTTGTGCCGCAGCGTCAGCACGATGGCGCCGATCATGGCCACCAGCAGCACCATCCCGGCGGCCTGGAAGAAGTAGACGTAGTCGGTGTAGAGCACCCGGCCGATCGCCTCGGCGTTGGTGATCGAGACCGCGCCGCCGTTGGCCAGCGGCGTCTCGTTCGGCGCGGCGGCCCCGCGGGTCGCCACCGTATAGGACACAAAGCTCATCTCGGCGGCGAGCAGCACGCCCACCAGGCCGCCCAGCGGCATGTAGCGAGCGAAGCCCTGGCGCAGCTCGGTGAAATCCACGTCCAGCATCATGACGACGAACAGGAACAGCACCGCGACGGCGCCGACGTAGACCACCACCAGCAGCATCGCCAGGAACTCCGCGCCCATCAGCACGAAGAGCCCCGCCGCCGAGAAGAAGGCGAGGATCAGGAACAGCACCGAGTGGACGGGATTGCGCGCCGAAACCACGGCGAAGCCCGCGCCGATCGTGATCAGCGCCAGCAAATAGAATGCGATCGCCTGCAGGGCCATGCGGTCGTTCTTTCGTCCCTCGATCCCCATCCTCCGTCATCGCCCAGCTTGTCCGGGCGACCCAGCCCAAGGTCTCGCCGCCTCAACCGAGGAAAGGCTTTGGGATGGATGGCCCGGACACGCCAGGCCACGACGAATAAAAAAGCGGCTGCGCTGATTCAGCGCCGCCGGTCTTATCGGTACGGCGCGTCCAGTTCCAGATTCTTCGCGATCTCGCGCTCCCAACGGTCGCCGTTATCCAGCAGGCGCTCCTTGTCGTAGTAGAGCTCCTCGCGCGTCTCGACGGCGAACTCCAGGTTCGGCCCCTCGACGATGGCGTCCACCGGGCAGGCCTCCTGACACAGGCCGCAATAGATGCATTTCACCATGTCGATGTCGTAGCGGGTCGTGCGCCGGCTGCCGTCTGCGCGCGGCTCGGCCTCGATGGTGATGGCCTGGGCCGGGCACACCGCCTCGCACAGCTTGCAGGCGATGCAGCGTTCCTCGCCGTTGGGATAGCGGCGCAGCGCATGTTCGCCGCGGAAGCGCGGGCTCTGCGGGTTGCGCTCATGCGGGTACTGCACGGTCATCTTGGGCCGGATCATGTACTTCATGGCCAGGCCGAAGGCGCCGGCGAAGTCCATGAGGGCCGCGCCCTTCACGGCCTGTCCGATGCGGTTGAGCATTCTATTTCCTCACGCAGGCGTAGTCGTCGATCGACGCCGGATCGCCTTCGGTTTTCAGTTGCACCGTCCCGCCCCGCGCGGCGCAACGCGCCTGGGCGTCCCGTAGCGCATCCAGCGTCGCCACGCCTCCGTCGCGCGTGGGCGCGCCGGCGCAGGCGGTGAGGGCCAGTCCCAGAAGAACCCCGATCACCAAGCCCCCCCTCCGTCTCACGCCTGCGACGCGATCCACCTCCCCCGCATGGCGGTGGAGGATCTGCGCAAATGCTCCACCGCTTGCGGGGGAGCTGTCGCCGAAGGCGACTGAGGGGGCGTGCCGCGTCATGCGCGCGGTCCGAAGACCCGCCAGGCGGAGATCGCCACCACGGCAACGAGCGAGGTCGGCAGGAACACCTTCCATCCCAGGCGCATCAACTGGTCGTAGCGGTATCGCGGCACGATCGCCTTCGCCATCGCCACCAGGAAGAAGAAGAAGATGACCTTCAGGAAGAACCACATGAAGCCGAAGAAGCTGGCCGCGGTGGGCGACCAGGCCGCAGTGAACGGCGTCGGGAACGGCGCCTGCCAACCGCCGAAGAACAGGATGGCGGTCATGGCGCAGATCAGCACGATGTTGGCGTACTCGCCGATCTGGAACAGCAGGTAGGGGGTGGAGGAGTATTCCACCGCATAGCCGGCCACCAGTTCGGACTCGGCCTCGGGCAGGTCGAAGGGCGGGCGGTTCGTCTCGGCCAGGCCGGAGATGAAGAAAATCCCGGCCATCGGCAGCATCACCAAGGTCAGCAGCTTGGTCCAAAGCGGGCCTGGGCCGCCAAAGACGTACCAGTTCCAGAACCCGCCCCCCTGGCTGGCCACGATCTCCTGCAGGTTCAGCGTGCCGGCGAGGATGATGACGGTGACGATGACGAAGCCGATGGAGACCTCGTAGGACACCATCTGCGCCGCCGAACGAAGGCTGCCCAGGAAGGGATATTTCGAGTTCGACGCCCAGCCGCCCATGATGATGCCGTAGACGCCGAGCGAGGAGATGGCGAAGAGGTAGAGCACCCCGACGTTGATGTCGGAGACCACCCAGCCCGGGGCCAGAGGGATCACCGCCCAGGCGCCGAAACCCAGGGTGAAGGCGATGAGCGGCGCCAGCAGGAAGACCGCCTTGTCGGCGCCCGCCGGCACGACGATCTCCTTGAGCACGAACTTCAAAAAGTCGGCGAAGGACTGCAATAGGCCGAACGGCCCCACCACGTTGGGGCCTTTGCGCATCTGCACCCCGGCCCAGATCTTGCGGTCGGCCAGCAGCAGGAAGGCCAGCGACAGCAGGATCCAGATCATCACCGCCAGGATCTGCCCCACGGTGAGCAGGGTCCAGCCGCCCGGCGTCGCCCAGAAGCTGTTGGAAGCGCTCTGCATCCCCTACTCCGCGGCGATCTTGCTGGCGCCCACGGCGAGCTGGGCGCACTCGGCCATCGTCACGCTGGCGCGGGCGATGGGGTTGGTGAGGTGGAAGCTCTTGATAGGGCTGGCGAACGGCGCGTCGGACACCTCTCCCGCCTCGCCTAGCGCGCCAAGGTCCAGGCTGACGCTCGCCGGGTCGGCGACATAGTCGATGCGGCCGAAGCTCGGATGGTCGGCGAACAGCTTCGCTCGGAGCTGGTCGAGGCTGTCGTAGGGCAAGGTGACGCCCAGCCGCTCGGACAGAGCCCGAAGAATCGCCCAGTCCTCCTTGGCTTCGCCCTTGGGGAAGACCGCGCGGGCGCCGAGCTGAACCCGCCCTTCGGTGTTGACGTAGAGGCCGTTCTTCTCGGTGTAGGCCGCCCCCGGCAAGATCACGTCGGCGCGATGCGCGCCGGCGTCGCCATGGGTGCCGAGATAGACGGTGAAGGCGGTGGTTTTCGAAAGGTCGATCTCGTCGGCGCCCAGCAGAAACAGCACCTCCGCGCCGCCCTTCCCGGCCAGTTCGGCCGCAGACTTGCCGCCAGCCGCCGGGACAAAGCCCATGTCGAGGCCAGCCACGCGGCTTGCGGCCGTGTGCAGCACGTTCCAGCGCAGGCCGAAGGCCTTGGCGACGCCGGCCGCCGACTTCAACATCGCCGCCCCGTCAGCGCGCGCCAGCGCCCCGGCGCCCACGATGATGGCAGGAGCCTTGGCGGCCTTCAGCGCCGCGGCGAAGCCGCCGCGTTGCCTGGAAAGCCCGGCGAGCGAGACCGGGCCCGCGCCCAGATGTTCGTAGTCGTAGGTCAGGTCGGCGGCCTCGCCGATGACGCCCACCCGAAGCGCGCCCGCCAGCCAGCGCTTGCGCAGGCGCGCGTTCAGCACCGGCGCCTCCAGGCGCGGGTTGGTTCCGACCAGAAGCACCGCGTCGGCGTCTTCGATGCCCGCGATCGTGGAGTTGAAGAGCCAGCTCTCGCGCCGGCCGGCGCCCAGCGCCATTCCGTCCTGGCGGCAGTCGGTGGAGGCCACGCCCAGGCTGCGGAACAGGTCCAGCGTCGCCTTCAGGGATTCCGCATCCTGCAGGTCGCCCGCAATGACGCCGACCTTCTCAGGCCGGGTCGCTTTCAGCTTCGCCGCCACCACGTCCAACGCCTCGGCCCAGCTGGCCGCGCGCAGCTTGCCGCCCTCGCGGACATACGGCTGGTCCAGCCGCTGGCGGGAGAGACCGTCCACGACGTAGCGGGTCTTGTCGCTGATCCACTCCTCGTTCACGTCGTCGTTGATGCGCGGCAGCACGCGCAACACGGCGGGGCCGCGGGAGTCGACGCGGATGGCCGAGCCCAGCGCATCCATCACATCCACCGTCTCGGTCTTCTTCAGCTCCCAGGGCCGGTAGTTGAAGGCCCAGGGCTTGTGCGTGAGCGCGCCTACGGGACACAGGTCGATCACGTTGGCGGACAGTTCCGAAGCCACGGCCTTGTCGAGATAGGTCGTGATTTCAACGTCTTCGCCGCGAGAGATGAGACCAATGTCAGGAACGCCGGCGACCTCCGTGATGAACCGGACGCAGCGGGTGCACTGGATGCAGCGCGTCATCACCGTCTTGATGAGCGGGCCCATGTACTTCTCTTCGACGGCCCGCTTGTTCTCCTGGTAGCGGCTGTCGTCGCGGCCATAGCCCATGGCCTGGTCCTGCAGGTCGCACTCCCCGCCCTGATCGCAGATCGGGCAGTCCAGCGGGTGGTTGATGAGCAGGAACTCCATCACCCCGTGGCGCGCCTTCTTCACCATCGGCGTGTCGGTGAAGATCTCCATGTTCTCAGCCGCCGGCAGGGCGCAGGACGCTTGCGGCTTGGGCGGGCCGGGCTTCACCTCCACCAGGCACATGCGGCAGTTGCCGGCGATGGACAGCCGCTCGTGGTAGCAGAAGCGCGGGATCTCCTTGCCCGCCAGCTCCGCCACCTGCAGCACGTTCATGCCGGGCTCGAACTCGACCTCGACCCCGTCGACCTTGGCTATCGGCATGGGTTACTCCGCCGCCACCGCCGCGCCGGCGTAGACGCCCTTGCGCGAACGGTACTGGGTGATGCGTTCCTCCACCTCATGGCGGAAGTGGCGGAACAGGCCCTGGATGGGCCAGGCTGCAGCGTCGCCAAGGCCGCAGATGGTGTGGCCTTCGACCTGGGAAGCGACGTCGAGCAGCAGGTCGATCTCGCTCATCTCGGCTTCGCCGGTGACCATCCGCTCCATCACCCGCCACATCCAGCCCGTGCCTTCGCGGCAGGGCGTGCACTGGCCGCAGCTCTCGTGCTTGTAGAAGTAGGAGGCGCGCGCGATGGC
>Ga0068863_100003839_pt1 | contig 14862 bp, 23 predicted proteins | sample KBSSwiS62_FD_66596 | JGI IMG/M metagenome (GOLD analysis project Ga0068863, IMG submission 66596) | Switchgrass rhizosphere microbial communities from Kellogg Biological Station, Michigan, USA - KBS Switchgrass S6-2 | ecosystem: Host-associated > Plants > Roots > Rhizosphere > Soil ...
TACGTACCGGGGGTGGTGCCTCGTTCTCGCCGAAGGTCAGCAGCGTCCACCACGGCTGGCCTGGGTCAGGCAGCGGCCCGCGATGATGTTGCGGGGTACGCCGCGGCCCGAACAACAACTGCACCACCATTTCCTCCCCGGGATACAGCCGCTGGTTGAGCGCCGATAAGATCGACGCCGCCACCTGCTCGGGGCGGTCGATCGCCAGCGCCAACATTGGGGGACGCACCTTGACCCGAGCCGCCGTGGTGACCTCGACGCGGTTGACCGACGGCTTGTTGTCCATGACCAGCCCCGGGAGCAGGTCATGCAATGTGCGGCGCAACCACCGGGCATGTTCAGGAGGACTGCCGAGCCAATAGCTGATCTCGCTCTGGTCATCGTTCGGTGTGCTGCGGGCCTCGACCGCGACGAGCGTGTGCGTCGGATCGGAAGCCAGACGCACCAGCAGTGCTTCCAACGAGGCGGGCTCCAACGGACGCGGCGGGTAGACCCTGGCGAACACCAGCGCACTACCGGTCGGCATTCGGAGCCTCCCGCTTGCTTTCGGCACGGGCATCGGCCTCGGCCTGCAGCTTGGCGACTTCCCGCTGGGCCGCCAGCAGGGCCTTCGACATGCGCGCAGTGCTCGGTTGCTCACGCCGCTCAGCGCGGACCTCGACCCGGCGTTCCCGTTTGCGCTGGTAGGCCCGCTTCTTCCGCGACGAGGGCCGCTCGGCAGGCCAGGACTCCACCAGTTGTTCGTAGTACGCCTCGCGGGTGTCGTCATCTCCGCGCTCTGGGAGCCCACTGTGGCTGAGGCGGCCTACCATCGCCGCCTCCTCCAGTCGAGCACCAGCTGTACGAGCAGCCCGATGCCGGCGCCGAGAGCCAGGATGCCCAGCAACCACGGCCACACCCCTTGGATGAGGTGCACCGCCACAGCCAGCGCGACCGCGCCGAACAGCAGCGTCATCGCGGCTGAGGCGAACCAGCCGACCGGATCGAAGCGCTTGTTATCAGGCATCCCCGGCCCCCTGAGCGGCCTCACCCGCGTCGCTGGGCACCGGATAGCCCGGGATGGTGATGTCGGAATCGATCTCGTTTCCCCAGGCGTCCCAGCCAGGCTGCCGCCGCCGGGCGAACAGCTCCAGGTACGGCCCCGGGCTGACCCGCTCGATAAGGGCGTACTGCTCCTCGGGCTTGTGCGAGTGGCCCTGCAACGGCGCGTTGATCCACGTCGGCTGCGCCCGGAATCGGACTGGCGCATTGCCTCTGGTGCACAGCAGCAGGTGCTCGGTGCTGTTACGCAGGTACATCCCGAGCCCGAGGCGGAACTTCACCCAGGTCAGCGGTGAGCGGACGGTGAAGCCCCATGCCTCAGCAATGTCGTAGCCGTGCCGCAGTGTGGCATTGGTGACCCAGAGCCACAGGTGGGCGTCCTCCTTGGCCAGGTCGCTGACTGGCAGTGCGGCGATCTCATCCAGCGACATGAGGTTGTAGTGCCGGTTCGCACCAAGGCGTCCGCCTTGCTGCACATCCCAGGGTGGGTCGGCCAGAATGGTTGGGTACCTCAGAGGTTTGTCGGTCGAGGTTGGCTTGTTCGGGTGTGTCATGTGTCCTCCTTTTCTGGCCCCGGGTTACTGAAGATGGGCATGACGAATCCAGCTCATGACCACAGACGTCGGTCACGGGTGACGTTCACAGGATTCGTCTCAGCCCACCGGCAACTCATTCGAGCGGGCGGGCTGGCCCAAAATGGGGCCTCGGACTTACTTAAAGCGGATTGCTACAGCGAATGCAAGATGTCGTCGCGACACCCGACGACCGATGCGACAGCGCCACTGGCGACCGCACCGATAGCCGCGCGGCAGCCATCAAGGCAGCTGCACATATCGCATTTGGCATTGTGGAATCGACAACGAGACCGCGTCACGGCCACTGCAGGATCAGGTGGAGCGCCTCCCCGGCTTGCGTCTCCGCGGAGGCCGCGAGGGTCTCCGCCGTCCCGGGTTGGTCCGTCCGGACCTCAGCCGCCAACTCATACAGCTGCTCGATGCGGTTGAGGATGGCGGCGAACCGGGCTGAGGCGCACACGACCTCAGCCCCGAGGTCGATCGCTGGCGCGGCGGTCACGGCTGCCGCCGAGCCGCGTTGAACATCCGCTGGACGGTGTCCTGCACGACTCGCTGCACTTCGGCTTCGGCCTGACGCTGCCGAACCCGGATCTCTGCTCGGGCGACGGCCGCCCGATCCACTCGGACGCAGTACGCCGCGAACGTGGCGACCAGCGCCAGGCCGGTAAGAATGGCCAGCACGATGAAGAACGTCGTCATGGCTCAGATCCGCCGAAGCTTGTTGGCTGTGTCCATGATGACCTGGGTGACGCCCAAGGCCCCGACGTCCGCGACAGCCTGGAGCCGCGAAGCCGCCAACGGCACGGTCTGGGCGAGCTGCTGCTCGACCTGGCTGATGAACGCGACACCCTGAAGACCCCGCTGCGTGACGGCGGACATGGCGTCAACCTGAACCGCTTGAATGTCCGCTCGGGCTTCTACCCGAGCAATGTCCAAGCTCGCGCTTCCTTCGATCCGGGCGATACACCGGCCGACCTGACGCGTGAAACCGCCGCTGACGCTTGCGGCGCGGTACTGCTCGATGTTGCTCATGCGCTGTTCCTCTCTGCCGGCGGAACAGTGGGTCTCTTGGGACCGCATGGAACCGTTCGCGTCGGTGAGATGAGGCTGTCAGCTGGGAAATAAGTTCCAAAGCGTTAGCGTGATAGCAGCCGTATTCCGTTGTGACATAAGGCAATATGCTTGGGAGCATGGGCACCAGCGAGCGGTATCCGGAGAACCAGAAGGAGTTCTTGCCCGACTACCGCGGGCTTGCCAGTTCAGGCGAAGACACGGACGACGAGTTCGAGATTCCTGAGCACTGGCAACGGTTCTTCGACCTGCGGGAAGACGTACTGCTGAACTACGGCTACAACACCGCACGGGCGTACTGGGCCGACCTCGATGGGTGGTTCAGGTGGGCGATCGAGCGGGACAAGGACGTACTGAACCTCAGCGAGAGGGAGCAGAAGCAGTACCTAGCACTGCTCCGGCGGCGGAAGTACAGCGAGAACACGATCCGGAGGCGAGTGACGGTACTCCGGTTGTTGTACGGTACGACGAATCACCACAGGGGCACGGCATAAATTTAGAAATTAAGTACCGCAATGCCGACGAGGTTCAGAACTAGCAGCGACAGCACCGGAATTGACAGGCCGAGAAACTTCTTGCTCATCATCTTCGGTGGGGACTTACTCCACCCGTAAGCAAGTATTGCAAGGGTTCCGATGATTGCGACGGCGTAGCCGATCCAGGTTTCCGACCATTCGGCTATCCGCGGGACTCCACGCAAGGCTATTAAGGTCAGGTAGAGCGTGGGAATACCAGTGACGGCTGTAATGCAAGCTCCGAGTCTCTTTTCAAACCAGTCGGGAAACGAAGCATCAATAGTATTCGCAGGTACACGCTCCTGAAGATGTTGAATCATTTCCGTCTTCAGATGCCCGGACAGACGCCATGCAAGAACTTCGCCGCCGAGCAGAGCGGTAATCGAAGCGGCGAAATCTGCGGCTGCCACGGTGGCTCAGAGGGATACATCTGTTTCGTACTCGGCCGGCGCGAACCAGCTTGAGTTATACTTCAGTGACTCACCAAGTCTATAGCGGACAATAACCCTAAAGACTGGCTCGGCGCCTTGCGAGGGATGCGCGACATGAGCGGCTGCCCGGTGTCGCTTCGTGTCCGCCGCTCTGTAACTTGCCCCGTACTTCCAGCGAGTTGCATCGTCTGGGTACTCATTTGCGGAGTTAGCCACGCAATCGTGACCACGTTCCGGACGCGCACACGTCGAGCCTTCGGAAAACGTCGCCGCACTCGGCCTGTGAGTGGTTTCGATCTCTATCGACCCGATACTTGCGCTTCGACGCGCGTGCTCAAACTGAATATCCCCACCCATCCCAGTAAGGCCATCGACAAACGTCGCCGAAATATCGAGCTGACTTTCAAGTTCGTTCGGAAGAATTCTCTTCACGATAGGAGCGTGTTGTACGCGTGCCATTAGGAAGAGTTTAAACGATGACATTGATTCTCCCCCTCTTGCCCGAAATAGACATCGAGACCGGCACCTCGCCGCGATCTCCAATTTCAGAAAATACGTCGCGAAAGCCGGAAAGGAAGCCTGCGTACGTTCTCGTCGATATCAGCCCCAGCTCATGACTAACACGTTCGATGTCGTGGAACTTTTGGACATCGGCATCCCACGTGAGGGTCATCGCTACGGTCTCCAAGCCGACCCGACCAATCGACTTGATCGGGATCGAGGCCCTGCGTACCTGATTTATGTCAACACCATTCATTACATCAGCGAAATGACCGTGACGCGTGGCCCACTCACTAGACTCATTTTGCAGGGCAACCCAGCTATTCGGGGAGGAGCCGTCCGGCTCCATCCCAATTTGATCCAACTGAATACCCGGAAGCACATCAGCGAAATGGTGAGTGGTACTCATGTAAAGTGCAACACCGTTATTGTCAGCGCTATAGCCCAGGTATTCTCCTGTAAGCGCGCGCCAAACCTGACCCGGCCTCGTTTGGGTGCCATATTGTTGAGTTTCATAATACGGCGACAACCACTCTTTATAGCATGGTTGACTGAGTTTTACAATGCCAACTAGATGTCGAACTGCATGAAGGTAGCCAGCAGAGACATCATCGTCGGACCACCGAAGGCTTGCGTCGTATCGAGCGCCAAGGCCGAGGCTACGCAAGGTTGCCTGTTGGTATTTCGGGGCGTGACTGCTACCTCGGAGCTGGCACACGATAAGGTCACCGCAGCGTCCCTGCAACTTATTGAGCGCCAATTGGACTCTGGTTCGGGGGCGCACAAACCGGCTGTCGAACTCCCCCGTCTGAAGCAGGACCTGATCGGAGGGTGCCAGCCGGTGCTTCCCCTGCTCAAGCTCGATGAGGCTTAGGGGCACCGCTTCCTCCAAGACGTTACCGGGTACGGCGGCCTCTCTGCCGCGTGGGTGGCTCACTACAAGAGCCGTGAGCATACCGCGCGACGCCCGTCGAGGGGGCTCAGTCGGATATTCAGGTGCGGTCCAACTTCCGCATGCGCCACACAAACCCGACCCCACTCCGAGGCATAGCCCAGCCCTCGAACTCCACCGTGATGACCCGCTCAGGCACTTCCTTCGGACTGCGGGTGACCCGGGTCGTTTCGCTACCGGCGATGTAGTCGAGCAGTGTGATGCGCCCCAAGTATGCGTCGGTGTAGTCCAAGCCGAGGGCCAGGCTCCCGATCGACTTCATACAGCTGAAGGCTGCGATCGATCCGCGCCGCTGTCAACAAAGATCGTCACGATGGGCGCGCTAGAGCTGCGGAGTTGTTGGCCGGCGCCGCTGCTTCGCGCGAACTTGTAGCCGGTGCCACCAGCGGTAAGGCTGGTAGCTCAGATCGTCACGAATCCGCTCCGTGAGCCGGCTCTCTGCACGCTCGTGCCGTTTGAAGGCTTCGTTGAATTCGGGCGACTCCCGCTCACCTTCGAACGCCTCCTCAACCCCAGCAGCTTCACGTGCTCTTAGGACGACCATGCTCAGATGCGTGGCCTCAGCTTCTGCGTCGAACACCGCGTGGATTACTGCTCTTGATCCGATGGCGTTGAGGCGGGCTTCCGGCATGTCGAATGCGGCGAGACGCCCCTCGGGGGTCACGTCATCTGGCACAAGCCACGAACGTCGAACCTCATGAGGCTCGGCTGCAGACTGCCAGCGCATGGATTGTTCACGAAGTAGGTCGACGTACAAGCTCTTGCGTTCGTCCCAAAGACGTTGCTCGCGGCTGATCAACAGCTGGGAACGTAGAGACCACGCGGAAACAAGCACCGCCAGCCCCGCGAGAGCTGAGGTCGTCAGAAAGGCTCCGTCATGCCACACGAGGAGACTGTATGGCGTATGATCGCCGCTCGTGCCGTGGACTCCGCGTAATTCAGCTACGGAGCCGTAGCCCGGGTCGTAGTCCACACGAACGCCGCCCCACTCCGAGGCATCACCCACCCGTCGAACTCCACGGTGACGGTCTTCTCAGGCACGCTGGCTGGGCTCCGACTGATCCGCGTTCGGTCTCCGCTTGCTATGTAGTCGAGCACGGCCACTTCTGTGATGTCGGTGTCGCCGTAATCCAACTCGATGGATATCCCCTTGGTCGGTTGGTCGACGCGCAGCCGGAAGCGATGGCCATCGACTGCTGTGACTGTCCGGATGGTGTAGGCGACCGAGACTTCCTCCTTGCTCGCCATGGCCTCCTGCCCGAGATTGACGCTGTAGGTCTGGCTGTCGGCCTTGGTACTGCGCCGGATGTTGCGTGGCTCCCCGTTGACCGTGAAGTCCAGCACCTCGAACGCCGCCTGCTCGGAGGCCGTGAGGCCACCCTTTGGCTTGAAGTACCAGACGGCGGTGCCGGCGTTGTCCTGATCGAGCTCGCGGAACTCGCGGTTGTCTGCGGTGCAGATGAAGCGCCTGGTCGCGTACGTCGGGATGAGGCGGTACTCCCATCGCATCGTGACGGCAAACAGCGGGGCACGGCCCTTGGCCGTGCCCCTACCCATGGGTAGGGGTGACAGTCGAATCTGTACTCGTGCGTCTCTAAGCCGTTCTGGGCTGCCGATCGCCTGGACGCGCAGATCTTCGTAGATCTCACTCGCGAACTCAGCGTCGCCAAGGCGAATAGCCAGTCCGTTCGTGATGATCTGGTCCAAGGTCTCCGGCGTTGACACGCGAGCGAGATCCGCGGGCTCGAAGGCGAATCCACGGATGACGGCATCGCGCATGGCAGGTGCGGAGTCGGCCAGCACTCGCTTGAGCCGCTCGGTATCCCGCTCCTCGCTGTCCTTGCCATCGAGATACTGCCAAGCCACTCCCAGCAGCCCGGTAGTAAACAGCCCAGACCCGATGTCGATGACCGGCCAGTTCGTAAGCCAGTGCCAGCCAGCGGCGTGCTGAATCCAGTGGCCGAAGATCAAGAGGCCGAGCCCCACGGCGAGCAAGATCGTTGCGAGGAGAACGAGCTTGGTGCGGTACAGCCGGTGGAGCGGATCGTGCATGAACTACGCTAAGTATACCAATTCGGTAGATAATTGTGCAGCTCGAAGTTCGCTGTCTGCGAACGCAAAGAGCCGCCCTCTCCCGACAGACAGGCGGGAACGGGCGGCTATCGTAACGACCGAGCTGAACTCAGCGATCGTTCGGCATGAAACGGACCACGGCGGCGTAGAACCGCCGCCGCAATCCGTCCCACTTACTGGCCGATCGATTGAGCATGAAGTCGCCGCCGCTCATGGGTGTCCTCCCCGCAGATCTGTTGCCTGGTCCCGACTATGCTACTTATAAGTCTGTAGACCTACAAGTAGCAGACCGGAAGCGTTTCGGGTCGAGATGGAAGGCGACCTGCAACTGACCGTGGGGCGGAATCTGCGTGAGTATCGCCAGGACCGCGGTCTCTCACAGGAAGCCTTCGCCGAGCTGCTCGGAGTCCACCGGACCTACATGGGCGGCGTCGAGCGTGGTGAACGGAACCTGACGCTCAAGTCCGTCGAGCGTATTGCTGGCAAGCTCGGTCTCGACCCGCTGGACTTGCTCAGGTAACCGCGTCAGATTGAACGCGAGCAATTAAAGTCGGGCCTTCGCTCTCCGGAGTAGCGAGCGTTATCGCAGGCCGCCGCTACCTGACCTCATCAGGGCTGTCGGCTGATAGCAGGCTAGTCAGGGCGTCTCGATACGCATCGTGTAGCGCAGCGTCGCGGTCTCGTTTGGTCTCCAGCTCGCGCACCCGCGCTTTGAGCGCAGCAACCTCGGCTTCGAGCGCGGCAGCCCTTGCGGTCTCCATTGACAGTTCGTCGTGCGCGAAGTCAGCTTGAACCTTGAGTGACATCGCTGCCTGCCGCGCGGCACGCTCTCGACCGGCGAAGAAGTCAGTCGGGCCAGTACCTCGGGTCACAAGTTCCGCCACCGTACGCTCAAGATCTGCGAGGCGCGTCGCCAGATGAGCGACATCGTGGCTCGCGCCCTCCGTAGGTTGGGACGATGCCAACTCACGTCGCTGCACAGCGAGATCGAGAGACCATCCCCAGACCCGGCCGGCTTCCTTCGGTGCGCGTCCTGGGCCAGTCGACGGACCCTCGAGTTCGCCGGAAGTCAGCATCTGACTCACCCGTTGACGAGTAACGCCGAGGCGCGCAGCAGCTGCTGCGATCGTCAGCGGGCCCTCGTCCGCGGGGATATCCACGTAGCAACAGTGACGCAAGTAAGTAAGAAAGCGCAACCTTTCAGCCGTAGAACTTATGTAAGCAAGTCTGCTATAGTACTTACATGATGGCAGGACTGCCCGCCAAGGATGTGAAGAGATCCGCGCCCCCGCCGCGGAGTCGCTCGAAGCGCCTAGCGACCCTTGGGGCCGAACGTGCGCGAGTTGTCTTGTGCGGAAGCTACCGCCGCGACCAGCAGGGACTACATGCGAGTTTCGTCGCGCTTCAGCAGACCTTCGAGGTCCTTTCTCCTGTGAGCCTGGCCTTCGTAGAGCCGAACGCCGCCTTCGTGCGGCTTGCCCACGAGATCAAAGAGTCAGACTCATCGATCGAGCAGAGGCATCTCGACGCTCTGGCCGCTGCGGACTTCGTGTGGCTGCATTGCCCCAAGGGTTACATCGGTTCGAGTGCCGCGCATGAACTTGGGCATGCGCGGTCGCTTGGCATTCCTATTTTCGCCGCCGAGTCACCCGAGGAACCCATGTATCAACCATGGGTGACGGTCGTTGCCGCGCCTGCTGAGGTGAAGCTAGAGCAGGACCAGTTTGCACCTGGAAACGGTTTGCGCGGGCTGCAGGCGTACTACGAGCGGGCCGCGAAGCGTCGAGGCTGGGCTGGTGAATCCGCCCAAGATACGTTGCTGCTTATGACCGAGGAACTCGGTGAGCTCGCGCGGGCTGTACGTAAGTCCGTCGGGCTCGCTCGCGATGGCGCCTGGGAGGGTCAGGACGTCGGTGAGGAATTGGCCGATATGCAGCTATACCTGGTCCACCTAGCGAACGCGCTCGGCATCGACTTAGCAGCGATGGTGACGGCGAAGGAGGCCATCAACGCCCGTCGTGCCGGTGATCGGTCCAGCGCCGCGTAAGTCAGCCGCATCGACTCGGGGGGGCCGAAATGACGTCTGCAGCCGGCATAGCAGAGGTTGATGAGTTCGCGATCGTACGCCAGCAGCTGACCGAAATGCTGCGCCTGCAGGAGGCAAGCGTGCTCTACTTCCTGCGCGCTGAGGTAGGGCCGAGCGACAAGGCGGGTGTGGGTTCCTTCTTTCGAACAGTCGAGGAACGCGAGGCAAATTCGCTCGCGACAGGGTCGCGGTTGACCACCACAATCACATGCCTCGAAAGCCTTCTTGAGATGCCGGCATGGGCGCGGTCCGACCAACGCGCAGCGACGCCGACGCTGCTGGCTCAGCTGGAAGAGTTCGTCCACCGTCACTTGCTGACAGACGATGTTGCCGGCGTGTGGAAGAGCGATGACGCGGCGTGGGTCTACTGCCGCGTTCGAACTCTTGGGTCCTACCTACGCCTCAGCGAATCCGTTGGGGTTGATGGTCATGACGCCCCGCCGGCACTTCGCGAGCGCGTACACGAAGCCTGGCTTTCCCGTTATGACGGTGGGGCGTCATACGGTCTGCGGGAGGCGGCGCGCGACGTCTGCACGGTCGAATTTCAAGACGCAGTTCAAATGGAGGCGAGCGATCAGCAGTATCCGTCAAACGCCTATCTGACCTATTGGGGCTTGCTCGCGCGGCGCGGACTTGTACGCGCCCAAGTCGACCTGTCCGACGATGGCGTAATCGGCGAACGTGCGGACAAGGCCGCGCGAGAGTGGCTAGTCGACAATCTCGCGCGACAAGTCGCGTTCTACTTCACCCGTTCCGCGCTCGCAGATGCCCAGCAACTTCTATGGTCCATCTGCGGTCTGGTCCGCTTCGGTGACGGTACGTCGCTCGACAACGTCCGTTCCAGCACGCACGAGCTGCTGGTGGCCGGACTACAGGCGTTCTTCGAACAGATGCAGCCCAACGGTGACTGGGCGATCGGCGCGCCCCTGTTCCACTACAGAAACGCTGGTAACGCCTACTCGTATATCTACGAGGCGTTGGGCGAGTTGTTCTCGATCGCATGCGCAGGACCGGATCAAGTCCCCGCTGACGCCGCCGCGGCCCTGCGTCGTGAGCTTCGCCGACACTGGCCCCGGATACGCGACATGTTGTCGCGAGCGCTAGAACTCGGACAGAGGGTGAAACCCGAGGTGATGGTCTGGGCATCGGGTCATCACCCACATAGGTCTGCGGAGAGTTGGGCGACGGCGTCAGTGTTCCGCATGTTGCAATCGCTTCGCCGGCTGATTGGCATCTGGTGTGTCGAAGAGACGAAGCAACTGCTCGGTGCACGCCGACCACATCACGGCATCCGAGAACTTGTAGAGCGTGGCGATACCTGGGATACGGGCAACGGCAGCGTCGGGCTCTACTTGCGTCTCGCCTTCCTATGGTCGATCGAACAGACCACGTCGGAGCGTAGCGACGAGCCGGCCGCACGGTTGTTCTGCAATGACCCCGATGAACCGATCCTGGCCGCCAAAGATCAGGCACGATCGGCGATACTGTTCGGCCCACCGGGAACTGGGAAGACCACGATGGTTGAGGCTCTCGCCGGCGCACTTGGGTGGGACTTCATCGAGATCACCCCGGCGGGCTTTATCGACCAAGGCATGGATCTCGTGAGCGCGCGTGCGGACCACATCTTCCGACAGATCATGGAGCTGGACCGGTGCGTGGTCCTCTTAGACGAGATCGATGAGCTCATCCAGCTTCGCGGCTCCGAGAGTGACCCATTGGAACGCTTCTTCACTACGACAATGCTGCCTCGCCTCGCTGCCCTTTGGGAACGCGGGAAGGTCTTGTTCTTCGTCAACACCAATGACATTGAGCGTGTTGATACGGCCATCCGTCGCGCGCAGCGCTTCGACGCCGCCTTACTGGTCCTGCCGCCGAGTTACGAGGCGAAGATTGCATACCTACACGGTGACGTAATGGACTCATCGTTCCCGCTCGCGAAGGACGCCATCGAGCAAACTGTAATCGCGACGGACCCAACCCGGAACGTCTCGCCGCCTGCTGATGAACTTAACGTGAGTGTTGGTTGGTTCGCACTGATGCGGTACGACCAGCTGGACACGTTCAAGTCGGTCTATCGAACGATGCTGGACAGTGGTGAGCAATCACCGAGGGGCGCTGCGGTCGAGGCATTGCGGCGGATCGCCAACGAACTCCTCCGATTGGACTGGCTGCCAACCACGAAGGACGGGGATGTGACGCCAGCGAAGCTTCCCCCGCTGCTTGGTCGGCTGCTCAGCTCAGTACGCCGCGATGGCCGACGCCGGCTGGTTTGGAGGACTGAGTCCGCCGACTACGAGACGGTGCCGACCGGCACGGAAAATCCTGTTGCGTGGGCGACGCAGAACGGATGGACGGTAGATTCAACGAGTGGCGTGTTGGGTCATCGTGAGGTCCCCAGTGCGGCAGCTGACTAGCGAGACACACACGTGATCGTCTTGTTATCGGGAGAGATCGCCGTCGGCAAGACAACGATCGCTGCGGATCTGGCAACGGAACTTGGTGGCATCCATCTACGGGTTCGGCAGGCGCTCGCGCAGATTGTGGGCGTTCCACTCGATGATCGAGAGGCCCTCCAACGTGAGGGCGCCGAACTCGATGCGCGGACCCGCGGTAGGTGGCTTCGCAACTTCGTTGAGGAGACGATCGCGCCGTGTGAAGCTGCTGTTATCGACTCCCTTCGTACGCGCCGACAGACGATTCCACTGCTCGGTTTGCCCGATAGCCACTTGATCCACCTGACCGCCGATTTAGAAACTCGACGGCGGCGCTACAGAGAAGCGGCCGGCACTGACGCACTTAAGGCGCGTGTACCGTTTGAACGCGCGACCGCCCACGAGACCGAGCGGCTGGCGGATGCCCTGAGGGATCTTGCCGAATTGGTGGTGCCGACGGAAGGGCTCTCAGTGAGGGAGGTCTGTGACGTGATCCTTGACCACCTCGGCATTACCCGCGGCGATGCCTGACGAGCCTGGCTCGATGACCGCTTGACCAATAGCCTCGGACGCGTGCCTACCGACCGTGTGCCCCGGCCGCTCCGTGTGACCGTGTCCGGGAGCTTCCGACGCGCTATCGATGAAGTGCGTCATGCAGTTGCAACGCTGCTCGCCCATCAGGTCGACGTGCTCTCGCCACGCGATCCCCGCCCTGTGGAGCAGTTTCATGACTTCGTCTACGTCGCCAGCGACATTGATCGGACTGTTCGCGTGCTTCAGGAGAGGCACTTCGCAGCCATCGAGCGTAGCGATCTGCTTTGGGTATGCCTCGGTGACGGGAGCCTTGGAGCGTCAACAGCCGCCGAGATTCACCATGCCAACCTCGTCGGTGTACCTGTGTTCTCCGTCACTCTTCCCGACAGTCTCTACTGGCGTCAGATGGTCATCCCGGTTCCGAACGTCTCACGAGCTCTACACATCGTCCGATCTGAGACCCGCCGCCCGGGGCGTGGGGTCGAGGTCCCTAATTTCCTTCTTGATCCCAATGAAGCTGCCGAGGTGGTGCACAGCACTGCCGAGTCGATCCGCCAGAAGTTGCTTGCGCTGCACGGGCCGGAAGTCGATGACCCCGAACTCTGGCGTCTCCTAGACGACCTGCGTAGCGTGACCTCTTCCAGGCGCTCTTAGCTGCGACCGCATGCTCCTGCGGACTAGTCGGTCAACTTCGGCGCCCCACTGCTGTTGCCAGCCACGGCAGGTCGCGATAACCCAGTCCGGTCGTGTCTTGCCCGCGTCATTGAGCCAGTTCGCGAGCGAGTCTTCTACGTATCGCGTTCGATCCTCAGCCACCGCTTCGAGGAGTGCGATAGCGATGTTGGGATCAGCCTTGAGCAGTGGGCAGTGGGCTCCCCACACGCTGCGTGGCCGAGTTGCTTCCACTGCGAAGCGGCGAATGAATGCCGAGGGCTGCTCTGCCAACGGTTGGAGTAGCCGCAGCGCTTGCTTAGGGTCTTCGACGACGTGCGGGCGAACGCCGAGCCATGCCCACTCTCGCACGGCGAAGTGACTGTCCATCGCAAACCGCCGACTCTGAGCTATCCGGGCTTCAAGTGTTGGAGCCGGGTTGGCTCCGACGGCGAATGCCCCCCACCCGCGAATTACATCGCTAGAGCTTGCGTGGGCGACGTCGACCGCGAGCGACCCGAAGTGTGCAATCAGAATGAGGCCACCCTCGCGCATGCGGTCTAAGAACGAGAGTCCGTCGAACCGATGACGATCCGATTGCAGCTCGGGGAAGTGAGCGGCGAGTAGAGCACCCATGTCGAGCGCCATCTGTTCGACATGGGTGGCCGTCTCGCGGTCGCCCCGCTCGAGCGCTCGTAGATCCTCGGCTCGAATCGTCGCGTAACTCCGTGCTCCTGGGCCACGACGCGGGTTGGATGGCGCGTCAGCGTCTACCGTCACGCGTGCAGTATCGCCGAGCCGGCGACGTCCCTGCCGTGCGGCCACACGCACGGCACGCACACGAGGCCTCCGCCTGGCAATTTTGTCGGTCGCCGGTGCCAAGCTATCTACCATGAACGGAGCTGATTGGTTCGACCTACTCACCGAAATGGATGGCCCACGTGCGAAGCACGCCATCGGGGTGACCTTCATGGTGGGCATGGTCGTGGTTCCCACTGCAACCATTGGGGTGCTGGAGTGGTACGCCCACGAGCGTGCCCATGAGGTCGTTCAGCAGATCGAGATCGTTGGTCCGTCTGGTCGGACGAGTGCGCCTGATCGGGCGCCACAGCCGATGACCGTGTACGCCCCGGCTCCCGTGAACTGGTAGGTCAAGGTACTGAGCTGTACGACAGAATCAGTGAGTGACGACCGCCTTGCCGCTGATCGATGACGCCACCCGCAGCATCGTGCAGGTGATCTATGACCTTGCGGGAGAAACCGGGCGCTGGCCTTCGTACGACCTAACCGACATCCGTCTCGATCGCGAGCTGCGGATTGATGACAGCCAGGCTGCCCTGAAGTCAGTTCCGGCGGCCTATCTGCCGCGTGCCCACCATTCGTTTGGGTACGGTGGCTCCGATGAGTTGAGCTTGACCTTGCGGGGCGTCGCCGCGTGCCGTGGCGGTTCCGAAGACCTGCTATTACTGACCCGTTTCATTCAGTGGGCAGTGCATCTTGAACAGCGGCAGCGGGCTGTGCGAGCTAGCAACGGCAAGCTGCTCAAGACTCCCAAAGACCGTCTGCGGCTGGAGTCGGCGCTGAGCCGCGGATACGACACGATCGTCGGCATCGTCGAGCAGGCCTACGGCAAGGACGAGTCCAACCTAGTCGCGGAGTTCATGCGATTCGCGCGTGAACGATACAAGGCCGCCACGGACGAGCAGATCGCACGTCGGACTGCATGACCGGCGGTGGACACGCCCAACGCCGGACGGGATTTACACCGTCCAGCACCGAGCCGCGCGGCGCGAAGCCGCTGCGGAAGAGAACGAAGGAGAACGAGAATGGGTGAGAAGAAGCCGCTTCACGTCGTACCCCACCAGGACGGGTGGGCGGTTGAGCGCGAGGGTGGTCAGAGAGCCAGCAGCGTGCACCGGACCCAGGCCGAAGCCGCGGCCCGCGGCCGTGAGCAGGCACGGAATGACGAGACGGAATTCCTTCTGCACGGCAGAGATGGG
>Ga0068863_100003847_pt1 | contig 14843 bp, 16 predicted proteins | sample KBSSwiS62_FD_66596 | JGI IMG/M metagenome (GOLD analysis project Ga0068863, IMG submission 66596) | Switchgrass rhizosphere microbial communities from Kellogg Biological Station, Michigan, USA - KBS Switchgrass S6-2 | ecosystem: Host-associated > Plants > Roots > Rhizosphere > Soil ...
AAAACTGGCATCAAAAAACATCCACCCCTAAACGGGAAAAAAGAGGTGAACAAAAACAACAACAAACAAAAACCACCAAACACACTATTGAGTTCTCAAACAACACACCCGCGCTGCAGGCAACCCTGCCACTGTACTCCACGTGGACAGAGACGTCAAACCCCGTCCTCCAGTCCGAATGCCCTGGGGCCGTTGGCTTCTCGATAAACAATACGCCTTTGTTCGACAAAGCCCAAAACCGGCCCCACGCAACGTCCGGCGTTAGACGACCCGCTCGATTTCGGCGCCCAGACTCACCAGTTGCTCGACGAACAGCGGGTAACCGCGATCGATGTGGAAGACGTCGTGGACCTCGGTGTCACCATCGGCGACCAGCCCAGCGAGCACCAGGCCGGCACCGGCCCGAATATCGGACGACCAGACCGGTGCGCTGGACAATTGCGGGATGCCCCGGACCACCGCGTGGTGGCCATCGGTCCGGGCATCGGCGCCTAGCCGGATCATCTCTTCAACGAAACGGAACCGCGCCTCGAACACGTTCTCGGTGATCATCGACGTGCCATCGGCGATCGAGGCCAGTCCGATCGCCATCGGCTGCAGATCAGTCGGGAAACCCGGGAACGGCAGCGTTGCGACGTTGACCGCCTTCGGCCGCTCGTACTGCACCACCCGAAAGCCGTCGTCGGTCTGCGTCACGGTGGCGCCGGCGTCGTGCAGCTTGTGCAGCACCAATTGAAGATGCTGCGGGTCGACACCCGTCACCGAGATGTCCCCGCGGGTCATCGCCGCGGCGATACCCCACGTGGCCGCCACGATGCGGTCACCGATGACGCGATGCTCGGTCGGATAGAGACGGTCGACGCCGGTGATGGTCATCGTCGGGGTCCCCGCACCCGAGATCTGGGCACCCATCTGGTTGAGCATCGTGCACAGGTCGACGACGTCTGGCTCGCGCGCGGCGTTGTGGATGGTCGTGACGCCCTCGGCGACGACCGCCGCCATCAGGATGTTCTCCGTCGCACCCACCGACGGAAACTCCAACTGAATCTCCGCGCCGTGCAAGTGCTCTGCCTCGGCCACGACACAGCCGTGCTCGATGTTGCAACGTGCACCCAACTGCCGCAGACCGGCCTGGTGCATATCCAACGGCCGCGACCCGATGGCGTCGCCGCCCGGCAGCGCGACCTTGGCCCGCTTGCACCGTCCGACCAACGGGCCGAGAACACAGACCGATGCGCGGAACTGTCGAACCGCCGCGAAGTCCGCGTCGTATTTGGGTTCGTCGGGCGAGGTGATCCGAACGGTGTCACCGTCAAGCTCGACTGTCGCACCCAGACCGCGCAGCACCTCCGCCATCAGCGGCACGTCCAAGATGTCTGGGCAATTCGTGATGGTGCTTGTTCCCTCGGCAAGCAGCGTCGCGGCCATCAGCTTCAGGACACTGTTCTTGGCCCCCCCGACAGCAACTTCGCCCGATAACCGGTTTCCACCGGTCACCACGAATCGCTCGCTCACGCGGCTTAGTGTAAACAGCGGCACCCGACGGTGTCAGATTCCCGACCATTGTGCGAGCCACCGTGCCCGGTACGGTTTGACCATGGCAGTTCACCTGACCCGCATATATACGCGGACCGGCGATGACGGGACCACCGGCCTGAGTGACTTCAGCAGGGTCTCAAAGAATGACGCGCGACTCGCCGCGTACGCGGATTGCGACGAGACCAATGCCGCGATCGGTGTGGCGGTTGCGTTGGGTAACCCCAGTGAGCAGATTCGCAAGGTGCTGCGGCAGATTCAGAACGACCTCTTCGATGCGGGCGCTGACCTATCGACTCCGGTGGTGGAGAACCCAGAACACCCGCCGCTGCGAATCGCGCAGAGCTACATCGACCGACTGGAGTCGTGGTGCGACGAATTCAACGAACCGCTGCCGGCGTTGAATTCGTTTGTGCTGCCGGGCGGTACACCGCTTTCTGCGCTGCTGCATGTGGCGCGCACGGTGGCCCGCCGCGCCGAGCGGTCGGCGTGGCAGGCGGTCGACACGCATGCAGACTCGATCAGTGTGCTGCCCGCCAAATACCTCAACCGGCTGTCGGATCTGCTGTTCATTCTGTCGCGGGTTGCCAACCCCGACGGTGACGTGCTTTGGCAACCGGGCGGTCCCGCAACCGATTAGAACGTCCGGCGCCGTGCCCGTGGTGACGGACGCGACTCCAGCCACGACAGGAAGGCGGTCAGCGCACCGCGATCCAGCGCCACTTCATAGCCGCGGCGGCGTTCGGGATCGGTGTCGCGCAGTTCCAGTACGACGATCTCGTCGGTCATGATGTCGAATTCGTCGCCCCGGGGCGATCGGCGCGACACGATCTCCAGTCCGCGACGACTCAGCGTTCGGTCGGGCCACCAGCGCAGGCTGGACAGTCGATAAAAGCCGGCTTCCCCACCCCGGTAACGCATTACACCGTGCCGCCAGCCATGACCGCCGACGGCCGGAACGTCACGCAGGATCGCGGCCGTTCCGCCCACTTGGCGCAGCTTCCACAACCGGTAACTGAGTGCGATCGAGACGCAGAGCAGTACACCGATCAGCGCGACCATCAACAGCATGGACGCGCTCATCGGCGGGACCTCTAGTCGATCTGGCCCAGGGCGCGAAGTCTCGCTCGGCCCTTGGCAGCGGTTGCGGGATCGTCGGATTCGGCATCACGCTGCGCGGCGGCTTCGTCGATCTCCGAATCGAATTCAGCGCTCTCGGCGAGAACGGTCACGGCTTGCTCGGTGACAGACAGAAAGCCGCCGTCAACAGCGATGCGTAAGTCGTCTTCGCCTTCGCGCTCGACCCGCACCATCGCGTCGTCGACCAGCTGCGCGACCAACGGGATGTGGTTGGGCAGAATGCCGATCTCTCCCGAGGTGGTGCGAGTGAACAGGAAGGTGCCCTGGCCCGACCAGATCTTGCGATCGACCGCGACGATGTCGATGTTCAGTTCGGCCATCTCACATCACCTTTCGGTGTGGGCAGGAGCTAGGCATCCTTCTTCTCGTCCTCGTCCGACTTGGAGGAGCCGTTGCCGCCACCCTCCAGCTCCACACCAAAGCCCTTGGCCTTCTTCGCCAAGTCGTCCAGGCCACCGATCAGGAAGAACGCCTGCTCGGGGACGTGGTCGAATTCGCCCTTGGTGAGCCGGTCGAACGCCTCGATGGTCTCCTTGACCGGAACCGTCGAACCGGGCTGGCCGGTGAACTGCTCGGCCGCCATCATGTTCTGGCTCAGGAAGCGTTCGATGCGACGGGCGCGCTGCACCAGCTGCTTGTCCTCTTCGGACAGCTCGTCGATACCGAGGATCGCGATGATGTCCTGGAGATCCTTGTAGCGCTGCAGGATTCGGATGACTTCCTGCGCCACGCGGTAGTGCTCGTCGCCGACGACCGCGGGGTCGAGGATCGTCGAGCTGGACGCCAGCGGGTCCACGGCCGGGAAGATGCCCTTGGAGAACACCGCGCGGGACAGCTCCGTCGTGGCGTCCAGGTGCGCGAACGTGGTCGCGGGCGCCGGGTCGGTGTAGTCGTCAGCGGGCACGTACACGGCCTGCATCGAGGTGATGGAGCGGCCGCGCGTCGAGGTGATGCGCTCCTGCAGCTCGCCCATCTCGTCGGCCAGCGTCGGCTGGTAACCCACAGCGGACGGCATGCGGCCGAGCAGCGTCGACACCTCCGAACCGGCCTGGGTGAACCGGAAGATGTTGTCGATGAACAGCAGCACGTCCTGTTGCTGTTCATCACGGAAGAACTCCGCCATGGTCAGCGCGGACAGCGCCACGCGCATACGGGTGCCGGGCGGCTCGTCCATCTGGCCGAACACCAGCGCGGTGTCCTTGAGCACGTCGGCGTCGGCGAGCTCGACCCACAGGTCGTTGCCCTCACGGGTGCGCTCACCCACACCGGCGAAAACCGAAGTGCCGCCGAAGTTGCGGGCAATACGGTTGATCATCTCCTGGATCAACACGGTCTTGCCCACGCCGGCGCCGCCGAACAGCGCGATCTTGCCGCCACGCACATACGGGGTCAGCAGGTCAACGACCTTGAGGCCGGTCTCGAGCATCTCGGTGCGGGGCTCGAGCTCACTGAAGGCGGGCGGCTTGCGGTGAATCTCCCAGCGATCGAAGTCTTTTCCGTACTCCGGGTCGTCAAGGCAGGCGCCGAGGGCGTTCCACACGTGGCCCTTCACGCCGTCACCGACGGGCACCGAGATCGCGGCGCCGGTGTCGACGACGTCGACGCCGCGGACCAGGCCGTCGGTCGGCTGCAGCGAAATGCAGCGCACCAGGTTGTCACCGAGATGCTGTGCCACCTCGAGGGTCAGCGTCTTGGCGAGCTCCTCGAAAGTGACGTCGGCGTGCAGCGCGTTGAACAGTTCAGGCACCGAGCCGCGCGGGAACTCGACGTCCACCACGGGGCCGGTCACGCGTACCACGCGTCCGTTGATGTCCTTGTTCTTTGCCTTGGCTGGCTTTTCGGCGGTAGCAGTCATCTCTTCTTCTCTCTAATGGGCTAACGTCCGGCGGCGTCGGCCAGCGCGTTCGCACCACCGACGATCTCGCTGATTTCCTGGGTGATGTTGGCTTGGCGCTCCCGGTTGGCCATCAAGGTCAACTCTTTGATGAGGTCGTCGGCGTTGTCGGTCGCCGACTTCATCGCCCGCTGACGCGAGGCCAGCTCCGACGCCGCCGACTCGAGCAGCGCGGCGTAAACGCGGGTGGCCAGGTACCGCGGCAGCAACGCATCGAAAAGCGTTGTCGCATCGGGCTCGAACGAGTACAGCGTGCGAGGGCCGGTGTCCTCTTCGACGTACTCGACGACCATCGGCGCGATGCGATGCGCGACCGCGTTTTGCGACATCATCGACTTGAACTCGGTGGAGACGATGTGCAGCTCGTCGAGTCCCAGGATGCCGTCGGGTCCGGGGTCGTCGCCGTGGTCGTCGGCGCCCGCCATGAACGCGTCGACCAACGTCGAAGCGATCTCCTGAGCGTTCTCATACGTGGGCTGCTCGGAGAACCCGTTCCACGAGTCGGTGATCTTCCAGTTGCGGAACGTGTAGTAGTTCAACGCCTTTCGCCCGACGGTGTAGACGATCGGCGTCTTGCCCTCCTGTCGGATCAGCGAGAACAGCTCCTCGGCGCGCCGGAACACGTTCGAGTTGTACCCACCACAGAGCCCGCGGTCCGACGAAACCACCAGCACGCCTGCCCGTTTCGGGTCTTCTCGCTCGACCAACAACGGATGATCGAGCGCCGCCTCATTGCCAAGGTTGGTCAGCATTGCGGTGATCTCGAAAGCGTACGGCCGCGCCGCCTGAAGGCGGTTCTGCGCCCTACCGATACGCGAGGTAGCGATCAGCTCCTGAGCCTTGGTGATTTTCTTGATCGACCCGGCCGAGCGGATGCGCCCGCGCAATTCGCGAAGTGTGGCTGCCATGGTTGCTTACTTCTTCTTCGGTGCCGGCTTGCGGACCTTCACCGATTCCTTTTCGAGGTCGGCTTCATCCAGTGCCTCGACGTGCTCGTCGGGAACGACCGAGCTGCCGTCGGAGGCGGCGAAGCCCTTCTTGAACTGGTTGATGACCTCGACGAGCTTCTCGCTGAGTTCGTCACCGAGCTTGCCCGATTCGCGAATCTGCGTGAGGATTTCGCCCTCGGAAGCCCGCACGTGATCGATGAGCTCGGCCTCGAACCGGCCGACGTCTTCGACCGGGACCGAGTCGAGATGGCCCTCGGTGCCGAGGAAGATCGACACGACCTGCTCTTCGACGGCCAGCGGTTGGTATTGCGGCTGCTTGAGCAGCTCGACCAGCCGGGCGCCTCGCTCCAGCTGAGCCTTCGATGTGGCGTCGAGGTCCGAGGCGAACGCGGCGAACGATTCCAGTTCGCGGTACTGCGACAGGTCCAGACGCAGCGAGCCGGCCACCTCTTTCATTGCCTTGATCTGTGCGGCACCACCGACGCGGGACACCGACACACCGACGTTGATGGCCGGCCGCACACCCTGGTTGAACAGATCGGACTCCAGGAAGCACTGGCCGTCGGTGATTGAGATGACGTTCGTCGGGATGTAGGCCGAGATGTCGTTGGCCTTGGTCTCGATGATCGGCAGTCCGGTCAGCGAGCCGCCGCCCAGCTCATCGGAGAGCTTCGCGCAACGCTCGAGCAGCCGCGAGTGCAGGTAGAACACGTCGCCCGGGTAGGCCTCGCGGCCCGGCGGCCGGCGCAGCAGCAGCGAGATCGCTCGGTAGGCCTCGGCCTGCTTGGACAGGTCGTCGAACACGATCAGCACGTGCTTGCCTGCGTACATCCAGTGCTGCGCGATGGCCGAACCGGTATACGGCGCAAGCCATTTGAAGCCGGCGGAGTCCGATGCGGGCGCCGCAACGATGGTGGTGTACTCCATCGCGCCGCCCTCTTCCAGGGCGCGGGCCACCGACGCGATCGTCGTGCCCTTCTGGCCGATGGCGACGTAGACGCAGCGCACCTGCTTCTTTTCGTCGCCCGACTCCCAGTTCTGCCGCTGGTTGAGGATGGTGTCCACGCAGACCGCGGTCTTACCGGTCTTGCGGTCACCGATGATCAGCTGGCGCTGGCCGCGACCGATCGGGGTCATCGCGTCGATGGCCTTGATACCGGTCTGCAGCGGCTCGCTCACGCCCTGGCGCTGCACCACCGACGGTGCCTGAATCTCAAGCGCGCGACGGGTTTCGGGCTCGATGTCACCCTTGCCGTCGATCGGATGGCCCAGCGGGTTGACCACGCGACCGAGGAACTTGTCACCCACGGGCACCGAAAGCACCTCGCCGGTGCGCTTGACCTGCTGGCCCTCTTCGATCTTCTCGAAGTCGCCAAGGATAACGGCGCCGACGCTGTGCTCGTCGAGGTTGAGCGCCACGCCAAGCACGCCGCCGGGGAATTCCAACAGCTCCTGCGTCATCACGGAGGGCAGACCCTCGACGTGGGCGATACCGTCGCCGGCGTCGATGACCGTACCGATCTCCTCGCGCGCGGTGTCGGCGGTGAAACTCGAGACGTAGTCCTCGATCGCACCCTGAATGTCGTCAGCGGAGATGGTCAACTCTGCCATGGGTATTCGTCTTCCTGCTCTTACGGTGTGGGGTCTTGTCGGTCGTTGTCTGTCAGTCGGGCAGCTTGGTCTGGGCGGCCGCCAGTTTCGATGAGAGCGTGCCGTCGATCACCTCGTCGCCGACGGTGATGTTCAGCCCGCCCAACAGGTCGGGGTTGATGTGCAGCTGCACCGAAACCGGATGTCCGTAGATGCGGGTCAGTACCTCTGTCAGCCGCGTGCGCTGGTCGTCGCTGAGGCTCGCCGCGGCGCTGACGTGGGCCACCACCTCGCCTCGACGGGCCACCGCAAGCTCGGCGAGATCGAGGACCGCCTCGTCGGCGCGTTCGCCACGGAGCAACTCGATGGTCTGCGAAAGCAGTTGAGCGGTCGTCTTGTTCACGCTGGCGCCGCGGGGCAGCACGTCCTTCAGCAGCTTGACACGACCCTCGGCAGGCGCGCTGTAGTCACTGAGCAGCGTGCTCAGCTGTGGCTGCCCGTCGAGAATGCGGTTGAACCGGAAGAGTTGCTCTTCGACGTCGCCTGCAACGTCTTCACGCTCGGCACGCACGAGCAGTGCCAATCGCGCGACGTGTTCGACAGCGTCGACCAGGTTCGCGTCCGACGACCAGCGTCCGGACACCGCGGCCTTGAAGATCTCCAGCGCCGTGTCACCGATCTTGCCGTCGAGCAACGTGTCGACGAGGCCGAGCTTGGCCGACGGGTTGTCGGCCGGGTCCGCGAGATGACGAGTCAGGATCGACTCGCTCGCCAGGAGCTTGGCGACGGACGCCAAATCATCGGCCACCGAAGACAATTGGTCGGCACCGAGGTCGGCGGTCAACTCGTCGAACTTGTTGACCAGTGCCGCCAGCGACTCCCTGCTTGCCGAGCGCAGCCGTGCGGTCGCGCGGTCTTCGATCACCGTGTCGGACGGCGCCATCGCATCGAGTTCGTCGATGAACCGGTCGACAGTGGCCGACTGGGCATCGGCATCCGAGACGTGGTCTTTGACCAACTCGCTAGCGCGACGGACAGCCTCGGCTCCGAGGTCACCACGCAGCTGGCGAACCAGCTGGGCACGCAACAGCTGAACCTGCTGCGCGCCTTGCACTTTGATCCGCTCAACCTCGGCGTCGGCCTGGGCATGCAGCTGCTCGACGATGCGTTCGGCGTCGACCCGCGCCTCCTCGGTCACCTGCTTGGCCTCTGCCTTGGCCCGTTCGAGCGCCTTCTCGTGCGCCTTCTCGGCCTCGCCCAACCGCTTCTTGGCGTCAGCGCTGTCCTCGAGCTGCTTGCGCACGGTCTCCTGCTGGTTGGTCATCATTCGACGTACCGGCGGGACGACGTAGCGCACCACCAGGAACACGATGACCGCGAACCCGACGAGCTGACCGATGAATGTCGACATTTGCCTTACCGTCCCGAGGCCGTTGTGGCCGCGTTGATTTCGACACCGAGCACCCGGCTGGCCAAGGTCGTGGACAACGTGTCGACCGACGACCGAAGGTCCGCTTGGATCGCGAGGGCTTGATCCTTCAGCTCCGAGTCAGCCTCCTGCAGCGTCGACGACACCTCGTCTGAGGCCCGGCTCCGCATGTCCTCCAAGACCTTTCGGCCTTCGGCGCGCGCCCCGTCACGAAGTTTCGAGGCCTCGCCGCGCGCCTTGCCCATCTCGGACCGATAGTCGTCGTCGGCCGCGGTGAACTGGTCTGCTGCCTTGCGGCTGTCCTCGACGGTCTTCTTCACCATCGCGTCGCGTTCGTTCAGCACCTTGGAGACAGGCGGGACTACCCACTTGCCGATCACGCCGAGCACGATCAAGAAGATGAACAGCACGACGAAGAAAGTGCCGTTGGGGATGAGGAAGTTGCTGGTACCTCCCCCGCCTTCCTCAGCCGCCAAAAGGACGACGTTCGGGTCAGCCATGCCGGAGAACTACTTGACCGGCGTGGCGAACACGAACAGCGCCATGAACGCCAAGTTGATGAAGTAGGCCGCCTCGACCAGACCAACCGTGATGAAGAACGGCGTGAACAGTCGGCCCTGCGCCTCCGGCTGACGGGCGATACCGGCGATCAGCGCGTTACCCGCAATACCGTCACCGATACCGGCGCCGATTGCGCCGCCCGCCATGATCAGTCCACCGCCGATAAGCGCGCCGGCAGCGATTGTGGGATCCATTCCTTATCCTCCTTGATAACTGGCAGTGGTCCTACCAGGTTGTGGGTCCTGCATATTCGGGTCGGCTAGTGATGGTCCTCTTCGAGTTCCATCGATTGGCTGAAGTACAAGATGGTCAGCAGCGCGAAGATGAACGCCTGGATCGCGCCGACGAACAGGTCGAAGCTCTTCCAGATCGCGTTCGGCAGCCACAGGATGTACGGCGGGAACAGCGCGATCAGCGCGACCAGGATGCCGCCTGCGAAGATGTTGCCAAAGAGTCGCAGCGACAACGAGATCGGCTTGGCCAGCTCCTCGACGAGGTTGATCGGCGCCAGCAGCGTGACGTGTCCCTTGAGCAGCTTGACCGGGTGGCCGATGATGCCGCGGCGCCAGATGCCCGCCGCGTGGTAGCAGATGAAGACGAACAGCGCGAGCGCCAGCACGAAGTTGATGTCCGATGCCGGCGGCTTGAGCAGCTCGTGTATGGCGCCATGCTCGTCGGTGTACTGCACCGGGATCACCGAGAGCCAGTTGGCGACCAGGATGAACACGAACAGCGTCACCGCAAGCGGTAGCACGAACGGCGCGATCTTCATGCCGATCGCACCCTCGATCTGGTCGCGCACCTGAACCGTGATGGCTTCCCAGAACAGCTGCACGCCACCGGGGACGCCCGTCGATGTGACCTTGGCGCGCAAGAAGAATGCCAGCGCGAGCACGATCACCGCGGCGATGGCCGTCGCCAACACGGTGTCCGTGTTGACCGTCAGCCCGAACCAGTGGCCCTCCGTGTGGTGGCCGACCTCGATCGCGCCTTCCGCTTGGTACGTCTGGGTCATTGCTGTGTGGCCTCCCCTTCGAGTCCTTCATCAGCGGCACCGGCCTTGATCTTCTTCATCACGGGCAGCGCGGTCGCGAGGACCAGCACCACCTGGAAGAGGGCCATTCCGAATACGACGCCAAGCCCTTGCGGCCGGAAGAGGAAGGCGATCGTCAGGCCGATCACCGTCATCACCAACAGCCGGGTGGCGGAGTTCAACGCCATCTTGCGTTTGAGCGGGTGCGCCTCGGCGGTGATCGATTCCACCGACCGCTGCACGAGCACCGCGTTGAGCAAACCCAGTCCTAGGCCGATGCCGAAGAAGACACCGACCATGACGTGGCCGAGGAGTCCGGCGGCGAGCATCACCAGACCGGTCAGCGCGACACACACTGCAAACAGGCGCAGCGGCCTGAAAGCAACGGACGGAAACACCAACGGCGCGTCTTGCGCTGGCGTCGTCACTGCTTCACCTCAATCCCGCGGTCACGAGTTGCTGTCCCGATGATCCTGTGATTCGCGCCACGAGCGTATCGGAGGGCGACGGGCTCGCTGGAATCACCCACGGGGCAGCTCCCTTTGTCGGTCGTTGTTCCGTTCCAATCGGCGGCAAACCGTTGGTCTGGAGGCCGGCAACCCGCGAGGTTTTTTCGGGTTCTAATCGAACCCTAACACATGGTTAAGGGCAGATAAGAGGGCCTACTACTTTTCGTCGTACATTTCCCCGACGGGGTCTTCGCGACGCCGCAGAAGCGGAATCAGGGTCACCACGATCGCGACCAGAATCGCGGCCAGCATGACGGCTCCGGTGTAGCGGGGATCGAAGAAGATCGTGCTAGCCGCGCCCAGCGCGATGATGCCGACCCACAGATAGACGAGCAGCACCACCCGCCGGTGCGAATGACCGATCTGCAGCAACCTGTGATGCAGGTGCATCTTGTCCGGCGTCGAGAAGTGCACACCGGCGCGCGTCCGGCGGATGACAGCCAGCAGCATGTCGAGCGCGGGCACGAACATCACCGCAACCACCAACAGGAACGGCGACAGCAGAGCGAACACGTCGCGGGCGCCGTACGCGGTCTGCGAGATCGGTCCCGCCGCGGTCGTGGAGGCCGCGGCAAGCATCAGCCCGATCAGCATCGAGCCGGAGTCGCCCATGAAGATCTTTGCCGGGTGAAAATTGTGCGGCAGGAAGCCGAGGCACGCGCCGGCCAGCACGACCGAGATGACCGCAGGCGGGTAGAACAGAACGTCGCCGCCGTGGTCGCGCAGCAGGCCTACCGAGAAGATGCAGATCGCCGACGCGGTGATCAGCCCAAGACCTGCCGCCAACCCGTCGAGCCCGTCGACGAAGTTCATCGCGTTGACGATCGCGACGGTCAGCGCCAGCGTCAGCAGGATCGACGACACCTGGTCCAACACGATGGTGCCGACTCCGCCGATCGGGATGTACAGCACGCTCCACGCGACACCCATCGTGACGAGCACGCTGGCGGCAGTGATCTGGCCGGCGAACTTCGTCAACGCGTCCAAGCCCCACCGGTCGTCGATCAGCCCGATGAACATGATCAGCCCGCCGGCCACGACGACCGCGGGCATGCCGGACGAATAGACGAAGCCGCGAGTGAGCGCCGGAAGTTGGGATGCCAACAAGACCGCTGCGACCACTCCGATGTACATCGCCAGCCCGCCCATGCGCGGGATGGGTTGCAGATGCACGTCGCGTTCGCGTGGATAGGCGACTGCACCCAGTCGACGGGCCAACACCCGCACCCACCCCGTCGCGAAGTAGGTGATGATCGCGGCAGTCAGCCCGACGAGGGCGAGCTCACGCAGCGGCACACCGGCACCGCGATCGTTGAGCGCAAGCAAGCCGTCCGCCGCATAGACCACCGTCGCACCGTACTGCTGCACGCTGAGATCAATCCGTGAGCGACTCGGGTTCCACGCCGAGCACCTTCGCGATGGCATCGAGCGTGACGGGGCCTTGTCTCAGCACGCGTGGATGCGCGCCGGTGAGGTCGACGATCGTCGACGCAGCCTGCTCTTCGGCGACCCCGGCGTCCAGATACACCTCGACGAGTTCGCCGAGTTGATCGCGCGCCTGCTTTGCGGTGACCGCCGCGGGGCGCCCGGAGATGTTGGCACTCGACACGGCCATCGGGCCGACCTCACGCAGCAGTTCGATCGCAATGGGATGGTTCGGCATGCGCAGCATCACCGTGCCGTGCGCATCGCCGAGATCCCACTGCAGCGAAGGCGCCTGGCGCACCACCAGACTCAGCGCACCCGGCCAGAACGCCTGAATGAGTTCGCGGGCACTGTTGGGTACCGAGTAGACCAAGCCGTCGATGGTGTGCCACGAACCGACCAGCACCGGTACCGGCATGTCGCGGCCGCGTCCCTTCGCCGAGAGCAAGGCGGCGACGGCGTCGTTGTCGAAGGCGTCCGCACCGATGCCGTAGACGGTGTCGGTGGGCATGACGACGAGCCGACCGCCCTTGAGCGCGCTGATCGCCGAGGCGATGCCGGTCTCACGCTGGGCGGGGTCGGTGCAGTCGAACTGCTCGGTCACGTTGTCAGCCTCTCACGCGTGTCGCCGTGACGAACCGCGGCCGGCCGGTCAAGTCGTGTCGCGGGGTGACGTCGACGAATTGGCCTGTCCGGGTGAACGCTTCGACGGTGCGGACCGAGGTGGTGTCGTCGTGCTCGACCGCACAGAGGCCGCCGTCGCGCAACAGGCGCGCGGCGTGGTCGACGATACTGTTGATGACGACCATGCCGTCGGGGCCGCCGAACAGTGCGTGCGCCGGATCATGTTCGGCCACTTCGGGTTCCAGGTCCGCGCCGTCGGGAATGTACGGCGGATTGGCCACGATCAGGTCCACCTGGCCGTCGAGGTCTGCGAGCAGGCCGGGGGCGGTGACGTCGGCCAGGATCAATTCAACCGCTGTTCCGGCGGTGTTGCGTCGCGCATAAGCGAGCGCGTCCTCCGAGTCGTCGACGGCGATGACGCGGGCGTCGGGCCATGCCGTTGACAGCGCGAGCGCCAGCGCACCCGAGCCGGTACAGAGGTCGACGACGATCGATGAATCCGAAAGCTGTTGTCCGACAGACCATTCCAATAGCGATTCCGTTTCGGGCCGCGGGATGAACACCCCAGGGCCGACATGCACCGTGACGGGGCCGAACGCTGCGGTGCCGATGAGGTGTTGCAGCGGAATTCGCTTGGCGCGCTGGGCGACCAGCCCGTCGTAGCGCTCTTGAAAGTCAGGTCCGGCGTCCGCGAATGCCAGCCGGCCTCGGTCGATGCCCGCGGCGTGCGCTGCCAGGAGTTCGGCATCGGTGCGGGGTGACCCGACTCCCGCCTCGGTCAGCGCCGCCTCAGCGGCGTCGATCACCTGGCGCAGGATCATGCCTGTTGCAGCCTGGCTTGCTTGTCGGCTGCGGCCAACGCGTCGAACAACTGGTCGAGGTCACCGTCGAGGACCTGATCGAGGTTGTGCGCCTTGAAATTGATTCGGTGATCGGCGATCCGGTTCTCCGGGAAGTTGTACGTGCGGATGCGCTCGCTGCGGTCGACGGTGCGGATCTGACTGGCGCGGTCGGCGGACGCGTCGGCCTGCGCCTGCTCCTCGGCCAGCGCCTGCAGCCGCGCGGCGAGCACCTGCATGGCGCGGGCCTTGTTCTGCAGCTGGCTGCGTTCGTTCTGGCAGGTGACGACGATGCCGGTCGGCAGATGCGTGATGCGAACCGCAGAGTCGGTGGTGTTGACGCCCTGACCGCCCTTGCCTGAGGACCGGTAGACGTCGATGCGCAGATCGGACTCGTCGATCTGAACTTCCTCGACCTCTTCGGGTTCGGGGTAGACCAGCACGCCCGCGGCAGACGTGTGCACACGGCCCTGCGACTCGGTGACCGGTACCCGCTGCACGCGGTGCACACCGCCTTCGAACTTCAGCCGCGACCAGACACCGTCGGCGGAATCGCCCTTGCTTCGGATCGACAGCGTCGCGTCCTTGTAGCCGCCGAGGTCCGACGTCGTCTCGTCGAGCACGGTGACGGTCCAGTTGTGCCGCTCGGCGTAACGGATGTACATGCGGGCCAGGTCGGCGGCGAACAACGCAGACTCCTCGCCACCCTCCCCCGACTTCACCTCGAGCACGATGTCGTCGGAGTCGTGCGGATCGCGGGGGGCCAGTAGGTCGGTCAGGTGTCGGTCCAGCTCTTCGACGGTCGACTCGAGGCCGGGAATCTCGGCGGCGAACGACTCGTCGTCGGCGCCGAGTTCTTTGGCAGCTTCGAGGTCGCCGCGGGCGGTTTCCAGCTTGCGATAGGTCGCAACGATCGGCGAGAGCTGCGCGAAGCGCCTGCCCACCTTGCGTGCCGCCGCGGGGTCGGCGTGCAGGTTCGGATCGGAGAGCTGCTTCTCCAGGTCGGCATGCTCGGTCAGCAACGCCTCAATCGCCGGCGCAGTGTCCGTCATGTCGCCCTCCTTCGGAGAATCCTTTCGCCAAACGCAAACCGACGCCCGGCCTGCGCATGCGCGTCAGATCGGGCGTCGGAAAGGTAGCTATTTGTCGTCGGCCTTGTCGGCAGCAGCCTTGCGCTTGCCGTAGCGCTTCTCGAAGCGGGCCACGCGGCCGCCGCTGTCGAGGATCTTCTGCTTGCCCGTGTAGAACGGGTGGCACTGCGAGCAGACCTCGACGTGGATCTGTCCGCTCTTCTTGGTGCTGCGCGTGGTGAA
>Ga0068863_100003850_pt1 | contig 14841 bp, 12 predicted proteins | sample KBSSwiS62_FD_66596 | JGI IMG/M metagenome (GOLD analysis project Ga0068863, IMG submission 66596) | Switchgrass rhizosphere microbial communities from Kellogg Biological Station, Michigan, USA - KBS Switchgrass S6-2 | ecosystem: Host-associated > Plants > Roots > Rhizosphere > Soil ...
GGCCCCAAAGGCCCACTTGGTGACGCGGGGTGGAGCAGCCCGGTAGCTCGTCAGGCTCATAACCTGAAGGTCGTAGGTTCAAATCCTACCCCCGCAACCATCACACCATCATCACACATCCAACGCACCACACACCAAGCGCACGCGAAGCAGCCGTACCGCTGCGTCCGTGATCGGTAGAGATCCGGTCCGCGTTAGGCAGTCAGGCACGGGGCCAAGAGGGATTTGGGCAAGCGGCTGTCTGCGAACTCCGTGCGCTTCGCAGTAGCCATCCGGTGAAGGCCGCGGAGCGGCGATATCTGGTGGGAAGCGGGCTTTCGGGCCGTGCTCATCATCCAATGAAGGCGCTAACTTCCTCATCGATCAGCGCTTCAGATTTCGCCGCCACCGTGGCTAAAAGGTCTCTCAGGTCATCTTGGTGAAGATACATTTAGACAGGATGATATCGGCAGCATCTTGCTGGTTAGATTGCAGGATGGCGGCTTCGAATGGCTTAATGCCCAACGCCCCCGCCTCCGCAACGATGCGGCTCACGGCCTGGAATGGCATTACGATTTGGCTGGCCTCGCTCCGTGAGAATCCTACTTTGCGCCAGTAAACAGCCTCATCGGTGTAGGACACACGATACCCCCTCCGGAGGTAGAAATCGAAAGCGTTCCAAGCACCAGCACAGGAAAGCCAAACAGCATTCCCTTCCATATTTCGTGGGCTTGAAAGGGCGTTGATGCCGACAGCGCAAGCAGCAAACACGCAGCCATAACTAGGACGAGCAGCGTGGTCCTGAACAGGAAGGCGATAGGAACGCGTGTAGGAAGCTGTCGCACTCACGGATTGATTGCACGCGCGGCGGACGTCAGCAAGTGGGCGCTTGCCGCCATGTTTCTGACTGGAGCTTGGTCGCCTTGCCCGGAGTTACCCAAGTTCAGCGACCGGAGATCAGACTTTTGAAGTTCGCCAGTTCCAAGGCAGCAGATCGCCCAGTTTGCTGATGGGGCAATCCGCGATACGCGCGAGAACATCGGCCAACCACGCCTGCGGATCGACATCGTTGAGCCGCGCCGTCTGGATCAATGTGTAGAGCACCGCTGCGCGCTGGCCGCCGCGATCTGACCCGCAGAACAACCACGCCTTCCGACCCAGCGGCACACAGCGCAGCGCGCGTTCGGCAGCGTTGTTGGTGAGGCAGATGCGGCCATCGTCGAGGAAGCGAGTGAAGGCATCCCAGCGCCGCAGCATGTAGTTGATGGCCTTGGCCAGATCATGGTTGCGCGACAGTCGGGCAAGCTGGCTGGTGAGCCAGGTGTGGAGCTCTGCCATAAGCGGCGCACTCAGCTCCTGGCGGGCGGCAAGGCGCTCGGCAGTGGACTTGCCGTTGATGCCCCGCTCGATATCGAACAGCGCATCGATCCGTTGCACGGCCTCGAGCGCGATCGGGTAGATCATGCCGGCGCGCTCGTTGCGGCTCCTGCGCCGCGCCGCGGCAGCGATATCGGCCAGCTCGAAGAATTTGCGCCGCGCATGGGCGAAGCAGCCCGCCTCGAGGATCGGACCGGGCTGGCGGCCCTCGGCATAGAGCTCACCGTACCCGCCATAGGCATCGGCCTGAAGGGTCCCAGACCAGGACGCGAGGTGCGTTCGGGGATGCTCGCCTCGTCGGTCGCGGGAGTAGTGGAACAGCGCCGCCGGCGGGTCCGCCCCGGCGAAGGGCCGGTCATCGCGGACGTAGGTCCACAGCCTTGCCGTATCGGTCTTGCCCTTGGCCATGACCGGGACGGTCGTATCGTCGCCGTGCAATCGCTCGGCAGCCAGCACATGGGCCTCGATCAGTCGGTAGAGCGGCATCAGCGCGAAGGTGGCCGCGCCGACCTGGTCCGCCAGCGTCGAGGTGCTGAGCGGCACGCCCTCGCGGGCGAAGCGCTCGGCCTGGCGGTTGAGGGGCTGGTGCTGGCCGTACTTCTCGAACAGCAGCATGGCGAGGAAGCTCGGGCCAGCCCATCCGCGGGGCACCACATGGAAGGGTGCCGGTGGCTGGGTGATCGTCTCGCAGTCCCGACACGAGAACCGCTCACGCACGGTCTGGATCACCTTCCATGAGCAGGGGATCACCTCGAGCGTCTCAGTCACGTCCTCGCCCAGCTTGGACAGCCGCTCGCCGCCACAGGCAGGGCATGTGCACGGCGCCGGGATGACGACCCGCTCGCGCGGAAGGTGATCGGGGAACGGCTTGCGCGAGGGCCGCTTGCGCTCGAAAGCCGTCACGCTTGTCGCCTTGGCTGTCGCGGCCTCAGCAGCAAGATCGTCCTCGGCCGCGTCGGCCTCGAGATCCTCGAGTTGCAGTTCCATCTGCTCGAGCAGCCGGCGGGTGCGTTCCGCGCTGGCGCCGTACTGCTCCCGCTTCAGCTTGGCGATCTGCAGCTTGAGGTGGGCGATCACCGCTTCGGTGGCGCTCTCGCGGGCCTGGGCATTGGCGAGCCGGGCCTCGGCATCATCCGCCCGCCGGGTCGCTGCCGCCAGCAGCGCCTTGAGCGCTGCAACGTCGTCCGGAAGGGGCGTGAGGGCGGCTTCCACACTCCGGAGTGAATCACTCTAGGAGGTCCCGATCAAGCCAGAAATGCTAGGTTCTGCGCCTATCCTGCGCTGGCCGGCCGCCACGAATACTGCGGGTTGCGCCAGTCGATCCCCTCAAGCAGGCAAGCCAGTTGCGAGCCGGTCAGCGAGACCATTCCGTCCTTCGCCGAGGGCCAGACGAAGCGCCCCTTCTCGAGCCGCTTGGCATAGAGCGACATCCCGATCCCGTCATGCCAGATGATCTTCACCAGCGATCCGGCCCGGCCACGGAAGACGAACAGGTCCCCGCCCTGGGGATTGCGGTGCAGCGCCTGCTGCACCAGCAACGCCAGGCCCTGCATACCCTTCCTCATATCGGTGTGGCCCATCGCCAGCCACACCCGCGCGCTGGCAGGGATCACCGCAGCGCCTTCAGCACGGCGACCACCTGCGCCGGCGACGCCGATGGGAACACGCTCACCCGCTTGCCGCGGGCGAGATCAATGACCAGTGCCGGAGCCGCCCCGGCACCCGCCCCCGCGTCCTCGTCGACAACGACGGCCTCGGCAAAGGCGGGCAAGGCCGGTTCGCTGGGCTTGGCCTCCGCATGGGCCTGCCGCAGCTTGCTCCGCCAGGTGTAGACCAGCGAGGTCGAGATATCGTGCCGCCGACAGACCTCGGCCACGCAGGCTCCCGGCGAGAACGCCTCAGCCAGCACCCGCAGCCGCTCCTCCTCGCTCCACCGCCGGCGCCGTTCCGGCCCCGAAAACACCGTGATCTGGCTCATCCACCGCTCCTAAGCGCACGCACAAGAGCACGCTTAACAGCGCTCACTCAGCGCCCGGGCAAGGCGGGACTCGCCGGATGGGTACGCTTCGCACATCCTGGGTGCATTACATCGCTTTGGTGGCCAAGCGGCACCGACCTGCGAGGCAAGCGACGAACATCGGCGATCCCGGCCATGGTCCTGTGCCGTTCTTGATTCATGCATCGGACCCGCGCGAGCGATGGACCGGAAGTCGGTTCCCGATCCCTCAGATCGATCCCGACCGTGCCTCTTCGGATGCCGTGTCGGTCGCATCAGGGAAAGCGGCGTGCGCGTCCTTCGAACGCTGCGCCATCTCCCTGTCGATCTCGCGCGCCTTGGCCGCGACTGCCTTCTGCGCGCTGGCATAGCGCTCGTCGAACGTCGGCTCGCGCTTGCAACCACCGAGGAGCGCCGCCAGCAGCACGCATGCCGATACGCCTATGCCTCGCGCCGCCATCAGTAGTTCTTCTTGATGCGCACGTTGAGGCTGTTCACGCCCGAGCCGCCCGCCTGGCTGAGGACCGAGAGCCACTTCTTGAGGCTGACCTCGAGCTGCGTGGCGGTGAAGCCGCGCGCGTCGGTGATCAGTTCGATGTAGATGTTGTCGGTGAGGTACTGCCCGGCGGCAAGCGACGTGCCGCGCCCGGTGGTCTCGTCGGGGCCGAGAATCCGCAGCCGATCGATGCCCGTGGCCGAGCGCAGCTTGCCCAGGGGATTGAGGCCTCCGCCCGAGCCGCGCAGAGAGTTCAGCGACGAGGCCAGCTGCACGGCCTGCAGCGCGGACAAGTTCGCGACCGAGCTGCCGAACAAGATGCGGGACATGACCTCGTCCTGCGGCAAGGACGGTGTCGAGGTAAAGGCGATTTCCGGGTTGGTCGCCCTGCCCCCGACGTTCACGTTCACCGTGACGTCGTCGACATCCTCGGTCGCGACGATGCGCAAGGTGGGGTCGATCGTGCTGCCTCCGGTGAACGAAACGAGACCATCGGTCAGCTCGAACGAACGTCCGGCAAAACCCAGAGTACCGCGGATGAGTTCCACCTCGCCGCCAAGAGACGGTGCCGAACTGGTGCCTTTCACGGTCAGGTTCGCCTTCCACTCGGACTCCAGACCCATGCCCGAGACATAGAGCTTCTCCGGAGCGATCAGGCGCAAGTCGAGGCGGATCGAGGAGAAGGCGCTGGCGGCCGGCTGCGCCGGTTCGTCGCCCGTGATGCGCTGCGGGCCCTTGGGTGGCTTGAAGCGCACGCCGGTGAGCCGCGGCACTTGCGCCGCACCCTCGCGCACGATCTGGTAGCGCGTCTCCGGCAAGCGGATCTGGCCGGAAAGCGTCGGCGGCTGCGCCCCGACCTTCACCAGACGCAGGCTCCCCGTCGCCGTCGCCGAGATCGCATCGCTGCGGGCAAGGCGCGCCTGCTGAAGTTCGATGGCGAGGTCCATAGGATAGCCCTGCTCCGCCGCCAGGCTGAGGTTGCCGCGCGCCGAGATCGAACCGTCACCCGCTTTGGCCGTCATGCTGTCGAGCTGGAGGCCATCGCCGCTGAACCGGCCGTCGAAGTTCATCTGCGTGAGCCTGGTGCCGTAAGTCAGGTTCTCGTACGTCATCCCCTGCCCGCGCACGATGCCGTTGAGGCAAGGCGCCTGCACGCGGCAGGAGAAATCCGCGGCGACACCGATGGGACCGCTCAGGCGCTGGTCCGTCATCCCGGCGAACGAGAACAGCGTATCGGCCGGGCCGTTGTAGCGGATGCCGCCGCCCAGCGGCGCCGCGAGCAAGCGCGTCGTCCACGATCCTGCCCCCGGTCCCAGCGGACGGAGCGATGCGGCCATGCGTCCGATGACGCTGCCGCGCCGGCGCATGACCGCCCTCGCCTCGCCCCCGTCGGGCAGGAGCTTGCCGACGAAGTTGACATCGATGGGCTGGCTCACCGCCGCGGCCGTGGTGCGGGTGAAATCGTCGAGGTGCAGGCGCGCATCGGCGCGCGGGAACGCGCTGGCATTGGCCTGCTCGAAGTCGAGGCTGCCGCTCGCCCGCCCGCCGATGCCCAATCCCGGGGTGAACGCATTGACCAGCGCCATGTCGACGTTCTCGAACCGGCTCTGCAGCTTCATGCCTGCGCCGTACGAGCCTGCCAGTTGCACGCTGCCGCCGCCGAACGCCACGTTGGTGGGCAGAAGCTCGTAAGTGCCGTTCTTCGGGATGATGCGGGCCGGCGTGGTCGTGCGCAGATCGAGACCGCGCATCCTTCCGGCGAGCGCCACGCGCCATAGCTCCGGCTGCAGATCGGCGTTGGCGCTGACACGGAAGGGAACGCCGCTGACGCCTTCGACCAGGGCCTTGGCTTGGCCGCGGCCGTTTTGGTAGTTCACCAGCACCCGGGCCGCGGCGATGCTGAGCGCGCCGTACTGCGTGCCGGCGATCTGCGCGTCGGCGATCACCAGCGGGTGTTCGTACAGGACCGCGCGCCCGTCGATGATGGCGGACCCGATCGCGAGCTTGGCGGGACCGGGGAAGACGGTGTCCTTCGCGCGCAAGTTGAACACCGCTTCCTGGTACTTGCCCTGCGCGTCGAGCCGCACCACGCCGCCCAGGCCGTTGCCGTTGGCGGTGAGCTGGCCGGCGAACGGCCCGCTGCCGGTCTGGACGATGCGGCCGGCGAAATCGACGCCCGCGAGATTGGCGCTGTTGATCTGCACGGCGAGCGCCCTGCCCGTCTCCAGCGTCACGTCGGCGCGCAGCGGGCCATAGTCGCTGTCGCTGGTGAGGTTCAGGCGATAGCCGCCGCGAACGCCATCGATCCGCGCGTCGACATTGGCCAGACCGATACCGAAGCCGGGATGCTCGGCGGTGACGTGCGCGTTCGGATCGGAGATCGTCCCGTCCATCCGCACGCCGATCCGGCCATAGCGCGCCGAAGTGCCATTCGCCGCCAGCGTCAATCGGCCGCTCGCGGTGGCGTAGGAGCCATTGCCGCCAACGATGCGCAAGTCGGGCGCCTCGAGCCGCAGTGCCGAAAAACGCGCCACGCCGTCCGAGCCATAGTGCACGCGCGAGGACGCGACGAAGTTGCCACCTAGGTAGCTCTGGATGCTGGCGTTGAGCAGCTTGGTCGAGCGGGCGCGCACCGAGCCTTCCAGCGCCCAGCCCTGCTGCTGCGCCTTCAAATCCACGTTGGTCTGGATGTTGAAGATGCCGACGCTTTCGAGGCGGTAGTTGTCGATCCGCCCGTCGACGGCGCCGGTGTAGAGCCCCTTGCTCATGTCGGCGAGCAGGATCAGCTTGGCATCGATCCGGTCGGAGCGGATGCGCATGTTGTCCGACAGGATGCGGGGACCATCGATCGCAAGGTCGCCATTCAGGCGCACATTGGCGAGCGTGCCGCCGGCGACGGTGTCGAGCCCGGTGATCCGGCGGACGCTGGCGCTCACGGGGATCAGGATGCGGTCCGAGTTCACCGTGGCGGCGCCGCTGGCGCTGAGGCCTTCGAGGCCCGTGTCATTCATCACGACCCGGGCGGCGTTGATCGCGTATTGCACCTTGGGCGTGGCGAACGCGCCATCGAGGGTCAGCACCGCGTGCATGCCCGCGCCGCTGAGGTTGGGTGCGAGCGCCGAGGGCTTGAGCAGCATGAAGTCGAGCTTCAGCCCATCGAAGGTGCTTTGCCCCAGGTCGACGATGCCTTGCGGCGTCAGATTGAACGCATCGCTGAACACGCGACCGGACAAGTTGGCGCGCCGATTGTCGAACACGGCGGTAAGATCGAGATTGGTGATCGGACCCAGCAATGCGGCAGTGGGTCCGGTGACCATCTTCGCAATTTGCGTCGGGCCCTTGATGGTGAAAGTGCCGCTGCGCGCGGTCACCGCGAGACGGGCCAGTTCGCCGCTGCCGAGATCGGCGCCGAGCTGACCATTCCACGCGGCCCAACTGCCCTTCCCGTTGATCTTGATCGCCAGCGGATCGGAGAAGCCGGCGAGCTTGGCGATCACGCCGCCCTTGGGTGCGTTGAGATCGGCATCGATGTCGAGCCGGTTTTCCTTGGGCACCGCGTCGAGGGTCAGGCGGAAGCGGTCGCCCCCGGCGATACCCTTGGCAGCGATCGTACCACCGTCCGCGAAGATCTGCGCGCGCCCATCGGCGATATGCGTGCGTGCGTCGAAGGTGGCGATCCGGCGCTCGCCGGTGACCGGCTTTTCGATAGTGAAGCGGTCGATCTTGAGGCGGCCGATGTCGATATCGATGTCCGGAAGCAGCGGTTCGTTGGGCGTGGGCGGCGTGGCGCGGAACTTGGGCGTGCGCCGCAGGATCATCCGCTGCGCAAGCGCCGAACGCACATCGACATGGTTGTTGAGATACTCGAAAGGCCGCCAGTCGACCTTGATCTCTGGCGAAAACAGGAACTCACCTTGCGGGTCGCGCACCGAGAGATCGTGCAAGACCATGGCACCGTAGAGATTGCCCTCGATCCGACCGACGCGGATCTTCATGCCGTTCTGGAATTCCAGCGCGGCGATCTGGTCCGCAACGAAGCGATGCCCCGGCCCGGTGTTCAGGCCGAACACCAGCGCCAGAGCCAGCACCACGATGCCGAGGACGATGGCAACCACCGTCTTGGCCAGGCGTATGCCCCAGCCGTTCCGCCGCCGCTCGACGACGACGGTCTCCTGCACCGGAGTTCCCGGGGTGGGCGTGGCTTCCACAGGCTCCGGCACGTTATCCTCGGGCCCAGCCATCAGAACGCCTGCCCGATCGAGACGTAGACGTTGATCCGCGACTCACCCTTGCGCCGGGCGAGCGGGGTGGCGACGTCGACGCGCAGGGGGCCGAAGTTGGTGTAGAACCGGCCGCCGATGCCCACGCCGTAGCGCATATCGGAGAACTTGGGCGTCGAGGATTCATACGACTGTCCAGCGTCGAGGAACGCCACCACGCCGTAGTTGCCGAAGCGGTAGCGGCCCTCGATCGAGCCTTCGTTGAGGCTGCGGCCGCCGATCGGATCGCCGTTGGGATCGAGCGGGCCGAGCTTCTGGTACCCGAAGCCGCGCACCGATCCACCGCCACCCGAATAGAACCGACGCGACGGCGCGATCTCGCCGCGCGAGGCGCCCTGGATCGTGCCGAACCGCAAGCGGCCGGCGAGCACGAAGGCGTCACCCGCCGGGAAGTACCCGGAGAGGTCGAGGCGGGCGCGCACATAAGGCGTGAACTTGCCATGGAGCGAACCCTCGGGCTGGATCAGCGCGGTGGCGCGGAAGCCCTTGGTGGGGTTCAGCAAGTCGTCTGACTGGTCAAAGCCGATCTGCCCGTTGAGCGCGCCGATGTAATACGTTCGGCGCCGCCGCTCGCCCGCGGCGAAATCGTAATCCTTCTCGGCCGTGCCCAGGAACTCGACACCGTAGGCATAAGTCAGCTTTTTCTGCCAGATTTGCGTGGAGTCATAGCTCACCCGAGCCGCGAGTCGTCCGGTAAAGGCGTCGTAGGCGTCGTAATTGGCGTGCAGCGCCTCGGCGACGAGCTCGAACGTGCGATCGCGCTGCCCCGCATTGGAACGGCGGAACGTCACGCCCGCCCCTTGCTGCTGGGTGCCGGCGATGCCGTGCGCGATCAGCGCACCCTCGGGGGGGAACAGGTTGCGGTGAGTCCAGGTGCCCTCGAGTGTGAAGCCCTGCCCCGCGGCATAGCCCGCGCTGCCCGCGATCGTGCGTGGCGGCCCGGCCTCCTGGCCGACCATCATCGTCACGTATTCCGTATCGTCCGGCGCGGGCTGGCCGGTCCGTTCGGGCTGGGCCGAGACGGTCGAGAACAGCCCCGTCGCCACCAGCGCCTTGCGCAGATCGTCGACCTTGCGGCTGTCGTACAGCTCGCCGCGCTTGAAGCGGGCCAGCGTGGCAATGTGGCGGGCGTCGAACGCCTGCTTGCCCTTGGTCGCGAAGTCCCCGAAGCGAGTGCGCGGGCCGACTTCCACCGGAAGGGTATAGACGCCCTCCCCCGTATCCTGATCGAGCAGGATGTCGCGCGGCTTGACCTCGGCGAAGGCATAGCCGTTCTGCGGCAGCACGAGGGCAACCTGAGCTTCGGCGCCCTGCACGCGATCGGCGATGATCGGGTCGCCGACCTTGAGCGCCAGGTTGTCCTGGATGAGGTTGGGCGGCACGGTCGGCGCGGCCTGCACCACGATCTGCGAAAAGTTGAAGCGCTTGCCGGGCGTGACGTCGATCACGGCGTTCAGCGGCAGCCCGTTGGGCCCGTCGCTGCGGTCGAGATGAGTGCGCACTTGCGGATCGTACCAGCCTTCGGCGGCGAGGATGGTCTTCACCAACTCGCTGTCCTCGGTCAATCGCGCCGAGACCATCGCCACGTTGGCGGCTTTGCCCCCGCCCTTGCGCAGCGCCGAGAGGCCCTTGAACTGACCGGCGAGATCGACGTCAGCCACTTTGTCCGCCGCCTCGATGCCGTTCAGGTTGGTTGCGTAAGTGACGCGCTCGTCCTTGTCGTCCGTTTCCTCCTGCTCGGCGAACTGCACCGGCGCCACTTGGAACTGGTTGATCGGCGGCAGCGCGGCGTTGAGTTCGGCATCGTTGACCGGCGCGTCGCCGATCTCCTCGACCGCGTCGTGATCGGCGAGCGCGGGGTTGCCGGCGGGCGGAGCCTGGCCTTCCGCAGGCTTGGCGTTCGCTTGCTGCGAGGCGATGCGCCGTTCGAAGCTTTCGATCGACTCCAGCGGCTTGTCGAGTTCCGGATCGGCGGCGCCATCGAGCTTGGGGATCGCGGAATTGAACTCTGCATCGGGGATGATGGGATCGACTTGCGGCAGCGGCACGGTGGCCGGTGGCGGGGGCACGGGGACGGACCCGGCTTCCAGGGCGTCAGATCCCGGGGCGTCAGGGCCAGTCGCGCCAACCGATGGTTGCGGCGTGGCCGAGGGCGCGGACGCGCTGCTCGCGCGACTGTCCTGCGCCACGGCGGGCGTGGCCGAGGGCGCGCTGCTCGCGCGACTCTCCTGCGCCACGGCGGGCATGCTCGCGAGCGCGCACGCAAGTGCCATCATGCCGGTGCCGAACTGTAGACGACCGGAACTTTCCGCCTTTTCAGCAATTACTTGTGCCATGCCCCTGCGAATACGACACCCCCGTCCGGAGCGAGGCGCGCAGAGGCCTCGCTCGATCCGTAATCGCACAGATGGGAGCAAAGTTCCCGTGCGTTATGAGCGACCTGTATGACGCAAGGGCCCGACATCCCGGGGGCGACAGCCAATTCGCCCGGTTCGTTGCCCAGCAATGCCTGGGTTCAAGTCGTGAAGCGCGTATGGGTCATGATCGGCTTCCACGAACTGGGGCTGCTGGCCGGCGGGCTGGCGTTCTTCGTGTTCCTCGCGCTCACCCCGCTGATCGCCGCCATGGTGATGATCTACGGGCTCGTGGGCGACGTTCGGACCGTGCAGGACCAGATGCAGTCGATCGTGCGCGTCGTCCCCCTTGAAGCGGCGAAGCTGATCCAGGACCAGCTTCTCCAGATCGTCACCACCAGTTCGGGAGTGACCGGCTTTGCCCTTGTCATCGCGCTGTTCTTCGCCGTCTACGGCGGGATGCGCGCGGCGAGCGGCATGATCAGCGCGCTCAACGTCATCAACGAGGAGCATGAGACCCGCTCGTTCGTCACGCTAACCGTGCGCGCCGCCGCCCTGACGCTCGCGGCGGTGCTGATCGCGCTCACCGGCATCCTCTCGGGCGGCGTCTTCGCGTGGCTGCAGACGCAAACCAGCGTCTACCTCGGCAGCGTCACCGCGTTCCTGTTCAAGCTCCTGACCTGGGCGCTTGCCATCGCCCTCGGCACGGTCGGCTTCGCCCTCATCATGCGCTATGGACCCGACCGCCGCCCGGCTAAGTGGCGTTGGCTGACACCCGGATCGCTGCTCGCCACCGTCCTGTGGATCGCGGTGTCGTTCGGCTTCTCGCTCTACGTCGCCTATATCAGCGACTACAACGCCACCTATGGCTCGCTTTCGGCCATCGTCGTGTTCCTGATGTGGCTTTACCTCTCGGCTTATGGCGTGCTGCTGGGAGCGCTGCTCAACGCCGAGATCGAGCGCCAGACTTACTGCGACACCACCGTCGGTCCAGCCCGTCCGGCTGGCGAGCGCGGCGCGGTCCTGGCGGACCAGGTCGACGATGCGGTCCCCACCCGCGAGTCGCTGGAAAAGCGCAAACGCCGCCATGCCGAGCGCGCGCTGCGTCGTGCCGGCGTGGGAACGGAAGAGGCACAGACGGGCGCGGTTTAACCGACCACGCTCGCAGCCGAGACTGCCGACTGCGAAAAAGCTTTCCTATTTAGAACCTATATGGCACGTTTGTCGAATGCGGCTGCCCACTCCCGTCCTTACGCCATGGTCGAAACAGCCACTCTTTATAGGGCGGCCGCAACCTCTGTCAGGACACCGGCAACTGCGGCAACTTGTTTGCGTATGGATCGCAATAAGATTTGCTCTTGTCGCAAATGTGATGTCCGCTTACATGCGCTCACACTGGAATGTGAGGGCATACATCACGATGGCAACTGACCTGATTGAGAAGGTGCGCAAGCTGGTGACAGAAGGCGGCATGAGCCGTTCCGGACTCGCCCGCGCCGCCGGACTGCACGCCAATACCCTGCGCGACCTGACCGAGCCTGAATGGAATCCGACCGCCGAGACGCTCAACAAGCTGGAGCGCGTGCTCTTCGCCAACGACGACCGGCCTGTGCTGGTGCCGATCGAAGAGATCATCGACGAGGCGCGCAACGGCCGCATGTTCATCCTCGTCGACGATGAGGACCGCGAGAACGAGGGCGACCTCGTCATTCCCGCGCAGATGGCCACACCCTCGGCGATCAACTTCATGGCCACGCACGGGCGCGGCCTCATCTGCTTGTCGCTGACCGCCGACCGCTGCGAGCAGCTCGACCTCGGAGCGATGAGCCCGAAGAACGGCACGCGCCACGAAACCGCCTTCACCGTCTCGATCGAGGCGCGCGAGGGGGTGACCACCGGCATCTCCGCAGGTGACCGCGCCCGCACCATCAGTGTCGCGATCGACGGCACGAAGGGCCGTGACGACATCGTCACGCCCGGCCACGTCTTTCCGCTCAAGGCGCGCAATGGCGGCGTACTCGTTCGCGCCGGCCACACCGAGGCGGCAGTCGACATCTCCCGCCTCGCCGGGCTCAACCCCTCGGGCGTGATCTGCGAGATCATGCGCGATGACGGCACGATGGCGCGCATGGACGACCTCATCGGCTTTGCGCGGATGCACGATCTCAAGATCGGCACGATCCGCGACCTCATCGCCTACCGCCGCCGCAATGACCGGATGGTGGAGAAGAAAGCCGACCTCTCGTTCGAAAGCCGCTTCGGTGGGCAGTGGACGGCGCGTACGTACTTCAACAAGGCGACCGGCGACGAGACGATGGCACTCATCAAGGGTCGCATCGATCCGACCCGGCCGACCCTTGTGCGCATGCACACACTGTCGATCTTCGCCGACATCCTGGGTGAGCGGCAAGGCGGCCGCAGCGAACTGCTCCATCGCTCGATGGAGATCATCGCGGAGGCGGGATCGGGCGTCATCGTTCTGATCAACCGCCCGATGGGCATGGTGATGTCCCGCACGATCGACATCAAGAACCGGCTCCGCGCGGGCGAAGAGCCGGACCTCAACGAACTGCGCGACTATGGTGTCGGTGCGCAGATCCTGGCCGAGCTGGGCGTGCACGACATGGTCCTGCTCACCAACACGCATCATTCGCTCGTCGCGCTGGAAGGCTACGGGCTCAACATCGTCGGGGAACAAGCGCTCGACGGCGCCGGAGACGAACACGATGGCTAAGTTCCTCATCATCGAGGCACGCTTCTACGACCACCTCAACGACATGCTCGTCGCCGGTGCGCGCGCGGCGATCAAGGCCGCCGGACACAAGAGCGAGACGATCACCGTTCCCGGCGCGCTCGAAATTCCCGGCGCCATCGCGCTCGCCGATGCAAGCGGCGACTATGACGGGTTTGTCGCGATCGGCGTGGTGATCCGCGGCGAGACCTACCACTTCGAGATCGTGGCCGGCGAAAGCGCGCGCGGCATCATGGCGATGACGATGGACGGAATCGCCATCGGCAACGGCATCCTCACGGTCGAGAACGAAGCACAAGCGCTCGTCCGGGCCGACCCGGCGCAGAAGGACAAGGGCGGCGAGGCGGCCAAGGCCGCCATCGCGCTCTACGATCTGAAGGAACGCTTCGACGGATAGGTTGTCTCCAGGGAAAGTGGGCCGCGCCGTAATCCGGTGCGGCCTTACTACTGAAGGCGGAACGCCCTTATCGACTCGCCGCTGGGATGTTCCCAAGTAGCACAGGTAAAACTTCGCACTTTTTCCGAGACATTCTTCGTGTAGATGGTCTTCGGCACCGCAGGGATAATCATCTATATCGGATGCTTTTTTCTGATGATGATCTCCGGGAATTTCGGGGTCGCAATAAAGAAAATCGTCCACAACAGTGGACCTCGGGTGAGCCAGCGGCTCGACCTGTTGGAGACCTGTACAGTGTACAAGGAAGAAACTGCCGAAGGCCTCTTGAAGAGGCTGACTGAGTTGCTTGCGGAGCTGGATGCGATCGATGCCCAGGTGGCAGCCGCGCACCTCGACCAGGCGATCCACGCGCTGCGTCATCAGTTCGCCGACCGCAGTGATACATCCAATACCGAATAGGCTTCCCGAGACCGTCGCCGCCAACCGTGCGTATGGTTGATCCAGTCCGGAGCGCGGCCGGCGATGATCGAAACAGAGGCTGCGATGCGGATTGCGTCGCATACCGGAACCACATCGATATCGCAGGTACGTGCCAGGGGGGGTTCAAGGCCGCGTCAACCGACGCGGTCAAGGCGGAGTGTCGATGGAACGTACCGAACTGGTAATGCGCAATCGTACGAAGGCGATGCGGCTCATCGGCATCGCCAACGAGCTGTTGGCAATGGCTCGTGACCTGGAGATACAAACAGGAGGCGACAGTTCCATCACCCGTGCTCCGCCGCCGGGCGGCGCTCCACAGGCCGCGGGGCAGGACCATCCGGTCTGGGTGGAGCTGGCGCGGCAAACGTATGAAGACCGCCGCCGGCGCACCAAGATCTTCCAGTCCGAGGAACTGTTCGGCGAACCGGCGTGGGACATCCTGCTCGACCTGTTCATCGCCGCCAAGGAGCGCCGCCGCGTCTCGGTGACCAGCGCCTGCATCGGTTCGGCCGTGCCGGCGACTACGGCCCTGCGCTGGATTTCGATCCTCGAACGGCAGGGCTTGCTGATGCGAGAAGCCGACCCGGGTGACGCCCGGCGCGTCTACGTTCGGCTGAGCCCGGGCGGTTACGAGGCGATGCTGGAGTACTTCTCGGCGTCCAGCCGCTCGGTGGTCCTGCTGGACGAGGGGTCGGTCGAAGCCAAGCGGGGCTGACGCTTGTGGACAAGG
>Ga0068863_100003851_pt1 | contig 14840 bp, 17 predicted proteins | sample KBSSwiS62_FD_66596 | JGI IMG/M metagenome (GOLD analysis project Ga0068863, IMG submission 66596) | Switchgrass rhizosphere microbial communities from Kellogg Biological Station, Michigan, USA - KBS Switchgrass S6-2 | ecosystem: Host-associated > Plants > Roots > Rhizosphere > Soil ...
CTGCGCGGCGCCGACGGCGACGAGGTCGAGATCGCCGTCGCCTGGCTGTCGGGCGAAGCACGCCAGGGCCGCATCGGCGTCGGCTGGGCGACGCTGGCGGCGTTGCGCGGCGCGCCCGCAGCCGAGCCGACGCTGACGCTGGGCGACGCCGATGCCGCCCTCTCCGCGGTGGCGGGCGCCGCCGGCAAGGGCTCGGCGGCGGCACGAAGCGCGACCTTGCGCGCCCTCTTCGAGCGCGCCACCGCGGCCGAGCAGGACTTCCTCGTCCGCCTGCTCGTCGGCGAGCTGCGCCAGGGCGCGCTCGAAGGCGTGATGCTCGACGCCGTCGCCGCCGCGTCGGGTCTGCCGCCGGCCGACGTGCGCCGGGCGGCAATGGTCACCGGCCGCCTCGGCGAGGTCGCGCGGATGGCGATGAGCAAAGGCGATGGCGAGGGCCACGGCGCGGCCGGCCTCGCCCGCCTTGCCGTCGCCCTGCACCGGCCGGTGCAGCCGATGCTCGCGACGCCGGCCGACGACATCGCCGCCGCGATGGCCAGGCTCGGCACGGCGGCGCTCGAATGGAAGGTCGACGGCGCACGCGTGCAGGTGCACAAGGCGGGCGGCGAAGTCAAGGTCTACACGCGCGCGCTGAAGGACGTGACCGCGTCGGCACCCGAGATCGTCGAGGCGCTGCACGCGCTCGCCGCGCAGGAGCTGATCCTCGACGGCGAGGCCGTCGCGCTCGCCGCCGACGGCTCGCCGCTTCCGTTCCAGGTGACGATGCGCCGCTTCGGTCGCAAGCTCGACGTCGAGCGGATGCGCGCCGAGCTGCCGCTGGCGGTGTACTTCTTTGATTGCCTGCACCGCGACGGGACGTCGCTGCTCGACCGCCCGGCACGCGAGCGCTTCGATGCGCTCGCCGCCGCCCTGCCCGAGGCGCTGGTGATCCCGCGCATCGTCACCGCCGACGTCGCCGCCGCGGTCGACTTCTACGCCGACGCGCTCGCGCGCGGCCACGAGGGCGTGATGGCCAAGGCGCTCGACGCGCCCTACGAAGCGGGCCGCCGCGGCGCGAGCTGGCTCAAGGTCAAGCGCGCGCACACGCTCGATCTCGTCGTCCTCGCCGCCGAGTGGGGCCACGGCCGCCGTCACGGCTGGCTCTCGAACCTGCACCTCGGCGCGCGCGATCCGACCGTGGCGCATTCGCCGAGCGGCTGGGTGATGCTCGGCAAGACGTTCAAGGGCATGACCGACGCGCTGCTCGAGTGGCAGACGGCCGAGCTGCTCGCGCGCGAAGTCCGGCGCGACGCCTACACGGTGTGGGTCAGGCCCGAACTCGTCGTCGAGATCGCCTTCAACGACTTGCAGGAGAGCCCGCACTATCCCGGCGGGCTGGCGTTGCGCTTCGCTCGCGTCAAGGGCTACCGCGAAGACAAGGCGGCGGCGGACGCGGACACGATCGAGACGGTGCGGGCGCTTTACGAAGCGCAGGCGGCGCAGTCGACGCGCTGAACGCGATCCGCCGATCGCGCCGGGCCCGCGCGCTACAGAACCGAGAAGCGATAGTCGAGCGGGAACGAGGCGGCGGCCGCGCTTTGCCGCACCTGGCCGCGCGCGCTGCCGGCGTTCCTTTCGCCTTCGCCGGCCTCGCGCTTCCCGTGCCGCGCCCTGGCCTCGCCGGGTGTCGCCCGACTGCCGGAGCCGATCGTGCGGACTTCGCCCGCGCCGCGTTTCAGGTGGTTGGTCATCCGAGCCTCCACGTGGAGAGATGCCTCATGGTGAGGAATCCGCCGGGATGAATCTGTCGGAGATGAGCCAGACCGGTGTCGGAAATCAGCCCAACGAGGTGTCGGTTGCCGGGCGATTCCTGGCCCGGCGAAAGGGTTATCCGCGTCCCATCTTGCCCTGCAGGACGGCGACGAGGTGCGACTTGGCTTCGCCGAGCTGGGCCTTGTCGCTGTCGTGCACCTTGCGGAAGAAGGCCGCGCATTCCGGTGAGCCGGCCTGTTCGGCGTCCTTGATGTACTGGTCGTACGCCATGAGCGCTTGCGCCTTGTTCTGGATCAGCGTGATCCAGTCGTAGGCGAGGTCGCTCAGCGGGTGCGGGTCGGTGGCCTGTTCCTTCATGGAGTTCTCCTCTTCAGCAGCTGCGCATCGTTCGCCGCGTCACTTGTTGCCGCCCGAGTCGTTCTTGCCCTTCGAGCCGCCGCCGTTCGCGGGCTTGCCGGGAGCGTTCTGCGCCGGCTTGCCCTTCCCGCCGCCGCTTCCCGGCTCCTTCTGGCCGCCTTGGTCGCGCTTGGTGTTGGGCTGATTGGCCATGGTCGTTCCCTTTTTTTGTTCGCTGCGACGCCGAGCGCGTCGCCGTCCGCCAGCAACCGGAGTGCCCGAGGAGCGCCGCCTCGACCGTGACGATCGCCGTTACCGCCGCGCGACAGACGGCGTCGGGTGAGACGAGGTCCTCAGGGCCATCAACTGCAGGTCCGACACCAGCCGGGCGAACGCGCTGTCCGAGCCGACGTCCGGCCGATCGGCACCGTCTTGCGGCGAGAACGGCTCGCCGTCGAAAAGCTCTTCCGCGTGGCGGCCATCAAGAGGCTTGCGAGAGGCGTTCAGCGCCGCCCGCTCGGCGATGAGGCGATTCGATTCGGCGATCACGGCCTGCCGGGTCTCCGGCGTCATGTAGTAGCGAAACATCGAAGTGAGGTGTAGAAGTGACAACGGACCGACGCTATCGAGAAGCGAAGGTGCGGCTCGTCCGCCGCGACCGCTCGCGGCTGTCGGACAAGGACGCATCGTGTCCTCGCGGCGCGCCGAGCGCGTCATCCGTCACGAATCACGCGCGGCGCGCGAGCGAACGATGATCGTGCTGGTGGTGACGAAGACGCACTCGCCCCGCTCGTTGTTCAGCGTGGCGGTGTAGCGGACGAAACCGCGGTCGGGCTTGCTCTTCGAGACCCGGCTTTCCTTGATCACCGCCTTGCCGCGCAGGGTATCGCCGGGCCTCACCGGGGTCGGCCAGTTCATCTCTTCGTGCCCCGGCGATCCGAGCGTCGTCGCAGGGTCGAGGAACGACTCGTGCATCAGCCTGAGCCAGACGAGCGCGGTCATCCAGCCGCTGGCGATGAGGCCGCCGAACGGCGTCGCCTGCGCCGCCTGCTCGTCGACGTGAAACGGAAACGGGTCGTACTTCCGCGCGAACTCGACGATCTCCTCGCGCGTCACCCGGTACGTGCCGAGGTCGAATTCTTCGCCCGCTCGATAGTCCTCTGCGAAGCGACTTTGCGACGAACCCATGATCACTCCCTCCCCGGCATTTTCACGATGGCGTTCCGGCGCACCTCGCGGGGCGCGAGCGGATCGGCGCCGGCAGACTACATCGGCCGGAGCGGGTGGTACAACCTCGGCCTTTCGACACGCAGGGAGAGCACCGCCGTGAGCGCCGACAGGGATGGCGAGGCCGACCGGTGCGTTCGAAGCGCATGACGCTGGCCCTGGCCGTCGTCGCATCGGCCTACGTCGGCCTGTGCGTCGTGGTCTTCGCCGTCCAGCGCTCGCTGATCTATTTCCCCCAGCCTTCGTCGCTCGGCGACGGCGACACGCTGGTCGTCGTCCCGGTCGCCGATGCGCGCGTGGTCGCATCGGCGCGGCCTCGGCCCGGGCCGAACGCACTCGTCTACCTGGGCGGCAACGGCGACGACGTGACGCGCAGCATCCCCGCGCTGGCGGCGTCGTTTCCGCAACACGCGCTCTATCTCCTCCACTACCGGAGCTACGGTCGAAGCGGCGGCAAGCCCTCGGAGACCGCGCTCGTCGGCGATGCCGTGGCGTTGTTCGATCTCGTCCGGCGCGAGCATGCGTCGATCGAGGTCGTCGGCCGCAGCCTCGGCAGCGGCATCGCCGTCCAGGTCGCGAGCGCCCGGCCGGTGGCGCGGCTCGTACTCGTCACACCGTACGACAGCGTGCTGGCGATCGCCGCGTCGCGATTTCCCTATCTTCCGGTCCGATGGCTGCTGCTCGACCGCTACGAGTCGTCACGGCACGCGGCCCAGGTGACGGCGCCGACGCTCATCGTCGCCGCCGAGAACGACGAGGTCATTCCGCGGGCCAGCACCGAGCGGCTGCTCGCGCGCTTTCGGCCCGGGATCGCGACGCTGAAGGTGATCGCGAACGCCGACCACAACAGCGTCGCCGATCAGCGCGAGTACGGGCCCATCCTCGGCGGCTCGGCTCCGGGCTCCGCCGACAAGCCCTGAAACCGGCAGCGGAATGACGCCGGCGGTAAAAGCGAGTCATGGCCAAGGTCCGCGTCAGCTTCTCGCTCTCCCTCGACGGCTTCGGCGCCGGCCCCGATCAAAGCCTTCAGGACCCGCTCGGCAAGGGCGGCATGGCCATGCACGAGTGGGCACTCGCGACGCGAACCTTCAGGCGGATGCATGGCGGGGCCTCGGGCGGCTCGGTCGGCGTCGACGACGACTTCGCCGCCGCGAGCATGGCCAACATGGGCGCCTGGATCCTCGGCCGCAACATGTTCGGCCCGGTGCGCGGGCCGTGGCCCGACGATTCGTGGAAAGGCTGGTGGGGCGACGACCCGCCGTATCACGTGCCGACGTTCGTTCTCACCCATCACGCGCGCGCGCCGATCGAGATGAAGGGCGGAACGACGTTCGTCTTCGTCACCGACGGGATCCACGCCGCGCTCGAGCAGGCTCGGGCCGCGGCCGGCGACAAGGACATTCGCATCGGCGGCGGCGTGTCTACCGTTCGCCAGTACGTCGAGGCCGGCCTGGTCGACGAGATGCACCTCGCGATCTCGAACGCGCTGCTCGGGCGCGGCGAGGATTTCTTCGCCGGGCTCGACCTGCCGGCGCGAGGTTTCACCGTCGCCCGGCGCGAAGCCACCGAGCTCGCCACGCACGTCGTGCTCACCCGCGCCTAGCCCCGCGCCCGGTCATGCAGGTGCGCCCGCGTGCTCGTGGCTCGCGCTCGCGCCTCCCTCATGGCCTGATCCGTCTCGGCCGACGACTTCGACGGCGCGACCCGCGGCGCGGGAAGCACTTCGCTGGCTGCGCTTCGCTTGTGGAAGTAGAGGCGTCCGACCATCGATCGCGCCAGATCCGACCCGATCGCCCACTCGGTCAGGCGATCGGACTGGAAGCGATCGAACGCCCAGCGCAACGCGCGCTTGAGCGCAAAGTGCGGATAGCGCCCGCGCAGCGTCTCGGCCGGCTGCGCCGCGCGGCCGCGCAGCCAGTCGGCGGCAGCCGATCCGGCCATCCCGCCGTAGCAGAGCGCGGTGTGGATCCCGCCCGCAGTGAGCGGCGAGACGAGCCCGGCCGCGTCGCCGACGAGGAGGACGCGATCGCCGAAGACGCGCGGGAGCACGCCGCCACACGGAATCATCCCGGCGCGCGTTCCGCTCGGCCGATCGGCGCGCTCGCTGATCAGCGGCGCCAGGCGATCGAGCAGCTCGTTGACGTCGGCAGCGCTGCCGAGCGCGTGCCGGCGCGCCACGCCAATCTGCAGCATGCCGGCGCCCTGGAACGCCCAGCCGAGGTAGCCGGGGGCGAGGCGGCGGTCGACGAGGCAATGGAGCGCCTCGGTGTCGTGCAGCTTGCCGCCCGCGAACTCGAGCTCGACGCCGGCGAGGAACTCGCGGTTCGCGCTCAGCTCGCAGAGCCGCGCGACCTTCGAGTGCGGCCCGTCGGCGCCGACGAGGTAGCGCGCGAGTAATGCGCGGTTGACGATCCAGCCGTTCTCGTCGCGCTTGAGCGACGACAGCGCCATGCCCCAGCAGAAGACGACGCCGACCCGCATCGCCTGCTCGACCATCCAGCGCATGACGCCGGCCGTGTCGGTGGCGAGGAAGTGGTAGCCCGCCGCCTGCAGGCGGACGTGGCGCAACGACGGCGCGTAGACGCACACCGCCGGGATCGGCCGCGTCAGCGCCGCCGGCATCGTCCGCAACCAGCCGATCTCGGCGACCTCGCGAACGAGCAGCCCGGTCGTGTGCAGGCGCGCGCCCGGATAGGGCTTGAGATCGATGACGCAGACGCGCTGGCCGGCCAGCGCCGCCTCGCGAGCGCAGGCGATTCCCGCGAAGCTGGCGCCGACGACAAGGAGATCGAATCGCATGGCGCCCAGCTTGACGCCGGCGCGTGCGCGCGGTTCGAAGCGAAGGCGAAGCGAGCGTGAAATCGCGCGGCGCCGGCGAACACGCGCCGCCGGCCGCGTCAATCGACGCGGACGAAGCTCCGGCGCAGCTGCTGCCGGTCGAGCATCTCGAAGTGCCACCACTCGTTCTCGATGCCGCGAAACCCGCCCGCGGCCAGCGCCCCGCGCAGCAGCTCGCGCGAACGGTGCTGTGCCCGCGTCAGCGCGCCGCTGGCGAGGTGGCGCGCCTCGAGCCGGGGGTGCGAGAGCTCGGTCATCTCGTCGAAGCCGCTGCCCATGTCGAGCTCGCGGCCCTCGGCGTCGATCAGCGTCGCGTCGAGCGCCATGCCGAACGAATGGATCGACCCGCGCGCCGGGTCGGCGACGTACTGGCGCAGGCCCGTGCCGTCGAGGAAGTCCCAGAGCTCGATCTGGACGCGGTGCGGGCGGAGCGCGTCGAGCACCAGCAGGCGATGGCCGGGCGCGACCTCGGCGAGCCGCGCGACCGCCTGCTCGAGGCCTGCCGCCGCCCGGCGATGCAGCCAGGCGCAATCGAGCTCGCCGTAGAGGTCGCGGCCGACGAAGTTGCGCACGCTCGCGTAGCGGAGGTCCGCGGCGATGCCGGCAATGGTCGAGAGGCGGCGAAACTCCGGATGCGAGACGATGTCCTCGCAGCGGATGGCGCTCAATTCGTTCGCCCGTCGCTGCCCTACTTGTCGTCGTCCCAGGCCTTTTCCGGCAGCGGCAGGCCTTGCAGGTCGGCGGCGCCCAGACGGCCGTCGACGCTGCGACCCAGGCTGTCCAGCACGACGATCAACTGGCGCGTGTGCTGCGCCGAGTGCCAGGTCGTGCGCTCGAGGACCTCTTGCATCGACTGCTCGCCCCAGTAGGTCGCCATGCGCGCTCGCGCCGAGCGATCGCGGCGCGCGTCCCACCAGGCGTTGAAGCGTGACAGGACGGCTTCGCCATAGCCGACCACGTCCTGTCCCGGCTGGACCTCGTGCGTTCCGCGCATCGTCGATTCGTAGGTCAGCTCCTCGGGCTTCTCGACGGCGTCGAGAAACGCCTCGACGATGCGGATCACGTGGTGGGCGAGGCCGCGCGGCGGCGCCCAGCTGTTGCGGAACGGCCCGTCGAGCTCGGCGTCCGACATCTGGCGAACGTAGCGCATCGCCGCGGCGACGACGATGTTGACTCGCTCGACGAGGACCTCGGGCGAGAGCCGCGCGTCGAGGCGGACGTCGAGCGCCAGGAACTGCGCGACGTCGGCGAGCGACTGCGCATAGACGAAGCGCCCGGCCCGGGCGACGATCGGTACGCTGCGTGCGCCGAGCGCCTGCAGCTGGGCCATGCCGGTCGGGTCGGCAACGACGTTCACCGACTCGAACGGCACGCCTTGCTTGGCGAGGAACTCCTTCGTGCGAAGGCAACTCGTGCAGCCCGGCGCCCAGAACACTCGCACCGGCGCTTCGGTTTCGACGACATCAACGACGGCGCTGTCCATGGAAGATCCTCATCGGCTCGGCAAGGCGCTGGCATAGCATGGCGATCGCGCCCTGAAGGAATCGCCATGCAGTTTCGGGAGATCGCGTCGGGACTCCGTTTCCCCGAGGGCCCGTTGGCCCTCGACGACGGCTCGGTGCTCGTCGTCGAGATCGCCGGCGGCACGCTCGCGCGCGTGACGCCCGACGGCCGCGTCGAGCGCATCGCCCAGCTCGGCGGCGGCCCGAACGGCGCCGCGATCGGCCCGGACGGCGCGGCCTACGTCTGCAACAACGGCGGCCTGCACTTCATCCACTCGCCCGACGGCACGATGCGGCCGGCGCACCAGCCCAACGATTATTCCGGCGGCCGCGTCGAGCGCGTCGACCTCGGCACGGGCCGGGTCGAGCGCCTGTTCGATGCGGTCGAGGGAGTCCCGCTCAAGGGCCCGAACGACATCGTCTTCGACTCTGGCGGCGGCTTCTACTTCACCGACCTCGGCAAGGTGCGCGCGCACGAGGTCGATCGCGGCGGCGTCTACTACGCGGCGCCCGGCTACGCGAGCGCGATCGCGGTCGCCGCGCCGGCGATGACGCCGAACGGCGTCGCCCTCTCGCCCGACGATTCGATCCTTTACTACGCCGAGACCGAAGGCGCGCGGCTGTGGGCGTTCGACGTCACCGGCCCCGGCCAGGTGCGCCGCGACCCGTGGCCGTCGCCGCACGGCGGCCGCCTCGTCGTCGCCGCGCCCGGCGGCCACTACCAGCGCTTCGACTCGATGGCCGTCGACGCGCTCGGCAATGTCTACGTCGCGACGCTGCTGCACGGCGGGATCACGATCGTCTCGCCCGACGGCACGATCTGCCGCCACCTGCCGCTGCCCGATCGCTATCCGACCAATCTCTGCTTCGGCGGCCCCGACCTGCGCACGCTCTACGTCACGCTCTCCGGCAGCGGCAGGCTGATCGCCTTCGACGACTGGCCCGTCCCCGGTCACCGGCTTCATTTCTCGCGCTGACGCGTTCGTCGCGGCCGCCGGTCAGGCCCCGGCGGCGATTCGGCCCGACGGGTCGCCGCGCAGGGTGGTGCGGTACATCGTCCGCCGCTCGGCGAGGTCGTAGTCGGCGAGCGCGATGTGCATGACGCAGCGGTTGTCCCACAGGACCATGTCGGCCGGCTTCCAGACGTGCCGGTAGACGTTCTCGTGCGGCGTGCTGTGCTCGTAGAGGAAGGCGAGGATCGGCGCGCTCTCCTCCGCCGTCAGGCCTTCGATCGAGACGGTCGTCATCTCGCTCACGTAGAGCGCTTTCTTCCCCGTGACGTCGTGGCGGCGCGCGATCGGCTGGTAGACCGGCGGATTGCGGCGCCGGATGTCCTCGAGCTCGGCCGGCGTTCGCTGCAGCCGCGTCTCGCGCGCGACGCTCATGTCGTGCAGCGCGAAGCGGCCGTCGAGCCACTCGCGGTAGAGCGGCGAGAGCGACTCCCAGGCGCGATACATGTTGCAGAACATCGTGTCGCCGCCGACCTCGGGCAGCTGTTGCGCATGCAGCATCGACCCCTTGGCCGGGCGCAGCGTCGTCGACAGGTCCGAATGCCACTGGCGGCCGACCGAGAGTCGCTTGCCGGTCGACTCGTAGTTGTTGACGAGCAGGATCTCGGCGTGGTCGGGATGGCGAAACTTCGGGATCGCCGCGTGATCGTCGAGCTCGCCGAAATTGCGGCTGAAGGCGATCTGCTGCTCGGGCGTGAGCTGCTGGCCGCGAAACAGCAGCACGAGGTGCTCGCTCCACGCGGCGCGAAGCTCCTCCGCGGTTCCGGCCGTGACCGGCGCGGCGAGGTCGAGGCCGACGATCTCGGCGCCGAGCGCCGATCCGAGCTTGCGAACGGTGAAGGTCATGGTCGCGGTCGAAATGAAGGCGGCGTCAGACGCCGGGAATCTGGTTGTGGTCGGCCCAGAACACCACGCGCCGCTGCAGCCAGTGCATGACCAGGTGCAGCGTGATGCCCATCGTCGACAGGCAGACGAGCGCGGCGAACACGCCGGCGGTATCGAGGTTGAAGTTCATCTGCAGGATCAGGTTGCCGAGCCCCTTCTTCGAGCCGACGAACTCGCCGACGATCGCGCCGAGGATGCTGAAGATCACCGCGATGTGCAGGCCGGCGAAGATCATCGGCAGCGCGCTCGGCAGCTTGACCATCTTGAACGTCTGCCAGCGCGACGCGCGCAGCGAGCGCATCAGCTCGATCTTCTGGGAGTCGGTCGAGCGCAGCCCGGTGATCACGTTGACCAGGATCGGGAAGAACGAGACGATTCCGGCCATGATGATCTTCGAGGTGATGCCGAAGCCGAACCAGATGATGAAGAGCGGCGCGACCGCGACCTTGGGCGTCGTCTGGATCGCGATCAGGTACGGATAGAGCACGCGCTCGACGAAGCGAGACTGAGCGATCGCGCTGCCGAGGGCGATCGCGATCACCGCGGCGCCGGCGAAGCCGAGCAGCGCCTCGCTGAGCGTCACGAACGCGTTGCTGACGAAGAGGCCGCTGCCGAGCCCGTTGACGAGCGAGCGCCAGATCGCCGAGGGCGGCGGCACGACGTAGAGCGGCACCTCGAGCCAGCGGATCACGCCCTCCCAGAGGCCGACGACGACGACGAAGAGGAGCGGCACGCAGACCAGCTCGCGGTTGGCGCGCCACCAGCCCTGCTCCGGCTCGTCGCCTGTTACCGCCCCGGCGGCGATCTTGCCCGCTGTCGCTTCGATCATTCGATCATCCCCTTGGCCTGGAAGTGATGGCGGATCCGCTTCGTGAAGACGCCGAAGGCGTCGCTGGTGACGATGTCGAGCGAGCGCTCGGCGCCGAGGTCGACGTCGACGACGTCGGCGACGAGGCCCGGGCGCGCCGACAGGACGAGGACCCTGGTCGCCAGGAACACCGCCTCGGGAATCGAGTGCGTGACGAACAGGATCGTCTTCCCGGACTCGGCCCAGATCCGGCGGATCTCGACGTTCATGCTCTCGCGCGTCATCGCGTCGAGCGCGCCGAACGGCTCGTCCATCAGCAGCACCGCCGGGTCGTGCATCAGCGCGCGAGCGATCGCGACGCGCTGCTGCATGCCGCCGGAAAGCTCGTTCGGGTACTTGCCGGCGAAATCGGTCAGGCCGACCAGCCCGAGCAGCTCGAGCCCGCGCGCACGGCTCTTCGCCAGGTCGAGCCGCTGTACGGCGGCGGGCAGCATCACGTTCTCGAGCGCGGTGCGCCACGGCAGCAGCACCGGGCTCTGAAAGACGACGCCGATCTCGTGCTGCGGCCCGTTGATCTCGCGGCCGCCCATCGAGATGCTGCCGGCCGAGCGGTCGATCAGGCCGGCAATCAGCTTGAGCAACGTCGACTTGCCGCATCCCGACGGCCCGACGATGGTGATGAACTCGCCGCGCGCGATGTCGAGCGAGACCGGGCCGAGCGCGCGGGTCCGGCTGCGGTCGCGCGATCTGTACGACTTTTCGAGGCCGGCGACGCGGATCAGCGCAGCGGCGTCGGATCGGCCGGGCTCCGCCGTGCGGCTCTTCGTGTCGATCGTCGTCGGGGTCGGAGACAGCGTCGTGCTCATGATGATCACGCGGCGGCGGCGTGCTGCTGTTTGAGGTGGCCGAGCCCGCCGCCGGCGGCGACGATCTCGAGCAGGAAGGCCGGCAACGGGTCGGCCTGCAGGCGGGCACCGCTCGTCTCGTCGGCGATCGCGCCGGTCGCGAAGTCGACGCGCAGCCGGTCGCCGTCGCCGAGCTGGTCGTAGACATCCTCGCCGACCTCGAGCAGCGGCACGCCCATGTAGATCGCGAGCCGGAACGCCGGCCGCGACAGGGTCCGCGCGATCAGGCCGACGCCCAGCTCCTTCAGCGCGATGAACGGATGGCTGTGCTGGCTGCCGTGGGCGAAGCGCTTGCCCACGACGAGGATGTCGCCGGGCTTCGCCTCGGCGGCGAACTCCGGCCGCACTTCGGCGAGGATGTGCTTCTTCAGCAGGCGCGGGTCGTATTCGAAGACGTGGCGCGCCGAGATCAGGGCGTCGCTCGCGACGTCGTCGCCGAGACGCCAGCAGCGGCCCGCGAGGGCGAGGCCGCTCATGGCGCGGCCGCCGCGAGCAGCTCGCGGGCATCGGTGATGCGGCCGGTCACCGCCGATGCGGCGACCGTCAGCGCGCTCGCGAGGTAGATCCTCGCCTCGCGGCTGCCCATCCGGCCCGGGTCGTTGCGGGTGCTCGTGCTGATGCGAACCTCGCCGACGTCGAGCTGGGCGAGGCCGCCGAAGCACGGTCCGCAGGTCGGCGGCGCGAGCTGCGCGCCGGCGCGCATCAGCGCGGCGAGCGTGCCGTCGGCCATGGCCGCTTCGTAGATCCGGCGCGTCGCCGGAATCACCAACAGCTGCACGCCGGCGTGGACGCGCCGGCCCGCGAGCAGGCTCGCCGCGGCGCGCAGCTCGGCGAGCGTTCCCGACGCGCACGAGCCGATGTAGGCATGGTCGATGCGGACGTCGGCGAGCTCGCCGACCGCGCGAACGTGCGTCGGCGACGGCGGCTCGCTGACCTGCGGGCCGAGCGTCGCGGCGTCGATGTGCAGCTCGGCGAAGACCGCGGCGTCGGCGTCGCCGGCGAGCGGCTGCGGGTCGCGTGCGCCCATCGCGCGCAGCGCCTCGACGCACGCGGCGTCGGCGGCGACGATGCCGGCCTCGGCGCCGGTGTCGATGCTGAGGCCGGCGATCGTCATCCGCTCGGCGACCGAGAGCGCGGCGATGCCGTCGCCGACGTATTCGATGACTCGATAGCTTGCCATCTCGTCGTCGATCTGGCGCATCGCCGCGAGGACGATGTCGCGCGCCGCGACGCCGGCGCGCAGCCGCCCGCTGACGTGGACGCGGATGGTTCCGGGGACGCGCAGCCAGATGTCGCCGCGCGCCATCGGCGTCGTGATCTCCATGCCGAACGGCATCGCCAGCGCGCCGGCGCCGCCGATTCCCGGCGTGTGCGTGTCGGCGCCGACGACGAACATCCCCGGCGACACCAGGCCGCGCTCGACGACGAGCGGGTGCGTGATTCCCTCGCCGTCGAAGAGATGGCCGACGTACATCTCGCCGGCGAGCTTTCGGGTCAGGCGGTTGCGCTCGGCGCCGGCCTGGCTGTGCACCGGGACCTCGTGGTCGATGACGACCGCGATCCGTTCGGCGCCGACGAAGCGGGTGATGCCGATGTCGCGCAGCCGCTTGACGTACGCCGGGAAAGACACCTCGGGGACGGTGATGAGGTCGGGCCGCGCCCAGACGATCTCGCCCTCGTCGACGTGGCCGCGCCCGCTCGCCCGCGCCAGGATCTTCTGCACCAGGGTCTGGCCCATCCGGTTCACCCGCGCGACACGATGTCGTTCTCGAACGCGGCGTCGCGATCGGCGCCGAGCAAGGCGGTGAGCTCGGGCAGCGGGATCATCGCGTCCAGGTGCGGCGCCGTCGTTCCCTGCTCGCGCAGCGTCGCGAGAATCGTCCGCTGCAGCTTGACGATCGCCTGGATCAGCGTGATCGGATAGAGCGCCAGGCCGAGTCCGGTCGCCGCGAGCTCGGCCTGCGTGAACAGGGGCCGAACGGTTTCCGCCACGGTGTGCATGACCGGCACGTCGACGGCGTCGACGAGCGCGCGCATCTCCTCGAGCGACGCCAGCGACGGCGCCATGACGGCGTCGACGCCGAGCGCCGCCATCTGGCGGCAGCGCCGGATCGTCTCGTCGATGCCGCCGATCGTCATCGCGTCGGTGCGGCCGACGATGACGATGTCACCGCGGCGCGCCGCCAGCGCGGCGCGCAGCCGCTCGGCCATCTCGGCGTCGCCGACGAGCTTCTTGCTCGCCATCGCGCCGCAGCGCTTCGGGTTCTGCTGGTCCTCGAGGTGGAGCGCGGCGACGCCGGCGCGCTCGTAGGCGCGCACGGTGGCGGCGATGTTGGCGATGCCGCCGTAGCCGGTGTCGGCGTCGGCGACGACCGGCAGCGCGGCGGTGTCGACGAGCGCGGCGGCATGCGCCGCCATCTGCGTCATCGTCAGCAGGCCGATGTCGGGCTGGCCGTGGCTGGCCGCGACCGAATAGCCCGACAAGTACACCGCCTCGAAGCCGGCGTCGGCGATCAGGCGCGCGCCGAGCGCGTCGTGGCAGCCGGGCACGGCGACGGCGGCGCGCCGCGCCAGCAGCTCGCGCAGCTGCGCGGCGGGCGATCGCCCTGCGTCGGGGAGCGCTTGCGACGGCTGCACGGAGCGCCTACTTGCCCAGCGCGACGGCCTGCGCGCGCACGGCCGCCGAGTCGAAGCGGTTCACGCCGGCGATGAACTCGTTGGTGTAGAGATCCCTGGGGTCGAGCTTGCCCTCGATGCGCTTGTTGGCGCGCATGAACTCGACCATCGTGTCGACCGACGCCGGCGGCAGCTCGCCCCATTTCGTTCCCGCCTCGGGCCTGATGAACTCGTTGCGAGTCTTGACCAGGTGCAGTGCTTGCGCGAACGCCGTCGCGTCGTCGACGTTGGTCGGCTTGGTCTCGGGATAGACCTTCCAGTGCGCGCGCACCGCGCCCTCGGGGTTGGCGATCATCATCGCCGAGCCCTCGGCGATGCAGCGCAGCACCTTCTCGATCACCTGCGGCTGCTTGGTGACGTAGTCGTCGCGAACGAAGTACGAGCCGCCGAAGGTGAGCTTCTCGGCCTGCGTCGTCGTGAACTTGCGCAGCTTGATTCCCATGCTCTCGGCGGTCGCGATCTGCGAGTCCCAGGTGCCCCAGATGTCGACCTGGCCGCTCTTCAGCGCCGCGATCGCCTGCGCGCCGACGCCCGTCTCGACGAAGGTGACGTCCTTGTTCGGGTCGAGGCCGGCCTCGGCGATCATCCCCTTGATGATCTCGACCAGCTGCGCGCCGTACGAGATCACGCCGATCGTCTTGCCCTTGAAGTCGGTGATCGTCTTGATTGGGCTCGAATCGAGCACCACCGGGAACTGGAAGTTGCGGCGCATGTTGAGGTAGACCGCCTTGATCGGCGCGCCCTTCGTTCTCGCGACGATCGCCGCCCCGGGGCCCATGTTGACGAACTGCGCCTGCCCGGTGAGCAGCGCCTGCATCGCGGCCGTCGAGTTGGTCGGCTGCAGCGTCACGTCGATCCCTTCGCGCTCCCAGCACTTGGTGTAGATCGGCAGCGAGGTGTTGTT
>Ga0068863_100003853_pt1 | contig 14834 bp, 6 predicted proteins | sample KBSSwiS62_FD_66596 | JGI IMG/M metagenome (GOLD analysis project Ga0068863, IMG submission 66596) | Switchgrass rhizosphere microbial communities from Kellogg Biological Station, Michigan, USA - KBS Switchgrass S6-2 | ecosystem: Host-associated > Plants > Roots > Rhizosphere > Soil ...
TTCGCCGCCACGTCGGGGCCGCGGATCTGCAGGTCGATCGGTGCCGGCGCGCCGAAGTTGAGGATCTGGCTGACGATATCGGCGGGCAGGAACGAGAACGTGACGCCGGGGAAGCTGCGCGGCAATTCCTCACGCATGCGCTTGATGTAGTCGTCGGTCGGCGCGTGACCTTCCTTCAGCGCGATCTGGATGTCGCCGTCCTGCGATCCGATCAGGCCGGTGTTGTTGTAGGTCATGTTGATGCTGGAGATCGGCATGCCGATGTTGTCGGCCATCGCGGAGAGCTCCTCCGGCGGGATGATGCGGCGGATCGCCTGTTCGACCTGCGCGAACGTGTTCGCCGTTTCCTCCACGCGCGTGCCGACCTGGGCGCGCACGTGCATGAGGATCTGGCCGCCGTCGACCGCGGGGAAGAAGTTGCGACCGAGGAACGGCAACAATGCGAACGACGCGAGCACGAACAGCATGAACCCGGCGACGAACGCCTTGCGGTGCGCGAGGGCGAGTTCGAGCACTTCGTGGTAGCCGGCGCGGAAACGCTCGAAGCGCGCTTCGAAGGCGCGCTGGAAGCGCACCAGCGGATTGCGCGGCCCGCGCGGGCCTTCCCTCACCCCACCATCGGCTCCGACGATGGCAACGGGCGGCAGCGATGCCTCGTTGCCGTGCTCGTCGGTGTGCGGCGCATGCGGATGCAGCATGTACTTCGCCATCGTCGGCACCAGCGTGCGCGACAGGATGAACGAGCAGGTCATCGCGAACATCACCGCCTCGGCCATCGGCACGAACAGGAAGCGCGCAACGCCGTCGAGGAAGAACATCGGCACGAACACGATGCAGATGCACAGCAGGGAGACGAACGCGGGCGTGACGATCTGCGCCGCGCCGTCCATGATCGCGGTCTCGACATCCTTGCCGTGCTCGAGGTGCCAGTTGATGTTCTCGATCGTGACGGTGGCGTCGTCGACGAGGATGCCGACCGCGAGCGCGAGCCCGCCGAGGGTCATGATGTTGAGCGTCTCGCCGAACGCGGCGAGCATCGCGATCGCGCCGAGCACCGACAGCGGGATCGAGACCGCGATGATCACGGTCGAACGCCAGCTGCCGAGGAACAGCAGGATCATGACGCTGGTCAGCAGCGCCGCGATGACACCCTCCTTGGCCACGCCGCCGATCGCCGCACTGACGAACACGGACTGGTCGCCGACCGGCGCGATCTCGAGGTTGTCGGGCAGGCTCGGCTTGATCTCGGCCAGCTTGTCCTTGATGCCGGAGATGATCGCGAGCGTGGAGATCGCGCCACTCTTCAGCACCGACATCAGTACCGAGCGCTGGCCGTTCACGTGCACGATGTTGGTCTGCGGCGGATTGCCGTCGTGCGCGTGCGCAACGTCGCGGATGGTGACCATCGAACCGTTGACCGCCTTGATCGGCAGGTCGTTCAGCGCATCGATCTCCTTCGGCGCATTGTTGAGCAGCACGCTGTACTCGAAATCGCCGATCTTCTGCGTGCCGACCGGGGTGATCAGGTTCTGCGCGGCGAGCGCATTGGCGACGTCCTGACCGGACAGCCCGCGCGCCTGCAGCGCGGCCGGATCGAGGTCGATCTGCACCTGGCGCGTCTTGCCGCCGAACGGATACGGGATCGCCGCGCCGGGCACGGTGACCAGGCGCGTACGTACCGTGTTCGTCGCGAGATCGGCGAGATTCTGTTCGGTCAGCCCCTTGCCGGACAGCGCAAGCTGGATGATCGGCACGGTCGCCGCGCTGTAGTTAATGATCAGCGGCGGCGTGGTGCCCGCCGGCATCTGCTTGACCACGGTCTGCGAGATCGCGGTCACCTGCGCGTTGGCGGTGCGGATGTCGACGTTCGGCTGGAAGAAGATCTTGACGATGCCGAAGCCGTTGTAGGAGCTCGCCTCGATGTGCTCGATGTCGTTGACGGTGGTGGTCAGCGCGCGCTCGTACGGTGTAACGATGCGACCGGACATCTCTTCGGGCGACAGGCCCGTGTACTGCCACGCCACGCCGATGATCGGGATGCGGATCTCGGGGAAGATGTCGACCGGCGTGCGCAGCGCGGCGAGCACGCCGACGATGAGGATCAGCAGGGCGAGGACGACGAAGGTGTACGGGCGCGAAAGCGCGACGCGGACGATGCCGATCATGCGGGAGGCCGGAGGTTACTTTGAACCGGCATTATCGGTGCGGCGCCGGCGTTCCCAAGGCGATCGCGGATGAAGATTTCTTCATATTCATGTTTTGATGCGATGATCCGCCCTGCGCCGTTCCGCGCGTCGTCCGGGCAAGGTTGCCTCGATGCACGTGCACGATCGGCTCTACAGGGGAAATACACCGATGAAAGACGTTCTTCGCGACGCGGCTGCGCGCCGCGCTCGCGCCATTCTGCTGGCCGCGTTCGCCCTGTGCAGCGTCGCAAGAGCCACGGCGGCCACCTGGATCGTTACCGGCATCGCTGAACCGGCCACGCTCGCGTCGGCGGCGTGCGACACGGGCGCTCACACGTGCCCGACGCTGCGCGACGCCGTCAACAGCGCGGCCACGGGCGACACGATCGTGTTCGACGCATCGGCTGACGGCGCGACGATCAACCTGACGCTCTTTTCCAACCTTCCCGGCTGCGTGACGAGCAATGCGACCACTTGCTCGGACGGCGGAACTCTCGGCCGTGAATTCGGACCTTCTGCGTTCTTCATCGACGGCCGCTCGATCACGATCGACGCCACGGCGCTCGCACACGGGGTAACGATCTCACGCGCCGCCGCATCGGCGGACTTCCGCCTGTTCGACATCGCGCCCGGCAGCGGCCTTGCGCTCAAGGGAATGATCCTGAGCGGAGGCATGGCGAGAGGCTACAGCGGGAAATCCGGTGGTGGTGCCTTGGGTGCCGGAGGCGCGATCTTCAACCAAGGGACTTTGACCATCGCCGGCTGCTCCTTGGTGGGAAATACCGCCGCGGGTGGAGATACCGACCTAAGGCTCGCGGACACGGTGTCTGCAGGCGCGGGAACTGGAGCAATATCCACGACCGGTGGCCGCGGAGGCTTCCCGAATGGAGGCAGCTTCGGCAGCAATGTGATCAGTGGCCCACCGACGCCCGGAAGTCCAGGCGGATTCGGTGGTGGTGGCGGAGCCGGCGGTTTTTCATTGAACGATGGCGCGGCCAATGGAGGTCGCGGCGGGTTCGGCGGCGGCGGCGGCAGTGCACGCACCTTCCCGCAAGGCGCCTTCGCGCAAGGCGGCCAAGGCGGATTCGGTGGCGGTGGTGGCGCCAACGCCTGGGTCACGGCTGCCGGCGGATTCGGCGGCGGTACCAGCAACAGCTTTGGAGGTGCCGGGGCGGGACTGGGCGGCGCGATCTTCAACGACGCGGGAACGGCGACTGTTTCGAACACGACCCTGGTCGCGAATCGCGCCATAGGCGGTGCTGGGAGCTTCAGCAGCGGAGGCTCGGGATTAGGCGGCGCAATCTTCAACTACAACGGCACGCTCTCTGTCGATTTCTCGACGCTGACTGACAACACCGTGCAGCGCGGCACGAGCGGCCTCGCCAGCGTAGGCGGCACCGCAATCTACAGCCTCGGCGATTCGCTGGCCGCCTGCAGCGCCGGCGGCAACACCTGCACGAGCAGCGGCGCGACCCTGACGATGGACATGTCCGTCGCCGCGCGCAGCCTCGGTTCGCTCAATGACGTGACGCTCGATGCGATCAACGGAGGCACCAGCACGGCCAGCGGCGCAGGGAACTTCATCGCCTCCACGCAGGCTCTCAATGGCACGAGCACGGGTGCACTCGTCACCGTCAATCCGCCCGGCGTCACCGATCCGATGCTCGCGACGACGCTCGACGCCAACGGCGGCGTCGGCCTCACGCTGATGCCGCAGGCCGGCAGCCCCCTGATTGATTCGTCCGGCGGCAGCTGCAACGGCAAAACAGCGGACGAGCGCGGCTTCGCGCGCCCGCAAGGCGACCGATGCGATATCGGCGCCGTCGAAGTGCGCGGGCCACGCATCACGGTAGACGTGACTACACCCAACGGCACGGTGTCGCTGGCCTCGCCCGCTTCGCTCGGCGGTTTCGGCATCCAATCCTGCTCGCCCGGCAATATGGACTACTGCACCACGCGCGTGAGCAGCGAAGCAGGTGCGCCGAATATCGTTCTCGACGCCGACGCGGACCCCGGCTACCGCGTCGCCAGCCTGGGCAGCGACTGCGGCGCGACGCTCGACACGCAGAACGCGCAGATCGACATCGCCGCACTCGCCGCGGACTGCACCGTGCACGTCGCATTCGCGGCCAACACGGTCGGTGGCAGCGTGCAGGGACTGGCCGGCAGTGGCCTGGTGCTGCACCTCGACCCGGGCGATGGCGGCGATGGCGAGGACCTGCCCGTCGCGCCCGCGACAAGCACGTTCACATTCATGGCGGCGGTCGCGACCGGCAATACGTTCAGCGTTACTGTCTCGGCGCAGCCTGCCAGCCCGAGCCAGACCTGCGTCGTGACGAACGGCAGCGGCACGATGCCGGCGGCCAATGTTTCCGACATCGTCGTCGACTGCACGACGAATCGCTACACGGTCGGCGGCACCGCCAGTGGGGTCAACCTCGCCGGCCTCGTGCTGCGGAACAACGGTGGCGACGACCTCGCCATCAACGCCGCTGGAGCGTTTGCTTTCGCTTCCCTCGTGGCAAACGGTGCGCCGTACATCGTCACGGTGCTGTCGTCGCCCGGCGGGCAGAGCTGCGTGGTCAGCAACGGCGCAGGCGTCATGCCAAACAGCAACGTGACCAACGTCGCCGTCACGTGCACGGTGAACACCTACACGCTCGGTGGTACCGCCAGTGGGTCCAACCTCGCCGGCCTCGTGCTGCAGAACAATGGCGGCGACAACCTCGCTGTCAATTCTGCCGGAACGTTCACGTTTGCTACCCGCGTTGCGAACGGAGCGTCGTACAACGTCACGGTCCTCTCCTCGCCGAGCGGGCAGACCTGCCAGATCACGAACGGCGCAGGCACGATGCCCAACAACAACGTGACCAACGTCGCAGTCACCTGCACGGTGAACACCCACGTTCTCGGCGGCAGTGTGCAGAACCTTGCCGGAAGCGGCCTCAAGCTGGCGCTCGCGGCCGACAACGTCCCCGGGGAAAGCGTTTTTCCAGATACTGGCGCGACCAGTTTCAGTTTTCCCTCAGCCGTAGCCGCGGGCGCGCAGTGGAACATCAGCGTCGGCCAGCAGCCCTTCAACCCGTCCCAGACGTGCACGGTGACGCCGGGCAGCGGCACGATGCCGGATACCAATGTGTCCAATATCGTCGTCGACTGCACGACCGATGCCTACACGATCGGCGGCAATGCCAGCGGCATCGATGCGTCCGGACTCGTGCTGCAGCTCAACGGCGGCAGCAATTTGCCCGTGAACGCCAGCGGCGCCTTCACCTTCGCAGGCTCGCTGGACAGCGGCGCGGCGTACGCGGTGACGATCCTGTCGCAGCCCGCGGGCCGCAGTTGCACGCTCGACCACGCGATCGGCACGGTCGGCGCGGGCAACGTGACCGACGTGGGTGTCGCCTGCATCGCGCTGCCGCAGCTCGTGCTGTCCACATCGGACGACAGCGAATTCGCGCGCTACGGCCAGGTCGTCGACTACTCCGTCACGCTGGACAACAACGGCGACGGCGATGCGTCCAATGTCGCGGTCACGTTCACGCTGTCGACAGGCTTCGACGGTGCGCTCGCGCAATTCACCTGCTCCGGCGCCGCCGGCGGCGCGACCTGCACGCAGGACGGCGGCAATCCGCTGCTCTACCACGTCGCCCTGCCCGCGCGCCACTCGCTGACCTGGCTCGTCTCCGTGCCGGTGCGCGCCGACGCTTCCGACACGACGGTCGAGTTCAGCGTCGTTGCCGATGCTGCGACGCCCGTCACCGATACCGATACGCTGGTGATCTTCCGGAACGGCTTCGAAGGCGACGCTGCGCAGTCGGCGCCGATCGTCGCAGGGGCGCAGGCCCATGCGATCCTCGACGGCGACGCGCTGCGCGAAATGCAGGTTCCCGATGCGCTCCCGGCGACGACCACGACGCTGCTGGTCGCCGCGGACGGCAGCCGCGAGGTGCGCGCCCAGGCGCGCACGGTCGCCAGCGACGTTCGCGTGCGCCTGCTCGAACGCGGTGTCGACGCGTCCGAGCGCGCAAGCCCATGGAGCACGGCGCAGGCCAGCACCACGCTCACGCTCGGCAGCATCGACGCAGGCGACGCGCCGTCCACCGGCGCACGACGCGCGATCGTCCTCACCGGCGCAACGCAACCCGTCGCGTTGCAGTAAGCGGGTTCACCACGGCGGGACAACCGCGATGCTTTTCGCAAGATTCCACGCAAGCATCGCGGCTTCCACCGCTCCACGAAAGGGCGCTCGCGCGACGCGGATTCCCTACGCGTGCGTCGGCTCCCACTCGTCGGAGGTCCAGCAACGCAGCGTCATGCGCGTCCCGTGCGGCGCATTGTCGCCGATCGAGAACGCGTAGCCGTGCAGGCGCGCGATCGCCGCGACGAGCGGCAGGCCGAGGCCGTGGCCGCCGGCTTGCGCCGCGCCGGATGCGTTGCTGCGATAGAAGCGGCGCAACACCGCATCGCGCTCGCCCACCGGGATGCCGCTGCCGTCGTCGGCGACGTCGATCGCGACGCGCCCGTCGTCCGCGGCCGCCGCCAGGACGACGTGGCCGCCGTACGGCGCGAACTTTATGGCGTTGTCGACGAGGTTACCGATCGCCTCGAACAGCAGGTGCCCGTCCGCGCGCAGCGGCGGCAACGTGCCCGCATCGAGCACGAACGACACTCCCTTCTCTTCCGCCAGCGGAACGTACAGTTCGTGCACGCGATGCAGCGTCTCGCCGAGGTCGACCACGCCGAAGCCGGCACGCCGGCCGATGTCCTCGAGTTCGGAAATGCGCAGCAGCGCGCGGAAGCGATCGAGCAGCGCGTCCGCCTCGACGATGCAGCGCTCGACCAGCTCGCTGCGCGGGTCGCCGGCGTCGCCGAGTTGCTGCACGCGGTGCAGTTGCGTGCGCAGGCGCGTCAACGGCGTGCGCAGGTCGTGCGCGATGCTGTCGGAAACGCCCTTGACCTCGCCGAGCAGGCGTTCGATCTGGTCGAGCATGCGGTTGACGATCGCGGCCAGCATGTCGAGTTCGTCACGTCGTCCGGACACTGGCAGACGCGCACCGAGGTCGCCGCGCATGACCGGCTCGATCGCGGTCTCGATGCGGCGTACGCGACGCAGCGGGCCGCGGCTGAGCAGGTAGCCGCCGAGCAGTCCCGGCACCAGGGTCAGCGACAGCGCCCACAACAGGCCGCTGCGGATGATCGTGCCGACCTGGTCGACGACGCGGTAGTCGCGCGCGAGCAGCATCACGCTGCCGTCGTCGAGCTTCAGCGCGACCGCATGCATGCGCGAGGCGCGCTCGCCGCTGATCCGCTGTACGCCTTCGGGCAACGGGTGCACGACGCCATCGATCGCGAGGCCTTGCGGCAGATGATCGATGTCGCCGGCAACATAGCGGCCCTGCGCGTCGAACAGCCCCGACGCCATCAGTCCACGCAGGTCGAGCTGGGTCGTCGCCGCAAGCAGTGCCGGCAGGCGCGCGCGCTCGACCGAAGACAGAAAGCGCAGGCGCTGTTCGAGGATGCTGTCGACGATGCCGTCGAGGTAGCTCGCCGTCTGCCAGCGGATCGCGCCGATCAGCACCACGGTCCAGGCGACGAAGAATGCGCCGTAGACGAGGATCAGGCGCTTCGTGCTCGAACGCCAGCGGCCGCTGAGGTCGTCGCGCCGCGATCGTGCGTCGGCTCCATTCATGGTGCGCGCATCGCGTAACCGCAACCACGCACGGTATGGATCAGCGGCGCAACGCCGCCTGCGTCGACCTTGCGGCGCAAGCGGCCGATGTGCACGTCGATGACGTTCGTGCCCGGGTCGAAGTGGTAGCCCCACACCGCCTCGAAGATCATCGTGCGCGTGAGCACCTGGCCGGCATGGCGCATCAGGTATTCGAGCAGGCGGAATTCGAGCGGCAGCAGGTCGAGCACGGCGTCGCCGCGGCGCGCGACGCGCGCGATCAGGTCGAGATCGAGATCGCCGACCCGCAGGGACGTCTCGCGCACACCGCCACCACGCCGCAGCAGCACCTCGACGCGCGCGGCCATCTCCTCCGGCGCGAACGGCTTGGTCAGGTAATCGTCGCCGCCCGCGCGCAGGCCGCGCACGCGTGCGTCGACGTCGCTGAGCGCGCTGATCATCAACACCGGCGTATCGACACCCGCGCGACGCAATTCCGACACGACCTCGAGCCCATCCATGCCGGGCAGCATGCGGTCGAGCGTGATCGCGTCGTAGCCGCCCTCGAGCGCACGCGTGAGCCCGGCGCGACCATCATCGACGCAGTCGACCTGGTTACCCGCCGCCTGCAGTTCCGCCGCGATCTCGCGCGCGGTGACCGCGTCGTCTTCGATGGTGAGGATTCGCGCCATGTGCTCGGGTGCCCGTTGCGTGGCAGCTTAGCGCAGCCTGCGATCACGCTGCAGGGTCGCGGTAAGCTACGCGCATGACCCACGTTGTCTACGCCTTCGGCGATTTCGTGCTCGACCCGCTCACGCGCGAACTGCGCCGGGGAAATATCGCCGAGACGCTGCCCGTCAGCACGATCGATTGCCTGATCCATCTCGTCCAGCACCGCAACCGGTCGGTGGGGCGCGACGAGCTCGCCTCGGCGGTGTGGGGGCGGGCGGACGTCAGTGAAGCGTCCCTGACGCAGGCGATCATGCGCCTGCGCCGCGTCGTCGGCGACGCATCGTGCATACGGACGACGCCTCGCCTCGGCTACCGATGGATGTACGAGCCGACCATCGAGCGTCCGCTCGAGCCGCTGCCAGCGGCACACTCGCTCCCCGCCGCCAGTGTGCCGTCACCGCGCTCCCCGCGCACGACGCGCCTTGCATGGGCGGCCGGCGCGTCGCTGCTGATCCTCGCGATCGTGGCATCGGCCGGATGGTGGCTGTCCACGCGCAACGTCGTCACTCCGTCCGCGCCCACGCTTCCCTCCCCTGCGACAGCGCCCGTAGCCGTGATGGTCGTGCCGGCCGGCGTCGATGCAGCGGGTGAATGGGCGTGGCTGCGCCTCGGCCTCATGGATCTGATCGCGAACCAGTTGCGCGACGGCGGCCTGACGACGACGCCGAGCGAGACCACGGTCGGCCTGATCAACGCCAAGCGCCTCGACGCCGACAAGCTCGAAGTCGACCCGTCGGTCGCGAAGGTCGCGACCCTGCTGGTCAAGCCGCAGGTCTCGCAGGCGGGCGGCATGTGGAACGTGGAACTCGCCGCGCACGGACCCGCTGCCATGAAACGCGTCGCGCAGGCGCAGGACCGCGACGTGCTCGTCGCCGCGCGCCGCGCGGCCGATGCGCTGCTGGTCAAGCTCGGCCACACGCCGCCGATGCGACCAGGCGCACCGGAAGGCGTGGAGGAACTCGCGCAACGGATCGCCGCGGCCGGTCTCGCCGGCCAGCTCGACGTCGCGCGCGCGATCGCCGAGCACGCCTCGCCCGAGCAGCTCGCGCGTCCCGAGATCGCGCTCGCCCTCTCCTACGTCGACTTCTACAAGGGCGACTACGCGGCGAGCCGCGCGCGCTGCGAGGCCCTGCTCGAGCAGGTTCCGGCGGACAAGGACCCGCACATGCGCGCGCTCGTGGTCAACCAGCTCGGCGTGATCGATTTCCGCGAGCAGAAGTTCGCCGACGCCGGTGCCGCGTTCGACAAGGCACTCGACCTGCTGCGCTTCGTCAATGATCCGAAGGCGAAGGCCGCCGCGTACACGGGGCGCGGCGGCGTCGACGTGCTCGCCGGGCGCCTCGACGCCGCGACCGCCGAGATGGGGCAGGCGCGCCTGCTGCACGAGATGAGCAACGACGCGTACGGCATGGCGAGGGTCGACCTGAACCTCGGTGCGATTGCGATGTATCGCGGCCAGCCGCTCGCTGCGGTGCCGCTGTTCGAGCAGACCGCCGGGCGCTTCGAAGTACTCGCGGTGCGCGAGGCGCGCGATTCCGCATTGCGCTCGCTCGCCGAGGCGTACGCGATGCTGGTCGAACACGGCAAGGCACTCGCCGCGACGGAGCGGCTCGTGCAGGCGGACGCGCAGGCGCCCAACACGCGCGAGCGCTGGTGGAACACGCTCAGTCGCGCCGTCGCGCTCGCGGGCGTCGGCCGTCTCGACGAAGCCGTCGTGCTGCTGCAGCGGATCAGGACGGACGCCGATCCCGCCGCCGACGCGGCCGTGCGCAGCGAAGCCGATGCGGCGCTGGCCGACATCGCGTTCGTGCGCGGCAACTACGCCGAAGCCGAGCGCAGCGGTCGCGCCGCGCTCACGCCGGCGCTCGAAAGCGCAAACGACCAGGACTATTTCGGTGCCTGGTTCACGCGCATCCGCGCCTTGCAGGTCAAGGGTGACGTCGCTGGAGCGGCGGCCGAAACGGCCCGCCTCAAGCAATGGGTTGCGAAGTCGCCGAACGACCGTCGCACCCTCTACCTGGGCCTGCTGGACGCCCGACAAGCGCTGGTCGAAGGCCGCACCGGGGTGTCGCTCGCAGGCTTCGCCGACACATTGGCGCGCGCCGAACGCGCGGGTATTCCCGAAGACATACTCGCGACGGCAAGTCCGTACACCCAGGCGCTGGTCGACGCCGGGAAGGTCGACGAAGCCGCCGCGCTGGCCGGGCGCGTCGCGGCGTGGTCGGAACGCGACCTGCGCGCCGCCCTCATCGAGGCGCGCGTGCATGACGCGATGCACAACCAGGACGCCGCGCAGCGTGCGCTGGGGCGTGCACGCGAACTGGCCGGGGAGCGGTCAATCGCAGCCCCCGTGCGATAGCAACGAGCGGATCCGACACGGCGAAGCGTCGCCTTCCGGCAAATCCACGGAAATCAGCAGGGTCTGCATCCGTGCTACTCCTTTTTTACTTCCGTTTTCATCTTCGATGCGGGCGCGAGCGCGCCCGATAGGCGATCGTGCGTCGTCGCCGACAGGCGCGGAACGCACACCCCGGACGGTGGCGCCACGACAACCCAAGCGGCGCCCCGGGAAGCAACGGGTGCCGACCACGCGCCCGTGTGCATGGCGGACCACCCGCGGTCTGCCGCCACTTCGCATCGCGTGAAACCATGAGGAAACGGTCGAACATGAATGGCTTCAACGGTACTTCGCGTTCGCGCACCCTGCGGACGCTCGCATCCATCGCCTGCATCACGTCGCTGGCCTGCGCGGCGCCGCTGCACGCCGCCACGCCGGATGAACCCGCACTCTCCAAGTCCTCGATCCCCGCCGACCTGCGCGCGGCCGTCCGGCACACGCTCGACGGCGAGGGCTGGGTGCAGACGCAGGAAGTCACCGAAACCGATCCCGCGTTCGACCCGGAATTCGGTGTCGCCGTGGCCGTGCACGGCACCATCGCGATGATCGGCGCGCAGCAGGCGAAGATCGACGGCAACGACGGCCAGGGCGCGGTGTACGTGTTCGAGAAGACGAACGGCGTCTGGAGCCGGACGCAGAAGATCGTCGCCAACGACGGCCAGGCCTTCGACACGTTCGGCCACGCGATCGTGTTCGAAGGCAACACGGCGTTCATCGGCGCCTACGGCGCGATGGTCAACGACAACTTCTCGCAGGGCGCGGTGTACGTGTTCACGCGCTCGAACGGTGCCTGGACGCAGACGCAGAAGATCACCGCCGCCGACGGCCAGATGTTCGACAACTTCGGCTATTCGATCGGACTGGACGGCACGACCGCGATAGTCGGCGCCGATGGTGCGCAGGTCGGCGCCAACGGCTTCCAGGGTGCGGCATACGTGTACGACGGTTCCTCCGGCACCTGGACCAATACCCAGAAGCTCGCCGCGAGCGACGGCGGGATCGGCGACATCTTCGGCTACTCGGTCGCACTCGACGGCACGCGCGCAATGATCGGCGCGTACGCGAACAACAACTACCAGGGTGCGGTGTACGTATTCGGCGAGGCCGGCGGCACGTGGACCGAAAGCCAGAAACTCGTCGCCGGCGACGGCGCACCCAATGCGTACTTCGGCTATGCGACCGCGCTGTCGGGCTCGACCTTGCTGATCGGTGCATGGGGCGCGGAGCCCGGCGGCATCGACATGAAAGGTTCGGCCTACATCTTCACCGACTCGAACGGCACCTGGACGCAGACCCAGCAACTCCTTGCCAGCGACGGCGCCCTGCAGGACAAGTTCGGCCATTCGGTCGCGCTGCAGGGCACGACCGCGCTGATCGGCGCGGACGGCTGGAGTGCCGCCACCGCGCAGGGTGCGGTCTACGCGTTCGACGGATCGTCGGGCACGTTCGTCGAGACGCAACGCTTCGTGGCCAGCGACGGCGCTCCGAGTTACCAGTTCGGACTTCCGGTGACGCTCGACGGCGATACGGCCCTGGTCGGTTCGTGGTTGTGGCGTTCGCCGAGCAACACGATGCCCGGTGCAGCCTACTTCTTCGAGTTCAATCCGACGCCGCCATCGACCTACACGATCGGCGGCTCGGTCAGTGGACTCGTCGGCAGCGGCCTCGTGCTGCGGCAGAGCGGCGGCGACGATCTCGCGATCGTCGCGGACGGCAGCTTCGTGTTCACGACGCCGATCAACGACGGCAGCCACTACGCGGTCACCGTGTCGGCCCAGCCCGGCAATCCGGCGCAGACCTGCTCCGTCACGAACGGCAGCGGCACCGTCGCCGGCGCTGACGTCGACAGCGTGGGCGTGACCTGCACCACCGACGTGGTCGATCGCATTTTCGCCGACGGATTCGAGGCGGCCAGCGTCCCGGCCACACTCTCGCAGACCAGCGACAGCACGCCGGTGGCGCAGAACTCGGTGGCGTGCGGCCACTCCAGCGACGGCACCACCGCGGACAACCAGTACTGGCGACGCTACGACTTCAGCGAGTACGCCGTGACCACGGCCGCCAATGTCACCAGCGTCGAGGTATCGATCGAGCAGACCACCGGAGCGCCGAACATGACCGTCACGCTGTACACGATCCCGCACACGGTCACCGTCGATACGATCGACATCGGCCAGCTCACCCCGATCGGCCAGGCTGTGGTGACGTCGCCCGTGAATGCGATGCTGACCTCGGTCACCGTACCCGTCACGGGCACCGTCGCCGACACCGTCGGCAACGATCTCGTCGTGGAAGTATCGACGGACGATGGCAGCGCGGACGGCACGGTCTTCTACATCGGCTCGACGACATCGGCCGAGACGCATCCGAGCTTCATCAGCTCGACCTCGTGCAACATCGCCGATCCGACCGCAACCGCCAGCATCGGCTATCCGGACATGCACATCATCGAGGCCGTCAATATCACCGACTGAGCGGACCGGTCACTCCCCCGCGCCGTCCCTGCGGCGCGATGACCTCTGCCGGCCTGCGTCGCGTCGCCGTTCCGAGCCCCTCATCGGTGCGGCGGCGTCGACGCAGGATTGTTTCTCGCCCGATGCCTGGTGTCATCGTGGCGATCTCCTGCAGGCGCCCGCGACGTCGGCAACGTCTTTGCGCGTCATGTCACGCTCCGCTGGGACGTTGGAATCAATCAGCGCCGAACGCGGTAACGGATGTGCGTGGCGTCCCGCGTGTCGATCACCCGGACGATCTCCAGTTCGATGCGCGACGGCAGCAACTCGAACAGGCGACGACCCGCACCGAACAGCACCGGTATCTGATGGATCTGCAGCTCATCCAGCACCCCGGCCTCGAGCGCGCGTTGCGCAGTATAGGCACCGTGCACGAGGACGATCCGGTTCCCCGCAGCCGCCCGGGCTTGCGCCATGGCGCTTTCGATCCCGTCCGGCACATATTTCACGCGCGGATAGTTCGCCACCGAAGGATCCGGCGGTCGGTGGCTCGGCACGAAAATGGGTACGCCCTGATTGTCGCCGCCCCAGTGATCGACCTGCTCGACCGTGCGCCGGCCCACCAGTATCGCGCCCGGCGGATTCCATTCGTCCCACAAATCGCCCACCGCTCCGGAAGGTCGGGAGAAATCGCCGAACCATGCGTGCAAACGATCGAACCCTTTGCCGCCCGGATGATCGATGTCGTCGTCGGGGCCGGCGATGTACCCGTCGAGCGACATGGACATGAAGAGCACGGATATGGCCACCTGGACTCCTTCGGTGCGCATGGCGCGGATGCGGTCACGCGGCTGCCGAACCGCGAAGCGGGCGCCTGCGTTCGAAATCGATTGTTGTACCTCACCATACCAACCGCAAGATCGCGTGCGCGGGTAATCAGGCGCGCGTCCGATGCGGGCTCACGTTGCCGCCGCGGTCGCCAGGGCGTAGCCTGACGCGGCGTTGCGTGGAGGCTCCGATGCGTACCATCGTGCTGGCCGCGTGTTTCATGCTTCCGGCAGCTTCGGCCGCTGACGGCGACATCGATTCCGCATTCGGTGCGGATGGCCATGTCGTGCTCGCGCCGGCCGATGCGAGCCTGTCCGCGTTCGCCGTCGCGATCGCCGACGACGATCGCATCCTCATCGCTGGAACGCGTTGGGCATTCGCCACGCGAGATATGCCGAACCAGGCCGTCGTCTGGCGCCTGCTCGCGAACGGCGCACCGGACCCGTCCTTCGGCGACCACGGCATCGCGGTGATTGCGACGGCGACGGGAACGAATGCACTGCCTGCGATCTGGTCGCTGCTGCCACTGCACGACGGCCGCGTGCTCGCCGCAGGCAACATCGGCG
>Ga0068863_100003859_pt1 | contig 14825 bp, 12 predicted proteins | sample KBSSwiS62_FD_66596 | JGI IMG/M metagenome (GOLD analysis project Ga0068863, IMG submission 66596) | Switchgrass rhizosphere microbial communities from Kellogg Biological Station, Michigan, USA - KBS Switchgrass S6-2 | ecosystem: Host-associated > Plants > Roots > Rhizosphere > Soil ...
CCAGCTTGTTCTCGCGGCTGGCGCGGCCCTGACGCAAGTCTTCCAATGCTTCAGCGCTGAGTGTCTCCACCGGTGGTTTGCCTCAAATCTTTTTGCGTCCACACGATTGTACCGGAGGAGCCTGTCGCGCCGAGTCGCGCAAAGGTTTGCGCGTTCAAATCCAGCAACAAGGCGTCGGGACCAGCCGCAGCCACTTCCAGCCGTTCCGCTGACCCGATCGACGTCGCCGCGTTTTGCGATTGCGCCGTCGCCGGTAGACTGACAATTGCCGACGATTTTTTCTGGGCGCGATGCGCCAGATACGCCTTCCAGGCGTATCGCCCGCCAACGATCAAACCGGCCAGCACGACAAGGAGCGCCACTACCGCCACGGCCGGAAGCCACTTGGGCGGCGAAGGAATCCGCTCTTCCGTCTTTTGCAGCGCGGGATTGGCGCTCTCGCCGCGCGCCAGGTCGTACTCAGACAGCAGATTCTCCTCGCTCAATCCCAGGTAGCGTGCGATGCTGCGCACAAATCCGCGCCCGAAAACTCCGCCGGGCAATTTATCCCACTGTTCGTTTTCCAGCGCTTCCAGAAAGCGCGGCGCAATTCGAGTTGCCTTGGATACCTCGTCAAACGAAACTTCGCGCAGCTCTCGTTCTCGCTTTAAACGCTCTCCGAACGTGCCTTTGGCCATAGCGTCGAACCGATCCCTGGTGCTGGCATGCCATCATCATCCCAGGGCTCGTAGGGTTGCCGGTGCTTGCCCTGAAACTTGGACTCTGCCAAGCGCTTCGCGCCGGCAGCGGCAGGTAAAATCTCCGCATGACTATATTGGCGCGGTGGAGGCAGTGTCAAACATAGCGGGAATTACTCTCGGCGTAGTCGGAGTACTTTTGTAAAGCAGTGGCGGTGCAGATGAACCGCGACGCGGTGCTGAGCTGCCTGAACGGCACCAAGCCCGGCGAAATCGACTGGGATGCGGGATTCGTCAGCCGCATCCTATTTCTGCTTGTGGTTCCGCTGCTCGGGCTTTTGGGAGTGCAGTTTCCGAATGCGATTACCCGAATTCTATGCTGGGTTGCGCCGACTGGATCGGGCCACCCGCAGACTTCAACCACACCGTCCAAGCGCGGATTTATGAGAGCAAGACCGGTACGCCGGATGGCGAAAAGGCTACGCCTGTACCACGGACTGGTTGCGCGGGATTTTGTGCGGCGCCTATACTGGCGGGGAAGAGCAGACACAGCAGGCCTGCGGGCGGAGTGGTGTTTTCGCAAGACTTTGCAAGAACCGCGTACGCAGAGGACAGGAAATGCCCAGCGTGGAGGAAACCAAACAGTTTCCGGCCGTGGAGCGGCGCCGCAATTTGGGTCTCCCGGAAGTCAGACGCGAAGCCGGCGAAATCGCGATCTTCCAGGAACTCGGCAAGGCGCTGACATCGTCGCTGCAGCTCGACCAGGTGCTGCGCACGATCATGGAAAAGATCGACGAATTTCTGCGCCCCGACAACTGGTCGCTGCTGCTGCTCGATGAAGCGAAACAGGAACTGTATTTTGAATTGGCCGTCGGCACTGCTTCGACGGCTTTGAAAGATGTGCGCGTCAAGATGGGCCAGGGTATCGCCGGATGGGTGGCGGCACACGGCGAAACTGTAGTTGTGCCGGACACATCGAAGGACACCCGCTTTTTTGGCCAGGTAGACGAAAAGACCAAGACCGAGACGCGCTCGATTGTTGCTGTGCCTGTGCGGTTCCGCGATACCTGCCTGGGCGTAATCGAGCTGATCAACTGCATCGGACCGGAAGGATTTGATCCCCGCGACCTGAAGCTGCTGGAAGCGCTTTCGGATTTTGCGGCGATCGCGCTGGAAAATGCCCGCCACGTCAAACGCATTCATGAACTGACGATTACCGACGATTGTACGACGCTTTACAACGCGCGGCACATGAGCTTCATCCTAGAAACCGAGATCTACCGTTCGCAGCGCTACAACTACGAATTTTCGCTGATTTTTATTGACCTGGATCACTTCAAGCAGGTGAACGACACGCAGGGTCACCTGGTGGGTTCGCGGCTGCTGGCGGAAATCGGAAATTCGCTGAAGGGACATTGCCGGTTGATTGATTTTGCGTTTCGTTATGGTGGCGATGAATTTGTGCTGCTGCTGCCGCAGACCTCCAAAGACAATGCCATGAACGTGGCGAAGAGGCTGCACAAGCTGATCCGCGAAAATACCTGGCTGCAAAACGATGGGTTGAACATCAAGCTGACGGCGAGCATGGGCGTGGCGTCCTACCCCGTGGATTCGCGAACCAAAGAGGGATTGCTGCACCTGGCGGACGAAGCGATGTACCTGGTGAAGAACACAAATCGCGACAGCGTCGCAGTCGCCAATGTGGGAATTCTGCCCCACCTTCCTGCAGCCACGGCCGAGACGGCGGGCTAATCGCGGCCGGAATCCAGTGGTAACCAACCTGGCAAGGCACGCGCATTCTATACAGCGCGCGACTATTCTGATTAACTGAACAAGATGCCGCCGCAACAGGTGGCACTACGATGAAAAAGAGCGAAGCGGCGAAGTACGCGCGATGGAGTGCGGCAGCAGCGTTGGTATGCGCCGGGCTGACGGTGGGCGTGTACCTGAAACGTGGATGGACGCGCTACAACGAACGAAAAGATGCGCCGCCATCGCCGGCGGTGAACGTGGAGCGGCAGTCCACGAAATTGACATTTTCTAAAGGCGAAGGAACGCGAACGGTATTTACGGTGGAAGCGATGAAGTCGATCGACTTCAGAGGGCTGAACGCTACCGATCTGGAAGGCGTGAAGGTCACTATTTTTGGGAAAGACGGCGCGCGACACGACACGCTGGAGACGCATGCCTGCAGGTACAGCAAGGACAGCGGCGACATTGATTGCTCAGGCGATGTGGAGATCATGCTGATGAGCAAACTGGAGTGGGAAGCCGCGAAGGAGCGAGCCGTCACTGGTGCGGGAGCAGCCATGAAGGTGGAAACCCGCGGTGTGGTGTTCAACCGCGCCAGCGGCGAAGCAAAAACCGACCAGGAAGTCCGATTTACCTTTGCCAACGGAGGCGGACAGGCGCTCGGAGCGACCTATCACTCAGAAGAAGGGACGCTGATACTGCTGCACAATGTCCGGCTGAGGCTGGATCCACCGGCCTCCACGAAGGGGACTGCTGCGCCGCGGCGCTCCACGGCCACCGCGAAGGAACCGGTGGAAGTTACCGGCTCACGAATGGAGTTTCAGCGCGATGCGGGGACCATGTATCTGGCCGGGCCAGCGGAAGCCAAAACAAAGATGGAACGCCTGACCGCCGCCGCATTGCAGTTGAGCCTGGATGAAAATTTCCACGCGAAGCGTCTGACGGCGAAAGGCGACGGCCGAGAGTTTCTGCCGGAATTTACATCAGAAAAAGGCGCGGGTCGCCAGCGGCTGGAAGCAGAAGAAATTGCGGTGGATTTCGCTCCGGCAGGGTGGATTACGCGCGCGCTGGCAAACGGCCGTGTCAGCGGCGAGGCGGTCGACGGCGCCGAAATACAGACGGTCAAATCGCAAAGCGCAGAGATGGAAATGGTTGCGGGTCTTAACGCGCCAAGACTCCTGGTGCTGAAGGGCGGCGTGGAGGCAACCACGAACGCCACGTCAGGCGTAAGCAAAACCGAAGGCGGCGACTCGCGCAGACTGACCACTGACGAGTTACGGATTGCCTTTGCAGAAAAGGGGAATGCGAGCGGCGCGCGCTTGCAGAGCGCGGAAACGGGCGGACCCGGCCGCCTGGAACTGAATGACGCGGCGAACACCAGCAGCAAAGCGGCGCGTACGGTATTGCAAGCAAATCAGCTAAGCATGAAGTTTGATTCAGTGGGAGCAGCTTCGCGGCTGGACGCGAAAGGCAGTGTGCAGACCGAAAGAACGGTTGCCGGCGGCAACAAACAAACGGCGAGCGCGAACAACGGGTTTGTATTGATGGAGCGGAACGACGGCTGGTCGCGCATGGAACTCAGCGAAAACGTGCAGTTGAGCGAGTTGCAGCGCACCGCGCGCGCAGATAAAGCCGAATTTGTGCGAGCGGACCAGACGGCGACGCTGACCGGCCACGCTACGGCCCGCGATCTGACGAGCCAGACCTCCGCACAGAAGCTGATATTTTGGCAGGCGACCGGAGATGTGCGCGGCGAAGGGAACGTGCGGTCGTCTGATCTCTCCGCGCGGAACACCACTGTGCACCTGGCGCCGGCGGCTTCAAACATCAGCGCGGACAATATGACGGGCAACGCCAGAATAGGGCGGGCGCTCTACAGTGGCCACGCGCGATTATGGCAGGGCGATTCGGTGATGGAAGCCGAATCGATCGAGCTCCTGAGAAACGAACGCGTGTTGAAGGCAGCGGGAAATGTGCGAGCCGTTTTTCCGCAAGCATCCAGCAATGCGAACGCAGTGCAAAACAGAACCGCGAAATCGCTGAAGCCACCCACGCTGTGGCACGTACAAGCGGCCAAGCTGACTTTTTGGGACGCGGAAAATCGTGCCCACCTTTCGCAAAACGTCGTAGTGCAAGCGCCCGACCAGAAAATGAGCGGCCAAGACCTGGATTTGTATTTCAGCCGCGCGAATGGCGCGGGACAGGGAGCGCAGCAGATCAACCGCGCGGTGGGTAGCGGTGGCATAACGGTAGTGCAAGGCGATCGCAGGGCAACGGCCGAGCGCGGCGAGTACACCGCGGCCGACGGAAAATTCGTCATGACCGGCGGAACGCCTACAATTTTTGACGCCAGTGAAGGCAGCACCACGGGCCGTCAATTGACCTTCTTTTTAGCGGATGCTACGATCATCGTGGATTCTGAAAACGGATCGCGCACACTGACGAAGCACCGAGTCGAAAAATAGAAGTGGCCTCTGGCGGTCACGACGTGACGAGGAATGCTGAAGCTCCAGGCCGTCGAATTGCACAAGTCGTATCGCGGGCGCAAGGTCGTTGACGACGTAGAACTGGAGATCGGACAGGGTGAAGTCGTTGGGCTCTTGGGACCTAACGGCGCGGGCAAGACAACTACCTTTTATATTCTAGTGGGTCTGGCCCGGCCCGATTCCGGCCGCGTTTTGTTGAACGGCGAGGAGATCACTGATCTCCCGATGTACCTTCGGGCCCGCAGCGGCATCAGCTACCTTCCACAGGAACCTTCGGTCTTTCGGCAGCTTACGAGCGAAGAGAATCTACTGGCAGTTCTGGAAACCCTCCCTCTCACTCCGGAACAACAGCGCGACCGTTTGGAGGAGCTGTTGGTGCAGATGGGACTGGAAACCGTGCGGACCAGCAAGGCCTACACATTGTCGGGCGGAGAGAGGCGGCGGCTGGAGATCGCGCGATCACTGACGCTGGAGCCTTCCTTCATTCTGCTGGACGAGCCTTTTTCCGGGATCGATCCGCTGACTGTCAAGGATTTACAGGAAATTATTCGGGAGCTTGCCAAAAGCGGCATCGGCGTGCTCATCACGGATCATAATGTACGAGAGACCTTGACGGTGACGGACCGCGCGTACATTCTGAAAAGCGGCAAGATTTTTCGCAAAGGGCGTCCGGAGGAGTTGAGCAACGATCCGGAAGTCCGGCGCGTGTATCTGGGCGACCATTTCCGCCTGAATTAGGATTTAGCCATTACCGAGGAGCAGAAGGAAGGAACGATTTTTCGGCAACCATGGCCTGGCAGGGACTCAAACTCAACCTAAAGGTGGCGCAGAAGCAGATTCTGACGCCCGGTCTGGTTCAGATGGTCAGCGTGCTGGCGCTGAACCGCCTGGAATTGCGCGAAATGATCAACGCCGAAGTGGTGGCGAATCCCGTTCTGGAAGAGCTTAGCGAAGAGCCCACCACCAGCGACAACTACAGCGACGAAAACTTTCTGAAAAACGAAACGGAAAAAGTGCCGGAAAAGCCGGAGTCGAATCCGTTCGATGAATTCGACGTCGGGACTTTCTTTAATCAGTATCTGGACACCGGCGGCGACGGCGGAAAGTCGCAAGAGCGCGAAATTTCCGAGAGGCCGTCGTTTGAGAAGTTTTTGTCTTCGCCGGCAGGATTGACCGAGCACCTCACCTGGCAACTCAGCGTGACCATTTGTTCCGACGCAGTGCGGGAAATCGCGGAAAGCATCATCGGCAATCTCGATGAGAACGGCTACTTGACGGCTTCGCAGGAAGAGCTGCTGCAGGAAGGGAAATACACGCAGGACGATCTGGAAGATGCCGTCGCGGTGGTGCAGGATTTCGACCCGATCGGCGTGGGTGCGCGAGATTTGCGCGAATGCCTGCTGCTGCAGCTGAAGGCGTTTGATTCGCAGAATACACTGGCGCAGCAAATTGTTTCCGAACATCTGAAGCAAGTGCAATCCAATCAGCTGAAGGAAATTGCGCGCGCGGTGAATCGTCCGATTGAAGTGGTAAAGCGCACGCTGGAGACCATCAAGAAACTCGATCCGCGGCCCGGCTTGCGTTACAACAAAACCGAACCGCGGCTGGTGGAGCCGGACGTGTATTTCCGTAAGACGGAAGGCGCATGGCAGGTTTTCCTGAACGAAGACGACATGCCGCAATTGCGACTGAGCCCGACGTATCGGCGTTTGCTGGCGCGCGACGCTGCCGACCGCGATGTGCGCAACTACGTGAAGGAAAGATTCACTGCGGCGATTCAACTGTTGAAGAACATCGAGCAAAGAAAGCACACCATCCTGCGCGTGTGCCAGTCCATCATCGCGCGGCAGGGCGAATTTTTGGATCACGGGCCGGATGCGTTGAAGCCTATGATGATTAAGGAAGTCGCCGAAGAAGTGGGCGTGCATCCTTCTACCGTGAGCCGCGCGGTGGCCAGCAAGTATGCGCATACGCCGCAGGGCGTGCTGGAATTGCGTTCGTTCTTCAGCGAATCAGTGAACGGGCCCGAAGGCGGCGGGATGTCGCTGCTCACACTGAAGCGCCTGGTCAAAAAAATGATTGAGGAAGAAGACGGCGCCAAGCCGCTGACCGACGAGCACATCGCGGCGAAACTGGAAGACGCGGGCATTCACGTGACGCGCCGCACCGTTGCCAAATACCGCGAAGACATGCGCATTCCCAGTACCCACCAGCGCCGGGTGAAAAGCTGAGCGCGCGTTCCAACTTGAAGGTTCCTAGGAAAAGAGACTCCAGCCAACTCGTCATTCTGACCGGGCTTTCCGGCTCCGGCAAAAGCACCGTATTGCGCGCGTTTGAGGACATGGGCTTTTATTGCGTGGACAATTTGCCGGTGGAGCTGATTCCGATTTTTGCGGAACTGCACGCGGCGGGCGAAGCGGAGTTCAGCCGCGCTGCATTGCTGGTGGACGCGCGGGAGGGGCAGCAGCTGCAGAAGCTGCCGGGTTTGCTGAAACATCTGCGGCGCGAGCACGGGATTTCTCTGGTGTTCATCGAGGCGAACGACGAGGCGCTGTTGCGGCGGTATAGCGAGACGCGGCGGCCGCATCCCTTGGGCAAAGACTATTCCGTGCGCGAAAGCCTGCTGCACGAACGGAAGCTGATGGAGCCGATCCGTTCGCTGGCCGACGTCGTGATCGACTCGACGCAGTTCAACGTGCACGAACTGCGTAACTTCATCACGCGGCGTTTCAAGAATCCCGACCGTCACCCCATGCTGATTTCGGTGGTGAGCTTCGGCTACAAATATGGCGTGCCAAACGACGCTGACCTGGTGTTCGACGTGCGTTTCCTGCCCAACCCGCATTTTGTGCCGCGTCTGCGGCGCTTTACCGGAAAACACGCCAATGTACGCAAATTTATCCGGTCCTTCCCGCAGACCGGCCAATTCTTGAAGCGCATGGAAGACCTGCTGGCATATTTGATGCCTCACTACATTGAAGAGGGAAAGAGCTACCTGACGATTGCCTTCGGCTGCACCGGCGGCAAGCATCGTTCGGTGATGCTGGCGGAAGAGATTAAGAAAGGTTTGGAGAAAAAGAAGTACGCAACGAAAGTGTTCCACCGCGATATCGAAAAATAGAGAAGCTTTCTAAGCGTTCCGTGGCCCGGCCAAACTTGACACATCCCTCGGCGGGCGCATAGCGTAACTGTGGATTTTTACACGCCGGATTTTTGCACGCGGGATTATTGCACGCGAGTTTCCGGCAGGGGAGCGAAGCGGTTTGGCGTTGCTTTCACCACAATTGAAGCGGCTGCTGGCCTTCGTGCGGCCGTATCGGCTGCTGATGGTCGCGGGCGTGGTGGTGCTGATGATCGTCGCGCTGGCCGAAGGCGTCATCGCGCTGCTCATTGCTCCGATTATTGATCGTGTTCTGAACCCCGCCAGCAGCGATTCCAACGTTCCTTTGTTTCATCTTCCGTTTGGCGGCCACACCTTTTACTTGAACAATCTTTTTCCGCCCAGCATTCACAACGTCAAGAACGTCGTCATCATTTCATTGCTGGTTGTCTTTCTGGCCAAGTCGCTGGCTGAGTTTATCGGCGGAGTGTTGATTCAATCGGTCGGGCACCGGGCCATCACGGATCTGCGCAACAAGGTCTACGCAAAAATCATTCGTCAGCCGATTGGTTTTTTTCAGCGAGAACCTGCCGGGCGTCTGATTTCCGCTGTGATCAATGACGTGGAGCGTGCGCGTCTGGCGCTCTCTGAATATTTGGCCGATGTGTTTCGCCAGGCGTTCAGTCTGGTTGTTTTTTTCTGCGTCCTGCTGCAGATCGATTGGAAGATGACACTGGGCGCGGTGGTCCTCTTGCCCATGGTGGTCTGGCCGGTGGGCAAATTAGGCCGCCGCATCCGGCGTTCAGTGGAAAGCAGCCAGACCAAGCTCGGCGAGCTCAATCAGATTCTGCAGGAGACGGTAAGCGGGAACCGCATCGTAAAAGCTTTTGGTATGGAGGATTTCGAAATTCGCAAATTTCGCTCAGCCGCCGCTCGCCTGCTGCGCGAGACTATGCGCTGGGTACGCGCCCAGATTGTGACTTCACCACTGATGGATCTGCTCCAGCCGATTGTGATTTCGCTGCTGCTGTTGTACGCGCGCGACAAAATTTTGCAGCACCAAATGACTACTGGCCTATTCTTCGCGTTTGTCTATACCTTGTTCAAATCGTACGAGCCAGTGAAGAGAATGGGCGCCGTCTATCAGCAGTTTCAGCAGGCGCAAGGCGCTACCACGCAGGTGTTTGCGTACCTGGATCTGCCCGAGGAGCGCGATTCGCCAAGAGCCACGCTATTGCCCGCGTTTTCCCGGCAGATCGTCTTCGAAGATGTCAGCTTTTCCTATGAAGCGACACCCGTGCTGCGTGGCATCAGTTTCACAGCCGATCGGGGCCAGGTCGTCGCCTTCGTTGGTTCCAGCGGCGCGGGTAAGACCACATTAATCAACCTGATTCCGCGTTTTTACGAACCTACGAGTGGTGCGATCAAAATCGACGGAACGGATAGCCGCGAAGTTACGCTGCGTTCCCTGCGCGCCCAAATTGCCATCGTCACCCAGGAAAATATCCTTTTCCACGACACCGTGTGGAACAACATCTGCTACGGCCTGGCGAACGTTGCGAAAGACCGGGTTGTCGAAGCAGCGCAAGCCGCGCTGGCTAACGATTTCATTCAGGAACTGCCTCTGGGTTACGATACCGTAATCGGCGAGCGCGGCACGCGTCTCAGTGGTGGCCAGCGTCAGCGCATCGCCATTGCCCGGGCCATCCTGAAGGATTCGCCGATTCTTATTCTCGATGAAGCGACCTCGGAGCTCGACGCGGAATCCGAAAAGTTCGTGCAAAAAGCGCTCGCAAACCTGATGGTGGGACGAACGACATTCGTAATCGCGCATCGTCTGGCGACGATACGTCGCGCCGATAAAATTCTGGTCCTCGAAGACGGCCAAATCCGCGAAAGTGGCACGCATGCCGAACTGCTTGCGCAGGGCCGGACCTATGCTCGCCTGCACGACCTGCAATTTGCCGACGACGAAATGACTGCGTCGGCACCCACGGCTTTACCCCCACTGCCCTCAGTAAGGAATGTCACATGAGCGAAAAGAGCGCAGTGCAAACAAAGAAAGCCGAATGTCTGTCTATGACGGGGTATGCACAAGCCAAGGGCTCGGTGCTTGGTTGGGACGCCCGCGTCAGCGTCAAAAGCGTCAATCACCGTTTTCTGGATTTAAAACTGCGCCTGCCGGACGGCTTCGACCTGTACGAATTACGCTTGCGGCAGTTGGTGCGCGAGCGAATTCATCGCGGCCATGTCGAGGTTCACGTAAACGTCGAACCCGGTGTGGCCACGCCGATTCAGGTAAACCGCGACCTGGTCACCAACTATCTTCGCGCCGCTGACGAACTGCGTCTGCAAACTTCCGTATCCGCTGCCCTCGACGTGGTTGCGCTGCTTCGCTTGCCTGGCGTTATCGGCGGTCTTGCGCCCGCGGTCCCGGAAAGTGAAGAAGAGCAGGAAAAACTCGGCAAGGCCCTGGAGGGCTGTCTGCGCGAGGCTCTTGGCAAGCTCGATGAAATGCGCCGTGCCGAAGGTCGGCACTTGGTTGAGGATTTGCGCCGGCGCCTCGCCCATATCAGCGAGCAGACCGAAGTGGTGCGTGGCCTTGTCGTGCAGTTGCGTCCGGCATTCGCCCGCCGGCTGGAAACGCGCCTCAAGGATTTGCTTAGCGGCACCACCATCGATCCTGCTCGCATCGCGCAGGAAGCCGCCATGCTCGCCGAGCGCAGCGACATCAGCGAAGAACTCGACCGTTTGCGCAGCCACTTGCAGCAATTCGGTAAGCTGCTCGACGGAGCCGGCGAACTCGGCAAGAAACTGGACTTCTTGTTGCAGGAAATGCACCGCGAAGCCAACACCATGCTTTCCAAAACGCCCGGTGTGGAAAGCGAAGCGCTGACCATTACTGGCATCGGCCTGGAAATCAAGGCGGAGATCGAAAAATTGCGCGAACAGGTTCAGAACATCGAATGACCTCTGAGCGAGTTCAGGCGCCGCTGGTGTTGATTGTGTCCGGTCCGTCAGGTTCGGGAAAATCCACGCTGGTGCAGCGGCTGCTGCAGATGCCCGGCACCATGGCTTCCCGTTCGTGCACTACAAGGCCCCGCCGCGCGACTGAGGCCAGTGGGAAATGTTATGATTTCGTCACCGAACAGGAATTCGAAGCGATGGTGTCCCGTGGCGAATTCCTCGAATACGCGCGTGTCTTCGGCAAACATTCCTATGGCACGCCGAAGAAATGGTTAGATGAATCACGTGCCAGCGGATTGGATCTGGTCCTGGAAATTGACGTACAGGGTGCGGCGCAGGTAAAAGAGAAGCTGCCGGAATCGGTTGCCATGTTCATCTTGCCGCCGTCGCGTGAAGAGTTGGAACGCCGCCTGCGCGGCCGCGGCCAGGATGCGGACGAAGAAATTAAACGCCGCCTTGCCCGCTCGCGCGCCGAGATCGAAGCGTTCGGCAAGTTCTACGACTATTGCGTGGTTAACGACAACGTGGAAAAGGCCGGCCGCGAGGTGGAAGCCATTTTGACCGCCATCCGTTGCAGCAGCGCCCGGCAACGTGGCCGCGTCGAAGGACTTCTGGCATCATTTGAATCAGACGTTCGCTGAACGACCGGCTGATTCAGGCGGCCGCCGAGCGGCCGACTGGGGGAAAGATCGAGATGACCGTGCAAACCAAAGCTCCAGAGAGCCAGTTTGCTTACGTGGTGCTTGCAGCCCGGCGCGCGCGTCAAATTATGGCGGGAGCGCCTCCGCTTCTCGAAAATCCGCGCACGCTCAAAGCGACGCGCGTGGCCTGCGAGGAAGTCAACCACGGCTTGATCGAATACGAGTTCGAGCCCGGCAAGGCCGTGGATGAAGATAAAGACGGAGTCAAACGGCGCAAGTAACTCGGTATCACCTCCATGCAGATCACCCTCGGCGTCACCGGCGGAGTGGCGGCCTATAAAGCGGCCGAACTGGTGCGCCGCCTCCAGCAGGAAGGGTTCGCCGTAGAGGTTGTCATGACCCGCGCGGCCTGCGAGTTCGTGCGCCCGCTAACATTCGCCGCACTTTCTGGCAAGAAAGTCATCACTGACCTTTTCGCCGAATCCAGCGGCGAAGCCAACCTCGAGAGTGCCATCGAACACATCGCCGTCGCTCAGCGCACCGATCTGTTGCTTGTCGCTCCGGCGACCGCCGACGTCCTGGCTAAATTCAGCCGCGGTATCAGTGACGACTTTCTCAGCACTTTGTATCTGGCGACTTCGGCCCCCGTGGTTGTCGCGCCGGCCATGAACGTCAACATGTGGAATCATCCTGCCACGCAGGAAAATCTCGATCGCTTGCGCGGCCGTGGCGTTCACATCGTCAATCCCGACGAAGGGTACCTCGCTTGCGGTATGACCGGCGCTGGCCGTCTTGCTGGACAGGAAGCTATCGTCGCCGCCGTGCGCGAAGTCCTGCGCGTCGGTCGTGACCTCGAAGGCCAAACCGTTTTGCTCACCGCTGGTCCCACGCAGGAAGCCATCGACCCGGTGCGCTATCTCACCAACCGCTCTTCCGGCCGTATGGGCTACGCTGTCGCCGAGGCCGCCGCACAGCGTGGCGCCAAAGTCATTCTCATCAGCGGTCCGACGTCGCTCGCCACGCCAGCAAGCGTGAACCGCGTCGATGTTCGCACCGCCGCTGAAATGCTGGCCGTCGTCGAACAACATTTTGCCGAAGCCACGATCGCCATTTTCGCCGCGGCAGTCGCCGACTATCGCCCCGTCGACCGCGCCTCCAGCAAGATCAAGCGTTCTCTTGAACAAGGCATCACGCTGCAACTCGTTCCCAACACCGACATCCTCGCAGCCATGGCCGGCAAGAAGTACCAACGCCTTATTGTCGGCTTTGCTGCGGAAACCGATCGCGTTGCCGAAAATGCACGCAAAAAGCTCAAAGACAAAAACGCCGACCTCATTGTCGCCAACGATGTAACTGCCGAAGGCGCCGGCTTCGATGTGGACACCAACGTCGTCACGCTTTTCTCTCGCGACGGCCGCGACCTGCCGCTTCCCAAACTCACCAAGCGCGAGGTCGCTCACCGCATTCTCGACGAAGTCGTCCGCTTGAGCGCCAGCGTCAAACACCAGAGCGCCGATTGATCCATGCCTGAATCCGCCGACATCGCGACCAGCGAAAAACTCAAACAGCGCCTGCGATTTTACGAAGACCTCGGCCTCACTCTGTTTTATCGCGACCGCGGAACCTCGCGTTCGTCGCGGCCACCGTCACCTGTAAGTTCTGCCGTCACGTCGTCTCACTCGATCGAGGAACCTTCATTGCCCAAATCCACTCCGAAGCCGCCGGCCGTACCATCTCCTGCTACTCCGACAAAGGCTTTCATACCACTGACGCCCGCTCCGCCCTCGCTATTCGAAGCTGCAAACAAGAAACCGAGCGAAACCCTTTTGCAAATCCGCGACGACCTAGGCGAATGCACTCGCTGCAAACTCCACACCACACGCAACAAAATCGTCTTTGGTGACGGCAGCCCGCAAGCCAAACTAGTTTTTGTCGGTGAAGGCCCCGGCGCCGATGAAGATGCGCAGGGCCTTCCCTTCGTCGGCCGCGCCGGCAAGCTTCTCACTCAAATGATCGAAGCCATGGGCCTAGAGCGCCGCGACGTTTACATCTGTAACGTCGTCAAGTGCCGCCCGCCCGGCAATCGTCAGCCCGAAGGCGACGAAGTCGAGGCTTGCTCCCCGTTTCTTTTTCGACAACTCGACTCGCTCAAACCCAAAGTCATCGTCTGCCTCGGCGCCACGGCATTCCAGACTCTGCTGCGATCCAATCGCAGCATTTCTCATTTCCGTGGCCAGTGGCTGGACTTCCGCGGTTACAAAATGCTGCCCACTTATCACCCCGCATATTTGTTGCGCAACCCTGCGGCCAAAGCCGACGTCTGGAAGGACTTGCAAAAGGTGATGGCCGAGCTTGGCCTCGAAGTCAAAAAGACCAAGGCCAAGTAAATGCCCGGCGGAGTCGTCTTGGGCGTGGCGACGGCAATTTCCTGGGGCACTTCCGATTTCATCGCGCGTTTTGCCATCCGCACCACCGGCGTCGTCCGGGCGCTTTTCGGCGTGCAGGCATGGGGAGCGCTCCTGCTCACGATTCTTTTGTTCTTCGCTCACGATTGGGGCCACCTCTTTGATGGCTCCGGCTGGCCGCCTTGGGCTTGGGGAATCGTCGCCGGCAGCATCAACACCTGCGCGATGCTCGCGCTCTATCGCGCTTTCTCCGTGGGCAAGATGGCCGTCGTCGCGCCCATCTCCGCCAGCTACCCTGCGCTCACCGTCCTTCTTTCCACGCTTTCTGGTGAACGATTTTCTCTCTATCGCGCTCTGGGAATTCTGGCGGCCCTGGCGGGCGTAATGCTCGTCGCCGCCGGTGAAAAATCTGCACAATCGCCAACCTCTTCCGCCGCACCACGGTCCATAAAACTCATGACCTCTCCAGCGCAAAATCGTGCGCGCCAGTCAAGCGGCATCCCGTGGGCCGTCGCGGCCGCGCTCGGCTTCGGCGTACTCTTCTGGCTGCTTGGCACCCGCATCATTCCCCGCACCGGTGCTCTCGCCACCATCTGGATGATCCGCGTCACGGGCACTCTCATCACGCTCGCCATCTTGCTCGCGCAAAAAACTTCCTTCCGCGTCAAAAACAAACACACCAGTGCCCAGCTCTACTCCATGGGTTTCTTTGACACCGCCGCCTTCACACTCAGCAATCTCGGCATGCGCATCGAGCAAGTCGCCATCGTCAGTGTCCTCGGGTCGCTCTACGGCGC
>Ga0068863_100003860_pt1 | contig 14823 bp, 16 predicted proteins | sample KBSSwiS62_FD_66596 | JGI IMG/M metagenome (GOLD analysis project Ga0068863, IMG submission 66596) | Switchgrass rhizosphere microbial communities from Kellogg Biological Station, Michigan, USA - KBS Switchgrass S6-2 | ecosystem: Host-associated > Plants > Roots > Rhizosphere > Soil ...
GCTCGCAGGCGACAGCCTTCATGCCCTGGCGTTCGAGATCCTCGCCCATCCAGCCACCCACGCCGATCCCTGGGTTCGGTCCGAGCTGGTGTTCGAGCTGGCGCAAGCCGCCGGCCCGGCGGGCATGGCGGGCGGGCAGGTGATGGACCTGGTCGCCGAGGGCCGCGAGCTCGACCTCGCCGCGATCACCCGGCTGCAGCAGCTCAAGACCGGGGCGCTGATCGAATATGCGGTCGAGGCCGCGTGCATCATGGTCCGGCTCGCGCAGGATGCCCGCACGCCTTATCGCGGCTATGCCCGCAATGTCGGGCTCGCCTTCCAGATTGCCGACGACCTCATCGATCATAGCGGCGACGAGGCCGCCGCCGGCAAGCGCACCGGACAGGACGCCGATGCGGGGAAGGCGACCTTCGTTTCGCTGCTCGGCGAGGAGCGCGCCCGGCAGCAGGCGAGCCTGCTCGTCAGCCAGGCGATCGAGCATCTTGCCAGCCACGGCGAGGAAGCCGACTTGCTTCGCGCGATCGCGCGGTTCGCCATCGACCGGGATCACTAGGGGAGGCGCGGGTGAAAGTCGCAGTCTATCCGGGGACGTTCGATCCGATGACGCTCGGCCACCTCGACATCGTCCGGCGCGGCGCGCATCTCGTCGACAAGCTCGTCGTCGGGGTCACCACCAATCCGTCCAAGGAGCCGATGTTCTCGGTCCAGGAACGGCTTGCGATGGTCCGGCGCGAGGTGGCCGAAGTTACGGGCAATATCGAGGTCGTCGAATTCGATTCGCTGCTGATGGACTTTGCCGAGCAGCAGGGCGCGACCGCGATCCTTCGCGGCCTGCGCGCGGTCGCGGATTTCGAATATGAATTCCAGATGGCGGGGATGAACCAGCAGTTGAACGACGAGATCGAGACCGTCTTCCTGATGGCCGATGTGTCGCTTCAGCCGATCGCCTCGCGCCTGGTGAAGGAGATCGCGCGCTACGGCGGCTCGATCGACAATTTCGTGACTCCCGCGGTCGCGGCGGACGTCCGCCGCCATTTGAACGGCGGTTAAGGCTGGCGAAACAGCCGCGGCTGCAATAGGCGGCCCTGACCGGGAGGGTGCATGTTCTCTAAAGCCTTGTTCGCATTGCCGCTTGTCGCCTTCGCTTTGGTCGCTGCCAAGCCGCCGCCGGCTGCTCCGCCGCTGCCGAGCATCGCTCCGCCGCCCGAGGTTGCAGCCGACCCGGCGAATAAGTTGACGCTCCAACTGTCGAATGGCGGAACGGTGGTGATCCAGCTGCGGCCCGACCTTGCGCCCAATCAAGTCGAGCGAATGCAGGTGCTGGTCCGCCGCGGTTTCTACGACGGGCTGACCTTCCACCGGGTGATCCCGGGCTTCATGGCCCAGGGCGGTGACCCCAAGGGCACCGGCGAGGGCGGGTCCGACCTCCCCGACCTCAAGGCCGAGTTCACCAAGCTGCCCTTCTTCCGCGGGACGGTCGCAGCAGCGCGTTCGGAGTCGCCGGACAGCGCCAACAGCCAGTTTTTCATCATGTTCGCTCCGAACCCCACTCTCGAGGGCCGTTACACCATTTTCGGGCGGGTCATCTCGGGCATGGATGCGGTCGACAAGATTGCTCCGGGTGAGCCGCCTGAGGCTCCTACAGTGATCGTCCACGCCAGCCTCGGCGGCTGATGCGCGTCGATCTTTTCGACTTCGACCTACCCCAGGACCGCATTGCCTTGAGGCCTGCCCGGCCGCGCGATTCGGCGCGGCTGCTCGCGGTTCGGGGCGGCGACATTTCAGATCATGAAGTGCTCGACCTGCCGCAGCTCCTCGAGCCGGGGGACGTGCTGGTGTTCAACGACACCAAGGTCATCCCCGCCCAGCTCGAAGGCAGACGGGGCGACGCCTCGATCGGTGCGACGCTGCACAAGCGCGAGGGTCCGCGCGAGTGGCGGGCGTTCCTGCGCAATGCTCGCCGCGTCCGGCTCGGCGACAGGATCGATTTCGGCGAGGGTGTGGCCGCCTCGGTGACGGAAAAGTCGGGGGACGGGTCGGCGCTGCTCCACTTCCACGGCGAGGAGCCCATCGAAAGCCTGATCGAGCGGGCGGGGCAGATGCCCCTGCCGCCCTACATCGCCTCGCGCCGCCAAATCGACGAGGCCGACCGCGAGGATTACCAGACGATGTTTGCGCGCGAAAAAGGGGCGGTGGCCGCGCCGACCGCCGCGTTGCATTTCACGCCCCGCCTGCTCGAAGCTTTGGACCAGCGCGGGATCGGCCGAGAGACGCTGACCCTCCACGTTGGGGCAGGCACCTTCCTTCCGGTCAAGGCCGAGGACACCGGCGGCCATGTCATGCATTCCGAATGGGGCCGGATCGACGAGCCGACCGCCGCGCGCCTGAACGCGGTTCGCGCCTCAGGCGGCCGCCTGATCGCGGTCGGCACCACCAGCCTGCGGCTGCTGGAAAGCGCGGCGGCAGACGACGGCACGATCCGGCCGTTCGAAGGCGACACGGCGATTTTCATTACGCCTGGCTATCGCTTCAAGGCGATCGACGGGCTGGTCACCAACTTCCATTTGCCCCGGTCGACTTTGTTCATGCTGGTCAGCGCGCTGATGGGCCTCGACGTCATGAAGTCGGCCTACGCCCACGCGGTTCGCGAGGGCTATCGCTTCTATTCGTACGGCGACGCGAGCCTGCTGTTGCCGGCCGCGGGCTGAAGCCAGTGGCTGAGGTCGCGGCCGATCAGCTTGCCTAGCCGGTCGACCTCGTCGCGCAGCCGCGCGCGAATGTCCTGCTGGACATGAAGCGGGACTGAAGTGTCGGCCGCGGGAATGCGGTTCCATTTGATCAGGCGCTTGCGGACGGACATGACGACTTCAACGGCAGCGCCATCATTCTTGGGCAGCTTGGCCGGCTTCGCGACCCGGCGCATGTAATGCTTGCCCGCGAACAAGGTGCGCAGCGGCTTGGGCGGGCGCTTCAGCACGCGCTGAAGCCAGGGAGACCGCACCCCTGAACTCGACCGGGCAGGCTTGAGCTCGATCGAGTCGAACGCCTCCAGCCCGAGGAAGTCGAGGATCCGGTTGCCTTGCCCGGCCGGGTCCGCGACCAGATCGTCGAATACGACCACGAGGCAGCGTTCCCGCCCGACGGTGGCGAACAGCCGCTCGACGTAGGTCGCGAGCCGCCCGGCCTCGTCATAGCGAAGCCAGCGCGGGTCGACGCAGCTTCTCGGGATCTTGCGGCCCGCCGCCCGGTCCGGCGTGGCCGCCCAGGCGTCCTGGAAATCGCACAGCGTTTCATCGCCGATGTAGATCAGCCGCTGGTGGAGCGAGGGAAGCATCGCGAGGGGGTCTCGCACCGCCACGATGAACCGCGATTCCGGCCATAGCCGCAAAATCGCCTCCATCTGCTCGGGGGTATAGAGGTAGGAAACCGACCCGTCGCCGCCGATCCGGCTGCCTTCGCCCAGGCCGGCAAAGAAGCGGTCGAGATATTCGTCCTCGACGATCTGCTCGAGCTTCCTCTTGGACAGCCCGCGCAAGTCATGCTGCGAGAAGAAATGGGGCTCCTTGACCGCGGAAAAGGCGATTTCGGGATGCTTGGCGAGGAACCGCGCGATTGCCGTGGTTCCGCATCGCGGCGCGCCAACCACGAAGGCGAAGCGATCGAATTGCTTTATGCTGGCCATGGCTCCGCGGGCTAAGTGAAAAGTCGGTACGGCTTCATTGGCTAGCAGCAAGGCCGCCGCGGCACTAGGTGCTCGTGGCGGCATGCCGCGGTTGCCCGCCTAAGGCTTCAACAGGTCAGTCGGCCCGGTCAGGTCGACTTGCTCGTTCCGTGTGCCCGGACGATAGCCGAGCTTCTTCAGCCTTGCGGGATCGTCCACATTCAAGTCGATGCGATGGCATGCGTCCATGTAGATGACTGCGGAGCTGGTGTTGTAGCCGGCCAGGTTGAACAGATCGAGGTAGTGCGCATACCACCGACCCTTGTGTTGCGTGTCCCAGCGATCCTGGAAGGCGATCGAGGGTCGCTTTCGTGAGCAAAGGACATAAGTGGCCACCGGCTTGCGCTCCCACTCGATATGAACGCGCTTCGAAAAGCGAACCGGATAATTGCCATCCCGGTGAGTCGAGCTGCCATCCAGGGTCACGTACTTTCGAAGCTGCTCGTTTCGGCGCGCTGAAACCAATTCGTTCGAGACCAGCCGCGACCACGAGCATTCCATCATGTGGCAATAGATTAGCTTCGCCGGCCCGAGATCGGCAGTTGCTGCAGCGATCAATCCTAGGAGCATTGGCCTTCGCCCGTTGATGCAAACCCCGCGGGCGAAACTATCGACGCTTTGCTTCCTTCGCTAGGGCGCTCGACGTGACCCGATTTGAGTTCTCAATTTCCGCAACCGACGGTGCCGCCCGCACCGGCACGATCGCCATGGAGCGCGGAATGGTCCGGACCCCGGCGTTCATGCCGGTCGGGACCGCGGCGACGGTCAAGGCGATGCGCCCCGAGGAGGTGCGGGCGAGCAGCGCCGACATCATCCTTGGCAACACCTACCATCTGATGCTTCGGCCCGGCGCGGAGCGGGTCGCCAGGCTCGGCGGGCTGCACACATTCATGGGCTGGGAAAGGCCGATCCTGACCGACAGCGGCGGCTACCAGGTGATGAGCCTTAGCGACCTCACCAAGGTCAGCGAGGAGGGGGTGGCATTCGCCAGCCACCTCGACGGGTCACGCCATATGCTGAGTCCCGAGCGCTCGATCGAGGTCCAGCGCCTGCTCGGCAGCGATATCGTCATGGCGTTCGACCAGCTGGTGCCCACCACCGCCACGCATGAGCAGCAGCGCGAGGCGATGGAGCGCTCGATGCGCTGGGCGAAGCGAAGCCGCGAGGAATTCGATCGTGGCGGCGATCATGCCCGGCGGGCAGCGATCTTCGGCATCCAGCAGGGCGCGCTGGATGAAGATTTGCGCAAGGCGTCGGCCGAGGCCCTGATCGAGATCGGCTTCGACGGCTATGCCGTCGGCGGTCTGGCGGTCGGCGAGGGGCAGGAGGCAATGCTCGGTTGCCTCGATTTCGCGGTCGCAATGCTGCCTGCGGACCCGCCGCGCTATCTGATGGGCGTCGGCAAGCCCGACGACATCATCGAGGCGGTGGTGCGTGGAATCGACATGTTCGACTGCGTCCTGCCCACGCGCTCGGGCCGGACCGGCCAAGCGTTCACCGCCGACGGCCCGCTCAACCTCCGGAACGCGCGCTTCGCCGAGGATCCGGAGCCGATCGAGCCGGGCTGCCCGTGCCCGGCCTGCACGGGCTTCAGCCGCGCTTATGTCCACCATCTGGTGAAGTCGGGCGAGATCCTCGGCGCGATGCTGATGACCCAGCACAACCTCACCTTCTACCAGCGGCTGATGCAGGGGCTGCGCGACGCGATCGCCGGGCAGCGGCTTCAGGCGTTCGCGAGCGAATTCCTCGGCCGTAATCGCTAGATCGCGTCGTCCTTGATTGCGGCCGCCTGGTCGGGCGCCGCGCCGGCAATCTTGTCCTCGGTCCGAAGGTCGAAGTCGCTGACGTGGTGGCGCTCGTGCAATTGCTCGCTTTCGTCGCCGCTCAGCTTGTTGACGATCCGCCCGCGCTTCACCGCCGGCCGCGCCTCGATCGCGCGCGCCCAGCGCATCACATGCTTATATTCGTGCGTGGCGAGGAATTCGTCGGCGCCTCCGTAGCTGCGCCCGAGCGCGATGCCGCCGTACCACGGCCAGATCGCGATATCGGCGATCGTATAGTCCGGGCCCGCGATGTACTCGCGGTCCGCGAGCTGGCGGTTGAGCACGTCGAACTGGCGCTTGGCCTCCATCGCATAGCGGTTGATTGCATATTCGAACTTTTCCGGCGCGTAGGCGAAGAAGTGACCGAAGCCGCCGCCGAGGAAGGGCGCTGCGCCGACCTGCCATATCAGCCAGGACAGGGTCTCCGCGCGCGGGGCGCCGGACGCGGGAAGGAACTCGCCGAACTTCTCGGCGAGGTGGAGCAGGATCGCGCCGGATTCGAACACCCGCATCGGCTCGGGCCCGCTGCGATCGACGAGCGCCGGGATCTTGGCATTGGGATTGACGTCGACGAACTCGCTTCCGAACTGGTCGCCGTCGCCGATCCGGATCGGCCAGGCGTCATATTCGGCGTCCTTGTGGCCGCGCTCGAGCAGTTCCTCGAACATGATCGACACCTTTTGGCCGTTGGGCGTCGCAAGCGAATAGAGCTGGAACGGATGCTTGCCGACCGGCAGCGCCTTGTCGTGCGTCGGCCCGGCGACCGGGCGGTTGATGTTTGCGAACTGGCCGCCGCTCGGCTCGTCCCAGGTCCACACCTTGGGGGGAACATATTCAGTCATTTGCAGTCCTTTTTTGTCCCAGCCCGGAAGAGCTAGGGAGCCGGGAGACCGCTTTCCAGCATCATGGATGTAACCTAGTCGGCCTTGACCGAGAGGAAACTCGGCAGCGGGCCGTTCCAGTCGCTGCTGATATCCTCGACGACGGGCGAGCGTTCGGGTCGTTCGGCCGGTTTCTTTTCGGTGCGCTTGGGCTTTTCCGCCGGAGCCGGCTTGGCGGCCCTCTCCTCGCGCGCGGCGGGTTTGGCCGGCGTTCCCTGGCGCGGAATCTTGTGGCCGATGAGCTTCTCGATCCCCGCGACTGCCTCGGCGTCTGCCCGAGTCGCCAGAGTGATGGCAATGCCCTTCATCCCGGCGCGCCCGGTCCTGCCGATCCGGTGGATGTAGTCGTCCGGCTGCCACGGCACGTCGAAGTTGATCACGTGGCTGACGCCTTTGACGTCGAGCCCGCGCGCGGCCACGTCGGACGCGACGAGGACGGTGATCTCCCCAGACTTGAAGCGCTCGAACTCGGCGATTCTGCGGGCCTGCTCCATGTCGCCCTGGATCTGGCCGACAGCGAAGCCCGACCGCTTCAGGCTGGACGCAAGCTCGCGCACGGTGGTCTTGCGGTTGGAAAAGACGATCGCGTTCTTGAAATCCTCGTGGCGCAGGATGTCGCGCAGCGCGTCCTTCTTCTTGTCGGGGCTGACCTCGACCAGTCGCTGGTCGATGTTGACGTTGGCGGTCGCCGGCCGGGCAACCTCGACCCGCCGCGGGTCGTTGAGGAACTTGGCCGCCAGCTTCTGGATCGGGGGCGGCATGGTCGCCGAGAAGAGCAGCGTCTGGCGCGACTTGGGCAGCTTTGAGCAAATCTCCTCAATGTCGGGGATGAAGCCCATGTCGAGCATCCGGTCGGCCTCGTCGATCACCAAGAGCTCGCAGCCGGTTAGCAGGATCTTGCCGCGCCCGAACAGGTCCATCAGCCGCCCGGGAGTGGCGATCAGCACGTCGACGCCCTTTTCCAGCGCTTTCACCTGGTCGCCCATCTGAACGCCGCCGATCAGCAGCGCCATGGAGAGCGGGTGGTACTTGCCGTATTTCTCGAAATTCTCGGCGACCTGCATCGCCAGCTCGCGGGTCGGCTCGAGGATCAGCGAGCGCGGCATCCGCGCCCGGCTCCGGCCCTCATGGAGGATATCGATCATCGGCAGCACGAAGCCAGCCGTCTTGCCGGTGCCGGTCTGGGCGATTCCGACCAGGTCCTTGCCCATCAGCACCGCCGGGATCGCCGCGGCCTGGATCGGAGTCGGCTCGCCGTAGCCGCTGTCGGCAACGGCGCGGAGCAATTCGTCAGAGAGGCCGAGATCGGCGAAAGACATTCAAAATCCGGAAGATAGAGGCGGCGCCGTAGATGCGGCCGCGGTTCCCGCGGCTATGCTGACAAACGCGCGAAAGTCAATGTTTGAACTTGGGGATGAGGACCCTGAAGCGCTCGATCATGCAGCGTTCGCCCATCCTCGAAATCACCGCATCGCGACGCACGCAGATCTGCTGGTCCGGGCCGTATTGCAGGTAAAATCCGTCGTAGAAGTCGAGATGACAGTCCTCGTCGAACCTCGCCCGGACGCGCCCGCCGCCGGAAAGGATGAAATCGACCTGGTCCGGCCCCGACAATGAGGAGCGGCGGATCGCCCCGGCGGGAACGCACTTTGGTCCTTTTTTCTCGATCCAGTCGAACTGCGGCACGATCGGCCGCGGCTGGACCGGGACCCGCAGGATCACTTCATCCTGGACGATGAGGCGCGAAACGGTGACCGGAATCCCGCCGGGATCGGCCGCGAGCAGGCCGAGCAGCAACGGAAAGAAGCCGATGAATGATGCCGGAGTCACGAATAGCCCGCTGGTGAGCGCCGGGCTTCGCAGCGAAGCGTTGAACAATCAATGAATTCGCGCGCCGCTTGCAAGAAGCCCCCAAGGCCAATAGAGGCCACGCGCACAGTTTCACGGCAGGACTTGCGATGGGCGAGTCCGGTCCGCCGGACCCCAGGAGAATGACCGCATGGCGACCGCAGCGCCGAACATCAGTCTGCCCCTTTTCTACAACGCGATCGAGCCCTTGAACGTTGCCCAGCACGGCAAGATGAAGGTGCGCCCGATCGAGAAGTCCGCGCAGATCGGCCAGACCCACGCGATTCCGGTGACCGTCGACGAGTTCGGCCTGACCCAGCGCCATTTCCCGATCGTGTTCACGATCGGCGAAGCTCCGGTTCCGATCGCGCTGATGGGCCTGAACGAGGGGGTCAACGTCTTCCTCGATTCCGACGGCAAGGCGCTCGACCCGACGACCTACATCCCCGCCTACATCCGCCGTTACCCGTTCCTGCTCGCACGCCTCAGCCCGGAGAGCGACGAGCTGTCGCTGTGCTTCGACCCGACCTCGGGCGCAGTCGGCGAAGGCAAGGATGGCGAGCCTCTGTTCGACGGCGACCAGCCGAGCGACGCGACCAAGGCGATCCTCGACTTCTGCGAGCAGTTCGAAACCGCCGGCCAGCGCACCGCTGCGTTCATGGAAGAGCTGAAGAAGTCGGGCCTGCTGATGGACGGCGAGGTGGCGATCCAGCCCGAAGGCTATGAGCAGCCGTTCGTCTACCGCGGGTTCCAGATGGTCGACGAAGAGAAATTGCGCGAACTGCGCGGAGACGAGCTTCGCAAGATGAACCAGAACGGCATGCTGGCGCTGATCTACGGCCACCTGTTCTCGCTGGCCCAGATGCGCGAAGTGTTCGGCCGCCAGCTGCAGCAGGGCAAGGCCCCCGCGGCGGTCCAGCAGCCGGCTCCGGCCGACGCCTAAATCATTCGGCGGCGGTCGCGAACTGCTGGCTGAGGAGCAGCTCGCCGAGCCCGACTGAAAGCGATTCGATCAACAGCGACAGGCGGTCGAAACCCGGCCCCGGCACCCGTAGCGTCGAATCGAGATAGACCCGGCGATCGATTTCGACCTGGAGGGCGTGGACGTTGCGCGCCGGATCGCCGTGGCGCTCGATCACATGGCCGCCGGCGAACGGATCATTTAGGCAGGCTTCGAGCCCGGCACGGCGGGCGATGGCGAGCGCCTCGCTGCTGACCCACGAGCCCGCGGTGCGGCCGCGGCGGTCGCCGAACACGATCGGCGGAATGCCGTCGGGGGGCGGGGGCATCGAATGGCAATCGAGCAGGATCGCGCCGCCGAACCGGTCGGTGAGCAAGGATAGCTGGTCCTCAATCGCCTGGTGATAGGGGCGGTGGGCCTGGTCGAGCCGCTCGTCGAGCTGGGCGCCGCCGATCGCTCGGCGCCAAAGATAGCCGTGATTAGGCGTTCGGGCGGGAACGATACCGAGCCCGCCGCGGGCGCGGGCGCTGATCCGCTCGCGGCTCCTGCCCTCGATCACCGAAGGGTCGACCTCGTCCTCGCCGCGATTGCAGTCGATCGCGGCGCGCGGCGCGCGGGCGATCACCGCTCCGACTCCGCCGGCAAGCGCCCGCCACACCAGGCGATCGACCAGCGGGTCTTCTAGGCTTTCCAGCGCGGCCATTCCGCCGGGGGCCATCGCAACCAGCCAGGCGGGATAGTCGCGGCCCGAATGCGGCACCGACAAGAGTACGGGCAGGCCGCCGCGCGGGCGGTGGATGAGTGGGCTGGACAGCTGGGTCACACGGTTAACTTCCGTACCAGATTAGGACTCGCACAGAGGCGCTGCAACGCACGAAGCGCTCATTCGCTTCTGGCAAATCGCAAGCGTTCAGCGCATAGTCGGAGGCGATGGCGAGAATCCTGCTAGCTGAAGACGACACGTCGATGCGTGAGTATTTGCAGCGCGCATTGCAGCGTGTCGGGTACGAAGTCGAGGCCGTCGGTTGCGGCACCGAGGCAATGCCCCTGCTCGAGGCGGAGCGCTTCGACCTGCTTCTGACCGACATCGTCATGCCCGAAATGGACGGGATCGAGCTGGCCCAGAAGGCGAGCGCGATCGACCCCGCGATCCGTGTGATGTTCATCACCGGATTCGCCGCCGTCGCGCTTCAGGGCGGACGCACCGCGCCGGAAGCCAAGCTCCTTTCCAAGCCGTTCCATCTCAAGGACCTGGTGATGGAGGTGGACCGCATCTTCCAGACCGAGGATCAGCACGGCCGCCTCTAGCTCGTCGCTTCGGCCAATGCCTTGGCCGCGCTCGATTTCCTGCCTAGACTGAGCCCCTAACCCGGGGGTCGTTCATGAGATTTCGAGTCATGGTTGCGGGCTTGTTCCTCGCGTTCGCGGCGCCGGCCGCCGCGGCGAGCCCGCCGCCGGTGGCAATCACCGAAATCGACAAGATCTACGCCGACTGGGCGAGCGCATCGCACGTTCCCGGCCTGGTGTACGGGATCGTCGCCGATGGGCACCTCGTCTACGTCAAGGGCCTTGGCGTGCAGGACGTGGCGACTGGCGCCCGGGTCACTCCGGACAGCCTGTTCCGGATCGCCTCGATGTCCAAGGCATTCACCGCGCTCGCCATCCTCAAGCTGCGCGACGAGGGCAAGCTGTCGCTCGACGCGCCGGCCGAAACCTATGTGCCGGAGATGCGCGGCTGGCGTTACCCGACGAGCGACAGCCCGAAGATCACCGTCCGCAACCTGCTGACCCACAGCGCGGGCTTCGTCGAGGACAATCCCTGGGGCGACCGCCAGCAGGTAATGCCCGAGCCGGAGTTCACCGCGATGCTCGCCGCGGGCGTGCCCTTCGCGCGCGCTCCGGGCCTCGGAATGGAATACTCCAACTTCGGTTATGCGACCCTGGGGCGGATCGTCAGCAACGTCTCGGGCATGCGCTACCAGGACTATATCAAGCGCGAGCTGATGACGCCGCTGGGCATGGGCTCGACCGGCTATGATGTGCTCGCTTCGCCGCCGCAGCGCCGGGCGATCGGCTATCGCTGGGAGGACGACGGCTGGGTGCGCGAGCCGGACATGCGCGACGGCGCCTTCGGTGCGATGGGCGGGGTCGAAACCAGCGCCAGCGATTACTCCAAATGGGTCGCCTTCCTGCTTTCGGCCTGGCCGGCGCGCGACGGGCCCGAGGCCGGTCCGGTCAGGCGCTCGACAGTGCGCGAGATCGTCACCGGCAGCAATTTCGTTTCGGGCAGCGTGCGCAACCCGGCTGCGGGCGGGCCGCCGTGCCGCGACGCGATCGCCTATGGGATGGCCTGGCGGGTGGTTGACGATTGCGATCTCGGCCGCATCGTCACGCATACCGGCGGCTATCCCGGCTACGGATCGGTCGTGTTGCTGCTGCCCGACAAGGGCGTCGGATTATTCGCGTTCAGCACCAAGACCTATGGCGGCGCATCGCTGCCGACGCTTCGGGCCGCACTCGCGCTGAACAAGGCGGGTTTTTTGAGCGACCGGCCGGTTCCGCTCAGCTCCGGGCTCGCCAAGGCGTATGATTCGGCCCGGGCGGTGTGGGCTAGGGGCGACATCGCCGCAGCTCCGCTAGCCAACAACATGCTGATGGACCGCGATGCGGCCAGGTGGAAGACGATGCTCGCCGAGCTCAGGGAGGAGGTCGGCGAATGCCGCGGCTCCGAGCCGGTGAGGCCCGTATCCGCGATGGAGGGCAAGTTCGAGTGGACCTGCAGCCACGGCCGGATCAGCGGCCGGGTCCAACGCGCGCCGACCAATGCGCTCAGCCTCCAGGCCCTGGAATTCAAGCCTGCCGAGCCCTGATCGGACGGGTTGCGCGCTCCCGATCAGGCCCCTAAATGCCTCGCTTCTGCCTCCGGGCGGTGGGCGTGTAGCTCAGTGGTAGAGCACTGTGTTGACATCGCAGGGGTCGCAAGTTCAATCCTTGCCACGCCCACCATTTTTCCTAGGTCAACCAGTGATTTAGCGCATGGCTGCGGCTGGACCGCGCCGGCCGGCGTTTAGAGGCAAGCCTCCAGATACGGCTGGTCGAAGCCGTACTGCTTGGCCTTCTCGAGCGTGTAGGGCCTGAGACCCATCGAACGGTACTCGCCGAGGATCTTGCCGTCCGAAGTCTCGTCCAGATATTCGAACTTGAACAGCTCCTGGGTGACGATCACGTCGCCCTCCATCCCGATCACCTCGGTGACGTTGGTCGTCCGGCGCGAGCCGTCGCGGAGGCGCTTCACCTGAACGATGAGGTCAACCGAATCGGCGATTTGGCGGCTGATCGCCTCCTTGGGGATCTTGATGTCCGACATCATCACCATGTTCTCCATACGCGCGAGGCATTCGCGCGGGGAGTTGGAGTGAAGCGTCGCCATCGAGCCATCGTGGCCTGTGTTCATCGCCGCCAGAAGGTCGAAACACTCCTGGCCGCGAATTTCGCCCAGGATGATGCGGTCGGGGCGCATACGCAAAGCGTTGATGACGAGGTCGCGGATCGAGATCGCGCCCTGCCCCTCGAGGTTGGCGGGGCGGGTTTCGAGCGGCAGCCAGTGCGGCTGCTGCAACCGAAGCTCGGCAGCGTCTTCGATGGTGATTACGCGCTCACCCGGGTCGATCATCTTCGACAAGGCGTTGAGCATGGTCGTCTTACCCGAACCGGTACCGCCCGAGATGATCACGTTCATCCGGCTTGCGCCCGCGATCTTGAGCACCGTCGCCATCTTTTCGGACATCGAGCCGAAGCTCTTCATCATGTCGATGGTGATCGGCTTTTCGGAGAATTTACGGATCGAGATGGCGGTGCCGCGAAGCGACAGCGGGGGGACGATGACGTTGACGCGGCTGCCGTCCTGGAGGCGGGCGTCGCACAGCGGGGTGGTCTGGTCGATCCGGCGGCCGACCTTGTTCACGATGCGCTGGGCGATCTGGAACAGATGCTCCTCGTCGCGGAACTGAATCTGGGCGATCTCGAGCTTGCCCTTGCGCTCGACGTAGGTCTGGTCGGGGCCGTTGACCATGATGTCGCTGATGGCCGGATCGGCCAGTAGCTCCTCGAGCGGCCCGAGGCCGAGCAGCTCGTCGACTAGCACCTTTTCCAGCGCGAACTGTTCGCGGCGGTTGAGGTTGATTTTGAGCTCGGTCAGCACCTCGCCGATGATCGGCCGGAATTCCTCGGCCAGCTCGTCCTTGCTGAGCGTCGCTGCGGCTTCAGGATCGACCCGCTCGAGCAGGCGCGGGAGTACCTGCTCCTTGATCCGGTGAACCGAAGCCTCGAAGCCTTCGGCCTTGCTGCTGCCTTGTTCGCCGCTCGCGTTTTGCCGGGCGGTCAATTTGTCCATCGCGCCCATCGACGACGGGTCGCCGATCGGCGCGTCGACCGTTGGGGTCAGCTCGTCGAGCGGCGGGAACTGGTCTCCGCCCTCGGTGGCCGCGAGGTCGACCGGGGTCTTGGACCCACCGGGTGCGCCCTTCATCGGCTTCGCAACGCCGAAATTGGGGCGTCCACCGCCCATGCCACCACGCTTGCCGAATGCGCTCATGCCACCCATTCCGATGCGGTTTCCGCTAATCGGAAGGTGAATAAGTGCGAAACTTTTAGAAAAGACTAACTGCGTTAATCGCCAAAGCGGCGGTTATTCCCCGGCGCTTTCCGCGAGTACGGTGAGGCCGCGCTCGCTGACCTCGGCGAAGCCGCCGGTCACCGTGATCTTCTCCGGCTGGGCGCCGGCGCTGCGATAGACTGCGATCTCGCCGTTCTTCAGCGTCGTCATGTAGGGCGCGTGGCCCGCGAGGATGCCGGATTCGCCCTCGGTGCCCGGGACGACGACCATGTAGACATCGTCGGACATCACCAGCCGATCCGGAGTCACCAGCTCGAAGTGCAGGTCGGCCATCAGCGGGTCTCGATCGCCGTGTCGAACGCGCGCGCCGCGGCGTCGAACTTGTCCCGGCAGCCGGGGTTGCAGAAGCCGACGACCTGGCCGCGGTAGAGCGTCAGGCTGTCTTCACTGACCGGCTTGCCCGACCATGGGCAGGTGCGGTTCACGCAATCTTCGAGGCGGAGCTCGTCGGCCATCAGGCGTCCTGGGCCAGCTTCTCGGCCTTGGCGACCGCCTCGTCGATCCCGCCGACCATGTAGAAGGCGCTTTCGGGCAGATGGTCGTACTCGCCCTCGACCACCGCCTTGAACGAGCGGACCGTGTCCTCGACCTGGACGAACTTGCCCGGGATGCCGGTGAACACCTCGGCGACGTGGAACGGCTGCGACAGGAAGCGCTGGATCTTGCGGGCGCGGCCGACGATCAGCTTATCCTCTTCGCTAAGCTCGTCCATGCCGAGGATGGCGATGATGTCCTGAAGGCTTTTGTAGCGCTGAAGCGTCTCCTGGACCGCGCGGGCGACTTCGTAATGCTCCTGGCCGACGACCGCGGGGGTCAGCACCCGGCTGGTCGAATCGAGCGGATCCACCGCCGGATAGATGCCGAGCTCGGAGATCGCGCGCGACAGCGTCGTGGTCGCGTCGAGGTGGGCGAAG
>Ga0068863_100003871_pt1 | contig 14805 bp, 11 predicted proteins | sample KBSSwiS62_FD_66596 | JGI IMG/M metagenome (GOLD analysis project Ga0068863, IMG submission 66596) | Switchgrass rhizosphere microbial communities from Kellogg Biological Station, Michigan, USA - KBS Switchgrass S6-2 | ecosystem: Host-associated > Plants > Roots > Rhizosphere > Soil ...
CCACTCGCCCGCCGCGCCCTCAGGAAGTCGAAGAATCCACGCGGAATCTGCTCGGGTTCTAGGCGGCGTGAATGAAAATGGCAACGTCGCCTGGGTTGGGCATCTCTCTCACGAGTTCTTGGGAAGCCGCAGACGACTTGATCAAGAAGAAGTGTGCCGGCCATCCCAGTTCTTGAAAGCGGTGAAGTACCGCAAAAATGCGAAGGACGCCCGGTGGGCAATGCCTGGGCGTCCCTCGCGTCAGATTCGAAAGGTCTGTTTTCTGCGCGCTGTTATTGCTTTAGGCCGAAAGCAAGTTGTTGCTTTTCGCCGCTGTTCTTCGCGGTCTGAACTTCGAGATGGCTCGGAGTCAGCCCCTGAGCGGTGCTATATCCACCTCGCCGTACCTCCGACAAAAAGTAATAGCTGTCATAGCGGCTGAATACAAGTTGACCATTTCCATCGCCAATCGCACCGCGATTGGCCACAGGCGTCGTCAGTGCAAAAGAAGAGTGGCCTTTTGCGTCAAACACCTTTACATACGCGTTGCTGACCTGCACCTGATAGTCCCCAGCGGGGAAACTCTGACTTCCAACATAGAAGTCGAAAGGAATAGTTACCTTCATCACGGCCTGAGCATGAGCGACCACGGGAACGCTCACGACTGCCAGCATAGTCACGGCCATCGCGGCCGCGAATGCAATCACTTTGTCCCTTGAAACCTTCATGACGATCTCCTTCTTCTGGTGTGCGCCTTTCGGCGAATCTTGTTTGGCCACCGTCCCAACATATCGATGGTTTTGAGCGGCTTGATTTGGCCTCTCACACGAACAAGCGAAATTCGCGGAAAAACCTCTAACGAAAAGATGAAAGAGCATGAGATTTCCAGATCGATCTGTGGTTCTTGCCGAAGGTCCGGCCTAGCGCGGCACCGTACATTCTCTCGCGTCAGGCTGTAGTCGTCGGAATAGTGGCGAGATGTTGGCGAAGGTTCCTGTTTTGACAGCATATGGCTGAAGCGATTGCAAACATTCCCAGTCCAGACACAACTCCCGTTCGACGACGTCGCAGGAAACTTTCCGGCGATCCGCGAGGGCTGCAGGATGGTATGTGCGCGAATGAACTTCGTTTGTGCACTGGATTTCCCTTACGCGGTCCAGCGGCAAGGTGTCGATGACTTCCCGCCACTGTCAGCCGGCCATTCCATTCGTTTGCCACACGTTATGGAGGTGCCAAGAGGATCGGCAGTCTGCCTTTTCGGCGATCGTCGCGAAGAAATCGTCATCCGCCAGTTCTTCGGGGCGCGATTGCAGGCAGTTCACACCGGTTTCAAATGCAAACGGTGACGGCAACAACGACGCCATGAGCCGGATATTGCAGGTGCCTTCTCGGTCCTGAGGGTTTCGAGAAAAATGTAGTCCGCGACACTCGAAAAGTAGTGAGCGGCGTCTCCAAAATATTTTTTCTGGACTGCGGAGAGCTTGTACGCGACGCGATCAATGGTTTTGTCGGCGAGATCTTCGGGAATGCGCGATCCGCGGCTGACAAAGATTTTTATCAACCCTTTGCGGATCCGTTCGTATTCCGCGCCTGCCTTTTCCCAGTCGGAATCCAGCCAGCAAAGCAGTCGATCAAACTGTTCCTGATTGATATCGTTGGCTTGAGGTTTGTGTAGAACTCTTTTCACAATCCGGGGACTTTGTGCCTGTTTGACCGACCGAGAACGTTCCCCGGTTTGAGAGTCCGGAAATCGAAAGGGCCGTCCAGCCGATGCTACCCCCAATGAGTCTGGAATCAAGGAAGCGAATGATTGAAACGATCTGCTCTTCATGTGCACCCTCCCCCTGATTTGCGCTGAAAGCCGATTTGGCGTCCCTCATATGAACGAGCGGAGTCTGGAGGAAAACCTCTAACTTCGAGATCGAGCCGTTCAAATTTCCACAAGCAATCTCCTGTTGCGACAAATATTTGCGAAGAATTTGGTGACTTTGAGAAAGCTGTGTTAACGTGCGGCAACCAAAGAACTACTGCTCCACGGTTGTGTAAGACCAAGTTCGCACTCAGGCTTAAGGATATTCGATGTCTCTGCCACGAGACCAGGTCACCACATTACTCCGCGATTGGAGGGCCGGTGATGTATCCGCGCTGAACCAATTGGTACCTCTTATACATAAGGAACTTCATAAGATCGCCAGAGGCTATCTTGCAAGAGAGTGGGATGCGCACTCCTGGCAACCCACGATCCTTGTCAACGAAGCGTTCCTGCGTTTGGTGGACTGCCAGCAGGTCGACTTGCAGGGGCGCGAGCACTTCTTTCGACTTGCCGCAAAGAAAATGCGCGAAATCCTTGTAGATTACGCGCGAAAAAAACGCTTACAGAAGAAAGGAGGAGGCGAAATTCACATTGTGCCGATGGAGGACGCTACACAGGTACAGATTAAGGCGGAAAACCCAGTGGATTTAATTTTACTCAATACTGCTCTCGAACAACTTGAAGTCATGGATCCGCGGAAGACTCGAATAGTCGAGTTGCGTTTCTTTGCCGGATTGAGCGTGGAAGAGATTGCGGAATTGCAGGGGGTGGCAGTATCCACAGTTCATCGCGACCTCAAATTGGCGAAAGTCTGGCTATTTCGCGCGATTCAGGAAGGCAAGAGCTCATGAGTCCCGATCGGTGGCAGCGCCTGCAGACTCTTTACCATAACGCCGCAGAATTGACCCCTCCCGAACGAACGCCTTATCTGGAAAAGGAATGTAGCGGCGATGCCGGCATGCGGCAAGAAATCGAGGGTCTTCTGGATTGCGAGGACAAGCTTGGGGGGTTCCTTGATAATACGGCCGTCGAAGCCCTGGTCGGGATGTATGGGGCTGTCACATCCGAAGACGTCACTGGTGGACCGTGGGATGAAGCGCCTATTGACGACTTCATAGGCAAGCGAGTTGACGACCGGTACGTTGTCAAGACGTACATTGGGTCCGGTGGAATGGGCGACGTCTATCTCGCCAAACATTTTTTGCTCGAGACTCCGTTCGCAATAAAACGTCTTGCCGGCCGGTTCCGTGACATTAAGGAACACCGGCAGCGTTTTATCGATGAGGCCCGGCGGGCTCTGATGCTGGACCACGAAAACGTCGCAAGAATTAAGGATGTCGTTGAGGACTCCGACGAAGTGTTTGTCATCATGGAGTTCATCGACGGACAAACCCTGCGCGCCAGTCTCGACCATGCTTTTGACCTTGATGAATTTCTCTCCATCGCCATCCAATGCGCTTCTGCACTCGAAAGCGCCCACAACAAAAGAATCGTTCACCTCGATATTAAACCCGAAAACATCATGTTGACGGACTCTCGGAAGGTGAAGGTATGTGACTTTGGCGTAGCGCGCCAGCTTTCTTCAGCGGAGGTGAGTGGCAGCACGAGTCGATCATGGACCTTTGGCGGCACGCCCGCATACATGGCCCCCGAGGTGATCGTGGGCAATCAATTCGATACGCGCGCCGACATTTTTTCACTGGGCGTAGTCTTCTACGAAATGCTTGCCGGAAAGCATCCTTTCCGGGCGGAAGATGTCCGGGAGACTACGAACCGAATCATGACGGCCACGGCTCCTCCACTTTCGCGAACAAATAAGAAACTTTCTCGTCGGCTGGTACGCCTTATTGATGCCATGCTCGCCAAAGAGCCCAATTTGCGCCTGAGTTCGGCTTCGGAGGTGCTCGGTGAGCTTCAGTGGATTCGCTTCCGCAAGAATTTCTTCAGAAATGCGTGGCATCGAGCTGACGAAAAGGTTCGGAAAAGGCCGTTTGTCGCGGCGACCGCCGCTTTGGCTGTTGTGATCGCTGTAGTGGGTGTTCTGTATTTCAAGCCCTTCTCCCAATTCAGAGCAGAGAATCCAGACGCGTTCCGGTACTACACGGAAGGGCTCGGTCCACTGCGCGAATATTACAAGCCCGAGAATGTCGACCGTTCGATCGACTCGTTCAGCCAGGCGGTGAAGCTGCGACCTGCTTACGCGGAGGCCTGGGCAGGTCTTGGCGAAGCGTACAGTTTGAAATATGAGAGCTCCAGACAGCAGGACCTCCTCCTCAAGGCGCAGGACGCCTGCCTCCAGTCCATAAGTCTTGATGCCAAACTGGCGTCGGCTCATGTGTGCCTGGGCACAGTGGCACAGGGACGAGGTGATTATGAAGGTTCTGAAAAGGAGTTCAGAAAAGCCATCGAGTCCGCGCCAACGGCGGACGATGCATGGCGTGGTCTGGCTCTGGCGATCGAGTCCCAAAAGAAATTTGATGAGGCTGAAAAGGCTTATTTAAGGGCTGTCGAGATCAAGCCGAATTATTGGGCTTCCTACACATGGCTTGGAAAGTTCTATAACAACCGTGGCAAATATCCAGAAGCGATCAAACAGTACGAGATGGCTCTTGCGTACTCCCACAACAATGGCCTGGTCCTCTATTCGCTTGGTGTTCCTTATTTTCGAATGGGCAAATTTGATGAGGCGATAGAACTCTTCAATAAGGCGATCCGTGTCCAGCCGGCGCTCGAAAAAGCCCGTAACAACCTCGGCGCAGCCTACTTTCTCACCCGTCGCTTCGCCGAAGCAATTCCACTCCTGGAAGAGGTTTCGAGTAAGAGCCAGGAATTTGTTCCGACGGGAAATCTGGCGCGAGCTTACTGGTGGAGCGGGCAAAAGGCAAAAGCCATTCCACTCTACAAACTGGCAATCGATCAGGCAGGTAACCAGGTGGATGTGAATCCGCAGGATTCCGACGCCCACTTGGCGATGAGCTTATATTACGCCATGCTATCGGACCGATATCGTTCTCAACTTCACCTGAGCATCGCATTGGACGCGCACGGAGATGTGCCCGATGCCCACGACTTAATCACAGCAGCCATGGTGTATGCACAGTTGGAAGAACCTGAGACCGCATTGGAGTACATCAAACAAGCATTACATCATGGGCTAAACCGCGTTGAGATTCTTTCCGACCCGGAATTTGACAGCCTTCGCAATTACAAAAGATACGTCAGCATCATGGCGCAAAAGTGATTCTAAATAGAACTCGGGAGGAAGATTCATGTTATCGACGCAGTTTAAAGTCCGGACCGCAACCGATCCCTTCCACGTTGTCCTTACGAAGCGGGGAACCAACTGGGACGAAGACGTACAGAAAGGCAGAGACGAAGATGAGATGAATGCGCGATTGTTTTCAATAGATGCCGTATCTCATAAGACCAAAGAAGATACATATCAGGATAAATGGAAAGATAGAAACCCTCGTTCGAAGCCCAAACCCCGTTACACCGAACATGGAACGGTACCGGGTCAGGGGCGTCGACCTGTTCATATGCCCATCATCATGCAGGAGGCCGAGTTCGTCCGCTTTCAGGGAGCCGAGCCTTTTTTTGTCATGATCATTCGCGAGACCGAAGTGGACGCGACCGGTATCGCGAATCCATTTGTGGGTGCCACGGATCCAAACGTCCCGTTTTCCGAGTTTTCCCGATTCGACAATGCAACCGGCCTGTACTTTGTTCAAAAGCAGGTGTTGATAAAGAGCGACGAGCTTGTGAATCAACTGTTCTTCAAAATGATCTTCGTCGTTTTGGACAATGGAGAGCCCAAACTCGCGGATCCGGATTTCTTTTGCGACAGGTAAGTGTTCATTAGCGGGATGACGGCTCTGCATCCGGCTGTTCAAGGGGGACCGCCGACATCGAGTCGGCGTCGTCCCAGCGGGTAAAGAGGCAATGGTCTGAACTGAGAAGGCGGAAAGTTACCGAATTGAGGAGGCCTTATGCCTGGCAGAAATACAGTGTGCGGGGTCCTGGCGGCCCTATTGATGGGCTTTTCAGTGAATCTTGCATTCTCGCAAGGCCTGACTGCGGTGAATGGTACAGCGACCGATTCATCGGGAGCCGTCATGAAAGGCGTTGCCTTGACGGTCACGAATATCGCAACCGGATCCACTCGGAGTACCGTAACCAATGACGTGGGCGAATACTCCGTTACGAACCTCCTGCCTGGTCACTACTCGATCCGGGCGGGAGCGCCCAATTTCAAGACGACCGTCGCCGACGTTTCCCTCCCTGTAGACAAGACCATTCCCGTGAATATGAGGCTCGAGGTTGGCTCGCCCGCTACTGTCGTGAACGTGCCGGTTGCTGGCGAAACCATCAATCAGACGAACGCGCAGATGGGGAGGGTGATCGATCAGATGCAGATCAACAACCTGCCGCTGAACGCGCGCAGCATCGTTGGGCTGTTGTCACTGAACCCGGGAGTCACGATTCCGCAGAAGATCGGCGAGTCCGGCCGCGACGATGGTGGACATGACAACGGCGCGCGCAATGATCAGCAGAACCTGGTACTGGATCGTATCAACATCAACCAGCAGGAACAGGGCGGCGCCATGGAAGGAGCGATACCGACGACGCTGGAATCTGTTCAGGAATTTATTGTTCAGACGGCTGGGTTCGACGGCGTTGCCGGCCGTAGCAGCGGCGCACAAATCCAACTTGTTACCCGAAGCGGGAGCAACGAATGGCACGGTTCGTTGTATGAGTACTACCGGACCACCGGCACGTCGGCACGGAACTATTTCGCTCCCGAAGCCTCCAAGCTGATCCGGCATATTCCCGGTGGGTCGATCGGTGGACCAATTATCCGGAACAAACTCTTCATTTTCGGGAATTATGAACATCAGAGCGACCGCAGCGCGACCCTGGAAACCCGAACAGTTCCGACGCCGGAATTTCTGAATGGAATCGTCAGATACCGGCGGCTCGATGGGTCTCTCGGCGTACTCTCCGATGGTCCCGGTGGCGGACTCGAGCAATTTTCGCTTATTCCGGGAGATCGGTGGAATTCGGCGGTGATTGGACCAAACGGACTCTTTGAAAATTACAGGCCGTTCTCATCCGACACGTCTCGCACGTCCATCGGTGGCGACGGCGGTGTCAATCAGCTGTTTTATCGATTCAATGCTCCGTTCGATAAAGATAGAAACATTTACATTTCTCGGATGGATTACAACTTCAATTCCAAAAACAGCGTCTACTTCCGGGGTACGTTGAACGATGACGTGCACACGCTCGCAGCGGAGACGTTTCCTGGCTTCAATAATTCCAGAGAGCGGATCGATAACAGCAAGGGGTTCGCTGCAAATTGGAACAGCGTCGTTTCCCAGATTCTGAACAATTCTCTGTCATTCGGGCTCACTCGCGAAGCATTTGAAGATACGGGAAACCGGGTGTCCAGCTATGTCCCGCCGGGATTCAGCAATCTCCAACAAACAACGGCTGCTTCCAATCAGGCGATCAACACGTGGGACATTGTCGAAAGCTTGAGCTGGACTAAGAGCAGACACACCATCGAAGCCGGCGCCAATTACCGTTATATCGACAATTTCCTCCGTTCGTACAACGTCGCAGGCCTTCCGACCTATAGCGGGGCCGCGAATGTTACCGGTAACGGAATTGGAACCGCAAACAGCCCCGGTCTTGTTCGCGCTTTGGGACCCGCGGAGTTCGCTACGGTTGCGAGTCCGGCTGTTGTCGGCGATGCCGTGATGGCGGCTACGGGTTCCCTTTCAAGGTTCTCTGAAAATACTCAATTTGATACTCACGGTCAGCGGCTGCCTGGCGAGACACCTTTCGAACGAAATTTTGGTCTTCAGGAGTGGGATTTCTTTCTGCAGGACACATCGAAATTGAAATCGAATCTCACGCTGACCTACGGAATACATTTTTCTCTCCAGACTCCACCCTATGAACGCAACGGAGTCCAGATGAACTGGGTTGAGAATCTGGGTCAACGCTGGAGGGATATGCGAGATACAACCAGGACAGTCGACAAGTTCACTCCGTTCAGCGTTCAGCTATCCGGCAGAGCCAACCAGGTTCCAGACTTCTACAGTATGGATACGAACAACTGGGCTCCTCGGCTAAGCGTGGCGTGGTCCCCCAGAGCTGATAGTGGATTCCTCGGGCTTCTGGCGACGAAGGGCGGACGGATGATTGTGCGAGGCGGTTATGCGCTGACTTACGATCGAATTGGCGGACGCATTGCGCGTGATGCTTCACAGATGGGTTCCATCGGTCTTGTGATGTCGATCCTGACACCGGCTTCGTCCTATTCGCTCGACGGCTTGAACAGCATTCCGAGAGCTCCGCGGTTGTTGCCGGGTGAACCCCTGCCTCGCGATCAGTTTCCCTCTATCAGTCAGCCGAACTTTACCGTACCGAGCACAACCGGAGGACCGGGCGGCACCGTGACAACGGGCATCGATTCGGGTCTTCATTCGCCGGCAAATCATCTCGTGAACTTTACAATCTCAAAGGAATTGCCCAGCGGTTGGCTCGTTGAAGGTTCATACGTTGGTCGCTTTGCCCGGGATCTCATCGGACAGGTCGATATCGCGTCGCCGCCGAACGTTCGCGACTCCGTCAGCGGAATGACCTGGTACCAGGCCACCAATGAGCTGTTTACGAAATATTTAGAAACCGGAACAGCGGTGAACGATGTTCAACCGATCGCCTGGTACGAAAACGTCTATCCGGAGATCAAGGGATTCGTAGAGACTAAATTGAACCGTACATTCGCGAGCGTAACCCAGGCATTTTATGCGTACATGCTTCAGCAAACAGCAACGGGATTGAGCCTAACCCCCGGACCCAATGCGGCGGTGAGCGAGTTTGACCGATTGAACGAAATTGAGAGAGGCCTGGGGAAAATCAAGCTCTTAAACCCACAGGTTCAATTCTTCGGACTATTTGGTAATTTCTCGCGCTCCAACTACAACTCTGCCCAGTTCAGTGCGCGAAAGCGATTGGCGACGGGATTCACGCTGTCGATGAATTACACATTGTCCAAATCCATGGACATCACTTCTGCTGCGGAAGCGCGAGGCAACCGCGCGAACGGAACTACCGGTGAAGGCCTTGCCGCAGATCCGTTAAATCCAGAGCTTTCGTACGCACTTTCCGATTTTGATCGAAGACACCAGTTCAATTCGGACTTCCTGGTCGATCTGCCCTTCGGAACGGGCCATTCTATCGGCGGAGGCGCGTCGCCCGCGCTCAACTCCTTCATTGGCGGATGGCGCGTTTCAAGTATCGTTGTCGTTGCCAGTGGCCTGCCATGGAACTTTACCGCGTCCGATCGATTCAATCGTCACTTCGCGGGCCGCGATCAGCCAACCACGATCGCCCCGATACCATTCGAGTTAACGAAGCAAGGCAGTTCAGGATCCATTCCTACTGTATTTATGATTCCGGGCACTTCGGCCGATCGAGCGAGTATTGCCAAGTTGGATTTCGCCAACAGTTACCCCGGCGGCCCTGTCGCACGGAATCAGGGACGGGGCCCTGGATACTGGAATGCCGATCTCGCAGTGACAAAAGTTTTTTCCCTCAACCGCATTCGGGAAAGTTCAAAACTGCTGTTCCGATGGGAAGCGTTCAATGTGTTCAATCATCCGAATTTCAGTATTCCTTCCGACGCAGGCAACATTGCCGCCGGCGGGACGCTGGGACAAATAACGACGACGCAGGGAACTGAGCGCGTGATGCAGTTCAGCCTGCGGTTTGAGTTCTGACAATTTCTTCGACGCATGCGGATTCCGCGAAGCTTCGCTGCAAACAGGGTCGTTTCCGGGAGGTACCGACACATAGATTTACGTAAAAGATTGATCTTGTCAGCCGCGGCGGGCAAGGCAGGAATCAGACTTCATCGATGTCAATAGGGAACCATGATCCCGGCCATTTAGGAGAGCGAATCGTCGTTTCGCTCTCCTATGAATTACTGTTGTTTTAATCGGGCAAGGTAACGGCTCGTGCCGGAGCCAATGTGCCGGATGCTGTTCCACATGGTTTCGGATACCCGCCAGATTCCGTCGGACTCGCGTCTCCAGACGGTGAGCGAACGGCCATCGTCTCGAATGCGATCACCGCCACGGACCGGGTCAATGGCGACCATGTACGTCCACAGTTCAATAGCCTGATCGCCGATGATTCGAACATCCCTTTCTGTACCATTGAAAACTGTCATTCTGAAGTACTCGTAGTACTCCTGGTACCATTCCAACGCTTCGTCCTTTCCATAAAGCGATGTCTCGTTCGGGGGCATCATCACGACGTCATCACAAAAAACGGATCCGATTTTTACCAGATCCGCCGCCTTCATTCCTTCCGTCCACGTGTTGCGGCTGACGAGGATGGGATCGCTGGTTTCAGTTGCAGCGGATTGCATGGTTTCACTCACTCTCCGGCTTCGCCTCTGCAGGGAATGGACATTTGTGGCGCGATTATAGGCTACGAATAAGGTCGTCGTGCGAAGAAATTGGAACGAGGAGATTGTCCTCGCGTTCCTCAATCATCCATAACGGATGGCGACGGCCGAAATGTTGTCGGAACTGCCGCGTGCCAGCGCTTCGGCCGCCAGTTTTTCGAGAACGACATTCAGATTCGATGCAGGCCCCTGCAACTCCGCGAGGTCTTCATCTCTCAGCTTCGAAAAGAAACCATCGGAGCAGAGAAGAAACGTCGAGCCGGGTTGAAGTACACCAAATTCGATTTCGGGAAATATATCGGGCTCGCTTCGCACTTTGGGTCCGAGGCATTTCGTGAGTTGATTTCGCAATGGACTCGATGAATATTCCCTCTCGGTCATGGCGCCCTGCTGCATCAGTTCATCCGCGACGGTGTGGTCCACCGTAATCTGATGAACACGGCTGCCGTTGCTGGCGGAACCGTCGATGCGGTAGCCCCGGCTGTCTCCAATGTTCATCACCATGTAACGAGAGCCCACCGAAATAAAACTGACAAGAGTTGTGCCCACTGCTCCGGCCTGGCCGTGGCTTTCCGCAAAGCTTCGGATTCGATCGTTGGCTCGCTGGTAAGTGTCGGCGAGAGAATCGGACGCATCGGCAAATGTGCTGTTCATGACAGTCAGAAGTTCGTCGGAGGCTTCTTTCAGGGTTTCAACCGCGATCTCCGCAGCCTTATCGCCGGATTTCATACCGCCGAGTCCGTCGGCGACGGCGGCAAGAATCTTGCCGCCGGCATATTCGGCGGGAGTGACAAGGATGCGATCCTGATTCGATGTGCGTTTTCCCTGTAGAGAAAGAGAGGCGGCGTACAACATTTCCCGTCCTTTTACGTTCGTCCCATGGCCAGGATGGTAATGTCGTCGGTTTGCGGATGGCCCTTCGTATACCGTTCGAGTTCGCCGGTCAGTTTTCCGATCACCGCTTCAGCGCCCAGAGGCCCCGATTCGCGGATAATCTGCAGGACGCGTGCTTCCTCGAACATTTCCCCGGCTGGATTCTCCGCTTCCGTCAGTCCATCAGAATAACTGATGATGAGGTCTCCAGGACCGAGTTCGATTGGATTGCACTCGAACACTGCAAAGGAAAACGCACCGACAACCATGCAGTTCGAAGGCAGTTCTTCGACGTCTCCGGTCGATGCGCGAAACACATATCCTGTCGTATGTCCCGCGCTGAGGAATCGACCTCCTGCGCCCGGAGTGAACTCCGCGGCGAATAGCGTGACGAACCGGCTCGAAGAGGATTTTTCGCACATCAGGCGATTCACTGCGGATACTGCCGCTTCGATGGGTTGGCCTGAATGAATCAGCGAATGGAGCGAACCGAGGATCATTGAGCTGATCAGCGCCGCGGAGACTCCCTTTCCCGCGACGTCGCCCAGCACGCCTACCAGTGCGCCACCGGGCGATTGCAGAAAGTCGTAAAAATCTCCGCCGACGTATCGTGTGGGTTTGGAAAAGGCCGCCAGCTGCCAGCCCGGCACCACGGGAATCACGCTGGGGAGCAGCGCCTTCTGTGTTTCTTCCGCGAGCGCGAGTTCGCGCTCCAGAGTTTTCCGTTGCTGTGCACCTTTAACAAACTCGATCCGTTCCAGAACGTTTCCGGCGTCTCCAGCAAGCTTATTTAGGATCTTTTGATCAAGGCCGGAGAGCGCATGCATGGGGTGAGTACTGTCCAGGTAGAGAATTCCCAGCATGGCTGCTGCGCCCGAATCTTCAGGGATGCCGCGCAGGGGGAGACATGCCAGCGCCTTGGCCCCCGACGCGATCACGCTGTCGGTTGCAGCAAAAATCTTATCGAGGCCTTCAACCATGAATACGGAATTTCCGGTCTGGACGACACGTTGAACGACGCTTCGACTTGTCTGGAATTCGCCTTCCTGCAGCCGTCGAAGCAGGGAGTCCATACCCGTCGTATAGCCAAAACCGGCCTTGTCTCGAACCAGAATATAGGCGCGTTCGGCACCGCTGAGTTTCAAAGCGGAATGGAGAATCTGGTCGAACGCTGTTTCGGGAGTGAAGGTCGATTCCCAGTGCTGCTGGAAATCGAGAATCCAGGATACTTTTTCAAGCTCCGATGCCTGCTCGTTGTCCTGGAGCTTGAGGTTGAAAATGGTATGTTCCAGGGAAGACGTGCTTTCACCCGGGAATGTAGTCTCATTGGTAGTGAACAGAAACGGCACTCGGTCCTTGCCAAGTTCGATGCAATCACCGGGTTCGAGCACGTGTTCGGTGATCCGCACTCCGCGGAGATAGGTTCCGAAACGGCTGTCCAGATCGAACAGCGTGTATTGGCCATTGCTCAGGACGATGCGTGCGTGACGACGGGAGATGTGCTGGTTGTTGATGTTGACGTCACAGTCGCTTCGCCGGCCGATGATGGTTTCATCGCGCGTGATTCGATAACTGCGCCGTGCGGACTCCTCGATCCAGCTGATAAAAAATGAATCCTGTTCGCGAGGCTGTGCTTTCATTGCATCCCGGACGATCAGCTCATGGATTTCTGGGCGAGCTGTTCATCATCGAAACATTCGAAGACCGTCAGCAGCTTTGTCATCTGGAGCAGGTCTTTGGCCCTCTTTGTTAAATTCAGGAGTTTTACGTCGCCACCGCGGCCTCGTATCGTCGTGTAACTGGTTATCAACTCGCCAAGACCCGAACTGTCGATATGGCTGACATCGCCAAGATTGAATATGAACTTGCGACTGCCTTCGTCGACTGCCTGTCGAACCGCCGCCCGAAGAGACTGCACAGGTTCCCCACTCATCAACCGTCCCGACATGTCCAACAGCACGACCGATCCGGCCTTCCGCGTCTTTAGAGAAAAGCTCATCAAGCCTCCAGTTTTGTAGCTCAAGAAACAGTGTGTGCGTATCTTAGGCAGCGAGTAGCGGCAGGTCAAATGCTAACTTGACTGTTACGAGATGGCGAGGACGACGCAGGACGGATTAATGCGCGGTAAATTACGAGGATCTACCGCGCATCTGTTGCTGGATATAGGCTGCCTGAAAATGGCTGCCTGATGGCGGCCCTTTAGTGGCGATGGCCGCGAACGGGGCCGACGTATATCGGTCCGCGGTAATAGTTATAGTTGTGCCCGGAATTTGCAATGACGGCAGATGCAATCCAGCCGGCAGCGGTTATCGCCGCCGCTCCGACAACCGCCGAAGATGAAACCGGGGGAGCGTATACAACGCGCGAAGGGGCGCGGTAAACGACCGTCGGTTGAACGACTGGATATTGATAGATCACTGCCGGCTGATATATGGGCTGCTGGATGACTTGCTGGACAACCACCGGAGGAGGTGCCTGGACAGGCGCAGGCGCCTGCTGCTGAGGAGGCAGCGCACTGAGAAGCCACACATTGGAGATGGGGTCAAAGCAGGCCCATCCCTGGGAAGCGCCGTCCGGCGTCACATACTGTTGTGGGCCAGGACAGGAATAGCTCTGTACGCCGCCACCGGGAGCAATAACAGTGGCCGCATCGACTCTCAGACCACCAATAACGACCTGCTGCGCAATCCGGTTTTGAACGACAGGCGCTTGCGCAAAAGCGGGGCTGATCGTTCCAAGCGTTAGAGTGACTACCAGACTCGACGACATCAGAATGGATTTACTTCTCATTGCGAACATTACCAACACCCTCCGTATTGCTTCAGACTATGGATACAGCAAAAGGTTTAGAGCTGCGTCGTCCTAAAACCTTTGCTCAGCGGTTGCATTCCGTATGCCCCGGCCGGGTAACGGCAAGCCCCTGAATTTGAGTCATAACCGAAATGGGAATGCGCAGCGGAGCCGGCTGCGAAGCTACAGTAACAGTGGTTTGACTCTGAGGCGCTATCAAAATTCGATCCGGACCTGGATAGTCATCCGGAGAAACCCGCCAGAATGCGAACGGACTCTCTTCCGTCGATACCGGCAATGGCGACGACAACCGAAAGGTTAATAGTTTTTCCGGGCCAATTTCAACATCTTCACCGCGTGTCAGGAGTACACCCGCAACACCCGCGCCGGCTCCGACTGCCGCCCCAATGGCTGCTCCTTTTCCGCCACAGACCGAGCCGATTGCGGTACCGACGCCAGTTGTTATCGCAACAGTCACCAGGTCGCGGCCATGGGAAGTGGGTCCGGAATTCTCTACCAGTTCGGTTTCGACCAATGCCTGCTGGCCGTCGACAAGAACGATTTCTTCCAGTTCCAGTACAAGCTTTGAAGTTCCTTTGACCCGACCGGCTTTCTTTGCGCCGGCGATACGTCCCACCACCGTCTGTCCGGATCGTGCGACTACCCAGCCATCGACCACAAGCGGGTGATGCAGTTGCGCGGAGAAATTGTCTCCAGGCAATTGCCTGTCACTTGAAAGAAGTTCCGTCGCTTCAATCGTGATCACAGTACCGGCAGGCAGTACCAGCAGCGCGGGCGGCATCAGGTTCGCGGACGGCAGGTCCAGGAGCACGGGCTGTGCATCCAGCATTACCGGGGAGAGAACCGC
>Ga0068863_100003872_pt1 | contig 14801 bp, 13 predicted proteins | sample KBSSwiS62_FD_66596 | JGI IMG/M metagenome (GOLD analysis project Ga0068863, IMG submission 66596) | Switchgrass rhizosphere microbial communities from Kellogg Biological Station, Michigan, USA - KBS Switchgrass S6-2 | ecosystem: Host-associated > Plants > Roots > Rhizosphere > Soil ...
GTGTCGATCAGGGCCCGGATGAAGCGGGACGTCGGGGAGGCCGGGGCGAGCACGTCCCGCTCGGCGAGGTCCGCCAGCTCGTTGCCCGCGGTGAAGGACCCGCCGCTGCCGGTGAAGACCACGACCCGTACCGACTCGTCGGCCTCGGCGTTCACGAGGGCGTCGCCGAGCGCCTGGTACATGTCCTGCGTGATCGCGTTGCGCTTGTCCGGCCGGTTGATCCGGACGGTCAGCACCCCGCCCGCCGTCTCGGTCAGCACGTGGTCGGTCATGGCCATCTCTCCTGCGGATCAGTCGACGAGCTTGATGGCCTGCTTCGGGCAGCCGCGCACGGCCTTCTCCAGGTCCGGGCGCAGCGACTCGTCGGGCTCCTCGACGACCGACAGGTACTCGTTGTCGTCCAGCTCGAAGACAGACGGGACGAGACCGACACAGATCGCGTTGCTCTCACAGACGTCGAAGTCGACGACGACCTTCATGAGCTGCCTCCTTCGGATGTGCTCCTCACTGGCGTCGGCACTCATCAAACCGCATGTGCCCACGATAGAGGAGCTGGAGCGTCGACGATCTGACCGACCGGTCCAATCTGGCGCCGGCGCCCGGGATCGCGGCCCCGGCCCGTGCCACCTGCCTGGTCGTGCGGCTCTCGCCGACCGTGGCACAGAGGGTCGGCCGGGCGTCACGCCCGCTCACCGGGGCGGCGCGGCAGAACCGGTGGCTACCGGCCGGTCCAGGCAGGGTCGCGGCGTTCGAGGAAGGCGCGGATGCCCTCCTCGGCGTCCTGGGAGCCGCGGATCGCCGCCGTCGCGGCGGCTGTCGCGGACCAGCCGAGGGCGTCGTCGCCCTCCGTCAGCTCGCCGACGGCGGCCAGGCAGGCGCGCACGGCGGAGGGGGAGTTGCGGCTGATCCGCCCGGCCAGGGCGATGGCCGCCGCCGTGGCCTCGCCGGGGCCGACGAGCTCGTTGACGAAGCCCACCTCGTAGGCGCGGGCGGCGGGGATCGGGTCGCCGGTGAGGATCAGTTGGCGGGCCAGGTTCGGCGGCAGCGCCCGCGGGCCGCGGAACAGGCCAGCGCAGGTCGGGACGAGGCCCCGCGCGACCTCGGGCAGGCCGAAACTCGCCGAGCTGGCCGCGACGACCAGGTCGCAGGCGAGCACCAGCTCCAAGCCGCCGCCGAGCGCCGGGCCGTCCACCGCCGCGATCAGCGGCTTCCGCCGGGCCCGGCGGATCAGGCCATACTCGCCGCCGCGTTCGGTGACGTAGTCGCCGCCGGCCCGCAGGTCGCTGCCGGAGCTGAACACCGGTCCGGTCGCGGCCAGCACCCCGGCCCACAGCTCGTCGTCGTCCTCCAGCAGGTTGAAGGCGGCGTCGAGCTCGTCAGCCATCGCGCGGTCCACGGCGTTTCGCTTGGCCTCCCGTCGCATCGTCACGACGAGCACCCGCCCGCGTCGCTCGACGTCGATCAGCGCGTCGTCCGGCATGAAACCCCCATTCGGGTGTGGAGTAAAGGTGAGGTGCCGCGTCCGTTCAGGTTCACTGTTAGTTGAGGTTCGGCGGGACGCGTGTCAGCTCGTCGGGGCTGGCGATCGTGGTGATCGAGTGCAGCAGCCCCAGCTCGCGGCGCAGCAACGCCTGCTCGGCCCGCAGCCGGCTCAGCGCGTCCGGCGCCTCCAGCAGCTCCTGGCGCCGCGCGATGTCGGGGACGACGGCGGCCGCGACCAGGTAGGACAGGGTTACCGGGTCGTCCGGCAGGTCGGGCAGCTGGATGTCCGCGGCCCTGTTCTCGGCGAGCTTCGCGGTGTAGTCGCGCAGCAGCCCCTGCACCACCGGCACGAGCGTGGCGGCCGCTTCGGCGTCACCCGCGTCGTCCGCCAGGTAGGTGACCTCGCCGACCAGGTAGGGCCGGCTCTCGGCGTCGACGGAGCGCAGCGCGAACCGGCGCTCACCGACCGTCATCAACGAGTATCTGCCGTCGGCGTAGTGCTCGGCCCGGCGCACCAGCGCCGTGCAGCCGACCTCGTAGAGCTGGGGGGCCTGCGGGCCGACCTCCCGGCCCAGTCTGATCGCCACGACGCCGAACTGGCGGGGCATCTCGTCGGGCAGCTGGAGCAGCTCGCCGACGAGCGCCCGGTAACGCGGCTCGAAGATCCTCAGCGGCAGCAGCAGGCCGGGTAGCAGCACGGTTCCCAGCGGGAACAGCGCGAGCCGCTCCGTCTGGGCCGCGCTGAGACCGCCGCTCGCCGGGCCGCCGTCCTGCCGTTCGTCCGGCCCCCCGCCGGCCGCCGTGCCGTCGCCCTCGCCGCTCGGATCGTCCGTCACGTCGTCGCCTCCGTCCCCTCGGAACACATCGTCGCACCGCTCGCCCGCAGGTGGGCCAGGAAGGGGCATCACACCCACCCCGGGTCCATGCCACGGATCGGCCACACAACGCCACGTCGGTGCCCGGCCGCGGTTGCCGGAGGACCCACCGCCGGCACCCCTGGGCGCGGGCCGCTACCGTTGCGGTAGGGGAGGTGGCGTCTGGTGACGGGGCAGGCGGCGGAGGGTGCGCAGGACACGACCTTCTCGGACGCGCCGGTGGAACTGCTCGTGGTCCTCGGCCCAGGGGGGCGCATGCCGTCCGGTCACGAGCCCCCGCCCGCCTGGCCGGGTCGCGCACCGCCCCCGGCACCACCGCTGACCGCCCTGCAGGCGCTGCGCGGCGTCGTACCGGTCAGCGGGGACTGTCCGCCGAGGCTCGCGCTCGTCCCGCTGCCCGCGTCCGCGGTGCCCCGCCTCGAGGCCCTGCCGTACGTCGTCGGCGCCTACGGGGCCGCCCCGCCGGCCGATGTGCTCGCCGCCCTCGGGGACGTCGAGCGGCTCTTCGTGACCGCCTGGCTGGAGCGCGTCGACGCGGTCAGTGGCCAGGGCGACGGCGGTCACGGCGACGAGCACCGCCGCGGACAGGGCCTGCCGTGGGACGCTCCCGGCTACCAGCCGCCGGACGCTCCGGGCTCGGCTCGGCCGGCGTAGCCGGGGCCACCGGCAGCGGCTCAGCTCCGAACCAGGCTCGGCCGCCGGGCCTCCCGTCCGGCTGAGCCGCCGTCCGGGACGTGGGGTCACTCCCCGGTCAGGGAGCCGGTCGGCAGGTGGCTGACGTCGTTGAATGCGTGCAGGACGGCGGGGCCGTCGGCATACCAGGCGATCGTGCTCAGCGACGCGAGATCCAGGTGCAGCCGGTAGAAGACCGCCGGACCGGCGGCCAGCGCCAGCGACGCCGCCGACTTGATCGGCCCCATGTGGGTGACGACGAGCAGCCGGCCGCCCGGGAACGCCGCGCGCTGCGCCGCCAGCGCGGCCTCCACCCGCTCGATCGTCGCGGCGAGGCTCTCCCCGCCCGGCGGCGGGACGGCCGGGTCCGCGAGCCAGGCCGACAGCTCGTCGGGCTGGCGCTGCCGCGCCTCGGCGAACGTCAACCCCTCCCACGCGCCGAAGTCCGTCTCCCGCAGCTGTTCGTCGACGACGAACGCCACCTCGCCGCGGCCGGCCGGCGCGACCAGGCCGGGCAGCACGGCCTCGGCGGTCTGGCGGGCCCGCGCCAGCGGTGAGGTGATGACGGCGTCGAACGCCTCGCCGCGCAGCCGGGCGGCCGCGGCGGCGGCCTGCGCCTGACCGACCCCGGTCAGCGGCGCGTCGATGCGGCCGCCGAACCGCTTCTCGACGGACACCTTCGTCTGCCCGTGGCGCAGCAGCACGGTCCACGTCGCGGGCGCCGGCGCCGCCACCCAGCCGGACAGCCGCTTTGTCGTCGGAGCTTCCATCGGCGCCGGTTCCTGGGCGCTCACCGTTTCCGGTCGCGCGTTCGCGGCGGCGCCGGGCACGGCCGCGGCCCGCTCCCAGGTCCGGCCCGCGGCCGCGGCGTCCATCGCCTCGTTGGCGAGCCGGTCGGCGTCCTTGTTGCGCTCCCGCGGAACCCAGCGGTAGCGGACCGGCGACGGCCGGGTCGCGGCAAGCTCGGCCGCCTCGGCGGCCAGCGGCCGCATCGCCGGATGCTTGATCTTCCACCGGCCGCTCATCTGCTCGACAACCAGCTTCGAGTCCATCCGGACCTCGACGTCGGCGTCCGGCGCGACCTCGCTCGCCGCCCGCAGGCCGGCGATCAGCCCCTGGTACTCGGCGACGTTGTTGGTCGTCACGCCGATCGCGGCGGCCCGCTCGGCGAGCACCGCGCCGCTGTCCGCGTCCCGCACCAGGGCGCCGTAGCCCGCGGGCCCCGGGTTGCCCCGCGAGCCGCCGTCGGCCTCGACGACGACACGCTCGACGGTGCCGTGTTCCGCGGGCAGGCGTGGGCCCACCTAGAGCCCCGACTCGGCGGTGCGGACCAGGATCCGGCGGCACTCCTCGCAGCGGACGACCTCGTCGGGCGCGGCGGCGGCGACCTCGCGCAGGTCGGCGCCGGACAGCTCCAGGTGGCAGCCCTCGCAGCGGCGGCGGACCAGTTTCGCGGCGCCGACGCCGTTCGACGCCGCGCGGATCTTCTCGTACAGGGCGACGAGCGGCGCGGGCAGCGTCGGGGCGAGCGCCTCGCGCTCCCGGCGGCGGTCGCCGGCCTGCGCGTCGATCTCGGCGAAACCCGCGTCCCGGGCCCGCGCGGCGGCGTCCAGCTCGGCCTGGACCCGGTCACGTTCGGCGGCGAGCTTCGCCAGCCGGCCGTCGAGTTCCTCGGCGGCCTCCATCTTCTCCAGCGCCTCGTCCTCCAGGACCCCCTGGCGACGGGCCAGCGACGCGAGCTCCGCCTGCAGGTTCTCCAGCTCGCGGGCGTTGCCGATCTGGCCGGAGTCGAGCCGGCGGCGGTCCCGATCGGCGCGCGCGCGGACCAGGTCGATCTCGTCGTCGAGCCGGCGCTGCGCGCGGCCGAGGTCACTGATCTCGGTCTCGACCCGGACGACGTCCGCCGTCAGCGAGTCGACGACCTTCGTCCGCTCGGCGATCACGGCGAGCTCAGGTAGGTCGCGGCGGCGCGCCGCCAGCCGGTCCAGGCCGGAGTCGAGGGCCTGCAGGTCGAGGAGGCGGTGCTGGGTGGCTGGGTCGGCCTTCATCGGATGTCAGAGACTCCTCGGCAGGCTTGGCAGGGTCGCCGTGGCGGCGCGTCAGGCACCGGGCGCACCCACATGCAGCCGCCACGGGTCGGTGACAAGAGTCGACACCGACGTGACCACGGTACGGCCGTCCGTGGCCAGCGCGGCGCGTAGCCGCTCGGCCGCATGGTCTAGCCACGGCCACTCGCTGGCCCAGTGCGCCACGTCGACGATCGCGACCGGGTAGGCGGCGACCGCGTCGAGAACGTGGTGGTGGCGCCCGTCCGCGGTGAGGAACGCGTCCGCGCCGGCCGCCGCGGCCGCCGCGGCGAGCTCCCCACCGGAGCCGCCGCAGACCGCGACGCGGCGGACCGGGCGGCCCGGGTCGCCGGTGGCGCGCACCCCGGGCGCGGTCGCCGGCAGCGCGCCGGCCACCCGGGCGCAGAACGCCGACAGCGGCTCGGCGGACGGCAGCTCCCCGACCCGCCCCAGTCCCGGGTTCTCCCGGCCCGCGGCACCCTCGGCCAGCGGCCGCACGTCGGCCAGGCCGAGCGCGGCGGCCAGCGCGTCGTTCACGCCCCGGCAGGCCACATCGGCATTCGTGTGCGCCGTGAACAGCGCGATCCCGGCCCGGACGAGCGTCGTCACGACCCGCCCGCCCGCGGTGGTGGTCGCCACGCCGTGCACGCCGCGCAGGAACAGCGGGTGGTGCGTGACGAGCAGGTCGGCGCCGAGCGCCGCCGCCTCGGCCGCCACCTCGACGGTCGGGTCGACCGCGAAGTGGACCCGCCGCACCGGGGCCGCCGGGTCGCCGGCGGACAGGCCGACGGCGTCCCACGGTTCGGCGAACCCGGGCGGGTAGGCGGCCTCGAGCGCGGCGACGCAGTCGGCGACGGTCACGGCCGCGCGGGCACCCTCGCCGCCCCGGGCGGTCGCGTGATCGGTCATCGACCTGACCTTACCGGCGCCGGCGGCGACCGCAGGCGGGCACTCGGCGGCCGGCCGGGTGACCGCGTCCCACCAGCGTGGCGCCGGTCGCGCGGCCCACCGGGAAGCCAACCGGGATACCCACCGCGCCGTGACCGGAATGCCCACCGCGAAGCCCACCGGGCTGCCCACCGCAGAACTTCGCCAGCCGGCACGCGCTACGTTGCTCCGGTCACCGACCCACAGACCGCCCAGATCGGGACGTGTCTGGCAGCTACGACGAAAGGAGGCCGCGGATGGCCGACGTTTCGGTACGTTTCCAGGTCGCCGGCGACTCCGAGATCGTGCTCAACCTGGCCACGGGTCAGGCGGTCCGGCTGGTCGAGGCCATCATGCGCAAGGTCTCCGAGGCGATGAGCGCCCAGGCGGCGCAGGGCGTGCCGAACGCTCTGCCACCGGCGATGCCGATGCAGATGCCGGCGTGGCCGGACCTGCCGAACGGCTCGGCGACCGGCGGCGGCCCACCGCACCGCATGCCGGGCTGACTGCCGGTCTGACACGCAGGAGGCGGCGCGTGGAGGTCCCGCCGGAGCGTAGCGAGGGCGGGGCCGGAGCGCGCAGCCGACGGAGTGGCAGCGGTGGTACTGACCCGAACGGGCGGCGCTCCGGCGGACCGGCGCACCGCTAGCAGGAGCGAGGGCCGGACGCGATAGCTCGTCACGGTGACCGGGTGTCTAGCCCGCCGGCACCATGACGTCCGGCGGGGCCGGCACGATACAAATCCCCACAGCTCACCCCATGGTCTACCAATGAAAGGACAAAAGATCACTATGGCGGGGGATGTTCCGGCCGACGAGCGGGTGTTCATCGCGCCCGGCGCCACCGGCTCGACGGCCGCCGGCGGGGCAGCCGCGCTGGTCGGCCCGATGCCCGCCGCCGAGCAGCCCGGCAGCGACCCTGCGGCCGCCGCCCGCCGGCCGGGGGAGCGGACGCTGCACCGCTACGGTCGGATCCACGTGTTCGGCTCCGCCAGCTCTGCTGGGTCCGCCCGCGGCGCCGGCGTGGTGGACGGGCCGCCGGACGCGGCCGGGAAGCCGCCCGCTACCGGGAACGGGAGCCTCACCTCGTCCGTCGGCTCGCTCGACGGGGCGGTCGTCGCGACCGCGGGCCTCGCGGCCGGCCTCGACCGCACCGAGACCCTCGGCCTGGAGGCCTTCCGGCTGCGGGCGAGCGCCACCTACCGCCGCGGCAAGCAGGCCCGCCCGCGTGCCGACGAGCCGTGGGACATGGACCGCCCCTGCACCGACGTCGCGCCGCCGCCCGGCACCTCCGGCCCGTCCGCACCCGGCCGCGACGCCGACGCGCCCGCCGTCGAGTCCCTGCTGGCGCCGGTGGCGACCGTCGCCGCGGACGGGACCGGCACGACCAGCGCCGGCACGAGCACCGCGCCGCTGAGCTCCTACCTGGAAGGCGCGGTGGCCGTCGGCCTCGTCCTGGTCGAGGGGCCGACCGCCGACCTGCAGTTCACCGCCGCCGAACGGACGAAGGTCGTCGCCGAGGCGCAGAACGGCCTGTCCTGGCTCGCGACCAGCAACCCGGCCGCGGACATCACGTTCAGCTACGACATCCAGATCGTGCGCCTCACCCAGCCGGCCAACCCGTCCGCAACCGACCTCGAGGCCTACTGGCGCGACCCGGTGATGGCGAAGCTCGGCTACCAGGCCAACTTCGACGGCGTCTACGACTACGCGAACGCGATCCGCTCCCGGCTCGCCACCCGCTGGGCCTACGTCGCGTTCGTCACCAAGTACCCCGTGCAGTACTTCGCCTACGCGGCCATCGGCGGCCCGCGCATCGTGCTCACCTACGACAACGACGGCTGGGGCCCGGACAACCTCGACCGGGTGTTCGCCCACGAGTCCAGCCACGTCTTCGGCGCCGTCGACGAGTACGGCTCGTCCGGCTGTGACTGCGGTGGCTCGTTCGGGCGTTTCGGGGTGCCCAACGGCAACTGCGACTCGTGCGCGCCCGCGCCGGTCGACTGCCTGATGCGCGGCAACTCCTTCGCCTTCTGCCGCTACACCCCGGCGCACATCGGCTGGGGCCGCGGCGCGTCCGGCAACCCGGTGCTCGTCCAGTCCAAGGGGCTGGGAAACCTCGGCCAGTTCCAGCTGGTCGTGGCGTCGTCGTTCGACGGGCTGACGCACCGGTGGGAGAACTTCGACCAGCCGGGCTACCCGTGGGAGGACCCGTTCCAGACGGCGCAGGCGCTCGGCAAGCTGGACGCGGTCACGATGATCCAGTCCAACCTGTCGAACCCGGGGTCGCTGGAGTGCATCGTGCGGGTCGGCGCCGACCTGTACCACCTGTGGCGCGACAGCACCGGCGCGTTCCGCTGGTCGACGCCCACCAGGATCGCGAGCGGGGCTGCTGGCGTCCCGTGTTTCGTGCAGGGCGGGTACGGCGCCAAGGGCAACTTCGAGCTGCTCTTCCCGTCGACCGGCACCGGGCTGGTGCACATGTGGCGCAACAACGACGTCTTCGGCTTCCCGTGGAGCGGCCCGCGCCAGGTTCTGCCCGAGCTCGGCACGATCGACGCGGTGAGCCTCATCCAGGGCGACCGGGGCCTGCCCCCGGGCGCCCTCGAGGCGGTGGTGCGTTCCGGCACCAGAATCGGCCACATCTGGCGTGACCAGACCGCGGCGGCGGCCTGGCACCTGACCGTCTGGTTCGGCGACGGCATCGCCGGCAACCCGGTGATGATCGAGAGCAGCTTCCCCAACGCCCGCAACTTCGAGGTCGTCATCCCGTCCGCGACCGCTGGGCTGATCCACTTCTACCGGAACAACCAGGCGCCCGGCACCCCGTGGAGCGGCCCGCGCCCGTTCGCCACCGGCCTCGGCAAGATCGACGCCGTGACGCTGATGCAGTCCACCTTCCAGGGGCATCTGGAGGTGGTCTGCCGGATCGCCGACCGGCTCTACCAGATGTTCCGCGACGCCGCCGGCACCTGGTACCCCGCCACCCGCATCGCCTGAGACTCGGCGGGGACGCCCGACGGAAGCTCGTGGCCCGGTATCGGCTTCGTCGGCAGGGTCGGACTGGCCGCGGCGATCGCCGTCGCCGTGTCCGCGCTGGCCGCGATCACGCTGGTACCGGCGCTGCTGGGACTAGCCGGACCCAACCTCGACCGGCTGCGGCTGCGCCGCCCGGTGGCCGAGGCCCCGGCTGGGGGCGAAGCGGGCAAGGCAGGCTGGCACCGCTACGCGAGGGCGGTGGAGCGCCACCCGTGGCGCTATCTGGGCGCCGCGGTCGCCGTGCTGGCGGCGCTGGCCTTCCCGACCCTGACGATGACGCTTGGCCACATCGACCCGGGCGCCGACCCGACCTCCTACACCGATCGCCGCGCCTACGAGGCCATCAGCGACGCGTTCGGACCAGGCGTCAACGGCCCGTTCACCGTCGTCGTGCGGCGCGCCGCCGGCGACTCCGGGGCGACCCTGGCCGCGGGCCTCGACCGCGCGCTCGCCGCCACGCCGGGCGTCGCGCAGGTCAGACCGGCGAGCGCCACCCCTGACGGGTCGCTGCTCGTCGCCACCGTCGTGCCCACCACCGGCCCGCAGGACCCGGCGACCGATCGCCTGCTCGCCCGGTTGCACCACGACACGCTGCCCGACGTGCTCGCCGGCACCCGTAGCCACGGCTACGTCACGGGCAACCTGCCCGCGAACCTCGACTTCCGCGACCGGGTGTCGGCCCGGCTCCCGGTCATCATCACCGTCGTCCTTACCGCGGCGTTCCTGCTGCTGCTTATCAGCTTCCGCGGCCCCTTCCTCGCGCTCAAGGCCGCGGTGGCGAACCTTCTCTCGATCGGCGCCGCGTACGGCGTGGTCGTCGCGGTCTTCCAGTGGGGCTGGGGCGGCTCACTGCTCGGAGTCGGGGAGAAGGTGCCCATCGAGTCCTACGTACCGATGATGATGTTCACGATCGTGTTCGGGCTTTCCATGGACTACGAGGTCTTCCTGCTGTCTCTGGTCCGTGAGCGCTGGCTCGCCACCGGCGACAACGGCCGCAGCGTCGCCGAGGGCCTCGCCGCCACCGCGCGCGTCATCACCTGCGCCGCCCTCATCATGACCAGCGTCTTCCTCGCGTTCCTGCTGTCCAGCAACGTCGTCATCAAGATGATGGCCCTGGGGCTCGGCGTCAGTGTCCTGATCGACGCCTCCCTCATCCGGTTGCTCGTCGTCCCGGCGACGATGTTCCTGCTCGGCCGGGCCAACTGGTGGCTGCCACGATGGCTCGACCGCCTCCTGCCCCGCCTCGGGTCGGAAACGCGGTCCGAACCCGAGGTCGGTGCCGGGCCAGACACGCGTCCCGTGCCCACGGCGGCGACCTGACCGAACGCCCGATGCCTTGCGGCCTCCGGAATAAGGACTCGCGAGCCAAATCCTCAGTCGTCCGACTCGGACCTGCTGAGCGCCATCACCTAGGTCACGCCGAAAGTTGAACACGTTCAAAACCGGCGATACGGTGAGCGGGACGCCCGTACCGGCCCCTGGGGAGTAGTGAGTGAGTACCGCCGATCTCGACAGCCCCGGTGATGGAGGCACGGGCGCCGGACCGGCTCGGCAGCCGGCGAAGGGCGCCGCGACGCGTGCGCTGATCCTGGAGGCCGCGTTGGCGTCGTTCCGGGACCGGGGTTACGACCAGACGACGATGCGCGGGATCGCGCAGTCGGCCGGGGTCTCGTTGGGGAACGCCTACTACTACTTCGGCTCGAAGGAGGAGCTGGTCCAGGAGTTCTACGCCCTGATCCAGGACGGGCACCGGATTCGGGCCGCGGAGGCGTTCGCGGGCCGGGGTCTCGCGGAGCGGCTGCGCGGGGTGCTGCACGCCGGGATCGACGAGATGGCGCCGTACCACGACTTCGCCGGGTCGTTCATCAGGGTGGCGATCGCGCCGACGTCGGCGTCCAGCCCGTTCAGCCCGGAATCGGCCTCGGCGCGCGACGCCGCGATCGGGCTGTTCCGCGAAGTGCTCGACGGCTCCGATGCCCGCCCTGGCGGCCCGGTCGCGCGGGACCTCCCGGAGCTGCTCTGGCTCGCCTACCTCGGCATCACCATCTTCTGGGTCTACGACACCTCGCCAGGGCAGGAACGGACCCGACGGCTGATCGACACCTCAGCGCGGTTGATCGCCAGGACCGTCGCCCTCACTCGACTCCCGGTGCTGCGCGGCGTCGGTGACGACCTGCACGCCCTGCTGGCCGACCTACGGCCGGGCACCGGTCCCCGGTCCGGGCCGACGGGCTGACCCCTCCTCGGCGCAGCGGCGTCGCCGCCCGACTCGCGCGCCGACCTACGACCTCGCGGGATCGACGAGCGCGACCGAGCGGAGGCATGGAAGCATGAAGATCGTCATACCGGGTGGCACCGGGCACCTGGGGCACCTGCTCGCCGGCTCGCTCGCGGAGGCGGGACAGGAGGTGGTCGTCCTCAGCCGGCACCCAGAGGCGACCGTGCCCGGCGCCCGCGTCGCACACTGGGACGGGCGCACCATGCAGGACTGGACGGCCGAGATCGACGGCGCCGACGCGGTGGTCAACCTGGCCGGGCGCAGCGTGAACTGCCGCTACACCGACGCCAACCTCCGAGAGATGATGGCCTCCAGGGTCGACTCGGCCACCGTCGTCGGCCGGGCGATCGCCGAGGCCACGAACCCGCCCCGCGTATGGCTGCAGATGAGCACCGCCACGATCTACGCGCACACCCACGACCACCCTCACGACGAGGCGACGGGCGTCCTCGGCGGTGGTGAGGCGGGTGTCCCGGGCTACTGGGCGTACAGCGTCGAGATCGCGCGGAACTGGGAACGCGCCCAGGCCGACGCGCCGACCCCGCGGACACGCAAGGTGGCGCTGCGCACCTCGATCGTGATGGCCCCGGGCCGGGGCGGCGCATTCGACCTGCTGCTGCGCCTGACGCGGTGCGGCCTCGGCGGGCCAGTCGCTGGCGGCCGGCAGTACATGTCCTGGATTCACGGCCGCGACTTCGCCCGGGCCGTCGACTTTCTCCTGACCCACGAGGACCTTACGGGCCCCGTCAACCTGGCCGCCACGAACCCGCTGCCTATGCGGGCCTTCATGGCGGTCCTGCGGTCCGCGGCCGGCGTGCGAATCGGCCTGCCCGCGACCCGCTGGATGGCCGAGCTGGGCGCCTTCGCGCTGCGCACCGACACCGAGCTGCTCCTGAAGAGCCGCCGTGTGGTCCCGGGACGCCTGCTCAACGCCGGATTCGCCTTCGCGTTCCCCACCTGGTCCGACGCAGCCCGCGACCTCGTGACCCGCACCCGCGAACCCGCTCGTGCCTGAGCGCGCCCCGGTGCCGTTGGAGCCTGAGTGGCGGTCAGACGGACCGGTCAGACGGACATTGTGGTCGTCGATGGGCGGCCCAACCAGATCAAGGGTCGCGGTGAGGGCGGCGCTGGTCAGGGGAAGCGGCGCGTCATCGGCTGGCGCTGGTGGGCGGCGCGGCGGAACCAGCTGAGCGTTGGCGTCGAGGGCGCCACCCAGCGCGAGCGGACGACGGGGTGCGCCGGATGCTCGGCCGCCGCCGGGTGTGGCAGGAACGCGGCGTCGGTCCAGTCGATGTTCAGGCTGCCGCAGGAGGCGCAGCGCCGGCCGAGCGCCGGTGAGGGCACCGGCACCCCGTGCCGGAAGTAGGACTCGAAGACGTCGCCCTCATAGTCCGACCACCGCAGGCGCTCGTAGTTCTCCCGCCATTCCCAGCCACAGCGCCGGCAGCTGAACCGCACCTCGACCGGTGCCTGCTCGACGTCCATCGCGACCTCCCGTGTGGGGCTCGGGACGAGGCCGGCGCGGGTTCCACGACCGGCCCCGCGCAAGGATGCCCGGGGACGTCCGGTCCAACCGATCGGTGACGGGGCGCGGCGGCCGGCGAGCGCCGTACTTCGGCCGACGCATGGCTGGTGACGCGCGCCGAGCGATGAGGCGGCCGGGACCCCTACCATCGAAGCCCGGTCCCAGGAGGGCGCCGGGGACCCGGACAGGGTCACGGCTGGGGAGGACCGACACGGAGATCATGGCGGAGAAGCGGACGACGCGGCCGGCGAGCCCTGACCCGGCGAGCTGTGAACTCGGCCTGGCCGAGCATCTGCGCACCCCCGAGCTGGTGTTCGGGATCGTGCGGACGGTCGGCGCCGAGATCGCCCCGGTCGTGCAGGAGTTGCACGCGGCGCTGGCCGCGGCCAACTATCTGGTGTTCCGGATCGACTTCGACACGCTGCTCGCGCCGCTCATCGCGGCCCGGGAGCTGCCGGCGGACGAGCCGACCAGGCGCGAGCTGCTCATGGACGCCGGCGACCAGCTGCGCGAGCGGCTGGGCCGAGCCGACGGGGTCGCCCTGGCCGGCATCCGGGAGATCCACCGCATCCGCGGCGGGCCGGGGCTGGACCATGCGCGCCCGCGAGCCTTCGTGCTGGACGGGCTGAACCACAAGGCCGAGGTGGAGACGCTGCGCCAGGTCTATGGCCGGCGTGCCTTCTTCGTCGCCGCGGACGCGCCGCGCCCGGAGCGGGCGCGGCTGCTCGCGCAGCTGTTCGAGCGCAGCTCGGGTCTCGCCGCCACTGACGCCGAGCGGGCCGCCACCCACGCCGTCGACCGCGACTTCGGCCTGGCGACCAGCCTGACCGCCCCGGCCGTCGCGCGCGGGATGCGGCTGTCATCGTCGGCGGCGCTGGAGCGCTGCGACCTGTTCATCCGCTGCGACGACCCGACGCAGACCCGCCGGCACGTGCGCCGACTGGTCGAGTGCATCCACAGCCACCCGTTCCACACGCTGACGATGGACGAGCTGGGCATGGCCGCGGCCTACCGCGGGTCGCTGACGACGGCGGTGCTGGCGCGGCGCGTCGGCACCGCGATCATGGTCGACGAGCAGATCGTCGCCGTCGGCGCGAACGAGGTGCCGAAGCCCGGCGGCGGCTACTACCACACCGAGAGCCAGCCTGACGGCCGCGAGTTCATGGCTGGCCTGGACGCCTCCGACGGCATCCGGGCGCAGATCCTCGCCGACCTGCTGGCCCGGCTGCGCCCCAACTGGTTCACCCCCGAGCTGCAGAAGCGCACGATCGCCGAGCTGACCCAGCTGGCGATCAACGACGAGGAGATCCGCGACGCCGACCTGTTCGACGTCATCGAGTACGGCCGCACGACCCACGCCGAGATGGTCGCGATCACGTCGGCGGCGCGGCGCGGGATCGCGATCGGCGGTGGCACGCTCTACTCGACGACGCTGCCCTGCCACGAGTGCACCCGCAACATCATCGCCTCGGGCCTCGCCCGGGTCGTCTACCTGGAGCCCTACCAGAAGAGCAAGGGCGGCGAACTGCACCGCGACGCGATCGACCTCTACCCGGAGCCCGTGTCGCCGCGGGCCGCGTTCGGGCCACCCGCCCGCACCGGCCGGGTGTCGTTCGAGCCGTTCTCCGGCTTCTCGCACTACCGGCTGTCCGACCTGTTCTCCTGGGTGCCACGCAAGGCCGACGACGTGCGCCGCAGCGCCGGCGAACCGATCCGCCTCGACGGCCGGGCGGTCATCTGGCGTGCCCACGAGGCGGCGCTGCGCCCGAGCATCAGCGACCCGGCGTTCGCCGAGACCGACGGCCTGACCCGGCTCGTCACCGAGATGCGGGTCCTGTCCGCCCTCCCCGACCCACGTCCCCGCGCCGCCTGCGCCCCGCTCGCCGACCTGGAGAGCCTCCTGGACACCATCGCCGGCACCCTGGACGGCATCACCCC
>Ga0068863_100003874_pt1 | contig 14800 bp, 12 predicted proteins | sample KBSSwiS62_FD_66596 | JGI IMG/M metagenome (GOLD analysis project Ga0068863, IMG submission 66596) | Switchgrass rhizosphere microbial communities from Kellogg Biological Station, Michigan, USA - KBS Switchgrass S6-2 | ecosystem: Host-associated > Plants > Roots > Rhizosphere > Soil ...
GTGGGAGGCGGCCTGGATGCGGCCCGACGGCACCGCCCAAGAGAAGGTGGTGCTGCCGTCCCGGCAGGCGGTCCTGATGCCGCCGGACATGTCCTTCGACCTGGGTGCCAGCCTGGGCATTCCATTCCTGACGGCGCATCGCTGCCTGACGCTCCGGGAGAGCGGGCCGCACCGGCTCAGCCCCGGCGCCCTGGACGACATCACGGTCCTCGTGGCCGGCGGCGCCGGTGCCGTCGGAAACGCCGCGATTCAGTTGGCAAAGTGGTCCGGCGCCACGGTGGTGACGACGGTCAGCAGCCCGGAGAAGGCGGTGCTGGCCACCGACGCCGGCGCTCAGTTCGTCATCAACTACCGGGACAACGACGCCGAAGAGGTGATCAGGTCGGTGGCGCCCGAGGGCGTCGACATAGTCGTCGAGGTCGCACCGCACGCCAACGCCGCGCTCAACGGGCGGGTGCTGGCCTCCGGCGGTGTGGTGTCGATGTACTCCCGGGATGCCGATCCCACGCTCCCGTTGGAGCAGGTCTTCGCGCTCAACACCCGGTGGCAGGGAGTCCTGGTCTACACCGTGCCGGACGACGCCAAAGATCACGCGGTGTCGTCGCTGCGCGAGGCCGTCGACATGGGTGCGATCCGGGTCGGCGCCGAGGCCGGCCTGCCGCTTCATCATTTCGCGCTGGCCGACGCGGCCGCGGCTCACGACGCCGTCGAGGACAACGCGATCGGCAAGGTGTTGATCAACGTGGCCTAGGAGTCGCCGGCCGTGGCTTAGGATCGGTCGGACAGCGATGAAACCCGATGGATTTGTCGCGAATATGACGTTCGCCAAAGCTCGGCGCGCCAGCCAATCCCAGCGGTGATCTTGGGGTCTCTGCCAGGTAGCATGACCGACATGACCCAGTTCCGTGATCCCGTCGTGCCCGAGAAGCCTGCCCTGGAAGGCCTTGAAGAGCGCTGGGGATCGGTATGGGACGCGCAGGGCGTCTACGACTTCGACCGCACCCAGCCGCGGGAGAACATCTACTCGATCGACACACCGCCGCCCACGGTGAGCGGTTCGCTGCACGTCGGCCACGTGTTCTCCTACACCCAGACCGACATCGTCGCGCGGTTCCACCGGATGCGCGGCAAGGCCGTCTTCTACCCGATGGGCTGGGACGACAACGGCCTGCCGACCGAGCGCCGGGTGCAGAACTACTTCGGTGTGAAGTGCGACCCGTCGCTTCCCTACGCCGACGGCTTCGAGCCGCCGGCCACGCCGGACCCGAAGCGGCCGGTGGCGATCTCCCGGCAGAACTTCATCGAGCTGTGTGAGCGGCTCACCGCCGAAGATGAGAAGGTCTTCGAGCAGGTGTTCCGCCGGCTTGGCCTGTCGGTCGACTGGAAATACACCTACGAGACGATCGGCGACCGCTCGCGGGCGACGTCGCAGCAGGCGTTCCTGCGCAACCTGGCGCGCGGCGAGGCCTACATGGCCGAGGCCCCGACCCTGTGGGACGTGACCTACCAGACCGCGGTCGCGCAGGCCGAGCTGGAGGACCGGGAGTGGCCGGGCGCCTTCCACCGGATCTCGTTCCACGCCGCCGACGGCTCACCGGTGTTCATCGAGACGACCCGCCCCGAGCTGATTCCGGCGTGCGTCGCGCTGGTTGCCCACCCCGATGACGAGCGCTTCACGCACCTGTTCGGCCAGAGTGTGCGTACGCCGATCTTCGACGTCGAGGTGCCGGTGGTGGCGCACCGCCTCGCCGAACCGGACAAGGGCTCCGGCATCGCCATGGTGTGCACCTTCGGCGACCTGACCGACGTGCTCTGGTGGCGTGAGCTGAACCTGGCGACCCGCGCGATTATCGACTGGACCGGGCGGATCCTGCCCACGCCGCCGCCCGGCATCGAGAGCCCGGACGCCCTGAGTGCGTACGCCGAAATCGCCGGCAAGACTGTGCACACCGCGCGGGAGATCATCGTCGGCAAGCTGCGCGAGAGCGGTGACCTGGACGGCGACCCGCGCCCGGTGCAGCGCCCGGTGAAGTTCTACGAGCGCGGCGAGCGCCCGCTGGAGATCGTCACCACCCGGCAGTGGTATATCCGCAACGGCGGCCGCAACGAGGAACTCCGCGAAGAACTGCTGGAGCGTGGGCGTCAGCTGGACTGGCACCCGCCGCACATGAAGGTGCGGTATGAGAACTGGGTCTCCGGCCTGGCCGGCGACTGGCTGATCAGCCGGCAGCGGTTCTTCGGCGTCCCGGTCCCGCTGTGGTATTCGCTGGACGCGGATGGCCAGCCGGACTACGAACACCCGCTGGTTCCGGACGAGGCGAGCCTCCCGGTGGACCCGTCGTCGATGGCTCCGCCCGGCTACACGGCCGACCAGCGGGGCGTTCCGGGCGGCTTCATCGGCGACCCGGACGTCATGGACACCTGGGCCACGTCGTCGCTGACCCCCCAGATCGCCGATGGCTGGCGCGGCGACGCCGACCTGTTCGCCCGGGTCTTCCCGATGGACGTGCGGCCGCAGAGTCACGAGATCATCCGGACCTGGCTGTTCGCCACCGTGGTCCGGGCGCATCTCGAGCACCACATGCTGCCGTGGCAGCACGCCGCCATCTCGGGCTGGGTGCTGGACCCGGATCGCAAGAAGATGTCCAAGTCCAAGGGCAATGTCGTCACGCCGATGGCACTGCTCGACGAATTCGGCACCGACTCGATCCGCTACTGGTCGGCCAGCGCCCGGCTGGGCACCGACACCGCGTTCGATCAGGGCCAGTTCAAGGTCGGCCGGCGCCTGTCGGTGAAGATCCTCAACGCCAGCAAGTTCGTGCTGGGTCTAGGCCCGGTGGCGGAGGATGCCGCGATCACCGACCCGATCGACCTGTCCATGCTGGCCGGGCTGGCGTCGGTGGTGACCGAGGCGACCGCCGCGCTGGAGTCCTACGACCACACGGGTGCGCTGGAGCGGACCGAGCGGTTCTTCTGGCAGTTCTGTGACGACTACCTGGAGATCGTCAAGACCCGTGCCTACAGCGACAACCCGGACTCGGCGCGCGCGGCGCTCCGGCTTGCCCTGGGCGTGATGCTGCGGCTGTTCGCCCCGGTGCTGCCATACGTCACCGAGGAGGTCTGGTCCTGGTGGCAGGAGGGCTCGGTGCACCGCGCTCCGTGGCCCACCGTCGACGAGCTGCCGATGGCTCCGGAGGGCGACCCGGCCCTGCTCAGTGCCGTCGCGGCGGTGCTTCAGCAGGTTCGCAAGGCCAAGTCGGTGGCGCAGATCTCGATGCGGGCGCCGGTCGACCGGGTCGAGGTCCAGGGTGCCGAAGCGGCCCTGGTCGGCCGGGCCGAGACCGACCTCAAGGCCGCTGGAGTCATCTCCGAGCTGGTGCTCGGCTCATCGGAGAAGGACGAGTTGACCGTCGACGTGACCCTTGGAACCGTTCCAGCGAGTTGATTTGGAATCGCCAGGCGTCGTCGCTCGCGGCGTTGCACGCCGGCTCGAGTGCACACCCCGCACACGTCGCCGGCGTGCGCCTTGGCGAGCGAAGCCGCTGACGGTCCCAAATCCGCTCCACCGAGTGCGATGACGGCGCCCGCGATTGCGGGCGCCGTTTCGTGTATCTAGGGCGTCCGGCCGGATCAGTCGCTCTGCCGGTCCAGGTCGCGGAGCGCGGCGATGGCGTCCCGGACTCCCTGCGGCGGGTCCAGTTCGTGATAGCGGCGCTCGCTGTCCTCGATGTGGTCTAGGAACCGCTGGTAGCCGATCGCCCCACTGATCGCCTGCAGCGGTCGCGTCAGGCGCAGCGCGCGCTCCGGCCGGCTGCCCGGCCGCGCTTGCCGCCAGGCCCGGCTCCACGCGTCCGCTACCGCCGGCCCGCGATCCGGGCCGACGAACTCGCGCAGCCGCTCGCAGTCGAAGGCCGGATGCCCCCAGTACGCATCGGCGAAGTCGATCAGGACCGTCGACCTGGGCGCGGTGCGCCAGTTGCCCGGGTGGAAGTCGCCGTGCACGAGCGTGGCCGGCAGGCCGCAATCGTCGAGCGCATCGATCAGCCCGGGCAGCCGCGCGAGCAGCGTCCTCGCGGCGGTCCGCTCATCCGGGTCGAGCATGGCGCCGGTCTCGCCGTCGAGCAGGGTGGCCAGCCCGTCCGGGAGGTCCCTCGGCAACCGGTGCGGGATCACCGCCGGGTCCGGCGGCGGCCCGGCGGCGAGGGCCGCCTGGGCCCCGACCCACCGCTCGACGACGGTGCGGATCAGCTCGGCACCGGCATCCCACGAATCCTGGCCCGGCACGTGCTTGAGCAGCGCCCGCCGGTGCGTCGCGTCGGTCGCCAGGATTTCTGGTACGAGACCTGCGTCCACACTCGCGACCAATTCGGTGACCGACGGTTCGTGAGCGGCGAACGGCGGCGTCAGCTTCAGCCACACCGGATCGGCGCCGGGCACCGGGACCCGGAACAGCGCCGAAAGGTTCCAGGTCTTCACCTGCTCCGCGATGTCCAAGATCGGAGCATCCGTGGCCAGGTGGCCGGAGGCCCACGCCAGCGCGTCGCGTACGCCGTGTGGCGTCGCCCAGGAAGCGCGGTGGCGCGCCGGCTGATGAACCCCGGCGAAGGTCGCGGACGGCAGAACCACGGCCGGCCGACGCAGCGCTTCCACGTGATAGACGACGTGCCCGTCCCGCGGCGATCGACCGCCGGTGACGTCGACCAGCCGGGTCACCGCGACGTTGACGCCGAGCATCGCGCGGCAGTGATCGACGACCGGCTCGACATCTGACCACCACGGCGACTCGACCGGAAACGGGCCGATACTTCCGAGGTCACGGCCCTCACAGGTGATGAGGGCCGTGACCTCGCGGAGATCCGTCACGCTTGGGTGGCCACCCAGTCCTTGACGACCTGGTCCAGCACCCCGAGCGGCAGGCCGCCGCTGCCCAGCACGGTGTCGTGGAATGCACGGATGTCGAAGCGGTCGCCGAGCGCCGCCTCGGCCTCGGCGCGGATCCGCAGGATCTCCAGACGGCCGACCATGTAGGCCAGCGCCTGGCCGGGGTCGGCGATGTAGCGGTCGACCTCGCTCTCGATCTCGACCGGCGACATCGGGGTGTTCTGCTGCATGTAGTCCAGTGCCTGCTGCTTGGACCAGCCCTTGGCGTGCAGCCCGGTGTCCACCACGAGGCGCGCCGCGCGCATTGAGTCCAGGGTCAGCATTCCGAGCAGGGCGACGTCGTCGGAGTAGAGGCCCATCTCGCGAGCCAGTCGCTCGGTGTAGAGGCCCCAGCCTTCGGCGTACGCGTTCGGGGCGGTGAGCCGGCGCAGCAGCGGCAGCTCCTCGAGCTCCATGGCGATCGTGAGCTGGAAGTGGTGACCGGGCACGGCCTCGTGGAACGCGGTCGCCTCGCACGCCTGCCGGAATCGGTTCTCGACTTCGTAGGTGTTGGCGTAGTAGATGCCCGGGCGGCTGCCGTCCAGGGCCGGTGACATGTAATACGCACCGGCGGCACCCGGCGCCTCGTCGTCCGGAACGGGCCGCACTTCGCAGTCCTGGCTGGGCAGCCGGCCGAACCACTTCGGCGCCTCGGCCTTGGCCCGCTCAATCGCCGCCCGCGCCGCGTCCAGCAACTCGTCGGCGCTGGTCCAGCGCAGCGCCGGGTCGGTCCGCAGCCGCTCGAAGACCTCCTGCTCGGTGGCGACACCGAAGACGCGGCCACCGATCTCGCGGTATTCCAGCGCCAGCTTGGCGACGATGTCCAGGCCGGTCTGGTGCAGCTCGTCCGCGGTCCGGGTGGTGGTCGTGTGGATCTTGATCAGATCCGCATACACCTCGTCGCCGCCGGCGAGCCAGGACAGGCCCGGGTGGTCCTTGTCGCGGCCATGGCCGGCGATCTCGGAGAGCAGCACGTCACGGTATTTCGCATACGCCGGCCGGACCACATCCCGGATGATCGCGTCCCGCCGTGCGACGAAATCGGCGTCGCCATCCAGGGTCGGCCGCTGCAGCGGGTCGGCGTCGTTGGACAGGTAGCGCTCGATGAACTCTCCGGTCTCGTCGACCAGGTGCCGAACCGGCATCAGCCCGTCCGCGACCGCGGCACGGTGCCGGTCGGCGAGCTGCTCCAGGACTCGGGGGACCTGCCGGAGCCGCGCCAGGTAGGCCTCGCCCTGCTCGGACGTGCTGAGCGTGATCATCGGGAGCAGGATCAGCTGCTCGACGCTGGCCGCTGAGAAGTTGTCCACAATGGTGAACTCGATCAGCCGGGAATTGAGCCGCTTGCGCATCTCGTCGATGCCGTCCAGGATCACCAGCCGGGTGACCCGCTCGGTCGCGTCGAGCCCGGCCGGGTCGATGGCCGCCGTACGCGCCTCGAGGTCGGCGAGGTTGGCAAGGTACTGCTGCTCGAACTCAGGACTGTAGTCACTGAGCTTCTGGTCCCGCGGTCCCGGTCCGATCATGAGCGTGGACATCATCGGGTAGTAGTCGAGAGTGGCCTCGACTAGCTCGTCGGCGAGTTGGTTGACGGTGGTCATGGTCTCCCCGTACGTCGTCGTCATCAGGTTTCGAAGCGACGCTACTGTGTCGTGTCCCGGACCGGCCACCCCATTCGGTGCAGGTGAGGGGAGTGGAGCGGGGGTGGTGACGCATTTCCGACATATCTTGGCGATCGGCTAGTCGATATCGTCGATGGATGCGAACTGCAACGGTTCGAGGCATCCTGTGCGGCGGCGCGGCGCTCGCCCTCGGTGCGACGCTGGCGCTGGCCGGATGTGCCAGCAAGAGCAACGGCACCGGCGCGCTCAGCCCGGTCGGAGCGTCGGTCTCACCGACCGCCACCTCGACCGGGACCACGTCGCCGAAGCCGACCTCGGCGACCACCAAGCCGACCGGCTCCCAGAACTCCGATTGGCCGGAACCGGCCGACTGTGTCAGCTACAACCCGGCGACACTGACCGTGACCTACGCGTCCGGCAGCTATCGCATCACCGATGGCTCGCACGAGGTCCTGACCGTCGACGGCCAGCAGGGTGACATGGTCGGGCAGCAGGCGCTCGCGCTGGCGAAGAGATACCAGCGGCACTGCTATATCGGCCGGGACAACGGCCGGGCCGACAAGAACGCCTACATCTTCGACTACTGGCGCAGCGACTCCGGCCTGAACACCGACATCCCGGGCCTGGACGACCTGTGCTCGGACTACAACAACAAGAACCTGACCGTCGAAGACATGGGCGGCGGCGACGGCTGGCGGGTCAAGGACCACGACCACGTGCTGCACCTGTTCGACAACTCCAAGGACGCTCACGATGGCGCGCTGGTGCTGAAGAAATACCACCGGGCCTGCTCGATCGGCGGCGGTGGCGACGACGATCCGCGGCAGATCTCGTTCTTCCTGCCCTGATTCGCGGTGCCGGCGGGGCTTCGCTCCCGCGCGCCGATGGCGGTCCGCTCGTAATCTGTGGCGCGGGCCGCCCGGGTTCCGCGGCGCCGACCACCGGCGGTCTGCGGCGTGGATCGTCTTCCTATACTCGCCCGGTGCGGAAATTCATCCCCCGCAAGCTCATCGAACTGCCTACGCAGTGGCTGCTTCTGCCGATAGCACTGGTTGCGCTCGCGATCTCCGGTCTCTTCGGCGGACTGCGTCCGGCCGAGCAGTCCGATGTCGACACCGCCGCGGTCGGTCAGCACATCGACGGCCAGCCGTGGAACGCGACCGTGGTGTCGGCGCGGCTCGCACGAAGCACTGACGACCTGCCCACTCAGGGCACCGCCAACCACTGGATCGTGGTGCGGATCAGTCTGTTGGTGACCGGGGATGAGCCGGTTTCGGTGCGGGATACGGTACGCATGCGGGGCGCGAGCGGTCTGGTCAGCGCGACACCGGCGATGGCGGTGCTGCTCCGCGACGGGCGCGATGTTCCGGAGTTGAACCCCGGCCTGCCGGAGACCTTCGACTTCTATTGGGAGCAGAAGCCGCAGCCGGCGGCCCCGAAGTCGGTGCTCGTCGACGTGTTCAACGAGATTCAGCGGGAGAACTCGTTCACCGGCCAGCTGATCTGGGCCGATCCCGAGGTCAAGGCCACTGTCACGGTGCCGGTCAGCGGGGCCGCGTCGTGACCGCCCCGGACCAGGAGCCGATCCGCAGCCACCGGATGCCGCTGCTTCCTCGGACCGGGCGCCGCCGTGGCCTGTTCGCCTGGGCCGCGGTGCTGGTCACGATCCTGCTCGGGTACGCGATCACGCAGTACACGCCCGGGGAAGCGACTCAGCAGCGGCCGTTCGTGACCACCGGGGCGGGTCGTCACACCGTGTCTACCAAGCCGTTCGACGCGACCGTGACGGACGTACGCGGATCCGCCGCGGTCGAGGTGGACCTGAAGAAGTACACGACCAGCGGAGTCTGGATCGTGGTGACGATGCGGCTGCTGGCCCACCCCGGCAAGCCGGTCCGGCTGGGCTACGCCGCCGTGTTTGACCGGGCCGGCAACAAGTACGACCAGCCGGCCCGGTTCTCGGCCCCGGCGTTCGGCTGCCAGCTCGAGCCCGGCGTGTCCACCGTGGTGCAGTTCGTCTTCGAGGTGCCGACGGCCGCGGCCTCCGGACTGTCCATCGAGGTCGCGCCGGGCCTCGACCAGCGCATGGGCGCGGTGGCCCGGATCGCCATCCCGGCCTCGTCGTCGTCGGTCTCACGCTGGGCGCACAGCACCGATCCGATCGCCGTCGATGCTCCGAAGGTGGCGGCGTAGTGAGCGGGGGAGCCATGAATCTGCGCCGGTGGACACGGACCAATCGCTGGGGACTGATCGCGCTGGTCCCGATGCTCGCACTGGCAATGGCCGTGCCGGTGCACGACTTCTACACGCAGCGCTGGAAGAAGCAGCCGCACGACCCGGTGGCGGCGTCCGCCGGCGGTTCGGTGTCGTACAACCACTCGACCATGACTCTGGTGACGCTGTTCCGCGCGTCCGGCCTGCAGGACTTCACCGGTCAGCCGATCGCCGTCCCGGCCGGTGTCGCCATCTGGCAGGCGAAGCTGCGGTTTCGCTCGACTACGCCGGACGCGATCGGCAGCTGCTCGATGTATCTCGCGACCACCGACGGCTCGACCTATGACGCCGATCCCAACGAGCTCAATGAACTCGGTCTCAACATGGAGGACCTGCCCTATTGCCTGGCCGCCACCGACGAGGGCGGCAAGGCGCTCAACGACTGGACGCTGACGCTCTATTTCTTGACGCCGGCGTCGGCCAAGCCGGTCGGCATTCAGGTCAACGCGGATCGCGAACTGCCGGGGTATGCCCTGATCAAGCCCGCCTAGCGGGACACGACCCACGAGATCCTGCAGCGTCGGTGTGGGCCCGGCTCAGCCCGGTGTGATCACCGCCTGCTCGACCGTTGCGGTATCGATCGTCGCGGGGTTGATCGACGCTGGGACCTGCGCTGGCGATGAGTCGATCGGCGCTGGGTCGATGGGCGATGGCTTGATCGGCGCGGTGGTGGCCGCGGTGTCGACCGTCCCGCTCGCCTCAGCAGCGGCCGTCGGCGTCGGCACCGGTCCCGCGGCCGTCTCCGCGCCGTTGCTGCGCTGCGCAGGGATCGCCGGGCGGCCCGCGATCCGCCGGTGCGACTCGATCCACAGTGTCCGGTCGGCGGCTCCGGCGACCAGGCACACCAGCGCGACCAGTTGGGCCGCGGTATTAATGGTCGAGGTGATCTCCGACGCCGGCACCCAGAAGCCGAAGTCGCGCGGGCCGATCAGCAGCCGCTCCACTTCGAACAATCCCACGTCCACGGTCTTGGCCAGCACGAACAGCACGCAGAATCCGAGGACCGACGCCAGGCCGGCGCGGGTGATGAGGTAGACGCCGCTGCGCAGCGGACCGAAACTCTCCTCGGTGATGCCGAGCACGGTGCGCCGCGCAAACCCCGATTTCTCCTCGCGCTCGGTCTCGATCTCGCGACCGAAGACCACCGCGCCGACCACCAGCCAGGCGATCGGCAGGCCGATGATGACATCGATGCTGCCGAGCGCCGCGCCGAACCAGTCCATCGGGTTGTGCGGCAATCCGTAAACCTGATCCTGCGCCGCGGCCAGCCAACCGGTGGCGCGCCGGCTCAGAACCCAGGCCTTGCCGGCCTGGTAGAGCGGGTGGATCAGGAGGGCACCCGCCATGATCCAGACAATTTCCAGGTACGCCCGCGGGATGCCGAGCCAGCGCTGCCGGCGGGCGCGCGGCCAGTGGGCGAGAACCGTCCGCACGATGAACGCCACCACGACCACAACGACGGCGGTGACCGTGAGCTTCTCCGGAAGCGAGGGCTTGTGGAGTGGGTCATACATGAAGACGTCGTAGTAGTAGTTAGTGGTGTCCGCGGCGAGGAATCCGGAGCCGTAATAGACGCCGACGAACGGGACCGCCACACTTCCGATGCCGGCCAGGGTGGTGCGCCAGGTGCGCCACCGGGCATCGCTGCCGGCACCGACCCGGGACAGGTATGGCAACGACGGCCGCATCGACCGCATCGCCAGCACCAGGGCCAGGATCAGCACCACTGGCCCGGCCAGGAACACCAGCATGCCGAAGATGGCGTTGACGTGCGCGGCGTGCACGGCCTCGGCGTTGATCAGGGCGCGCGCACCGATGCCGAAGAAGCACAACGCGAAGAGCACCGGCCAGTGGCCGGCGAATGCGCGTGCGGCCGAACGGAGCACCGCCCAGGCATCGGTCAGCGGCGTGCGGCGCAGCCAGACGCGGCTCGGGTCAACAACGTCGACGGTCACGGGGCCCCCAGGAAATCAGGTTCGAGACCGGCGTGGTTGCGCCGACGCCCGGCGGGCACTCCAAGTGCGCACTGTGCACACTCCAGTGGCCGTCGAGCCGGCGACATCGCTAGCGGTCCCAAACTCGCGCCGGGACAGCCTATTGAGCCGCGCGGCGGTGGTCGAGGGCACCCGGCGGATGCTCGCGCATCCCGCGACTGGCCCTGGCGGCAGTGCCGGCTATGCCTCCGGTCGGTGGCACACCGCTTCGACGTTGTTCCCGTCCGGATCGCGGACGAATGCGCCGTAGTAGTGCTCGTGGTATTCCGGCCAGAGGCGCGGCTCGTGCAGCACTTCGGCGCCATGCGCCACGGCCGCGTCGCGGAACGCGTCGACCGCGGCCCGGTCCGGGGCGGCAAAGGCGATGTGCGACTCCTTGAAGCCCTCGCCGGTCTGGTGGGTGCCGATCCAGAAGTCCGGGTGGTCGGTGCCGTAGCCGATGGCGACCTCGAAGTCCATCATCCGGCGCCCGCCGACGGTGGCGAGGACCGCGTCGTAGAACCGAGCGCTTGCCGGCAGGTCGGTGCACTGGATGCCGAGATGATCAATCACAAGTCGAAGCCTAACCGCCGGCTGTGACAAATATTACTGACCAGGCGTCTTGGGGAGTTCGTCCCGATCTGGAGGTCGGACTTCCGTGGGCGACCGGCCGGGTGGCCGATTAGCGTAGGTTGCGGAGATTGCTATGACCCACTTTGTCGATCACATCGTCGGGCTCCATGGCCTGACCGTCTACGCCGTCGTCGGTGCGCTGGTGCTAGCCGAGACGGCGCTATTCGTGGGCTTTGTGGTCCCCGGCGAAACGGCGGCGATCATCGGTGGCGTCGTGGCCAGCCGGGGCAACGCCTCACTGAGCGCGATGTGCGTGCTGGTCGTAGTCATGGCGATCATCGGTGACACCATCGGCTACGCCATCGGGGCCCGCTGGGGTGATCAGGTGCTGCATACCCGGATCTTCCGGAAGCGGACCGCCGAGCTCGAGCGCGCCGAGGCGGTGCTGAGACGGCGTGGCGGGCCGGCGGTGTTCCTCGGCCGCTTCATCGCCTTCCTGCGCGCGGTGATGCCGTTCCTTGCCGGCTCGTCCCATCTGCGGTATCGGCGGTTTTTCGCCTACAACGCGACCGGCGGCGTGATCTGGGGCGTTGGCTCGGTGCTGCTCGGGTATCTGGCCGGATCGTCCTACGAGGCGGTGGAGCGGACCGCCGGCCCGATCACGGCGGCGGTGGTCGCGGTGATTGTGATAGCGGCTGTGGTGGTGTGGCAGGTACGTCGCCGGCGCGGCGACGAGCGCCTCAACCGGGCGGCTGCTGCCGAGGAACGGGAGCCCGCGGAAGCCGGCCATCGCTAGACGATCATTAACGCCCTACACTGCCGATCATGCCCGCCCCCGGTCCGTACCGCTGGTTCGTGTTCCTGGAGATCGCGCTCGCGGTGATCAGCTTCGCCGCGCTGTGCTTCGTGGTCGCGCCCTACGGTCGCCACAACCGATCCGGCTGGGGTCCGACGGTGCCGGCCCGGGTCGGCTGGATCGTCATGGAGGCGCCGGCGTCGCTGCTGTTCCTGTCCCTTTACCTGCTCGGTGATCACCGGTTCGAGGCGGTGCCGCTGGTGCTGCTCGGGCTCTGGCAACTGCACTACGTGCAACGGGCCTTCGTCTACCCGTTCCTGATGCGGACCGGCGCCCGGATGCCGATCTCCGTGGTGGCGATGGCGATCGGGTTCAACACCCTCAACGCTTACGTCAACGCCCGCTGGATCTCGGAATTCGGCAGCTATGGCTCGTCCTGGCTGCGGGATCCGCGGTTCCTGATGGGAGCGGCGCTGTTCGTCAGCGGATTCGCGATCAACCTCAACTCCGACCGGATCTTGCGGTCACTGCGCAAACCGGGGGACAGCGGGTACGAGATCCCGTACGGCGGCCTCTACCGGTGGGTGTCCAGCCCCAACTATCTGGGCGAGATCGTCGAGTGGACCGGCTGGGCCCTGGCCACCTGGTCGCTGGCCGGCCTGTCGTTCGCGCTCTACACGTTCGCGAACCTGGCGCCCCGCGCCGTCGCCAACCACCGGTGGTATCAGTCCACATTCGACGACTATCCGGCCTCGCGTCGCGCGCTGGTGCCGGGGCTCTTGTAACGCGGCCGGCTCAGCCTGCGGCCGCATATGGATCAATCCGCGTCGGAACGACGCAATGCCCGGCGCAGGACGTCCACCGCGGTCTCCACGTCCGGTTTGTCCAGATCGGACAACGCGTCCAGGGCGGTCCGCACATCCGCGGTCAGCGTCGCCGCCTCCGTGGCGATGTCCGCCTGCGCGGCCAGCTGCTGAGTCTTGGTCCAGAGCTCGGCGAAGACCGCCACCTTGGCGCGCAGTACCCACGGGTCCAATGGCTTGGTCAGATAGTCGACGGCGCCCGCGGCGTAGCCACGCAGGGCCAGCTGGGCGTCGTGATCGGCGGCGGTCAGGAAGATGATCGGCACGTTGCGGGTGCGTTCCCGCTCCTTGATCCGAGTCGCTGTCTCGAAGCCGTCCATCTGCGGCATCTGCGCGTCCATCAGGATCACCGCGAAATCGTCGATGAGCAGCTGCTTGAGTGCGTTGGTGCCACTGTCCACGGCGACCGGCTCCACCGGCAGGCCCTGCAGGATGGCGGCGAGCGCGATCAGGTTGTCCTTGCGGTCGTCGACCAGCAGCACTTTGGCTGGTCCGGAGGTGGCGCGCGGCGACCGGCGCCGGATCGGGGCGGTCATGCCTGCACCGCCGCCGCGTCGTCGTTGGGTGCCACCTGCACGCCGACCCATTTCGACATGGTGTGCAACAGCTCGTCGAGGTCCACCGGCTTGGTGAGATAGTCCGAGGCTCCGGCGTGCAGCGCCGACTCGCGGTCGCCAGGCATCGCCTTGGCGGTCAGGAACACCACCGGCAGGTGCGCGAAGGTCGGATTGCGCCGGATCGCCCGGGTGGTTTCGTAGCCGTCCTGCTCCGGCATCATCGCGTCCATCAGCACCATGTCGACATCAGGAGTCTCGGTGAGCAGCCGGATGCCGTCGGCGCCGTTGTCGGCGTAGAGCACCTCGATGCCGTGCATCTCGAGCGCGCTCGTCAACGCAAAGACGTTGCGGACGTCGTCGTCGACGATCAGCACAGTGGCACCCTCCAGGCGTACCGCGATGGTGGTCTCGCGACGCTCTGGCGTCGGTTGCCGCATCACCGTCGCGGCCAGCGCGGCCGTCTCCTCCGGCGCCCGTGAGACAGTCTTGGTGAACGGCGGTGTCAGCGGGATGGTCAGCGTGAACGCCGAGCCCGAGCCGGGCTGCGACGACACATTGATGGCGCCGCCGAGCAGTCGGGCCAGCTCCAGGCTGATGCTCAGGCCCAGGCCAGTGCCGCCGTAGCGGCGACTGGTGGTGCCATCGGCCTGCTGGAACGCCTCGAAGACCAGCTCCAGCTTGTCGTCGGCGATCCCGATGCCCGTGTCCACCACTTCGAACGCGACGTCGGCCGGTCCGGCCGGAGTGATCCGGAGGCGGACCGAGCCGCTGTCAGTGAACTTCATCGCGTTGGACAGCAGGTTGCGCAGCACCTGCTGGAGTCTCTGGGCGTCGGTGATCATCGTCTCGGGCAGGTTCGGCCCGAGCTCCACGGCGAACAGCAGGCCCTTGTCGTCGGCCTGCGGCGCGAAGGCCCGCTCGACGTAGGCCCGGATGTCGGTGAACGCCACTTCGGCCGGCTCCATGTCCATCCGGCCGGCCTCGATCTTCGACAGGTCCAGGATGTCGTCAATTAGGGCGAGCAGATCCGAGCCGGCGCCGTGAATGGTGCGGGCGAAGTCGATCTGCTTGGCGGTCAGGTTTTTGTCGTCGTTGTCGGCGAGCATCCGGGCCAGCAGCAACAGCGAGTTGAGCGGCGTGCGGAGTTCGTGGCTCATGTTGGCCAGGAACTCGGACTTGTATTGCGACGCGGCGGTCAGCTGCTGCGCCTTCTCTTCCAGGC
>Ga0068863_100003875_pt1 | contig 14797 bp, 15 predicted proteins | sample KBSSwiS62_FD_66596 | JGI IMG/M metagenome (GOLD analysis project Ga0068863, IMG submission 66596) | Switchgrass rhizosphere microbial communities from Kellogg Biological Station, Michigan, USA - KBS Switchgrass S6-2 | ecosystem: Host-associated > Plants > Roots > Rhizosphere > Soil ...
GTCAACTCGATCGCCTTCGGCGGCGGCTGCGAGGTGGCGATGGCCTGCGACGTGCGGATCGCCGCCGAGGCGGCCGTCTTCGGCCAGCCCGAGATCAAGCTGGGGATCATCCCCGGCTTCGGCGGCACCCAGCGTCTGGCCCGGCTCGTCGGCTCCAACAAAGCGCTGGAGATGAACCTGGTCGGCGACGCCGTCCTCGCCGAGGAGGCGCTGGAACTGGGCCTCGTCAACCGCGTCGTCCCCGACCACGAGCTGTTCGAGACGGCGCTGATGTGGGGCCGCAAGCTGGCGGCGCAGGCACCGGTTGCGGTTGGGCTGATCAAGTCGGTCTCCGCCAAGGGCGATCTCGACGAGGGCATCGAGGCCGAGAAGCAGGGCTTCGCCGCCGCCTTCGCCAGCGATGACGCCAAAGAGGGCATCGGCGCCTTTCTCGGCAAGCGCACCCCGAAGTGGAGCGGCAAGTAGCCAAAGCGGCAGCGGTGGAGCGACTCGCGGACCTGGTCCGCGAGTCCTCCTCCACCGTCGTCCTCAGCGGCGCCGGGATCTCGGTGCCGTCGGGCATCCCCGACTTCCGCACGCCGGAGACCGGGCTCTGGGCCAACGTCGACCCGATGGAGGTCGCCCACATCGACGTCTTCGAACGCGATCCGGCGCGCTTCTGGTCCTACTACCGGCCGCGCTTCCAGTCGCTCGGCGACAAACGCCCCAACGCCGCCCACGAGGCGGTGGCCGAGCTCGAGCGCCGCGGCCTCGTCGCGGGTGTGATCACCCAGAACATCGACCGCCTGCACCGGGCCGCCGGCTCGCGCAACGTGGTCGAGGTACACGGCTCGATCGAGACTTCGTCCTGCGTCCGCTGCGCCGCCGTCTTCGATCTCGACCAGGTCGAAGGCCTCTTCGACACCGACGGAGTCGCCGTCTGCTCGACCTGCGGCGGCCCGGTCAAACCCGACGTGATCCTCTTCGGCGAGCTGCTCTCCGAGAGCGCGATGGCCCGCGCCCGCGACCTTGCCGAGCGGGCCGAGCTGATGATCTGCGTCGGCTCCTCACTGGCGGTCTATCCGGTGGCCGGGCTGCCGCAGCTGACCCTTGAGCGGGGCGGCCGGCTGGCGGTCGTCACCGCCGGCGAGACCCCCTACGACGGCGACGCCGAGCTGAAGCTGGGTGGCGACGTCGTCGACGAGCTCGAAGCGCTCGTCGCGGCGCTGGCGTAGGGCCCGCGAGGACGCGGACGCGGCTCAGTACTCGATACCGCGCGCCCGGCAGTCGGAGACGATCGTCTCCGCCCGGGCGCCACTGAATTCCGCCGCGTGGGCGCAGGTCGCGACCGCTTCCTGGCCGCAGGCGGCGATCGTTTCGGCACCGACGATCCCCGCGACTTCGGTCTTGATGCAGCCGTCGGCAACCGGGGCCGGGCTGTCTCCGACCGTCATCAGGATCACCACCAACAACGCCGCCAGGGTCACGGAGAGAACGCCGAAAGCCGCCTTCAGCTCGCGTGGGGTGAGCTTGTACAGAGGGGTCGTCTGCCGCTCGTAATGACCTTCCAGTGGCATTGCCCGGCCACCTTATCGCCTCGATTGACCCTCGATTTGCGCCACTCGGGCGAAACTCGGCAGCCGATCTTTGGACAGTTGTCCCTATCGAGGGGATGCCCGCGGCGGAAGGGTTGGGCCCAGTCCAAATATGGGCTCGTGCGGCCGGCTGGGGAGCCGTCTCGTCGTGTCACCGGAGCAAAGCGCGCGATTGATTTGACTGAAAGAAAGGAAGCGCCAGTTCAATGGAATATCTGAGCGAAGGGGCCAATTCATGGCAGATGACGGCCGCCACCCTGGTGGGGCTCATGAGCATCCCCGGGTTGGTCGTTCTCTACGGCGGCGTGATGCAGAAGCGCTGGTCTGTGAACTCGATGATGATGGCGTTCGTCGCCTTCGCGATCGTGCTCATTCTCTGGGTGCTGGTCGGCTTCAAGATGGCGTTCGGCGATCCGATGCACATCTTCGGCGCAACCAGCGGCTTCTTCGGAAACATGTGGGGGAAGCCAGGCTCGATCCTCAACAGCCACAGCCTGCTTGAACAGGCGCACATCGGGGACCTACCGGAAGAAGAATTCCTCTTCCCGATGTCGACGCTGGCGTACTTCCAGATCGTCTTCGCGGCGATCACCCCGCTGCTGATGCTGGGATCGGTGCTCGGGCGGTTCAACTTCAAGGCGTGGATCCCGTTCGTCGCGCTCTGGACGCTGCTCGTCTACACGATCAACGCCTTCATGATCTGGGGCGGTGGCTTCTTCGCCCAGCAGGGCGCGATCGACTACTCGGGTGGTTACGTCATCCACCTCGCCGCCGGCGCTTCCGGCTTCGTCGCGGCCTGGGTGATCGGGCCACGGCTGCAGCGTGATCGCGAGGTCGACGCTCCGAACAACCTGGCGATGGTCGCGATCGGAGCCGGTCTGCTGTGGATGGGCTGGAACGGGTTCAACGGCGGTGACTGGTACAGCGCCGGAGAAGTCGCCTCCGCCTCGCTGCTCAACACCAACATCTGCACCGCGGTCGCCTTCCTGGTCTGGGTCGGGATGGACTACATCACCGGTCGCAAGCCGAGCCTGATCGGCAGCGTCAACGGCATGATCGTCGGCCTCGTCGCGATCACCCCTGGCGCCGGCTTCGTCAACGGCTGGGGCGCGATCATCATCGGTGTGGTTGCCTCGGTCCTGGTCTACCTGGCGCTCAACTACCTGAGCCGGGTGCGGCCGTTCCGCAACGTCGACGACACCCTCGGCGTGGTCTACACGCACGGGTTCGCGGGGGTTGCCGGAGGTCTCCTGGTCGGGATCTTCGCCAACAAGCTGATGGCGGGCGAACACGAAGGCCTGATCTCCGGCGGCGGCTTGCACCTGCTCTGGGTGCAGGCGTACACGGCCGCCTGGGTGATCGTCTTCTCCGCGATCGGGACGTTCATCCTGTTGAAACTGGTCAGCATCTTCGTCCCGCTGCGGATGTCGGACGAGGAAATGGAGATCGGCGACATCGCCGTCCACGGCCACGAGGTGTACCCGTCCGACGTGCCGTCGCTCGGCTACCCCGCGGGCGTCACGGCGGCGGCAGCGACGCCGCCCGCCGGCGGCAGCGCCTAGGTCAGCGCGGCGGACTCGACGTGCTGCGGGAAGTCTCCCGCAGCACGTCGAGCGTCTGCGCCGAGACCACGACGATGCCACCATCGAACCCGAACTCGATCCGCTTTCCCCGCTCCCCAAGGAGGCACCGAAATGGCACTGAAGATCATCGTTTCCTATGACGACACCGACAACGACCGCGACGCGCTGGCGCTGGGTCGCCTGCTTGCCGCCTCGGGCGCCGAGCTCTCGCTCGCCTACGTCCGCCACTCGGTCGGTGGGGCGTTGGAGCAGAAAGAGGCGGAGGAGCTGCTCGCTCGCGGGGCCGCCTCGGCCGGGACGCCGGAGATGCCCCGCCACGTGGTCGTCAACGCCGGCACCAGCCTCGGTCTGCGCGAGCTGGCCGAGCGCGAGAACGCCGACGTGATCGTCTTCGGCTCCGAGTACCGCACCTCGCCGGGCACGATCAGGCCGGGCAGGCCCGCCCACAAACTGCTCCTCGACGGGCCGACGGCGGTCGCCATCGCACCGGCCGGGCTGCAGTCGAGCCCCGCGGTGAGCGTCAAAACGGTCGGCGTGCTCGACAGCGGTGACCCCAGCGCCCGCGAGACCGCCTCCAGTCTCGCCGCCGCTCTCGGCGCCGGCGTCGTCGAGCACGGCGCCGGGGCGGTCGACTTCCTGGTCGTCGGCTCCCGGCCGGAGGCCCATCCGGGCAAGGTCACGATCAGCGCCGCCAGCGACTACGCGATCGAAACCGCGAGCTCGCCGGTCCTGGTGACGGCCCGAGGCGTCAGCCTCGGCTTTACGGCGACTCAGTCCCCGGCGGTCTGACCACGAGGATCACGGCCGTGACCTCAGGGTCACGGCCGTCGATCCGCTCGACCGCGTTCGCCCAGCGAACCGGCAGCGGCTCCTGGCCCTCCCGCAGGGCTAGTAGAGCCGCCTCGAGCGAGTCCGCCGCGACCACTGCCGCGGTCAGGGACGGGGCACCGGCCTCGGCCGCCTCGAGCAGCTGCCGGGTCACGTCCTCTGACGCGCGTTGCGCGTTCGACCAGCCCTGGCCGAAGCTGAGGTCCGGCCCCTCCATCCGCGGGCCTTCGAGGATCGTCAGCCGGCTCTCGCGCGGGTCCCACTCACGTTCGCCGGCCTCGAGCGGGGCGCCGGCGACCCAGCGCTCGAGCACGTTGGCGCGCAGCTCCGCCTCCTCGACGTTGAAGACCCGCGCGTGCTTGTGGCCGTTGCTGACCTCGACGTGGAAGGGCATGGTCCCGAACTTAGCCGTTTCGGGATGATGGGGCGATGGAGCCAGGCCCCCTCCCGGATGCCGTCGTCTTCGACAACGACGGCCTCCTGCTGGACACCGAGTCGGTCTGGACCCGGGCAGAGGAAGACCTCTTCGCGCGTCGCGGCGCCACCTTCAGCCCGGCCGACAAGCGCAGGCTGGTCGGGACCTCGGCGGCGATCGCCGGCGGGGTCCTGGAAGAGCGCCTTGGTGAGCCCGGTCAGGCGGCGGCGCTGATCGAGGAGCTGAACGAGCTGGTGGTGGCGGAGCTCGAGCACGGGGTGGAGGCGATGATCGGTGCCCGCGACCTGCTCGCGGTCCTGCGCCGTCGCGGCACCCCGATCGGCCTCGTCTCCAACTCCCCGCTTGCCTTCGTTGCCAGATCACTTGAGCTGGTTGGCTTCGAGGGCCACTTCGACGTTGTTCTCAGCGCCCATGAAGTCGCAGCGCCGAAGCCGGCCCCCGATCCCTATCTGGAGGCCTGCCGGCGGCTCGGGGTCGAGCCCGGGCCGAGCGTCGTCGCGCTGGAGGATTCACCCACCGGCGTCGCCGCGGCGCGGGCAGCCGGGCTGACCGTGATCGGGGTCCCATCGATCGCGGGAGTGGCCCTCGACGAAGCCCACCACCTGGCCGAGTCCCTGCTCGACGACGTGATCGTGCGTCAGCTCGCGCTCTGACCCAACCTCACCCTCTACTTCAAGGTGAGACTCAACTAGCCACGCAGGATGCGGCGGCGTCGCAGAACCCGTTCGCTGATCTCGAGCAGTTCCCGCACCGCTTCGGCCTGCTCCCCCACCAGCTCGCCGGTGAGAGCGGCGTTGGCCGCTTCGCCCACCTCGCCGCGGCGGGCGCTCAGGGTGCCGATGTCGGCCTCATGCTCGGGGTCATTGAGCGCGTCCTTGAGCTCGACCAGCAGCGCCTCGACGCCGACGCGAAGCTGCAGCGCCGCCTCCCGCTCGCGGCCGGCATCGAGATCGGCGCGGGCGCGCAGCAGCAGCGTCTCGCAGGCGTCAGCCCGCTCGCGCCCACCCAGCACGGCCGCGACCCGTTCCTGCGGTCTCAGGTCCTCCTGGCGCCGGCGCCGCAACGAGGCGCCACTGGCCCAGACGTCGATCGCGCGGGCGGCGCTGAAGCGGCTGTCGGCGATCTCGTCGCCGTCACCGAAGCCGAGCCGCACCGCGACCGCGCGCTCGGGCGTCACCGTCAGCCCGTTCGGGTCCGCCGCCGCGACCGCCTGCGCGTGCAGGGCACGATTGAGCAGGTCAACCCCGTCGGCGACGAGGGTGTCGGCGGTCTCCTCGGCCTCGGTCGCCTCATCGAGCCAGCGCTCGGCCTCGTGCACGCTCGCGAACGGGGCGAAGGCGCGCACGGCCGTCGCCCGGGTCAGCGCCAGCGCCGAGGGCTCGGAGTCGGGCTCGACGCCACGCGGCCGGCGCCGGCGCCGGGGCGGGGGCGGGGGCGGCGGCGCCCCCAGCGTCCGCATGACAAGAACGCTTTCGCGCTCGCCGTCACGGGCGAGGTAACGACCGTCCGCCAGGGGAAGCGGGCCGGCGAAGTCGAACTGCGCGAATCCGAATAGCTTGGCCAGAAGCCGGGATTATCCCGGCTAGTCTTCGCCGCTGCCGCCGTCGGCGGCGTTCTTGCCGCCCGTCTTCCCGTCCGGTTCCGAGAACTGCGAGGGCTTGACCGGGACCTCCGGGTTTTCGATCTGCCCGAGGCGGCCGATCAGGCGCTGCCACTGGTCCGGTTTGAGCAGGGCCGAGAACTGCGCGTCCAGCGGGTTGCCGGCTTCGATCGGGTGGTAGCCGATGTGCACGTGGTCGTAGTGGTCGGGCATCGCGAAGCTGGTTTCGCCAGGCAGGTCCTCGAGCGAGATCACCTGGTGGGGCTGCATCGTCCCCTGGAGCGCGAGCACGTCGCGGATCAGTTCGTCGGTCATCGTCCCCGGGCCCTGGTGGCCGGTTACCGGGACGCCGTTGATGTCGGCGATGTCGACGGCATCGCCGGTGCTGTGCTCGGAGACGTTGCCGGAGGTGGTCAGATAGCCGTGGCCGCACTCGAGCGCGGTGATCGTCAGTTCGAAGCCTTTCGAGCGCAGGTACTCGAGCACCGCCAGGATCCGGCGGTCGATCAGGCCGGTGGCGATGTCTTCGCGGCCGCAGGTGTAGATCGAGAGGCCGGGGTCGGCCAGCACCCGCTTCTGCAGCGCCTCCTTCGAGAGCAGCAGGACGCCGGCGCCGCTGAGGCGCGCGGTGAAGGGGTTCTTGCCCTTGGCCCGGTAGATCGCCGTCGCCTCCAGCAGCTTCCAGCCGTCGAGGATCGGCTTCGGGTCGATCCGCGGCGCGCCTTTGCCGGCGGGCCGGATCGAGAAGTTGATGTGCGGATCGACGCCTTCCTCGGCGTTGCCGATCCGGGCCAGCACGGTGCCGGCGATGACCTTGGAGCCGACCCGCAGGGTGCCGTCGTTGGCGGCGGGGCTGGCGCTGTCGGTCACCGGCGCTTCGCCTTCCCGCCCGTCGCTGTCGGCGGCCCGGGAGGGCAGCGCCCGCAGGCGCGGTCGCAGGTCCTGGCTTTCGACCGGGAGCCGCTGCTCCTTGCCGGTCGGCATCACCAGCAGGCGATGCTCGCGGACGACCTTGCCCAGTTCGGCGTAGGTGTAGCGGTTGCCGTAGGTGTCTTCGAGGACGATGAACCTGCCGAGCCCGGGCGAGCTGCCGAGCTTGCGGATGACGCCGTCGTTGACGGCGACGACCGGCGCCCCGGCCTTGGCGAAGATGTTGATGCCGCGGCGGGTGGGGGAGGAGGAGATGACTTCGGCCGCGTTGCCGGAGACCCGCGAGTCGGTGGTCGAGCTCTTCAGCGCCGCCCGGGCCGAGATGTCGTCGGCGTAGCGCGCGTCGGCGGCGACCGGGAAGTGGGCGCCCTCGGTCAGGCCGGTCAGCGAGCCGACCAGGTCGGAGGGCAGCTTGCCGTAGGCGCGGGCGTAGAGCAGCACCTCCTGGGCGTACCAGTCGGCGTGGTTGTAGGCGAGGATCGCGTTGTAGAGGTCGTGGGTGCCGCCGGCGATCTTCAGGTACCTGGCGGCGGCGCAGATCGCGTCGACCGGGTTGTAGGGGTCTTTGCGCCCATCGCCGTTGGCGTCGACTCCATACGCTTCCCAGCTCGACGGCAGGAACTGCATCCAGCCGACGGCGCCGGCGCTGGAGACGTTGAGGTTGGTGCCGAAGGCGGTCTCGATTTTGTTGATCGAGGCCAGCACCTCCCAGGGGATTCCGTATTCGGTTCCGCAGGCCTGGTAGATCGGCAGCAGGAAGGGCGGGATCTCGAAGGAGTCGATGACGAAGTTGGGGACGCCGATCGGGGCCGGTCCGAACGGCGCGATCGTCGTCGTCGGGTTCGCCAGCGTCGGTGAGCCGCCGGCGTTGAACTGGGAGCCGCCGTCGGCTTCTTCGGCCAGCGGCTGATCGCCGCCGCCGGTGGCGCTGGGGGCGCGAACGCCGCCGCCCGAGTTGCCGCCGCCGCTGGCGTCGCCGAGGCTCTGGTTATGAGTGACGCCGTCGCCGGCGTCACCGCCGCCGGTGTTGCCGTCGATCGTGCTGCCCTGCTTGAGGCCACCGGGCTTGTCGCCCGCGGCCGGCGCGGGGGCGGGGGCGGGAAGGGGAGTTGCGGGGCTGGCGCCGCCCGGAGCCACGGCCGGGGCCGGCGCCTCGCTGGTGCCGCTGGGCGAGGTGCAGTCAGGGTCGGCGAGGTCGACCAGGCCGTCGGCGTCGTCGTCGATGCCGTTGGCGCAGGCCGGGGCCTGTAGCGAGGGAACCGCGGTCGTGGTCGTGCCGGCGGTCTGTTCGGCCGGAGCGCTTTCGGCCACCGGGTCGGCGGCCATCGCCACGCCAAGGGCTGACAGCGCCAGGAAGCTGGCGAGTACGACTATCAGTGCGATCTTGGCTCTCATCCCAGTGCGCCTCGGTGCCCGCTACGACGGAACGCGGAATCTGCGTCCGCACCCTCCCCGTGCGGCAGGCGAGACAAAGCTACTTGTTCGCCCAGGGGCACGCAACGGCGCCAGCCGTCTCCCAACAAGGCCTTAATCAATATTGATTGCATACCCGATCAACTAAATCAAGATTGGTGACATCCCTGCAGTCAGCAGACTTTCAACTCGCCCGGATGTGCTCGTTAAGCTGCTGTCAACGAACGGCGAAAGGCAGGCGCGGTGAGCTTTGAGCAAGATGAGCAGGACGGTTTGCGGGCCCGCAGCGAGCAGGCGATCGGCGAAATCGCCCAGGCCCTGATCGACAACCCGACCCTCCACAACGCGATCGGCGCCGCCTTCGGGGCGCGGGAGAAGGCGATCGAGGCCCAGCAGGCGGCGATGGGGGCCTTGAATCTCTCCTCGGCCACCGATCTCGAGCGCCTGGAGCGCCGTCTGCGCTCTTTCTCCCAGCGCCTGGAGGAGGTCGAGGAGCAGATCGACGACCTCAGCCGTGAGGTCGGGGCGCTGCGGCGCGAGGCGGCCAGGAAACCCGCCAAAAAATCCAAAGACTAACCCTCGACTCTAGCCTGAGAGTACGGCTGAGGCGGCGATTCCCGCCCGGGTTGCGGCTGCCTCGTCGGTTTCGTCCCCGAGCGGCTCCCCGCTCGCGCTCACGGTGACGATCAGCACCGCCGCCAGCGCGACGCCGAGCTGGCGCCCGCGGGAGAAAAGTGCCGCGGTCTGCATGTCGGCGGCGTCACCCGCGGCGACCGGCGCCGGCGCGCCGCCGCCGTGCAGGGTGTCGAGGCTGGCGACCGTCGCCGCCAGCGCCGCCTCGCCCAGCTCGCCCGCCAGCCGTGCCGCCAGCCGTGCGTCGGGCGCGACCGGCTCGCCGGCGCCGCCGCCGCTCCAGGAGTGCGCCTCCGCGATCGCCAGCAGCTGGCCAGGGCTGAGGCCCGGGTCGAGCGCCGTGCAGGTGCCGACCCGGATCGCCCGCCGCACCCCCAGCTCGGCCAGGTCGGCGAGGACCAGGGCCGCGCTCGGGCCGCCCATGCCGGTTGCCTGGATCGACAGCTCGCGCCCCTCCCGGGTCCGGCCCGAGTAGCCCCAGAGCCCGCGCGCGTGGTTGCTCATCTTCGGCTGCTCAAGCAGTGCCTGGGCCAGCATCAGGGCCCTGCCGGGGTCGCCCACGAGCACCGCGTCGGCGGCGATCGGGGCGGTCGGGCGCAGTCTCGCCGGCATCAGGCGTCGAGCCTAGCCACTTGTGAGAGACGGCCCACGGGGATTTGCTCCAGCCGTCTAAACATCGCTGTCGAACCCGAACTTACGGTGATCTGGACTCGTCCAATCACGACCGTCGCGGGCTGGGCCCCGGCGGGCTAGGAGGCATTGATGAAAAAGAGGCTCTTGATCGCAGGCCCGGTGGCCGCGGTTGCCTCGCTCGTTCTACCGGGGCTCGCACTCGGCGCCGAAGCCGTGCCGATCCTGGACACGCCGGAAGCCAGCATCAACGCGATGTGGGTAATAGTCGCCGGCGTCCTGGTGATGTTCATGCAGGCGGGCTTCCTGCTCCTGGAGGTCGGTTTCTCCAGGGCCAAGAACGCGGGCGCCGGGGTCGCCAAGATCCTCGTCAACTTCTCGATCGCGTCGCTCTGTTACTGGGCGGTCGGCTTCGCGCTCGCCTTCGGCGGGCTCGGCTCGATCGCGGGCGACCACGGGTTCTTCCTCAACGTCGGCTCCTCGATCGAAGAGGCCGGCAAGAGCATCCCGTTCGTCGAAACGTATTCGATCAGCCCCGCCGCGTTCATGTTCTTCCAGTTCGTGTTCTGCGCGGTCTCGCTGGCGATCGTCTGGGGCGCCACCCTGGAGCGGATCAAGTTCAGCGCGTACATCATCTACGCGGTGATCTTCAGCTCCGTCCTCTACCCGGTGCTGAGCCACTGGATCTTCGGCGGCGGCTGGCTGCAGGTCAACGTCGGCATGCAGGACTTCGCCGGCTCGACGGTGGTCCACCTGATCGGCGCGACCGGGGCCTTCGCGGCGCTGCTGCTGCTCGGCCCGCGCATCGGCAAGTACACGAAAGACGGCAAGCCGCGGGCGATCCCGGGGCACTCGATGCCGCTGGTCGGCCTCGGCGTACTGATCCTCTGGCTCGGCTGGTTCGGGTTCAACCCGGGCTCGACCCTGGGGGCGATCGGCGGCCGCTTCGCCGAAGTCGTCGTCGTCACCAACCTCGCGGCGGCTGCCGGGGTGGTCGCGGCGGTGGCGGTCATGTACCTGCTCTCGAAAACCATCGACATCGGCATGGCCGGCAACGGCGCGATCGCGGGCCTGGTGGCGATCACCGCTCCCTCCGGCTACGTCGAGTACTGGGCGGCACCGATCATCGGCGCCGTCGCCGGCGTGATCGTCGTCTTCGGCGTGATCGCGATCGAGAAGGTGATCGACGATCCGGTCGGCGCCACCTCGGCTCACGGCCTCGCCGGTATCTGGGGCACCCTGGCCTGCGGGATCTTCACCTCGCCGCGCCTGGCCGAATTCAACGAAGTCGGCGACCCGGGCCTCTGGTACAGCGGCTCGCTCCATCAGCTCGGCGCCCAGGCCGAGGGGGTGGCGGTTGCCTTCGGCTGTGTGTTCGTCGTCTCCTTCGGGATCTTCTACATCCTCAAGAAGACGATCGGGATCCGTGTCAGCCCCGAGGAGGAGGATGCCGGCCTCGACATCTCCGAGCACGGGATGTACGGGTACCCGGAGCAGTTCATCCCCCAGCCCGAGTACTCGACGGGGCTACTGTCCGGCGGTATGCCGGTCTCGGCCCCGGCTCCGGCTGTAAGCCCTATGACCACGACCGAGCCATAGGAGGCCTGGACGCATGAAAAAGATAGAGGCGTTCATCCGCCATGAGGCGTTCGAGCCGATCCGGGCCGAGCTGCTCGACAAGGGGTTCCCCTCCCTGTCGATCATCGAGGCCAAGGGCTCGGGTCGTCAGAAAGGCATTGTCGAGCGGTATCGAGGCTCGACCCTCACCGTCAACGTCCGGCCGAAGGTGAAGCTGGAGATCGTCGTCGAGGACAAAGACAAAGCGATCGTCGTCGAGACGATCCTCAAACACGCCCGGACGGGCGAGGTGGGAGACGGCAAGATTTTCGTCATCCCGGTGGAGGAAGCGATTCGCATCCGCACCGGCGAGGGCGGCGAGCCGGTCCTACAGCTGCACGAAGAGTCGGAGATCCCGACCTAGCGATGAACCCTCCGGGGAGGGAGCGGATGCCCCTCCCCGGAGACCGTCGCGCAGCAGATCGTTTCCTGCAATTCGGGAGGTTGGCTCTCAGCCTCCGGGGAGGGGCATCCGCTCCCTCCCTCGCAGCGACTAGCCTCGCTGATCGTGACTGACGAGCGGATCAGTTTGAGTGAGGCGGCCCGTCGTTCCGGGGTGCCGGCGAGCACGCTCAAGCGCTGGGCCGAGGAGAAGATCGTCCCCGTCCGCCGCGGCCGCTGGACCGCCACCGCGGCGGCTCAGGCCCGGGTCGTCGCCCGCATGCGCGAGCGGGGCTACTCGCTCGAGGATCTGCGCGAGGCCGGCCGCGAGGGACGGCTGGCCTTCGGCTTCACCGAAGAGCTCTTCTCCGGGGCGGAGGAGACGATCTCGCTCGCCGCCGTCGCCGCGGAGACCGGGCTGGAGCCGGAGCTGATCGAGCGGATCCTGGTCATCCTCGGGACCCCGACCGCGCGCCAGCGCGACGTCACCCCGGAGGACGCCGCGGCACTGCGCCACTGCGCCCGGGTCCTCGCCGCCGGCTTTCCCCTCGTCGCCTTCCTGCAGCTGGTCCGCGTCTACGTGCAGTCGATGCGGCGGATCGCCGACGCCGAGGTCCGCCTCTTCCATCTCTACGTCCACGAACCGCTGATCCGCGACGCCGTGCCGGAGCTGGAGATGGCGGAGGAGATGGGCGATCTCGCCGCCGACATCCTGCCCCTGGCGGCGCCGCTGACCGAGTACCTCCACAACCGTTATCTGCGCTTCTTCATCGAGCAGGACGTGGTCGGCCACATGGAGGCCGGGATCGACTCGAACACGGCGGAAATCGAACTGGGCCAGGTCACCATGGCCCTCTGCTTCATCGACCTCACCGGCTTCACCCGCTACACCGAGGAGGAGGGCGACATGGAGGCGCTCGACGTGGTCGAGAACTTCGTCGAGACGGTGGAGTCGACGCTGCCGCGGGAGGCGACGATCGTGAAGACGATCGGCGACGAGGTGATGGTGGTCTCGCCCGACGCCGCCTCGCTGACCGAGTGGGCGGTCGGGTTCCTCGACGGATTCCCCCGGCGCCCGCAGCCGCGGGTCGGCATCCACCTCGGCGACGCCGTCTATCGCGACGGCGACTACTTCGGCACCCACGTCAACCTCGCCCACCGGGTCGTCAACCGCGCCCTGGCCGGCGAGGTCCTCGTCACCGATCGCGTCGCCGCCGCGATCGCCGATCGCGAGCGGCTCGGGCTGGAGCCGATCGGACAGGTCAGCCTCAAGGGGTTTCCGGCCCCGACCGAGCTCTTCGTCGTCCGCGCCGCCGGCTGAGCTCCCGCTCCTACACTCAAGCGGTGGACGCCGACCAGATGCTGGAGCGGGTGCTGGCCGAGGGGCTGATCGGTCCCGGCAGGCGGGCGGTGGCGCTGCTCTCGGGCGGGCGGGACTCGGTCTGCATGCTCGACCTGGCGGCGCGCGCCGTCGGCGCCGGGGCGGTCACCGCGCTGCACGTCAACTATGGCCTGCGCGACGACTCCGACCTCGACGAGCGCCACTGCCAGGAGCTCTGCGACTCGCTCGGGGTCGAGCTTGCGATCGAGCGGCCGCGGCGGCCGGAGGGGCCCGGGAACCTCCAGGCCTGGGCGCGGGACTGCCGCTACGCGGCGGCGACGAGGCTCTCCGAGCGGCCGCCGGCGACGATCGTCACCGGCCACACCGCCGACGATCAGGTCGAGACGATCCTCTACCGGCTCGCCTCCTCGCCGAGCCGCCGGGCACTGCTGGGGATGCGCCCGCACGACGGTCGCCTCGCCCGTCCCCTGCTCGGGTTCACCCGCGCCGAGACCACGGCCTACTGCGAAGGGCGCGGCCTGGACTGGCGCGAGGACGCCAGCAACGCCGAGTCGACCTACGCCCGCAACCGCGTCCGCAACGAGCTGCTGCCGGAGCTGGCGAAGATCCACCCGGCGGCGGCGGCCAACGTGCTGCGCACCGCGTCCCTCCTACGCGACGAGGCGGAGGTGCTCGACGCCCTCGTCGACGCCGAGGTCGACGGCTCCGCCGGCTCGAGTCGCGGCACGATCTCGCTGGAGCGGCTGGGGGAGCTGGCGCCGGCGCTGCGCCGCCTCGTCCTGCAGCGGCTCGCCGATGGCGCCGCCGGCCGCCCGGTCCCCGGTGCCGCCCGCTTCGCGGAGCAGGTCAGCGGCCTGCGCCGCACCGGCACGGCCAGGCTCGACCTCGGTGGCGGCGTCCGCGCCGTGGTCGAGGCCGGCGTCCTCCGCGCCGAGCGCGACTAGCGAGGGTCGGGCCTTTTTCCAGTCTCCGGCGCGTGCTCTCTATATCTAGACTGCGGCGGGTGAGCGACCCCGCGATCGGCGAGACCCTCGTCGCCCAGGAGGATCTGCAGCGCCGGGTGGCCGAGCTGGGCGCCGAGGTCAGTCGCGACTACGACGGCCGCGAGCTGGTCATGGTCGGCGTCCTCAAGGGCGCCGTGCTCTTCCTCGCCGACCTCATGCGCAGCATCGACGTCCCCTGCGAGATCGACTTCATGGCGGTCTCCAGCTATGGCTCCCAGACCGATTCCTCGGGCGTGGTCCGCATCCTCAAGGACCTCGACGCCTCGATCGAGGGGCGCCACGTGCTGATCGTCGAGGACATCATCGACTCGGGCCTCACCCTCCACTATCTGATGCGGAACCTGAAGGCCCGCAATCCCGCCTCGCTCGAGGTCTGCGCCCTGCTGACCAAGCCGGAACGGCTCCGGGTCGACCTCTCGCCCCGCTATGTCGGCTTCGAGATCCCAAACCGGTTCGCGATCGGCTACGGCCTCGACCACGCCCAGCGCTACCGCAATCTCAATTACGTCGCCGCTCTCGGCGACTGAGCAGGGAAAACCGCCCTGGTACGCTCATTTCACCCTTGAGGCGTTTCTTCAAAAGCGCGGCGTTCCCGATCCTTCTGGTGGTCATCCTGGCCTTCATCGCCCAGAAAGTGATCACCAGCGACTCCGGACCCCCGGCGCCGCCCTACAACGAACTGGTTCAGCCGGAGACCGGCCTGATCGCGACGAACCAGATCGAAGAAGTCACGGTCAACACCAAGGACAACACGCTCGACGTCAAGCGCAAGAACGGCGAAAGCTTCTCGACCGGCTACCCGCCCAACACCGAGCAGAGCCTGATC